>Ga0210378_10000897_pt1 | contig 15676 bp, 14 predicted proteins | sample PLM1_60_b1redo_FD_155465 | JGI IMG/M metagenome (GOLD analysis project Ga0210378, IMG submission 155465) | Groundwater sediment microbial communities from an aquifer in East River, Colorado, USA - PLM1_60_b1 redo | ecosystem: Environmental > Terrestrial > Soil > Riparian zone | place: USA: East...
CGTTGTTCTGCGCCGAGCTGGCGTTGACCGCCACGCAACTGTGGCTGCGGGTCCTCGCCGGCGTGGTCGCCGCGCTCGCCCTTGCCCGCGGTGTGGAGGCCTCGGTGGGCGGTGGCCTACTGGACGCGGTGGCGCCCTCGGCTTTCCTGCTGCTGGTGCTCGTGATCAGCGTTCACTTCCTGCTGCAGCGGCAGGTCAGCCAGACGGCTGGGACACGGTGGCCGGCGTGATCACCAGTTCGGCACAGATCTCGGCGTTGGACAGGCCCTCGGCGATCAGGCGCAGGATGTCGCGTTCCCGGTCGGTCAGCGACCGCAGGGTTCGCGGGGTCGGCGGCTGCGGTCCGCGGCGTGCGGCGAAATGCTGCACCAGCAGCCGGGTGGCCCGCGGCGAGAGTAGCGCGTCGCCGGCGGCCACCACCCGGATGCCGTCCAACAGGTCGGCGGGCAGCGCGTCCTTGAGCAGGAAGCCGCTCGCACCGGCGCGCAGCGCCTCGAACACGTACTCGTCGATGTTGAACGTGGTGAGCACCAGCACCCGCACGCCGTCGTCGTGCCCCACCACCCGCCGGGTGGCCTCCAGGCCGTCCATCACGGGCATCCGGATGTCCATCAGCACGACGTCGGGCCGGGTGCGGGCGGCCAGTTCCACCGCCTGGGCGCCGTCGGCCGCCTCGCCGACGACGTCCATGTCCGGCGCCGACTCCACGAGCACCCGGAAACCACCGCGGACAAGGGCCTGGTCGTCGGCGATGAGCACCCTGGTCATCGCGGCGCCTCGCCGGCCACCCCGCCGGCCACACCGTTCAACGGCAGGCTGGCCGACACCCGCCAGCCGCCGCCGTTGCGCGGTCCGGCCTCCATCGTCCCGCCGAACAGCGCCACCCGCTCCCGCATGCCCGCCAGCCCGGCCGAGGCACCGGGCGGCTGCGGTGCGGGCGACCCGCCGCCGTCGTCCACCACCTCCACGGTCACACGGCCGTCGCGGTGCGCGATCAGGACGTCCGCGCTGGCACCCTGACCGGCGTGCTTGAACGCGTTGGTCAGCGCCTCCTGCACGATCCGGCAGGCGGTCAGCTCGAGGCCGATCGGCAGCTCGCCCGGCTCGCCCTCGACCCGCAGCCGCACCGGCATCCCGGCATCGGTGAGCTGATCGGCCAGCTCGGACACGCGGTCCAGTCCCGGAGCCGGCGCCAGGCTGCCGGCGGGCTCCCCGTCGGGGCGCAGCACGTCGAGCAGGCGCCGAAGCTCGTCAAGGGCCGTCCGGCTGGTGGCTGCGATGACCTCCAGCGCCGCCTTCGCCTGCTCAGGCCTGGTGTTCATGACGTGCGCGGCAACGCCGGACTGCACGGCCACGACGCTCATGCTGTGCGCGACCACGTCGTGCAGCTCGCGCGCAATCCGCAGCCGTTCGGCGGCGATCGCCTGCCGGGTGGCCTCCGCGCGCCGCCTGCGGATGCTGGCGCCCAGCCACCACGCGGCCACGGTGAACAGGATGACGCTGCCCAGATCCTGGACCGAGATAGGCTCGCGCGAGACCACGTAGGACAGCGCCAGCACGGCGATGACCAGCACCAGCACCGGCGCGCTGCGCCGCAGATCCCGCAGCCGCCCGAGCGTGAACAGCGAGACCACCACAGGCAGCCCCACCGGGCTCTGCCGGTATCCCGCCACCGACAGCACCGCGGCCGCCGCCATCACCAGGACCACCGTCAGCTGCGGCGCGCGCCGCCGCAGGATCAGCGGCGCGCACAGCCCGACGACCAGCGCGTACCCGAGCGCATCCGCCGCCCTGATGCCACTGCCGGCTGCCAGCGGCCGCGCAAGGTCCGCGATGCCCAGCACGGCCAGCACCACAGCCAGCGCGGTGTCTGCCACGACCGGTTCCACCTGCCGCAGGCTCCGGCCCACGGAATGGGCCACGGATTGGGTCGCAGAACTGGCCAGGGTACGGACCACAGTCGAACCGTAGCCGCGCCGCCGGCCCATCACCTCACCCCTCGGGCTGAGCCGCCCGCTCCGACCTCGGGGTGAGCCCGATAGGTGCCCCTGCCCTTAGACCGGTGTGCGTGATCCGTGCCGGCCGCGTATCTGGATGACACTCCGGAGCACGGCGATGCTGCAGGCGATGCGGGTGAGGCTCGCGCCGACCGCTACGGCCGTCAGTGCGTACGACGGTGAGGTGCGGCCGCCGGTGGCCAGGGTGGTGAGCACGGTGAGGTCGCCGATCACGCATAGCCCTGCGACGGCAATGGTGGCGGTCAGGGCGCGGGCCGGGGTGGTTTCGGGCAGCCAGCGCATCAGGCGGCCGGTGGTCGCGTACGTGCCGAGTGCGGTGGCGATCGCGACGGCGATCAAAGGGACGGCGGGGATGGCCGCGATCAGCGCGGCCGGCGTGCTTCGCCATGGTCGCGGGTGCAGCAAGAGCAGCCACCAGATGCCGACCAGCGGTCCGGTGAGGACGAACGTGGTGATGGTGCGCCGGGCGTAGGCGGTGGCCAGTTCGCCGGTGAAGGCGTCGGCGACGGCCTGCGGGCTGCCGAACTGCTCGACGGCGGTGGCGGCAGCCTCGGCTGGTCCCAGGCCGCGTGCCGCGTGGCCGGCGGTGGCCTGGTCGAGGCCGTCGCGGATCTCGGCGAGGATCGCCGCACGGGTAGGTCGCGGGCCGTGCAGCCGCGTGCCGAGGTCGGCCAGGTAGCTCACCAGGATGGTGTCCGGCTCGTCGGCGGTGATCAGGTGGTGGCCGGCCATGTCCGTCTCGACAGCAGGGTGGTGACGGCGGCGGAGAACTGGTCCCAAACGGCGCGCTGTTCTCCGAGGGCCTGGCGGCCCGCGGCGGTGAGCTGGTAGGTGCGCCGACGGCGCCCGCCGACGGTCTGCCAGGCGCTGACGATCAAGCCAGCACGTTCCAGCCGGTGCAGGGCCGGGTAGACGGTGCCGGTGGGCAGGTCGAGCGTCCCGCTGCTGCCGTCACGCAACGCCTCGATCACCGCGTAGCCGTGCTGGGGGCCGCCTTCGAGCACGGCCAGCAGGAGCGCGTCGAGGTGCCCCTTGAGCAGTTCCGGCCGCATCGGCAGCACGTCGCCTCCCAACCTGATCTCTTGTCGTATCGATCGCATCACCGTTAGAGTAGCAACACAATACTTTGCGATGCTACTTATGGAGGCGCGATGAACCCACTCGTCGTGGATCTCGCCGACGCCGGCAGCATCGACCGGCAACTGGTCGGTGGGAAGGCGGGTGTGCTTGGCGAGCTGGCCGGCGCCGGTCTGCCGGTACCGCCGGGCTTCGTGGTGACCGCCGCGGCCATCGCCGACGCCGACCGCCTCGACGAGGTGCTGGCCGAGGCCGTGCGGCAGGTAGGGGGTGACCGCTTCGCGGTGCGCTCGTCGGGTGCCGCCGAGGACCTGCCCGACGCCTCGTACGCGGGGCTGTACGAGACCTACCTGAACGTCGACCCGGCCGGACTCGCCGACGCCGTGCGGCGCTGTTTCGCCGCCGCGGCATCATCTCGGGTGCGCGCCTACCATGACCGCCACCGCGCCGGCCCGACCGCTTCCGGTGCCGGGATGGCAGTGCTGGTGCAGCGGATGGTCGACGCCGGATCGGCGGGGGTGGCGTTCACCGCCCATCCGGTGACCGGCGACCGGGGGCAGACAGTGGTCACCGCCGTGCCCGGACTCGGCGATCCCCTCGTGTCCGGCCAGATGATCGGTGAGGAGTGGACGGTCGCGGCGGGTCGGGCGACCCGGACCAGGCACATGTCCGGTGTGGACATTGTGCTGTCCGAGGACCAGGCCAGGGAGGTGGTGCGGCTGGCTGGCCGGATCGCCGACCGGTACGCCCGGCCGCAGGACATCGAGTGGGTCATCGACACCGGCGGCACGCTGTGGTTGCTGCAGGCCCGGCCGATGACCGCCCTGCCAGAGCCGGTGTCGTGGACACCGCCCGGACCGGGGTTGTGGATGCGTAACTTCCGCCTCGGCGAATGGCTACCGGAGGCGGTCACCCCACTGTTCGCGACGTGGCTGCTGCCGTTGATCGAGAACGGTTACCTCGACGGCATGTACGGCAGTGTCGGGGTCCGGGTGCCGTTCCGGTACGCGCTGCTCAACGGCTGGTACTACAACGCCACCCCGATCCCGTCGCCGCGACTGCTGGTGCGGGTGCTGCGCCAAGGCCGCCGGCGGGCTGTGAAGGTGCTTTACAACGCGCTGTTTCGGGTCGGTCGTGACCCGGCCGCCGCCGACCGGGCGGTCCTCGCGGACCTCGACCATCGCTGGCGCACGCAGCAGCTGCCCCGCTATCGGCAGCTCATCGACGACGCCGAGATCGAGGCCCCGACCGCCGCGCCCGCCAGACTCGCGGAGCTCGTGGACCAACTCGGCCTGGAGGCGGGCATCTACCTGTGGTATCTCGCAATCGTGGGCGGGTCGGCCTGGAAGATGGAGGCCTGCCTGGCCCGGTTCGCCCGCCAGCACCTCGCGGAGCCGCTCGCCGAGTACGGCGGCGTACAGGTGCTGCTGCGCGGCCTACCCGGCGCTCAACCGGTCACCTCACCGCACGCGGTGCAAAGCGCCGACTGGTACCACCCCGTCGCCGGCGAACTGTCCACGAGCGCACTCGGGTCCCCAGCCGTGGGCACCCGGCATCGGCAGCTCGCCGGGCAGCGGACCCAAGCCGAGGCGGCCTGCCGGCCGGCGTTGGCCGACCGGCCGGGAGTCCTGTCCCGGTTCGACGCCCTGCTGAAGGTCGCCCAGCGGTACGCGGTGATCCGCGAGGAGCAGGCCCGCGACTTCACCCTCGCCTGGCCGATCCTGCGAACCTGCGTACAACGGCTCGGAGAGCACCTCGCCGGCGTAGGCGCGATCGAGGCGAGCGACGACATCTTCTTCTGCACCCGGGCCGACGTTGACGCCCAGCTGCGCGGCGGCGGTCCGGCGTCGCTGGCCGATGACGTGCGCATGCGAGGCGAGGCATGGCTGAGGCAGCGACGGCTGACCGCACCTCTGACGTTGGGCCGCCCGCCACGGCTGATCGGGGACGTCATCGACCGGGCCGTGCAGGACGCCCGAGGGCCCCAACCCGTTGACGAGTCGACGATAGTCGGCCATCCGGCGTCGGCGGGGCGGGCCACCGGACGCGTCCGTCTGGTGCATGACGTCGAAGACTTCGCCAGCTTCAGCGACGGCGAGGTGCTGGTCGCCAAGGCGACCGCACCGGCATGGACGCCGCTGTTCGCCCGCGCCGCGGCGGTGGTCACCGACGGCGGGACCCTCGCCGCGCACGCCTCCCTGGTCGCCCGTGAGTACGGCATCCCCGCCGTCGTCGGCACCGGTGACGCCACCAGCCGCCTACACACCGGTCAGACCGTGACGGTCGACGGCTCAGCCGGGACCGTCACCACGCTGCCTGGCCGGGCCACCTAGTCGGGGGGCAGTCTGTCCAGGTTGGTCAGACACGGCGGCGGTAACGGTCGCGATGGACCGGCGTCGGGCGAGTCCGGGAGTGGCGAGCCGGCCGGTGACGGTAAGGACGCCAAGCCGGCCGGTGGCGGCGGTCAGCCGCGGGCGGTGGGGAGTCCGGCCTTGGCCCATTCCGGGTAGCCGTCTTCGAGGCGGCGGGCGGGGTGGCCGCGGCTGACGAGCTCGCGGACGGCGTCGTCGGCATAGACGCAGTAGGGTCCGCGGCAGTAGGCGACGATGTCGTGGCCTTTGGTGAGCTGGTCGAGCTCGACGTGGAGTTGCCCGATGGGGACCGGGCGGGCGCCGAGGATGTGGCCGGCGCGGTACTCGGCGACCGGGCGGACGTCGAGGACGATGACCTCGCCGGTGGGCAGGCGGCGGGCGAGTTCGTCGCGGCTGATGGTTTCCAGGCCGTCGCGGTCGCCGAGGTAGCGGGTGGCGAGGCGGTCGACCTCGGCGACGTGGTCGGCAGCGACGGCGCGCAGGGCCTGCCAGAGGTCGGCGACGCTTGAGCTGGCGGGGCTGTAGAAGATGTGGTTGCCGTCACGGCGGGTACGCAGCAGGCCGGCGCGGGCGTGGTGGCGCAGGTGTTGGGAAGTGTTGGCCACGCTCTGGCCGATCTCTGTGGCGAGATCCTCGACGGAGCGTTCGCCCTGACTGAGCACGTCGATGATCTCGGCGCGGCGGCCGTTGGCGAGGGCCTTGGCCACGACGGAGAAGCCGTCGTAGAGCTCGTCCTTAGCCGCCCGGTCGCTCATTGGCCTGCCTCGTCTCGATGGGGGTGCCTCCAGCGTAGAGAGTCATGCTCAATTATTCAAGTGAGCCATTGAGAAACTGAGGCGTTTGGCGCCCGACCTGGGCCGCGGGGACCACCGGGTAGCTGCCGCCAGCGAACTCCGCTCACGGGGCCTGTAGCGGGAGCTGCGGGGAGTTCCGACCGCGTGGGCGATACCCCGCCACAGCGCCCCGGTGGCGTGAGCGCTAGGTCCCCTTCCGGGTGACTACTCAATGGAACACTTGACTTACCTGCCTCGGCCCACCATAGTTCAAGCACTTCGTTGATTACTTGACTGATGGGAGATCCCGATGGCCTCCAGGTCCGCCCAACTCGACACCGCCCAACTCGACACCGCCGAGCTGGTCCGCCAGGTCAAGGTGCTGTACGCCCAGGTGGCCCAGGCCCCGCAGGCCGGCTACCACTTCCCGCTCGGCCGGCCCCTGGCGGCGAAGTTGGGCTACCCGCCCGAGCTTCTCGACGCGATCCCGGCCGAGGCCCTTGCCTCGTTCGCCGGCGTTGGTTACGCCCTCGGCCTTGCCGACCTCACGCGGGGCGCGCGGGTGCTGGACCTTGGCAGCGGCTCGGGCACCGACGCGTTCGTCGCCGCCCTCATGGTCGGTCCGACCGGACGGGTAACCGGGCTGGACATGACCGACGAGCAGCGGGCCAAGGCCGACCGGCTGCGTGCCGCCGCCGGCGTCGACCACATTCGGTTCGTCCCCGGCCGCCTGGAGGAGCTCCCGTTTCCGGACGCCAGCTTCGACATAGTCATCTCCAACGGCGTGGTCAACCTGTGCCCGGACAAGCCGAGGGTGTTCGCGGAGGCCGCGCGGGTGCTCGCCCCGGGCGGGCGGCTGGCGATCGCCGACATCATCGCCACCAGCGCCTTGCCGGACGCGGTGGTCTGCAACGCCGACCTGTGGTCGGCCTGCATCGGCGGTGCGGCTCCGGAGGCCGACTACCGGGCCGCGATAGAGGCCGCCGGCATGAAGATCACCACGCTACGCGACGTCGCGCAATACCAGTTCCTCACCGACCAGGCCCGCAACGCCAGCCGCAGCTACGGCGTCCGCGCGGTCATCGTGGCCGCCGACCGCCCCTGACCGCAACACGACCACAACCGTCCATCTTCGACTGTTCGTCGTAGATGCAATCCGCTAAGGAGACCGACGACATGGCGCAGAAAGCCGTTGTCAGCCTGATCACCGGAATGGAGGACCCGGAACGGGTCACCGTGGCGTTCCTCGTGGCGGTCGGCGCCGCTGAACAGGGCCGACCCACGCTGATGTTCCTGACCAAGGAGGCGGTACGCCTCGTGCTCGACGGGGTGGCCGTCGGTACCGCCTGCGAGGGCTGCCCGACCCTGCCCGACCTCCTCGAACGCTACGACAAGGCCGGTGGCCGCTACCTGGTCTGCCCGGTTTGCTTCAACGCCCGCAAGCTCGACGAAAAGCAGCTCCTCGCCAACGCCGAGATCGGCGGCACCGTACCGATGTGGCAGTGGATCGGCGACGCCGGCGCCACCACATTCAGCTACTGAACACCAGCAGCACCGACACGACAACTACCAACCCAATCCGGAACAGGAAGGTATCGCCATGACCTTTACCCAGATCATCGACGTCCGCAGCACCGACGAACCCGGCCTGCACGAGCTGGCCCGCAACTGGCACGCGGCCGAACAAGGGGTGGCCCCGGGCTACCAGGGCATCGCCATCCTCGCCGATCGCGACGAACCCGGCCGGTTCCTCATCCTGGTCGACTTCCTCGACCAGGCCAAGGCCGAGGTGAACAACGCCCGCCCGGAAACGCAGCAGTGGGCGGCCAGCCTGTCCAAGCTCATCGACGGCGAGCCGACCTACCGCAACTGCCGGCAGGTGTGCAGCAGCTATGCCATGGCCGCCGGCGCGTAACCCGCCAACGAAGTAGCCGGGGGCCGACCCGCGGGCCGGCCCCCGGCTACGCATCCCCCTCCGCGGGTGGGTGCCCGTCCGCATGTTCGCTGGCTTGCCGTATGTCGACCGATCGACACCGACCCGGGCAGGTGCCCGGCGGCGTAATCGGCCACCGGCCGCACACCAGAGCGGCACGACGAAGGCAACCGTCGTGCCGGCGCCGCGGATGACCGCTCAGCCTGAGCGACTGCCATAACTGACGAGCCGTACTGCAAGCCTGCGGAGCGGCCCACGGCCGCTCTGGCCCAGTCCCACGGGCTTAGACAGTCAGATGCGTACGGCTCGGCCAAGGACCCATCGACCGCCGGCCTGGTCCTGACTACGGAAGTGATCCTGCGTCGGCCAGCCATTGTGTCGGCTGCCCGGTGACCTCGCGGACCCGATCGAAGTCCCGGTCGTAATGGAGAAGGATCAAGCCGTGCAACTCGGCGCTGGCCGCGATCAACAGGTCGACGGCACCCGCCGAGCGGTGGGCGCCGCGGGCGGTCAAGGCTGCCTGAATGTCTGACGCATGGTCGAACACCCGCTCCGGCATGGCCACCCACCCGAACGCGGTTCGCAGCAGCTCGAGAAGCTCGTCCCGGTCGGCCTTGGAACGGGCTGTGTAGAGAAGCTCCAATTCGACCACCGGGCAGACGGCGACGAGGCCAGCGGTGACCTGTTGTTCCCACCGCGCGCGCACATGACTGCTGCGGAGGAGCCGGACGACAGCGCTGGTGTCAACCAGGTAGCGGGCCAGGCCCATCAGCGATACGAGGCCTTGTCGAGGAGCTCGTCGAAGGCTCCGGACTCGCCCAGCTCAACAAGACGGGCCAACGCCCTCGCCCGCCGTAGGCGCTCAGCGGTCTCCCGGAGCGCGGTGTTGACGGTGTCCTTCTTGGTTTTGGTGCCGAGTAGCTCCGCGGCCTCAGCCAGTGCTGCGTCGTCGACGTCAACAAGGATCTTGGTCATGGTGGGCCGCTCCTATATCCGGTAACGGCGCCAAGTATATACTACGTGCCCTGGGTGGGAGTCGAACCCACACTGGACGGGTTTTGAGGCCATCTGCAATCGGCCGTTAACCTGCGGAAACAGCCGCGGTGGGTCCCGACTTTGGGTAGCTTTGGGGACTGCTCAGGGCTCAGAGCGGCTGAAACAGTAGGGCTGGGCCTTGCATCACGTGTGTGAACCATCTCCGGCCTCGTCTCGGTCATAACAGAGTCTCGCTCGTGACGCTCGCCTGGACGATCTTCGGGTTGCTCTTCATCCTTGCTGGGATCGGTTGCGGTGTATGCGCCTTCGTCCGCACGCTCGCCGAGAACGATCCCAAACCGGTGTGGCCCTGGGCCAGCCGGCAGGTCGCGCACGTCCGCGGCGCCGTCGTCCGTATCACTCGGTGGATCCGTCCCGGGAAGCCGAACGTGGTGTACGCCAAGGCCGGAACCGCATTCGCCCACGCCACCGCCTACGCCACCGGCTACCGCTCCGGACGACAGATCCCGCCCGACCTGCCGCTGGAGGGCAGATCAAGCTTCTCGTCGAACGGATTGCCGATGCCGAAGAGGCCACTCGACGGGAGAGCGAACGCCACAGCAAGGAGCTGCAGGACGTCCGCGCCGAAGTCGACGCGCACACCGAGCGGCTCGCACGCGCCGACGAGGACATCAAGCAGCTCGCCCTCGCCCTATCGCTCGGCACAGCGCGTCTACAGATCACTGGGCTGGTGCTCGTGGGAATCGGCACCCTGTTCATGGCCGTCCCCACTTTGCTCGGCCTGTAGTTCCACCCCGCGCAAGCTACCGACCCCACCAACGACCCGGGCGCGTCGCCCCCCAGGCCACCACAACACCCCAATAGACTGCCCACCACGGCCAGACCCGGGGGAATTACTTGATCACAGCCCCGGGGGAATTACCTGATCGTTCACATTCGGCCGAATTGACCAACCACGACATGGACTCCCGGTCCCCGTTCGCATGCCTGCCGATCGGTCAGCCCACCGTCCGCCGGAAGATCAAGCTCGGGGTGCTCGCCGCGCTCGACCAACGCATCGCCGTGCGCTACCACATGACCGGCATGACTGGTCAGGAAACAGCCGGCTACCTGCGCCACCACCTCGCCCTGGCCGGCCGCTCCGACACCCTGTTCAGCGACGACGCCATCACGCTGATCCACACCACCAGCCGCGGCTATCCGCGCGCAGTCAACAACCTCGCGATCCAAGCCCTGCTCACGGCCTTCGCCGCGAACAGGGCCATCGTCGACGAGTCCAGCGCCCGCACCGCCGTGACGGAGATGACGACCGAATGACCACCAAACCGACAGCCTGACCACCAAGTCCCGCCCTGCACCCAGCCCGGCGGGGCTTCTCACGCGCCCACATGTTCACCGCCTGTGACGCCGACATGTGCACGACGAACGACGGTCAACACATGTCCGGTCACAGCGGAGGGCCACTCGAACGGCGGCCGTCGGAACAGGCGCGGCCGATGATTCGGTCATCGAGGTGGTGTGATCTTGTAACCTTCGATTTCGGCGTCGGCGAGCAGTTTGCCGCCGGTTGCCTGTGCCGCGAAGCCGCAATCCAGGGCGTCGCTGATGACCTGATTGGCGGCCGGGCTGCCTGATTGGTTCCAGTTCTTCGCCGCGGTGGCGAAGCATTCGGCTCCCTTGTCGTACTCCTGGCAGGCTTGCTTGACCAGTTCGTGCACCGGTTGCACGCGGACGCTGGGTGATTCCGGCTTGATCAGTTCCCTGCTGCATCGGCCGAGGGTGTGTCCGAGCAGGGTGACTTCCGACTCGTCCCAGTCGGTGCCGACGATTCGGTAGGTGTCGTCGATGTCCTTGCGCACCGCGCCGATTGATTCCAGCCAGCGGCGCTCATCGTCCGGAGCGCTGAATACGACGGGGTCCTGTGGTGCGGTGATATCGAAATCGGCGCCGTACTCGCTGAAGTCGACCTGCCCCGGTGTATCGCCCTGCAGGACTGCGCGCACCGGATACGGGTTCCCGCTGTTCGCGATGTGCAGCTTCGACCCGTTCTGCTGGCTGATGACAACGACCTTGCTGTTGTCGAGACTGGTTTGCTCGACGCTCGGCTCGAGTGGACTGTCGGGGTTGGCCAGTTGGCTGGCGATGTCCTCCAGCGAGAATCCCTTCAGCGTGGTCACCTCGTGCGCCTGCAGCTTGAGCCACCGGTCGGCCGCAATGCCTTGTGCCTGCGCCGGCACTCCCAGCATGGTCAAAGTCGGCGCAGCGCCCTTCAGGTACACATCGTCATCGATCTTGACGAGCTGGAAGCTGGTCCCCTTGAGCTCGACGGTCCCGCTGCTGGAGCTGCCGCGAATACGCATGTCGATCTGTGCCTGCTGGCCGTCGATAGTGCCTTTGCTCAGCACGTGGACGCTCGTCGCCGACTTGAGCGCCGTCACAGCGGCCTGCTGCACCTCGGCCGCCGTCTTTCGCTCCATACCGTTGGTGTCGCTGGGAGCAGCACATGCGGTCAGTGCGCAGGCAACGAATACAGCCAAAACGGCCAGTCGATGCGGCATGTCGTTCATGCCTCCTCCAGGGTTGGACGGCGGTCCATACCTGGCAGAGCGTGATATGCGACCCCTGATACGCACGTTCCGCACTTCTGGCCGGCGATATGCAACCCCCACCTGTCAGGGGCACGGCCTGGCGGGGGTGTAGCTGGTGGTGGGGACGTCGAGCAGGTCGAGGACCTGCTGCTGTAGGGGGTTGAGCTCGGCTTCGAAGCTCTGCACGTGTTGGCCGTCGTGGTGTAGCTCGTGGCGGGTGAGGTCGGTGAAGATCTCGAGGACGCGTTCGGCTGATGGGGCGGGGCAGCGGCCAGCACGTCCGGGTCGGTCATCGTGGTGTCGTTGGTGACCAGCGGGAAGAACCACAACAGGATAGAACCTCCGTGGGACCGTACCTGTGAGTCGGTCATCGCCTCGCAGAAGAGATATGGTCGATTGAAGCTGCTCCCCCTTGGCTTCAATCAGGTTATGAATCTCATTGTCTAGATCTTCTATTGAATTCCCGGCCGCCGACTCTCTCGTTAGACGTCTAGATGTTGCCTCTACTAGCACAAAGGAGTCGCCATAATCTATCACCGCGTCACACGCTTGAACATGTTGGCCATAGATTGCCTTTAGATCCGACTCTTTGTAGAGGCGTTGGCGGCCGGCCAGTGGGGGGACAATCTCGGACAGAACCTCCATAACGTAGGACTCTACGGATTTCCCGCGGAGTTCCGTGAGTGTGCCCCGCGATTTTCTCGGCAATTGGCTAGCAACATCCCAGCAGCAAAGTCCGCCAAACACGCGGCCTAACAAGAATCGCGACGATAGGATTACATACGCCCCGTCCGGCAAGCGGAAAAGCGGAAATTGCTCGAATGCCGAGAATGTCCAGTTGAAATCCGAATCTTTTGGTCTCCTCGGTTAGCACCACCATAATCGCCGCGCGATCGGCCGAAAGAAGCTCCAGAACCGCCGCAGCTTCTGCAGGCGTAATGCCTGCTCCGGCGAAATAGGTCGAATCTACGACAATCTCCCCGTTGACTGCCCTCGACCATATCGTGAATCTGACCGTCGCAACGGCAAGCAGGGACAGGCCTGTTGTGGCACGGAACAACTCGGAAAACGAGACACCCGGCATTACGTTGGACTCTGCGAAGTCTAGCCAAATTCGTTTGAATCGCCCGACTTGGCCACCTTCGTCATACGAGGAGTTTGAAGTAGAGGTTGGTAGTGATTTCTAGGGCTAGCTTAGGTGGTAGACCGCCCCATCCGTGCTCATCAGCACTCCAGTCTGTCGGAAAGTCTTCGCCTCGTTCCAGCATATCTGCCACGCCCAGCATTGCGATAGCTAGATGGGCTTCATTGAAGGCTTCGTCCGACGCGTCTGGACAAAAGGCCAAAGCAGCCTTGGTCTAATTTAGTAGAAGTTGCGGTAGCAGGAACCGACGACCTTGTTGGACATAGGTGCTTGCCAGGCGGTGCGTGTCATCGGCAAAGTACATGTCCACATACTGGCGCTCGATCAAGCTGGCGAGTGCCCCAGGATGTTCGACGCGGTTCAGCCAATAAGCCGCAAACTTAACGACATCACTTAGTGCGGAGCGCGACAAAATGTCGATAATGTCTTGGCTGGGCGGGGGTCCGCCGAGGAAATCGGACGCGGTAACGTAGGTTTGCATCAGCTCGTAAGGCGAGACTTGGGCAGCGGAAGCTGGAACCATCAGCCCACTTGGTAGTTGGACGAAACTGCTGCTTATTGCGCGAATGGTTGTTCCGTGCAGGTAGGGGCGTCCCGCCTCCGGCAGAATTTAAACGGTCGTCTTGGAAGTCAGTAGGATATCCCCCCGCAATGCGTTGTTCCAGCTGCGCGATCGCATCTGCAGGATCGAGGGAACCGGGCGAGCGACGATTGACCCGCTCGCGCCGTACCTGCCTGACGAGCTGGTCAAGCCTTGCCGTCGCACTCGTAGCCACTTCCGTCGCCTCGTCGAAGTTGGCCCGGACAGTAGAGGGTCTGCCCGTGCTTGACCATCAAAATACGAAGTTGCTCACCTTCGGGGGGCGCCGCCCCCCACGGCCGGGTTCTCCGCCAGGGCGGACGCCGTCGTGCCGGCAACCGTTCGATAGTGGATTTTGGGACGTATTTGGGGAGACAGCCGCTGCTGGCCGGGTAGCGCCGGACGCTACTGGACACAACACGATCGACACCTCACTGCGTTTCCGCTGGTGAAGGGCTTGTTAACGCTGGTCGTCTGAGGTGCCCTCGGTGGGAGTCGAACCCACGCTGGACGGGTTTTGAGTCGGCGCTTTAATGACCCATAGGGCGCCTACCAGGGCATATGGTCTCTGCAGTGCGCTCGATCGCCGCTTCATGGGCATGAGAGGACCCGAGTTCATGCCCATGTTCATGCCCAGCCATTCGGGTGAATGATCGGGCCGACCGTAGCCGTCAGGCCGAGTCGAGGAGTGCATTCCGCAGAGCGGCGCGGAGCTGGCCGACCTGTTGTGATCCCAGCACCGCGGTCTCGCCAGCAGTGGTAACGAGCACGACGCGGCCGTGGTCGTTGAGCACGATGAGTTGTCCTCGGCGACCGGCGAGGTCGTGGCGGTCAATCGGTCGGTCCGTGGCAGCTCGCACGGGACGCTCCACCGAGGGGATGGACCAGGTATCGCCGGTATCGAAGATCAGGTGACAAGGAAGGTCAACCCCGCCGTCTCGGCGGCGCGGCGGATTCGAGCGGTTGCATTGCGGTCCAGGTGCTGGCCGTCGTGGGATTCGGCACGGCGGCCCGGCTGGGCGTGACTGCGCCGTGGTCCTATGGGGCGTGTTCCTGCGGCTGTCGGTACTGCCGTCCGCGTCGGCGTGGCGCACTCGCTGGCCAACCCGAAACGGCTGCTGCGCAGCCTGCTGGCGGCGCTGCACGAGGTGAGCGTCGCAGTCGTGGTCACGCTCACCGCGGCACCGCAGCCGATCAGTTGCGCGCGGCAGATGCGGCGGTCCCGGCCGCGCCCAGGGTCGATCGTCGTTGGCGAGCCGTTATGCCTGGTCGGGTGGGGTTCCGTCGGACCAGGTTTTGGCGAGCGCGGCGACTTTGGAAGCGTAGCGATCAGCGGCCGCAAGGGAGTCGGGGTTACGGCCGGCGGCGAGGCCGATGAGGAACGCGGTGACCGGCGCGGCCGGCCGGGTCACGCCGTGGGCTACCTGGGCGGTGACGTCGAGTACCAGCTGCATGGTGGCGTCGCTGGCGGCTGCGGTGTCCAGCCCCAGCTCGTCGGCTACCGCGGACATCCAGTCCGACATGGTGCTCATAGGTAACAACAGTATCGCCAAGGGCGCATGACGTTCGTCAGGCCCGACGGGGGCACAGGATGATGGTGGCGCCCGGCGCTGATCGTGCGGGCGCCGAGTCAATAGGCAGCTCCGCGGGGTCGTTGACGATGGGCACTTCGCCATGATGCGATGGCACAGACCCGCCCATGACCAGGACCCCGGCGGTGGAGCAGTTGGCCGACGTGTTCGTCGGCGGTGACGTGGTGGTAGCCGGCAGAGTGGTAGGCGACCAGCCGATCCGCGGGTCATTGGTGACCTCGATCGCCAGCTCCTCGGCCAGCGCCTTGAAACGGGCGTTGCGCCAACCCCCCGACGACTGGTGTTCTTGATCCACGGACGGGTGCCAGGGCGTGAGCAGCCTCGTGCGGCAGGGTGCCGAGTACGTCGGCCAGGCCGCGGCGCAGGCCAGCACCACCTACGCGGAGAGCATCCCACTGTCACCTGCGGCTACTAGCCGGATGAGGTGGGTGACCGGGCGGACGGGCCGGGTCGTGACCGGCCCGTCCACTTGATCAACTTCTCGAACGCATCTTTGACGCTAGCATTGATGATCTACTTGCGCCGCTGAGTGGGAACTCGAAGACGGCTCATGCCCTGATAGTCGCCGTTGCGATCGTCGTCAAGGAATCACACGTGCTTATT
>Ga0210378_10000898_pt1 | contig 15670 bp, 11 predicted proteins | sample PLM1_60_b1redo_FD_155465 | JGI IMG/M metagenome (GOLD analysis project Ga0210378, IMG submission 155465) | Groundwater sediment microbial communities from an aquifer in East River, Colorado, USA - PLM1_60_b1 redo | ecosystem: Environmental > Terrestrial > Soil > Riparian zone | place: USA: East...
TCGCCGGCTCTACCTGGGCGCGGGGTTCCCGTCCCTCTTCGCATACTGCACGGCGGTTCTGCGGCTATCCGAAGCCGAGGCCTACAACCGCATCGAGGCGGCGCGCGTGGCCAAGAAGTTCCCCCTCATCTTCGACCGGCTCGCCGAGGGTTCCCTGAACATCACGACGGTGCGCCTCCTCGCCTCGCACCTGACGCCCGACAACCACGTGGCGCTTCTTGCCGCCACGTCCGGGAAGAGCAGGCGTGCGGTCGAGGAACTGCTGGCTCGGCATTTCCCGCGGCCGGACGTCGCCTCCTCGATCCGAAAACTTCCCGCGCCCAGGCCGATGCCGCCGCCACCCATCCCGGCCGGGAGGATGCCGGCGGCGAGCACGACGCCCGCAGGTATACCCTTGACGGAGCCGACGCCGCCGGTTCCTGCGCCTCCGGCGCCTGCGACGCGGCGTCCGGTGGTTGCCCCGCTGGCGCCAGACCGCTATGAGATCCGCTTCACGGCGGACGCCGAGACGTGCGAGATGCTACGGCTGGCCCAGGACATGCTGCGACATGCAATTCCGACGGGAGACCCGGCGGCGACCATCAAGCGGGCACTCAGGTTTCTGCTCGAAGAGCTGGCCCGTAAGAAGTTCGCCGCGACGAAGCGGCCGCGGGCCAGCCGCGGTCCGGCCCCCGGGTCCAGGTACGTCGCGGCCAAGGTCAGGCGCGCGGTCTGGATCCGGGACTACGGGCGCTGCGCGTATGTAGCCAAGAGCGGGCATCGCTGCAGCTCGCGCAGCTTTGTCGAGTTCCATCATCTGGATCCGTATCGGGTGGGTGGCGACGCCACCGTAGAGACGATGGAGCTTCGCTGTCGCGCCCACAACAATTACGAGGCGGAGCTTTTCTACGGCCGCCCGCAGCCGACTCGTTCTGGAACGAGTGCGTCGCCACCGCCGATGGCGGCGGCCGGAGGGTCGTAGGGCGGGAAGCGCCACAAGACAGAGTGCGGGCTAGCTACCTTTCGGTTGTGCTGCCGACCGTAAGCGAGCACGGCTGTTCGCCACGTTGGCGCCGATCACACCGATCTTTGCGTCTCTTTACTAGAATGCCGTCCATGCGTTCGTGGATCGCCGTGATCTGTTTGGTCATCGCGCCGGGCGTGGCCTCGGCGGGCGACTTCGAGATCGCCGTCCGCGCCGGCCAGGTCTTCCCCTTCTACGAGCAGTCCTTTCGCTTCGATCCGGGCCCGTTCCTGCGGGCGACGTTCCCGGGCGTGAGCGTCGAGCCGGTCCAGGACCTGCGCCTCGACGCCCGCGGAGGCCTGGCCGTCGGCGGCGGCCTCACCTGGTACCTGAGCGACCACGTCGGCCTCGAAGCCCGAGTCGACACGGCGGACCTCAGCGTGCGCGCCCAGGACGCGAGGGTGAGCGTCCGCATTCCCCTGCCCGCGCCCCTGCCTTCGATCTCCACCGACGTCGAGATCCCCGCCAAGATCGAGCTTCAGCGCGTGCGGCCGCTCTCGCTCAACCTCAAGGCGCGAACGGCGGGCCGGTTCAAGGCCTACGCCTCGGCCGGCGTCAGCTATCTGCCTTCGCTCCGCTTCTCCATCCATTCCACCTTCCGGACGTCGACGCCGATTCTTCTCGGCGCGCCCCTCGATCTGGCTCACCTGGCCGTCAGGGCCGAGGCGCGGCCCGAAGGCGAGGGCCAGGGCGGCCGGGTCGGGTTCAACGCGGGGGGAGGAGTCGAGTGGCCGCTCGGCGGCCACGTCTCCGCGGAGGTGGACGCTCGCTATTTCCGCTTCAAGGAGCAGACCCTGTCCTGGAGCGGGGAGCCGGGCCTGGTGCTCTCCCCCATCGAGCAGCAGCTCCTGCGAGAGCTGCTGAACACGCTGGGCGAGGGCCGCTTCAGCCCGAACTTCTTCCAGCTCGCGGGCGGAGTCAGCGTCAGGTTCTGACCGCACTCCCTTCTCGACGTCCGGTCACTCGCGCGCCCCCCGCTCCGCCCCGAGGCGGCGGTCGAGATCGTCGGCCCAGTCCAGGATCAGATGGATCGCTCGTCGCTCCTGCTCCTCTTCTGGGTTCAGCTGGATCATGAGGAAGCGGCCGTCGGGTCCCACGTCGTAGTTCGGCACCCCTGGGATGCCGACAGCGAAGCGGCTCTCGAACAGAACGCGGGCGGGCTCGCCGAACAGGTTGGGCGAGCGGCCGACGGCGACCGCCATCATGCGGTCCCCGCTGCGAAAGAAGAGCTCGCTGCCGTCGGCCGACCAGACGGGCTCCTGACCGCCCTCGGTGGAGATCTGCCGAGTCGTCTCCGAACCGGCCAGAGGCCGCACGTACACCTCGAAGCGCCCCGATTCGTCGGAGACGTAGGCGAGCCAGCGCCCGCTGGGTGACACGTATCCGGCCCATTCGTTGGCCGCCCCGTCCGCGATGGGCTGGGGGGAGGCGTCACCGGGCAGCCGCAGGAGGAAGATGTCGCCGCTGCCACTCGCACCGTACGCCATGAAGGTGATCTTCCCGCCGGCCGCCCACGATCCCGGCCAGATCGCGCCGGGCCTCTCCAGCACGCGCTCGGCCGGGCGGCTGCCATCCGCGGGTTGGAGGAGCAACACGTATTCGCCGCTGTCGAGGGCGGACGCGTAGGCGAGCCGGCGGCCGTCCGGTGACCAGGCGGGCTGTGAGGCTGCAGCGCCGAAGGTCAGGCGGTTGAACGCGCCGCGTTTCATGTCGTAAGTCCAGAGATCGCCCTCGAACATCGTCCCTCGGCCTTCCGCCGTCACGAAGGCGATCCGCTTCCCGTCCGGCGACAACCGAGGGAAGTTGAAGGTCCGCGCGCCCGCGCGCAGCGGTCGCGCCGCGCCGTCTTGATCCACCAAGACCAGCGACCGCGCCGCCATCCCGGTCGATTGCGGCACGAAGGCCACGGAGCCGGACGCCGAAACCTGGAACCAAGCGGCGCCGTCGGCCGGATCGACGACGTTCTCCGCGATCCGCGCGGCGGGCCCGGTCACCTCGAGGCCGGACGCGTCGAAGGGAACGGCGTATAGAGCGCCCGCTCGCGCGTAGACGATGTGACCCCTGCCGTCGTAGTGCCCGGCCCGCGCTCCTTCGACGAGGATCCGGCGCTCCCCGCCGGCGAAGCGTTGCACCGCGATCCGATCGCCGTCCTGGGCGTGGACGGTGAAGAGCACCGCCTCGCCACCGGGCAGGACCTGCGGCATGCGATGGCCGATGTCCCCCCGGCCCGCGTCGAGGACCGTCACCGCCTCGGGCTGGCCGCCTTCAGCGGAGACACGGAGCAGGGACGCGCCGGGGCCGGGGGCGAAGACGATCGAGCCGTCGGAGGCCCAGCTCGCGCCCATCGGGTTCGGTGTACGGCAGATCGTTGCGGGCGCTCCTCCGGCGGTGGGGATCTTCATGAGCTTGCCGCCCGCATAGAAGCCGACCCACCGCGCATCGGGAGAGAAAAACGGCTTGACGGCGCCTTCCGTGCCGGCGAGCGGCCGTGCCTCGGCCTCGCCGATCGGACGCAGCCAGAGATCCGATTGCGCGCGAGAGATGCTGCGCACGTAGACCAGCAGCCGGCCGTCGTCGGACAGGGCGAAGGGGTGTCCGACCCTGGTCAAAGGTGCGATCGCGGGGAGCGGGACCACTACCCGCCTCGCGCCCACTTCGCGGGGCGACCGGCGGTCGAGCTTCCAACCCAGGAAGCCGGCGGCGACAGCAACGAGCACGGCCGCCGCGGTGAGCAGCCACGCCGTGGGCGCACGCCGCCCGACCAACCCGACCACGGGCCTCCCGGAGGGCGCGAGGAAGATCTCCAGGGCGAAGGCGACGTCGCGCACCGACTGGAATCGTTCGTCCGGCCGTTTCTCGAGGCAGCGCTTGACCACCCGGCCGAGCGCCACCGGAATGCTCGGGTCGATCTGCTCGAGGGGCAGCGGCTCTTCGCGCAGGATTGCGGTCATCGTCTCCGCGGCCGTCGCGCGGTGGAAGGCGCGCCGGCGGGAGAGAATCTCGTACAGAACGGATCCGAACGCGAAGATGTCCGAGCGGGCGTCCGCGGCGAGGCCGCGCACCTGCTCGGGCGCCATGTAGCCGGCGGTGCCCAGGACGACTCCCGCGGCCGTCGAGTCCTGAGCGTCGGTCCGCGGGCCACCCGCCCGGGGGCCGGTGTCCGAACCGGAGCGGGCATCCGGGGGTTCGTCGACGAGGAGCTTGGCGAGGCCGAAGTCGAGGATCTTCGCGCGGCCGTCCCTGGTGACAAACAAGTTCTCGGGCTTGAGGTCGCGATGGACGATGCCCTTGTCGTGGGCGGCGGCGAGGCCATGGGCGACCTGGATCGCATACTCGAGCGCCTTCCGCTGCGGAAGCCCGCTGGCGCCCAGGCGTTCGCGGAGGGTCTGTCCTTGGAGCAGCTCTGATGCCAGGTAACGGACGCTGTCGTGCTGGCCGACGTCGAAGACGGAGAGGATGCTCGGATGATCGAGTGCGCTCGCGGCCCGCGCCTCCAACTCGAAGCGCCGCAGCCGGTCGGGATCCCCGGACATCGCGGTTGGGAGCACCTTGAGGGCGACCTCTCGCCCGAGGCGGAGGTCCCGGGCGCGGTAGACCTCTCCCATTGCCCCGGCGCCCACGACCGAATGGATCGCGTAAGGCCCGAGACGCGTGCCCGCCGAAAGAGCCATCTGTGCTGCCGCGGCAGCACTATACTCCGTCGTCGCTCCTCGTGGCGGCTACTTAGAGACGGTAGGGACAGGCTGAAACCTGCCCCTACCATCAACGGCGCACATGCTCACTCGTCAGTGATGATCGCCGTCATCGTCGTCGTCATCGTCATCGTCGTGATCGTCGTCGTCGAGAGGCCGCAGGAAGTTCTCGAAGACCCAGTCGGCCACGCGCCGACCTTGCTTCCGCGCCACTTCGTCTGCGGTGCGGAAGTGAATGCCCTGGTAGATGCGCACGTCGACTACGTCTTGGGCCATGTCCGAGAAGCGCTCGTACTGGCGCTCCTTCTGGATGGCCAGCGGAAAGTTGCTGGAGACCGTGAAGGTGAATTTCTTGTCCTTGCCGAAGAAGAGCGCCAGCACACGGGTCATCGAGCCGACCAGGTTGTTGGCGCCCGACGTGTGGTCCGGATAGTTCGGTGTATTGACCACCGGCTCCCAGTCGGGATCACCGACCGTCCGCCAGTTGCCGTCGTCATCCCCTTCCCGAATGGCCGTGAGGGGCCGCCAGAAGTTGAAGTGGTACTTGCTGTCCCAACAGGCGATTCCGGAATCGGCGGCCGCCAGGCTGACGAGGGCGAGGAGCCGGGCGCGACCACCAATGTCGGCGACATGCTGATCGGCGATGGCCCGCAGGGCACGGTAAACGAGGGCGGTGAAGCTGTCGGCATAGAAGTAGGCGAGGTCGGTCTGCGCAGCCGTGCGCTTCACCTTCGTGACGGCGGTGTCGAGGCGGGCGCCCAGCGTCCTGACCTCGTCGTACTCCCGGCGGTATCTGGAACTGGCCAAATCGGGCGGGGGCCCCATGCGGAACTGGTCGGGGCTGTCAAAGGTGAACGGCTTGGTGGTGCCCATCCACGGGAATGCCCCGGCCGCAAAGGGTGCGGGCGGCCCAAACGGCGGGCCAGGGGTCCCGCTGCCCGCTCCGGATCCCTGGAGGAAGGAGTCGGTCGGGCGCCATCGACCGGGTTCAGGATCCGGGACGGTGTTGTCCCCTGGAAGCGGGGTGGGCGGGTTGCGCCGGAGGGGGAGGAAAGCGGTGGCGACCTGCTGACCCACGGCGAGACCGGGGTCGCCCTGCAGGCCGTGGTTGTTCACGTAATCGTTGTAGGTCGTCGTGAGGCCGGTCTGCGTGGGGTACATGCCAATGAGCACGTAGTAGGCGGCCGCGGCCGCGGCGGCCTCCCGAGATCCGTCGGCACCCGAGATTTCGAGGTGATAGGGCTCGTACCGTCCGTCGATGGCCTGTACGGCGTCGTGCACGGCGGCCTGGACGAGGGCAATGTCGAGACCGCCCAGCGCGCCTGGTCGGCCCGTGCCGACCGCCGGTATGGTGATGGCATTCCAGTCGGTCACGGCATCGGCGCGGGCAAGCCCGGCCGAACCCAGGTACAGATACCCACAGACCATGAGGGCTGTGAGTCCTCGTAGTCTTGTCATCGTCATTCCGTCCCCTTTCTGGCTCGCTTGCGCGGGGCCATTCCCGGGGAATGTCGTCGTGGGGGGCGGGAATGTCTTTCGGGACTTCTACGGAAGTGATTCGGGCAGGGCGCCGCCCGTCTCCGTCGAGCCCGAAGGACCAGCGCGGAACGTCATGAGCACGGGGCCGATCACGATCTCGTCGCCGTCGTAGATCGCCTCCGAACGCATGAGGCGCGCGCCGCGGAGGAACGTACCGTTCTTGCTGCCCAGGTCCTCGAGCGTCGCTTCCGCGCCCGTGACCACGATCCGGGCATGCCGGCGCGACGCCTTGGGCGAATCGATCCGCACCCGCGCATCCTCGCCGCGGCCAAGGACGTTCTCGCCCTCGAAGAGGGCGATCTCACGGGAGCCGAGGACGACGCGCAGCCCCGGCGCGCCGGCCGGGGGGGCACCTGGAGCGCGGGGCTCCTCGCGCGCCTCACCGCAGAAGCCATAACCGAATCCATAGACGGTGCGGACCAGCCGCGGCGCCCGGGCGTCATCTCCGAGGGCCGCGCGTAGCTCACCAGCCAGGCGCGCCAGGCTCGCCTCGGTGACGAATGTCTCGGGCCAGACGAGCTCGAGCAACTGCGCCTTCGAGAGGGCCTCGGAACGCCTCTGTAGGAGGACCTCTAAAAAGCGGAGCGGCTTGGGCGCCAGCGCCACGGGCCGGCCGTCGCGCCTGAGCTCACGCGTTGCGGAATCGAAGACGAAGCCGTCGAACCGCAGCCGCATCGCCGAAGGCTACCGGCTCTTGACGTCCCTACCGGGTGACCGGCCGGCTCCAGAGGGTCTTGCCCGTGCGACCCGCGTCCCGCGTCAGGTCGAGCTGGAGATCCATCCCCCGGTCGAACTCGTCCTTGAGGCGGGCGTGCAGCTCGAGCACCCGCGGAACGTAGCTCCTGGTCTCGGAGGCGAGCGCGCCCACCCCCGCCCGGAAGTAGCCCGCGTTCAAGGGCCCGCCGTTGTACTCGGCCAGCACCATCTGCGGATCGCTGTACGTGGCGAAGAGGATGTCCAGGTAGAGGGCGGCGGCCTGGGTGTTCTTCGCCGGATCGTAGAGCGTGTCCTCGTCGTACTCCCAGCCCAGGGCGCGCACGAGCAGGCGCCCGGTCGAGGGCCAGATCTGGTAGAGGCCGCGCGCGTCGGCGCGGCTCTTGGCCAGCACGTCGTAACGGCTCTCGACGCTGCCGATGGCCAGGAGCAGGAGGGGGTCGACGGTCGGGAACTTCTCGCTGGCCTCCAGCGCGAGCTCGGCGTAGCGGTACGCATCGACGAGGCTGACCCGCGAGTTCACCTTGAGGATGTGGTTGCGCATGCCGATCAGCAGGTGCCGCCGCTTGGAGTCGAAGCCGACGCCCGATTCGAGCTGTTGGATCCTGCCCTCCACGCGCGTCATGGCGGCGGAAGCCTGTTGATTCTGGGCGTCGAGACCGCGCAGCGTGAAATGGCCCATCATCACGACGGCGAGGAGAAGCAGGCACAGGCAGAGGAACGCCAGCGATTGCCACCCGCTCCCATGCCGGATCACGATCGTCCGTACGTCCGGGTGCTCCAGCGGATGCGTCGTCAGGGTTCGCAGGCGGTGCTCGCCGATGGCGTTTGCCCGGCCGGCCTGCTCATTCCGCATCATGGCCTTCCCCTGGCCGAGCCACTCGTCCCTCGGCACGCCAAACGGCAACCCGCTCTTTCTGGTGGAAGAACCTGAGAGGGTTGCTCGTCAGACGAGACGTCCCTCGGTGGCGCGAGCGAGCAACTGCAACTCCATCCCTAAGTTGCCGGTAATGTACTCGCCCGAATGGAGTTGGTCAAGTCGGCCGGGGGCCTGGGGTGCGGACGATCACGTAGACCTCCGACGGCCAGGGCCAGCGGCGGCGGATGGCCTGCAGCACCAGGCCGGGGCGCCGGCCGATGAGGCGCGTCACCCTGTCGCGCCGTACAAGCAGCCGGTTCACGCCGAGGTAGGCCGTGGCCTGCCCGCCACGAGCAGCGAACGCCTCCAGGAAGCCTTCGATGACGCTCGTGCCCTCGGGCCCGCCGTCCGACCGGACGTCGGGCCTTTCGAGCAACCCGGAGGGTACGTACGGCGCGTTGAACGTGACGCAGTCGAACTCGTCTTCGAGGGCGTCGAAGAAGCGCGACGGCACGACCCGGATGGGGGCCCGATTCGCTTCGACGTTGGCCTGCGCCTTCCGCACCAGCTCGGGCGAAACGTCGGTGGCCACGACGTCGCAGCCCGTCCGCCGCCACAGCGCCAGGCCGACGGCCGCGAACGCGCCGGTGCCCATGTCGAGCAACCGCCGGCCGGGTCCCAGCGACGGAGCGGCCACGGACACGAGCACCGGCGTCGTCAGGTCGAAGTAGCGCGCGTCGGCGCCGAGAGGCGGCAGCTCGATGCCGAGCAGGCGCCGGGCCAGGGCCCGGGACCGGCCGGCGCGCCCGGCGGCCCATCGCAGCGGACCCCACATCGTCACGGTGTCAGGAGGCGGGCTTCTCGAGGATGAAGTCCCCGATCACGAGGCTGTCCATGCCCGTGCCGTAGAAGCATCGCAGCGCGTCTCGCGGCGTGCACACGATCGGCTCGTCCTTCACGTTGAACGAAGTGTTGAGCACGCCGGGTACGCCGGTGATGCCGCGGAAGCACTCGATCATCTCCCAGTAGAGCGGGCTCGTGCTCCGGCTCACGGTCTGGGGCCGGGTCGTCTGATCGGCGGCGTGCATCGCGCTGGGGATGTCGCCGCGCTTCGCCTCCGCCACCTCGAAGGCCATGATCATGAAGGGAGACTTCGCCGGCTTCTTGACGTAATCGGCGAAGTGCTCCTCGAGGATCGAGAGGGCGAACGGCCGCCATCCCTCCCGGAGCTTCACCCGGTCGTTGACGAGGTCCTTCATCTCCGGCGGGCGCGGGTCGGCCAGTATCGAGCGGCCGCCCAGCGCGCGCGGGCCGCCCTCCATCCGCCCCTGGAACCAGCCCACGATCTTGCCGTCGGCGATCATGCGCGCCGTCTCCTGCGCGATCCGGCTCGAGCGGCGGTACGGCGCGCGGCTGGCGCGGAGCACCGACTCGATCTCCTCGTTGCCGTAGCCGGGTCCCCAGAAGATGTGGTCCATCGAGAAGCGCGGGTCGTCGCCCTTCTCCGCGGCCACGACCTGGGCCGCGCCGAGCGAGACACCCCCGTCGTAGGCGAGCGGCTGCACGAAGATCTCGTCCGCCACTCCTCGCCGGTGAATCTCGCCGTTCATCTTGCAGTTGAGCGCGACCCCCCCGGCCAGGCACAGCCGCCGGCTGCCGGCCACGCGCAGCGCCATCGACGCGAGGTGGACGCCCACCTCCTCCAGCCGGTCCTGCACGGCGCGCGCGATGGCGCGGTGGCGGTCGGTGAGGGGCTCGCGGCGGCCGCGGGGCGGCCCGAGCCTCTCGACGACCTGGTCGGAGAAGAACTTGCCGTAGCTTCGCGGGCCGTAGAAGAGGTAATCGGCGTCCACGCGGTAGCCGTCGTCGGTGATCTGCAAGACGTCCCGCACCAGCGCCTCCACGTCGGGGTCGCGGGCCCCGAACGGAGCGAGGCCCATCAGCTTCACCTCGCCCTCGTTGGGATTCCAGCCCAGGAACTCCGTGAACGCCGAGTAGAACCACCCGAGCGAGTGGGGGATGTTGATCTCCTTCAGCCGCTCGATGCGCTTGCCCTGGCCGCGAAAGATCGTGGTGGTGTTCTCCTCGCCGTGGCCGTCGAAGACGAGGATCGCGCTCTCATCGAAGCCGGAGCAGTAATAGGCGCTGGCCGCGTGGGCGAGGTGGTGGCGGACGAACGTCACCGGGGGAATGGGACCGTCCTTGAAGCCCGCGTCGCGAAGGCCGAGGACGATGCTCTCGGTCAGCATGCGCGGCTGGAAGCTGACCAGGCTCCGAACGCCGGTGAGCACGGCCGAGCCCAGCTGCGGGCGCCCGGGCGCGCTCAGCCGGGGATGAGAGCGCCGGCCACGCAAGCGGTGGCTCACGAACGAGCGGGCGAGGAAAAGAGGAAAGCGCCAACGATAGGCGGTGGCGTCCCACCCGAAGGCGATGGCGTCGACGTCCTTCAGGCCCAGGCCGGCCTCGTCGAGGCAGAACCGCAGCGCGTGGCTGGGAAAGTAGCCGATTGCCTGCTTGACACGGACGAAGCGCTCCTCCTCGGCGAAGGCGACCAGCCGTCCGTCCCGGAGCACGCACGCCGAGGGATGACCGCCGACGTCGACGGCGATGAGGCCGAGGACGTTCACCTAGGAGTCCGTCCCGGTAAAAACGGAGGACGGACTCCTAATGTGGCGCCTAGGGCCGCAGAAGAACGGAACATGGGTACATCTCTTCGGTTTCTCCTATTAGGAGCGTGTCCTCCGTCGTTCACCGGGACACGCTCCTCGCCAGCTCCCCGGCCGTGACGAAGCGCGCGCCCCAGGCCTTCAGCCGCAGGACGATCGCCTCCACCGCCTCTTCCATCCACGGACCCAGCCGACGCAGGAAGAGCCGCTCGCGCAGCGAGAGCGGGATCTTCGGCCGAGGCCCCAGCTCGTAGGGATGGAAGTAGTACTGCGCGTCTCCGGTGCGCAGCGCGCCTTTGAGTGCGATGAGCGTCCACGCGCGGCCGGCGACCCGCGTGAGGATCCCGGTCGCGGCCGGCAGGCGCAGGAAGGGAAAGGTCGGCAGCGGGATCTCCACCATGTCGCCGTCCGGATCGGGCCGGGAGAAGGCGGCCGAGAAGCGGTAGGGGTTGGCGGCGACGTGGTCGTGCCCGAAGTCCTTGCCAAGCAGGCCGCGCGACGTGCAGACCGAGGCGTCGTAGCGAACTCCCTGCGCACGCAGTATCGGGATCATCCAGTCGCGAAGGAGGAGGTTGGGTGCGCGGTAGCCGGCGACCGGCCGGCCCACGAGCGAGGCCAGCAGCTCGCAAGACTCGACGAGCTCGCGGCGGAAGTCGTCCGGCCCGAGCAGGTCGATGTCGACGTGATGGTACCCGTGACAGCCCACCTCGTGGCCGCGGCTGGCGATCTCCCGTACGAGGTCCGGATAGAACTGCGCCACCTCGCCCAGGATGAAGAACGAGCCCTTCACCGCCAGCCGGTCGAACAGGTCCAGGACGCGGCGGGCCGGCTCCGTGAGCTCCCCCGCCGGGCGGTCGGACCGGTAATGCTCGCGAAAGAACTGGGCGGTGTCGCGCCAGCGCGAGTGGGGCGAGCCGGTGGCCCAGCGACAGTGGTACCACTCGTCGAGGTCTACGGAGAGCACGACGCGCCTCGGCTCGGCCGGCATGAAGGGCATTGTATGATCCCAGAGCGGAACTCCGATGCGCCTACGATTCCCGATGGCCCTCGGCGGCCTGGCCGTGCTCCTGCTGCCGTGGGCGGCCCTTCGCGGCGACGCTCCCCCTTCTCCGGCCACGCTGCTTCCCCCGCTGACCGACGACCCGTCGCTGCCCGCCCTGCCTCCGCAGTCCCCGCGCAACGCGAGCTACGCGATCCAGGCCCGCCTGGACCCGGACCAGCACCAGGTCCAGGGGAGTCTGGTGCTGGAATGGCGCAACACCACCGGCACCCCGCTCTCCACCTTCCCGTTCCACCTCTACTGGAATGCGTTCCGGAACAACCTTTCGACGTCGGCCCGGGGCGAGGGGCGGCGGGCGGCCCGATCGGCGAGCGAGGCGGAGCGCGAGCGCGGCTACGGCTACACGCAGGTGCGATCCGTGCGCCTGGTGAACGGCACCGAGACGGACCTCACGCCGACGATGAAGTACCTCGCCCCCGACGACGGCAACGCGGACGACCGCACCGTAATGGAGGTGTCGAGCCCCTCGCCGGTGGCGCCCGGCACCACCGTCCGCTTCAAGATCGCCTGGACCTCGCGCATCCCCCACGGGGACGTGGGCCGCGCGGGCTGGGTGCACGACTACTTCTTCGTCGTGCAGTGGTTTCCAAAGATCGGCGTGTGGTCGAAGGGAGCCTGGAACGCGCACCAGTTCCATCCCTGGACGGAGTTCTTCGCCGACTACGGCGTCTACGACGTGCGGCTCACGCTGCCCAGGCGCGGCTTCGTCGTGGGGGCCACCGGGCAGTTGCAGGAGAAGACCGACAACCCCGACGGGACCGAGACCTATCGCTACGTGCAGGAGGACGTGCACGACTTCGCGTGGACGGCCAGCCCCCGGTACCGGGAGCGCAAGTCCCGGTTCGACGATCCCGGCTATCCGCCGGTGGAGATCCGACTCCTCCACCAGCCGGAGCACGCGCATCTGGCCGACCGCTACATCGAGGCGACCAAGATCGCGCTGCGGAGCTATGGCGCCTGGTCCGCGCCTTATCCGTACCCGCAGATCACGGTCGTCGACCCGCCCTGGAATTCGGCCTCGGGCGGAATGGAGTACCCGACGCTGTTCACGGGCGGCGCGTACATCTGGGCGCCGAAGGAGCTGCAGAGCCCCGAGGGCGTGACCATCCACGAGTGCGGGCACCAGTTCTGGTACGGGCTCGTGGGCAACAACGAGTTCGAGGAGGCCTGGCTCGACGAGGGCTTCAACAGCTATCACGATGAGAAAGCGGCCCGGCTCTTCCTAGGGCCCGTCGGCTGGGGCCGGCGCTACTTCGGTCTCTCGACACCCGCCCGCGGGAGCCGCGGCGGCTGGCCGGTGGTGGCGCCCGGCGTCTGGATCGGCCGCGGCGAGGGCGACGTCTCCGCCCTGCGCCGCACGGGCGAGACCGACAGCATGGCCCGGCGTGCGTGGGACTACCGCACGGTGGAGGCCTACACCCTCAACTCCTACGGCAAGCCGGCCCTCAGCTTGCAGACCTTCGAGAACCTGGTCGGCGATGAGACCATGACCCGGATCCTGCGCACGTACGCCCGCCGCTACCGCTTCGCGCACCCGACGAGCGAGGACTTCATCGCGACGGTGAACGAGGTCACCGGCAAGGACTATCGCTGGTACTTCGACCAGACATGGTTCTCGAGCGACCTGTGCGATTACGCGGTGTCGGTGAAGACCACGAAGGCCCGCACCCTGGAGGGATACGCCGAAGGACCGGACGGGATGCCGCTGTTGAGCCTGCCCCGGGCCACCGACGAGGAGGACGATGACGGCGGCGTCTGGGAGTCGGAGGTCATCGTGCGGCGCCTGGGGGGAGTGAAGCTGCCGGTCGAGGTCCTCGTCGTCTTCGCCGACGGCCGCACCGCGACGGAGGCGTGGGACGGCCAGTACCGCTGGAAGCGGTTCAAGTACCGGGGCTCGGCCAAGGTGGTGCGGGCCACCGTCGATCCCGAAGGCAAGGTGGCCATCGACGTCGGCCCCGCCAACAACGACTGGGTGGACGAGGACGGCTGGTCGCGTCGGTCCGCTCTCAAGTGGTCGGCGCGCTGGATGTTCTGGCTGCAGAACCTGCTGGAGACGCACATGGTGCTGGGCTAGGAGTCCGTCCGGGTAAAGCTGGAGACGGACTCCTAATGCGGCGGCCCTTCGGGCCGAAGGAGAACGGAAGGTGATTACTTCTCTCAGGTCTCTCCTATTAGGAGCGTGTCCTCCGTCGTTTACCGGGACACGCTCCTAGTGCTCTACGCGCTCGTCCAGGGTTGGCGCCTCCTGCGGCGCAGCTTCGGCGTCGCGGTGCTCCTGCTCGTCGTGAACCTGGCGACGGCGCTCGTGCTGGCCGCGCCGCTGGCCGGGATCCTGCGGCGGGAGCTGCACCACAAGCAGGCGTCCCAGAGCATGATGTACGGGTTCGATTTCCCGTGGTGGAGCCAGTGGTCCGACGCCCAGTCGGGATGGTCGGCGAGCTTCGGGCCCGAGATCTTCGGCGTCGGCTTCGCCTTCCGGAACCTCGATCTGCTCCTCAAGGGGGCCCTGCCCGCCAACGCGTTTGCGATCAGGGCCGACAGCGGTCCGACCCTGGACCCGGTGATCCTCGGCGTGGGCCTCGTCTACCTCCTCGTCCAGATCTTCCTCGCGGGCGGGATCCTTTCGACCCTGAGGGGCGTGCAGGGAACGTGGACGGTGCGCGGACTGTTCCACGGCGCCGGCTTCTACTTCGGCCGGTTCGTCCGGGTCGCCCTCGTCGCCCTCATTGCGGCCTGGTTCGTGTTCGGCCTCAACGCCGCCTTCGCCCGCTGGGTGGACGGGCGGGCGCGGGAGTCGGTGTCGGAGACGACGGCCATGGCCTGGCTCATGGGCCGGCACGTGCTGCTGCTGCTCGCCCTCCTCTTCGTGAATCTCGTCTCCGGCTACGCCAAGGCGATCGTCGTCATCGAGGAGCGCTCGAGCGCCCTCCTCGCCTTCGTCTCCGCCCTCTCCTTCTGCTTGCGCAACTTCCTGCGTACGTTCGGCCACTACCTTCTGGTCGTGCTCCTGGGCGTCGTGCTGCTGGCGGGGTGGCGCCTCCTCGACGGCGCCTACACGACGACCGGCTACAAGACCCAGCTGCTCACGTTCGCTCTGTTCCAGCTCTTCGTGCTCGCCCGCGTGGCCCTGCGCGTGATGCTGATGGGCGGCCAGCTCGCCCTCTACCGCCGGCTCGCCGCCCCGGAGGCCCTCGCCTCGGCCGCCTGAAGTCCGATGCCCGTGGATCCCGCAGACTTCCGCCGCGCCCTGGGACAGTTCGCGGCGGGCGTCACCGTGGTCACCACCCGTGACGCGAAGGGCCGGTCGCTGGGCCTCACCGTCACCGCCTTCTCCTCGGTGAGCCTGGACCCTCCCCTCGTCCTCGTGTGCGTGGACCACCGCTCCGAGGCCCACATCGGTTTCCGCCACGCGGGGCTGTTCGGAGTCAGCATCCTCGCCGAGGGGCAGGAGGAGGTGTCGCGGCGCTTCGCCGCGGGCGGGCCCGCCAAGTTCGCCGGGCTGGAGCTGGCCAAGGGCACCACCGGCGTGCCGCTCATCCCGGGGGCGGTCGCCCACCTGGAGTGCCGCGTGAAAGCAAGCCTCGATGCCGGCGACCACACGATCTACGTGGGCGAGGTGTTCGCGGTGGACGTGAAGCCCGGCCGGCCGCTCCTCTACCACGACCGGGATTACCGCCGCCTGTCATGACCTCGCCCATGGAGTTTCCCGAGCGCTTCAACATGGCGTGGTACTACCTCGACCGGAACGTCGAGGAGGGGCGGGGGGACAAGAAGTGCCTCTTCTGGCGCGACCAGGTCCACACCTACCGGGAGGTCCAGGCCCAGGCCAACCGGTTCGGCAACGCCCTGCGCACGCTCGGCGTCGACACCGAGGACCGGGTCCTCCTCGTGCTGCCCGACCGGCCGGAGTTCGCCTTCGCCTGGTTCGCGGCGGCGAAGGTCGGGGCCGTCATCGCGATGGTGAACCCGACGCTCCCCGCCGAGGACCTCGCCTACTACTTCCAGTACACGCGGGCCCAGATCGCGGTGGTGGACGAGTCTACGCTCGACCGCATCGATCCCCTGCGCGACTCGCTTCCCCACCTGCGCCACCTGGTCGTCGTGGGCGAGAAGATCGGCCGGCACGTCTCCTTCACC
>Ga0210378_10000899_pt1 | contig 15662 bp, 16 predicted proteins | sample PLM1_60_b1redo_FD_155465 | JGI IMG/M metagenome (GOLD analysis project Ga0210378, IMG submission 155465) | Groundwater sediment microbial communities from an aquifer in East River, Colorado, USA - PLM1_60_b1 redo | ecosystem: Environmental > Terrestrial > Soil > Riparian zone | place: USA: East...
ACGCCCGTTCGAGATGCGGGAATGGGCTCCCGCTCGCTTCGCGGCTGAGTTTGGCCTCCACCGACTCATCGGGACGATTCGCTATCCCGGCTTCGTGAATGCGCCATGAGAAGGCCATCGTTAAGCCGTGTGTGGGAAATCCACGAGCACGGTTTGAAAGGGGGATTCAGGAGCTCGGGCTCGTAAGAGCACCGCGCCTGATTTCTACCAATGATGACGGTGACCCAGTGTTGTTGGACTCAGATCCCTCCATCCGATTGGAGGTGATGCGGGATCTCCGCGAAGAGCCCGCGGAGGTCGTCGCGGACGAGCGCTCGAGGGTCGCCTTCGAAGGATGGGGGGCGAGGCTGCTCGCCCTTCAGGACGATGGCCAGTGGGATGGCGGCACCTATGTTCCCGCGTGGGCCGCCATGAGGGACACGTATGTTCCCGCGTGGACCTCCACGACGTTCACCCTGTTGCTGCTACGGGACCTGCCCTCTTCTCCTTCCCGACCCGGTGGCATTACGACGTGCTGAGGGGGCTCGACTACCTGCGCAGTGCCGGCGTCGTACCGGACGAGCGGTGTGCCGAGGCAATCGACCTGGTCGAGAAGAGGCGCGGCGAGGACGACAGCAGCTTGGCCTCCCTCGGGCCGCGATGCGCCGATTCGCCAGGGAGGAGGCGCGGCAGAACCGGCAGAGCCTAGCGGCGTTTCGCCGGGTCGTCGGGCCTTGGTAGCCGTGCCGATTCGCGGCAGGGGCAGTAGCGCCGCCCCGCGCACGGTGCATGCCAGCAAGCCTGCGAAAATCCAGGACAAACCGCGGGATAATGCCGCCAGTGGAGCAGTCGGCCTATGACCACGCTGCGGAACGGGTCACTGGGTGTTCGGCGGACCTGAGCGATGCGATGAGCGAGCCATCTCTGCGCTTCGTTACCTGACGGAGGTCGGCCATGATCCGCATCACGACTGCGGCACTGACGCTGCTCTTCGCTCACACGCTCGCGGCGCAGGATACCCCGCCGACCTTCAAGGCGGAGTCGCAGGTCGTGGTCCTCGATGTCGTCGCCCGCGACGGCCGCGGCCGACTGGTCTCGGACCTCCGTCCGGACGAGATCCAAGTCTTCGAGGACGGCCAGCCGTGCGCGATTGTCTCGTTCCGGCTGGTACGGGGCCTGCCAGTCGAGCCGGGGAACCCTGCGGCCACCGGCTCTCCGGCCAGGGCCGGGCCAGCCGAGGAAGCATCGACCACGCCCACTCGGGCCAACCTCGTCGTGTTGCTGTTCGATCGCCTGTCGGTCGCGAACGCCGCCGCCGCACGTCGGGGCGCTCTCGACCTGCTGTCTCAGCGCTTTCCCCCGGAGACATGGTTCGCCGTCTACAAGCTCGACCGCTCGATGCGGCTGCTTCAGCCGTTCACGAGCGATGCGAGGCAGCTTGTCGCGGCCGTCGAGAGCGCAACGAGCGGGGACGATGCGAATCGCGTCGTCGGACCGGCCGCGCCCTCGATGACCGTCTCCGCGCCGAGCGGACCTTCGGGCGGCGGGATCCCGGCGCGTCCCGATCTCCCCATGAACCCGGCCACCCAGATCGTCCAGGTGGCCCGTGGCGTGGAGCGCGAGGTCCAGGACCTGGCCGCGCGACTGGAGGCCTACGACTCGCTCTACGGCATCGCCGCGCTCGCCCGCGGCCTCCGCGAGGTCCGCGGCCGCAAGACGATCCTCTTCCTCGCCGAAGACCGCGAGATTCCCGAGAGCGCGGCGTCCGTCTACGCTGCGACGATCGGCGACGCCAACCGGGCCAACGTGACGGTCCACACGGTGGACGCCCGCGGGTTGGTCGCGACGCGCCCGGGCGACAGAAGCGCGGTTGGAGCCATCCTCCAGGGCATGAGCGCCTCGGCGCCCACGAGTTCCCAGCCGCAGGGGGGCATTGCCGGCGCCGGCGGTCCCATGTTGGACCGAGAGGCTCGCCTCGCGAATCCGGTCGGGGGTCCGTTCCTGGGGCGCGTGGCCGGCGACACCGGCGGCCTGGCGATCAACAACACCAACGACCTCGGCGCGGGCCTCGCGCGTGTGGTCGAGGAGGTCGGCCAGTACTACGAGGTCGTTTACGAGCCGCCGCGGCCGGAGCCCGACGGCCGCTTCCGGCGGATCACGACGAAGGCGATGCGCAAGGGCGTCCGGCTGCGCACGCGGTCGGGGTACTTTGCGAACCCCGGCTCCGCGCCCACGATCGCCGCTTTCGAGCTGCCGCTGCTCGCCGCGATAGGTGCCACCCCGCCACCGCACGACTTCGCTCACGCGGCGACCGTGATGCACTTCGCGTCGGCCGGCGGCGAGCGCGAGGTGCTTTTCCTGGCGGAGGTGTCTCTCGGGAGCGCGAAGATCGTCGAAGACCCGGATCGCGGCACGTATCGCGCGCAGCTCGCGCTCGTCGGCTTCGTGCGAGACGAGGTCGGGCGCACTGTCGCCCGCTTCTCGCAGGATTGGCCGATCGAGGGGCCGCTGGCCGAACGCGCGAGGCTCGCCGATGCGACAGCGGTCTTCCGGCGCCCGCTCACCCTCCCCCCGGGCGGGTACGCCCTCGTGACGGCGATCCAGGATCGGCAGGCGAACCGGACGAGCGTCGAGCGGAACCGTTTCGGTGTTCCGCCGGCGGAGGGCGGCCTCGCGCTCGGAAGCCTGGTGGTGATCCGCAAGGCCACCGGGGACGCGGCGAGCGGCGCGGATCCGCTCCGCGTCAGCGGCGTGTCGATCACGCCGCAGATCGGCTCGGGCGAGCTGCCGGCCGGGACGACGGAGGTGCCGCTCTTCCTGCCGATATACCCGTCGCTCGCGGCGGCGCCCGTCGAGCTGCAGCTCGAGGTCCGCCATGCGGGCGAGACCGTGGCCCGCAGCACACCCCAGCTCCCGGCCGCGGGACCGGATGGTCGAATCGCCTGGATCGGAAGCCTGCCCACAAACGGGCTTGCGCCGGGCGCCTACGAGGTGGTTGCCACCGTGCGCCAGGGCGACGCTGTGTCCGAGGAGCGCACGTCGTTCGACCTTCGGGAGCGAGGGGGCATCTCGGCAGGGACGGACGCCGAGCCGGCCAGCCTGGCCTCGTGCTGCGCCTCCGACGCGGCCGAATGGTCTGGTTCGTCCGCTACCTGTTCGATGGGTCAGCGAGGCGCTATCGCATCGGGCCGCATCCGGCGGTACGCCTCTCGGCCGCGCGGAAGCTCGCGTCGGTCGTTCGCGGGCGAGTGGCCGCGGGTGACGGCCCGCAATCAGAGAAGCGTGCCAAGCGAGAGGCGGCCCGCCGGCGGAGGCTGGGCGCGACGGTCGGCGGCGCGCTGGCGACGTGGCTGAGGGACGAGAAGCTCGGCCCGCTAGGCCGATGGAAGGGCGGGCTCGAGGGCGGCTCGGCACAGGCATCGCTCTGGCACCTGAGACGCCTCGATCGGATACTCGGCAAGAAGCTCCTGAGTGACATTACGCCCAAGGACATCGAGCGTGTGTTGCCGCCTTCGCACGCGCCCGCTCCGCGCAACCGTGCGCTTTGCGCCTTCCGCGGTCTCTTAGGATGGGCGGTCCGACAAGGGCTCCTCGAGAAGGATCCGACTTTCGGCATGCCGAAGGAGCACGAGACCGCGCGCACGCGCGTCCTTTCGGACGAGGAGATCAGGACGCTCATCACTGGCTTCGATCAGACGCGCTACGGTCGAGCGCTCCGCCTGCTCTTCCTGACGGCTCTGCGCCGTGACGAGGTCCTCGGGCTCAAGTGGAGCTGGATCGACCTGGAGAGAGGTGTGCTGACAATCCCGCCCAGTGCGGAGAAGACCGGTCGCGTCCGTGACGAGCTGCGGCGCACGGGGCTTCCACCGCAGGCGGTCGCGCTCCTGGCCGAGCAGCGCTCGGCTCTATTCGCGGAGGGCATCCGGTCCGAATACGTGTTCGCCACGAGCACCGGCGAGCGTCCGCACCCGGACTCCCTCAAGCCGATCCTGTACCGGCTTCGCGACCGCCGGTCGAACGGCTGGCCGCCATCCAAGGACAAGCGCGCCAAGCAGCGCAACGCGGTGCTCCCCGAGGCGAGGCCCGCGATGCGCTGGAGCAGTGGGGAAGGGAGCTCGCCGCGATCCTCGCGCCAGCACCTGACCTCAGACGAGCCCGAGCGCTACGCGATGGCCCTGGCCAAGAGCGCGAAGCCGTCGGCCCGCCTCAAACGTTGGCCTGATAGGCGAGGATGTCTGTCATTTCGTCGTTGAGCGCGTCTGCCGCCGCGTTGAGGAGCTCGAGATCGCGAGCCTCTCTGGCGGCAAGAGAGCGCCGAGCGAGAAACTCGCGCGCGGCGTCTTCAATGACCCGGGATCGGCTGCGACCGCGGCTCGTCGTGCTGTCGATGGCCCGCAGGACGCCTTCGTCAATCGTGAGGGTTACCTTGATCCGCATAGTCATTCAGAGCGGCTCGCCCTTGGCGGGCTGGCCTTTCAGCAGGAACGTCTTGGGGTACCTGCCCTCTCCACAGATTTTGAAGGAGCCGAAGTCCTTGTACCAGAGGCCGTCGGGCGCGTCTGGTTCCGACTGACGCCACTCCATCAGCTTCAGGAGATCCTGCTCGGTGACTTGCCGCTCCTTCAGACGGAGCAAGAGGTGCGTTCGGAGGGCCTCCGGAAGGCCCGACCATTGGATCTTCGGCACTACTCACCGAAGATGAGGTGCGCGAGTTCCTCCCTGAGCCGATCCGATTCGTCAGGATCGGAAGACTCCTTGAACCGGCGCGCGAGGGATAGGAAGCGCTCCCTTTCAGATTCTTTCGCCTGAAGGCCCGTCTCGATGAGGTCTACGAGGACTCGGTTAGCGCTCACCTTTCGCGTCTTCGCAATCGCGCGTACTCGCTTCGCGACGACGGAGGGTAACGAGACGCTCTGACGGACAGCCCCTGCTCGATTCATGTCCTTAGAATACACCAATCTGCACCGATCCGCACCACTGTGGAACGAAGAATGGCCGTGACATGATGTCGGGCTACCGCCGCGGGGCGGCCGGATGCATGATGATCACTGAACTCATGAAACAACCTCGTCACGGAAGAACCAAGAAACGAGACCTGTTCCGAGAGATGTCGTCTGGCGTCCGGGCGATGCGAGATCATCGGGAGGGGCGCCTCGAGCTACGCAGCCATAAGGTCGAGCTGCCCATGGCGTACCAGCTCAAGGTCACGCTCATGGAAAACGAGCCCCCGATCTGGCGCCGGCTCCGCGTCCCGGGCAACACGACGCTGCCGCGTCTCGATCGCATCATTCAGACGGCCATGGGCTGGACGAACTCCCACCTCCACACCTTCACGGCGGGAGGCGTTATCTACGCGGTCCCAGATCCCGAATGGGCGATCCACGTGAAGGACGAACGGCGTGTCCGCTTGAACCGCATCGCAAAGGAAGCGTGCCCGCCGGAGGATTGCGGCGGCGTCCACGGCTATTACGGCACCCTCGAAATCCTTCGCAACCCGCGCCACAAAGAGTACAGGCACACCAAGACCTGGATCGAAAGCATGACCGGCGGCCCTTTCGACGCCGATGGCTTCGACGTCGAGGCCGTCAACGCGGCGCTCAAAGCGTTGCGGTGGCGCAGTTCGCGCATTTGATCGGGTGCGGATCCTCTCTGCAGGCTATCCACCATGCCGTGAGGCAGGGATTCAGCCACTCGCCGCCCCGCTCAGTGGCTCGGCCGGTGGTGGCCGAGATATCGAAGCCGGCTCAGGTCTGCATGGAAGAAGACGCGCTGGATCTTGCCGTCGGCCACGGCCAGTAGGACGGCCGCGAATGGGCGCTCGTCCCTGTAGAAGACCAGCGCCGGCTGCCCGTTGAGCTCCCGCTGTTCGACGTCGAGCACCGCGCGGCGCGACGTCGCCACGACGAACGCGGCGATGCGCTCCGCGCCCGCCAACGGCCGCCGAAGGTTGCGCAAGCCCCTGAAGACACGCCCCTCGGGCCCGCCGTCCGTGATCAGGACGGCATCCGGCGCGAGCAGACCCACCAGGCCCGCGACGTCGCCTGCGGAAGCGGCGCGGAAGAAGGCGTCCAGCAACTGTTGGTGCTCCTCCCGCGATGCGCTGATGAGCCGCCGCCCAGCCGCGACCTTGTGACGCGCGCGCTCGAGGAGCTTCCGGCATGCGGCCGCGCTGCGCGAGACGAGCGTCGCGATCTCCTCGTGGGTGAAGTCGAACACGTCGTGGAGGAGAAGCGTGGCGCGCTCGGCGGGAGTGAGCCGCTCCAGCACCACGAGAACGGCCATGGAGAGCTGCTCCAGCTCCTCCAGACGGGCCATTCCTCCTTCCTCGAGGTCGACCGGCTCGGGCAGACGATCGCTGCGGCTCTCCTCGCGCCGTGCCCGCGCCGAGGTGAGCTCGTTCAGGCACAGGCGGGTCACGACCGTCACCAGGAACGCCTTCGGTGAGTCGACCTCGACATCACGCTGGTGCCAGCGCAGCCACGCCTCCTGGACCATGTCCTGCGCGCGCCCCACGTCTCCCAGCATGCGGTACGCGAGCGCCAGCATGGCGGGCCGGTGGGACTCGAAGACCGCGAGATCCTCCGCCGCCCGCTGACCCGACATCAGAATGGCTTGGCCTCCTGAGGATCGTGACGACCGCGATCGTGCCACACATCGACCGTGCGGTGATGGCTGCGGATCACTTCACTGATGGCTCGATGACTCCGCCGCCGCGGCGAGCGAATGGCTCTTTCGGAAATAGACATACGACAGCGTCAAGAGGCCGAGAAAGACCAACGGGTCTATGACGTACAACACGCTGAGACTGGCATCCCCGCGACCGAAGTGGGCGATGCTGGCCGACACCAACGTGATGGCAAATCCGAAATAGGCGAACTCCTTCACTTTGAATGGGACGGTCGGTATCACGAGCGCGAGAACGCCCAGGATCTTGGCAACCGTGAGCTCGACCTTGAAATATGCGGGGAATCCAAGGTGGACGAACGCCCCTTCGGGTCCATTGGGAAACGGGAAATGGTCGTTGAAGATGAAGTTGATGATGCTGAACACCATGACGGCCAAGACCAGGCGTGTTGCCGTCCGGTAGATCAGGTGTTCTCGGTTCCCCAGCTTGCCGTTTGCTCTGGCCACGATATCCTCCTTGCTTGCCTCGCTCAGCTCGCGAGACCGATGATCTCGTGCACGTGCGTATGGTGCTCCGCGGCATCCAGGATGAAGGCTGCCACCGCGCGGAATGACATCGAGAACCCGTCGACCGGGAGCGCGTCGCGTCGGCTGCGATACGTTTCGTCGGGCCTCTCGATCAAGCGGGGGGGCCGCGCGATCGTCCAATCGAGGGGCGTGGCGCGCACGATCTCCTCGGCCATGCCGAGGTCGCGCATGATGTGCGTGAGCAGCCAGCGGAAGAACACGAAGCGCAGCCCCTTCTCGGGGAACAGGACCGCGGCCGAGACCAGCACGAGCCGCGTCACACCGGTCCTCGTCATCGCCGCGACGGTGCTGGCCGCACACTCCTGAACCAGCGTGTGCGGGCGGAACGCCTTGGGCGGGCGAACGCCGAGAGCCGAGAGCACCACGTCGTGCCCTGGCAGCGCGCTCGCCAGCTCGTCCACGCTGTGCGGGTCGCCACGCTGCACCCGCAGCCGCGGATGCCGCCGTGTGATCTTCGCCGGCGAGCGGACGAACGCGGTGACCTCATGGCCCCGCGCGAGGGCGACCTCGATCAGCTGCGTTCCGGTGTTGCCGTTGGCGCCAAGGACGAAGAGCCGCATGGTCCTGCCTCCTACACGGTTGACCGGATAGGCCCGCCGCGTGTGACAGGAAAAGGCGGCGCGACGTGCCGCCAGTAGATCGCGCCGCGGCGCCCTCTAGCGTTGGCGAAGGGCGGTCCGCTGGAGACCGCGCAGGAGTCTTCTCGACGGCATCGCGCAGGACGCGCACAGAGAGATGCCCGTCGAACCGCTTGAGGGAGGCCGGGGCGTACCGAGGCGCCCGGCTCACTTGACCGCCTCTGCTGAGCAGGCGTAGCCTGTCTCGGCCGCGGTCCTATGGGGTGGAGAAGGCTCGGCCGGGCCAGACTCCAAATCACGCGCGCGGGAGAGACAGGTTGGGACCAGCGGGGACTCTCCTTGCCGTCCTGAAACGTCCCGTCCCCCGCAGCGCCGCAGAAGGAAAGGTCTATCGTTGTCGTTTTACTTGGATAAGCTCGCGCGAATGGAGGCCCTATGCCAGACGATCCACGATCGGGCCCGTCAGATCCGACCCGCCGGGAGTTTCTTTGGACCACGGGAGGTACCGCGGCCGCCGCAGCCCTTGCGGCGGCCACACCGGGGCACGCGAACAGCACTGCCGGACCGAACATCGAGGGCGCGGTCCCGATCACGCTGCGCATCAACGGCAAGGACCGGCAGCTTCGCGTCGACCCGCGGACGACGCTGCTCGATTGCCTGCGTGAGACCCTTGCGCTCACGGGAACGAAGAAGGGCTGTGACCACGGCCAATGCGGCGCCTGTACGGTGCATGTGAATGGCCGGCGCGTGAATTCTTGCCTGAGCCTGGCCTTGATGCACGACGGGGAAGAGATCACGACCATTGAGGGCCTCGGCGCGCCCGACGCTTTGCACCCCATGCAGGCGGCATTCCTCGCCTGCGACGGATACCAGTGCGGATACTGCACGTCCGGCCAGATCATGTCGGCCGTCGCGTTGCTCAAGGAACCCTGCGGTCCCGACGACGCGGCCGTGAAGGAACTGATGAGCGGGAACATCTGCCGCTGCGGGGCCTATCCCAATATCGTGGCCGCGATCCAACAGGTTCGGAAAAACACTTAGCCGCGCGAAGGAGTGGTCTCCATGAAGACTTTTGAATTCCTGCGGCCCGCAAATCCCGCCGCGGCGGTTGCGGCGGCGGCGCAGGCGAAAACCGCGCAGCAGGGCGCGGAAGTGCGCTTCGTCGCCGGCGGGACGACGCTGATCGATCTGATGAAGCTGAACGTCGAAACGCCGGGGCGGCTGGTCGATATCAACCGTTTGCCGCTCGACAAGATCGAAACGACGCGCGACGGGGGCCTGAAGATCGGCGCCACGGTGCGGAATTCGGATCTGGCCCGCCACCCCACGGTGCAGCGAGACTACGCCGTCCTGTCGCAGGCCATCCTCGCCGGCGCTTCGGCGCAGCTCCGCAATATGGCCACGACTGCCGGCAATCTGCTGCAAAGAACGCGATGCATGTATTTCCGCGACACCGCCATGCCCTGCAACAAGCGCGACCCGGGAACAGGTTGCTCGGCGATAACCGGCAGCAACCGTAGCCTTGCCGTCCTTGGCACGAGCGAGAGTTGCATCGCGACCAACCCGTCAGACATGTGCGTGGCGATGGCGGCGTTGGAAGCGACGATCCACGTGCAGGGGTCGAAAGGCCCACGCGCGATCCCGATCGGGGAGTTCCATCTTCTGCCCGGCAACACGCCGCAGCGCGAAACGGTGCTCGAGCCGGGCGACCTCATCACGCACGTGACGCTTCCGGCACCCGTCGCCGGGAGCAAGCAAGTCTATCTGAAGCTGCGCGATAGGGCGTCTTACGAGTTCGCCCTGGCATCGGCAGCAGTCGTGGTCACGATCGCGGGCGGGAACGTGACGCGGGCACGCGTCGCGCTGGGTGGCGTGGGCACCAAACCCTGGCGATCACCCGAGGCCGAAGCGACGCTGATCGGTCAGCCTGCAAACGAAGCAAACTTCCGAAAGGCGGCGGAGGCGGCCCTGCACGACGCCAAGCCGCAAACGGAGAACGCGTTCAAAATCGAGTTGGCCAAGCGCTGCCTCACGCACGCCCTCCAAATGGCGGCGACAGCCTGATTCCACGGAAGGATCGAACATGCCACCGACACAAGAAATCCCGACGACGTCACCGATCGGTCGCAGCACGCCACGCGTGGATGGCCCCCAGAAGGTGACCGGGACGGCGCAGTACGCCTCCGATTTCCACTTTCCCGGGATGCTTTATGCCGTTCCGGTCGAGGCGACAATCGCCAACGGCCGCGTGGTCAAGCTCGACGTCGCCGCGGCCCAGAGAATGCCCGGCGTGCGAGCGATTTTTCATCGCGAGAACATCGGAAAGATCTTCCGCTCGGTCCTGGGACCCGGGTTCGAAGGCATCATCGACGAGCGCCGCCCGCCGTTCGAGGACGATGTCGTTCGCTACTACGGCCAATACATCGCGCTGGCGGTGGCGGACACGTTCGAGAGCGCCAAAGCCGCCGCCGATGTGGTTCGTGTCACCTACGACAAGGAAACACCGAACGTCGACGCCGACCTCAAAGCGGACGACGAGCCCCAAGTGGTTGCCACCCAATTCGGCCCGGCCAACCGTGTGCAAAGCGAGCGCGGGGATGCCGAGCGCGCTTTCGCAAGCGCGCCGGTCAAGCTCGACCAGACCTATGTCACGCCGGCCGAGACGCACAATCCCATCGAGCTGCACGCGACGACCGCGATCTGGGATGGATCCACATTGACGCTGTACGAGGCGTCGCAGGGGGTGTTCAACCTCCAGGGCATCCTGGCGCAGATGTTCGGCTTGCCAAGAGAGAGTGTCCGCGTCATTACGAAGTTTCTTGGCTCGGGTTTTGGAGGCAAGTTGTGGCCGTGGACGCATTGTCCGCTCGCTGCCGCGGCGGCGCGGCAACTCGGCAAGCCGGTCAAGCTCGTGGTCAGCCGCAAGATGATGTTCCAGACGGTAGGTCATCGGCCGCGCACACGGCAGCGCGTGCTGCTGGGCGCAGCCGCCGACGGGAAACTGGTCTCGCTTCAGCACGACTATGTCCATCACAAGGCAATCCTCGATAATTATCACGAGGACTGCGGCGAAGCCACGGCGTTCCAGTACAGCGTGCCCAACCTGCGCGTGACGTTCGGCCGCGCCAAGCGCAACGTCGGCTCACCGACCCCAATGCGCGGCCCCGGCGCCGTACCCGGGCTCTACGCGACGGAGTCGGCAATGAACGAGCTGGCCGATCAGCTGAAGATCGATCCGGTCCGGCTCCGCGTCATCAACGAGCCGAAGATCGACGAATCGCTGGACATTCCGTTCTCGTCACGCCATTTGCTCGAGTGCTTCCATCTCGGCGCGGAGAAGTTCGGCTGGTCCAAGCGCACCCCCGAGGTCGGCTCGATGACGCGCGACGGCTTGACGCTGGGCTGGGGCATGGCCGGGTGCGCGTGGGTCGCTGCGCGATTCCCTGCCGAAGCCAGCGTCCAGCTCCGGGATGACGGCACGGCCCGCGTCGCATGCGGCACGCAGGACATCGGCACCGGCACGTACACGATCCTCGCGCAGCTCGCCTCGCAGAAGACGGGCGTCGCACTCGACAAGATCGAAGTGGTGCTCGGCGATACGTCGCTTCCGGCAGGCCCGCTCTCGGGCGGTTCGATGGTGACCGGGTCGGTGGTCCCGGCTGTCTTCGCCGCGGCCGACAACGCGATCGCATCGCTGCTCACCATCGCAACAAGCACCCCGGGATCGCCGTTCGAGAAGCGCCAGCCCGCCGATCTGGCGTTCGATGGCGGCCGAGTCTTTGTGAAGGCTGATGGTGCCGCCAAGGGCGTGCCGTTCGCCGATCTGCTCCGGCGCGCCAACCTCCGGCTCGTCACGGGCAGCGGCAAGTCCGAAGCGACCTTCGGCAATCCAAAGCCGAAGTTCTCGACGCACTCGTTCGGCTGTCACTTCGTCGAGATCACGTGGCAGCCGCAGATCGCCCGTGTGCGCGTCAGCCGGGTTGTGACGGTCATCGATGCGGGCCGCATTCTCAACCCGCTGGCCGGGCGGAACCAGATCGAGGGCGCGGTCGTGATGGGAATCGGCATGGCGCTGTTGGAGCACACGACGTACGACCCGCAGAACGGCGCGCCGATCAACAGCAATCTGGCCGACTACGTGATGGCGGTGAACGCCGACGTGCCGCCGATCGACGTGCACTTCCTCGACTTCCCGGACAAAGAGATCAACGAACTTGGCGCGCGCGGGATCGGCGAGATTGGCCTGGCCGGCATGGCCGCCGCCATCACGGCGGCGGTCCACCACGCAACAGGCGTTCGCGTGCGGGAACTGCCAGTGAAGATCGAGGATCTGTTGGCGTGAGGTGTTTCCCTCTTCGTGCATGCCGATACAGTTGGCCGCCTGGCGATAGGCGATAGGACCTTCCTTTTTCATCTTCCCCCTGGCGCATCCTGGCGGCGACGCCGAGCGGCTGTCGTTCATCGACAACTTCCGGCTGCTAGGCCTGCTCTTCCTGGCCATGTTGCCGCTGATCCTCCTGATGAGGAGCCCGCGGGCAGGCAAGGGCGGCGCCGCAGCGATGACTGATCCGCCAGACGCACTGCCCACGCGTTTCAAGGTAGGGCCCGGTTTGTGGCCCATTTGATTCTCGACGAAGGAGGCAATCATGAGCCGATGGTTACCGGTTGCAATGGCTCTGGGCAGCCTGGTCCTGATGGGGACCGGGAGCGCGTACGCTCAGGGCGCGGAGTCGGTGCGGGCGGAGATTCCGTTCGACTTCAAGGTCGGGGAGGCGACGCTGCCCGCAGGAGAGTACCGCCTGAGGTACGACCCCTCGGAAGCCCAAGGTGTACTCACCGTCCGCAGCGCGGACGGTCGCCACCAGGCTTTCGTCCTGACGGAGGCCGTCGATGCCGGGAACGGAACGCCGAACGCCAACAAGCTCGTGTTCGAGCGGGAGGGTACGAGTTACGTGCTGTCCGAGGTCTTCACCGACGACTCCAGCGTGGGGCTCGAGGTCCTCGGACGCATCCCGCTGACTGAGCGCTAAGGGCGGATGCCGGGCCCCGACCGCGGATCGGTCGTTCCCGCGTCGGGGCCGGGTGCACGCCGTCAGCATGTCGGCTGCGGTAAAAGGGGATGAACCCGTCCATCGGGATGGGCCCGGCGATCGATCGGGCCGGCACCAACCTTTTCGCATCGACCAGCGCCCGAGATCGACGAGCGCTGGGTACTCTGCGCACACACAGGAGCGACCCGATGATGCTCGACTGGAACGCGTACCGTGACGAACTGCTCGCGACGATCGGCGACCTCGGAAGGGTCAGCCCGGAGACTATAAGAGGCTACCGGGCGCTGACCGACGCGGGAAGCAAGAAGGACCTCCTCGGAGCGAAAACGAGAGAGCTCATCGCGCTGGCGGTCGCGGTGACGCGCCAGTGCGACGGGTGCATCACGATCCATACCGCCGCGGCGCTGAAGCAGGGCGCGACCAAGGAGGAGATCGTCGAAGCGCTCGGGGTGGCGATCGCGGTGAATGCCGGCGCCGCGCTCGTCTACTCGGCGCGCGTCTTGAATGCCTACGCGGCCACGGCGCCGGCCAGTTCACCCTGATCGTGGTGTAGGCGATCGAGGTGGCGTTGACGCGCCTCGGATGACGTGTTGACGAAGGAGTCAATCATGAGCAAGACGAGGCGGATCGCTGGGGACGCGAATCGCGGTTCCTGAAAGCCGCGTGAGCTGCGGCCGGTGAGGTCCATCCCACCGTCGGTGGTACCGAGGGAGCACTCGATGTCGTGATGCCTTGGCCGGCCGCACATCCAATGCTGGAGACAGGAAGGAGGTGTCGATGGCGTCACGGGCCGGCGGGATTATCGACGTGCAGAGCACTCGCTCGGTCGAGCAGACGGTGGAGAAGCTCAAGGGCACTCTTCAAGAAAAAGGAGTCACGCTGTTTGCGTTGGTCGCGCATGACGGTGAGGCGAAAAGGGCAGGAATGAAGATGCGGCCCACCAGGCTGCTGATCTTCGGGAGCCCGAAAGCGGGCACTCCGGTGATGCTGGCCGCGCCCAGCATCGCCATCGACCTCCCTCTCAAGATCCTGGTCTGGGAAGACGACCGGGGACGGGTCTGGGTGTCCTACAACAGCCCCGCGTATCTGCAGGAGCGGCATGGGGTGCCGCCGGAGCTGATGCCCAACATCGCGGTCGTAGAAGCGTTGGCCGCCACGGCCGCCGGTTGAGAGATGGCTCGCCGATGGACACGAGTCGAAAGAATTCGTCCCCGATTTGTCCGGAGAGGGGCCGAAAGGGGGTTCCGCTAAGTTGTTGATTGGATGGTACGCCCGATAGGGCTCGAACCTATAACCTTCGGCTCCGGAGTTGCGCGCTAGACCCCTTCTAAGCCTTTCCATTTCGGACCTATAACGCCTCCAAGGCGTGGAGAATGCCTGTAGATAAAGGGCGGAATCGGTTTCATGTGGTTCCGCCTGGGTTCAGGCATTTTCGGGTCCAGTGGAACCACTGTGGAACCACTGGTGGAGGGGGGGCCGGTGAAACTCACCGACGCAGGCATCAGAGGTCTGAAGCCCGGGACAAAGACTTACGCCGTCTACGACGACGAGCTCAGGGGTTTCGGGGTGCGCGTCAGCGCGCGTGGCGCGAAGACCTTCACATTCCTCTATCGCCTCAACGGTCGGAAGACCAGGCTCAACCTCGGCCGATTCCCATCTGTCAGCCTCGCGGCCGCCCGCACGGAGGCGCATAAGGCGATTGGGGCCGTCAAGGGCGAGCGGAAGGACCCGCGAGTCGCGCGAGAAGAGGCCGAGCTCCGGAAGACGGGCGGCCTGACGGTCACCGGCTTGACGGACTTCTACCTCGCCAGCGACAAGTTCAAATCCGGACGCGAGGCGACCCGGGACCAGTTCGGCCGGATCATCGCCGGCGAGATCAAGCCCGCGCTCGGGCCGCGACCGCTCGCTACGATTGCCCCGGCCGACCTCGTGGATTGGGCACAGGGGATCATCGACCGCGGCGCGCCGGTGACCGCCAACCAGTCCTTCAAGATCTTGCGGCTAGTCTGGAACTGGGGGAGGAAGCGACTCGTGCGCCAGGGTGTTCCGTCGTTCCCGCTCACCGGCTATGGCAAACCGTGGGATGGCGAGCGCCCAAGAAAGCGCCACCTGTCGCCAGACCTGATCGGCAAGTTCGTCGAAGCCGTGGACGAGGAGCCGCGTCTGACCGCCGTCTGGTGGCTCCTCATGCTCTTCAATCTGACTCGGAAGACTGAGACCTGCCTCCTCGAGAACGCCGAAATCGTCTGGGAAAGTGAGCGCGGACCCTACCTGATCATTCCGGCGTGGAAGGCCAAGAACCATCAATCTCTCTATCAGCCGCTGACCCCCTATTCCGATTTGCTTCTACGTCTCGCCCTCAAGCACTGCGGCGGAAGTAGGTGGGTGATGCCCGGGAAGAAGGGAGGCCCTCGGTTCCAGCGTACTGGTGTCCCGGCGTCTCGCCTGAGCCGGCGCATCGGGACGACAATCTCACCCCACGACCTCCGGCACACAGTGGCGACGATCATGGGCGAGCTGGGCGTCGAGCCACACATCATCGATGCCCTGCAGAATCACAAGTTGCCGCAGAGCACGGCCGTGACCGGCACCTACAATGACGCCCTCGTATGGGCCTACTTCAATCAGAAGCGGGAAGCGCTACTCCTCTGGCACGAGCACCTGGACAAGAAGATCCTGGGAGGCGTCCTCATCGAGCATATCCATCAGGCGGTGGACGGGAAGAAGCAGTTCGAAGAGGCGATGAAGCTGAACATGAAGCTTGGCCCTCACTCCCAGGCCCACAGCTTGGCCGTTGGCCGGCGAGCTGCCACGCGTTCCCGGGTGCGGCGCACCGCGTGAT
>Ga0210378_10000900_pt1 | contig 15650 bp, 18 predicted proteins | sample PLM1_60_b1redo_FD_155465 | JGI IMG/M metagenome (GOLD analysis project Ga0210378, IMG submission 155465) | Groundwater sediment microbial communities from an aquifer in East River, Colorado, USA - PLM1_60_b1 redo | ecosystem: Environmental > Terrestrial > Soil > Riparian zone | place: USA: East...
AAAAGCGGGAGCTCTCCCTCGTGGTGCGGCGGGAGCCGCCAGAGCCCGTCCTCACCCTCGACCAGCAGGGGATGCGGCCACTCCAGGTGGTCCATCTCGCGCAGAAACTCGATGTGCAGGCCGGCCTGAGCCAAGGCCGTGACGATCTCCCCCAGCCCATGGTTCTTCCCGGCTACGTCGCCGACGTCCTCCTGTTCGTATGGGCGTATCCGGACGAGGCCCTTCTTGAACCCTTCCAGGTCGTAGAAAGCGGACCTCTCGTGGATCCCGGTCCACTCGTCCCATAGAGCCCGGTTGGCCGAGACATACGAAGCGGCCGGCCGATCGTCCACTGTGACCGGTGCTCTACTCGCCGGCCGCGTCGTGCGAGTCCGCGGTGGTCCTGCTCGAGCGGGCGGCATCCGCAAGGACGCCCAGGCCCTCCTCCAGCTCCTCGTCGGTGATCACCAGAGGAACGAGATGCCTGAGCACGTTGTGATACATCCCGCACGAGACCGCCACGACCCCGTCCTGCATGGCGCGACCGATGAGCGCCCCGAGGAAATCCTCGTTCGGCTCCTTCGTCGTCCTGTCCTTCACGAACTCGACTCCGATCATCGCGCCGACGCCTCTTATCTCGCCGATCTCGGGCACGTCTTCCGATACGTGCTCCCAGGCGGCGCGCAGAGTCTTGCCCACCTGCTCGGCCCGCTCGATGAGGCCCTCCTCCTCGATGACCTGAAGGACCGCGTTTGCCGCGGCGCAGGCCACGGGATTGCCGACGTAGGTCCCGCCGATCGCCGACGGACCCGGCGCATCCATGACATCGCCAGGCCCGATCACGGCCGACAGCGGGTACCCCGCGGCGAGGGCCTTGGCCAGCACGACGACGTCCGGCTCGAACCCAAATTGCTCAGAGGCCAGGAACGTGCCCGTCCGCCCGCATCCGGTCTGAACCTCGTCCGCTATCACCAGGATTCCGTGACGATGGCAGAGGTTCGCGAGACCCTGAAGGAACTCTGGCGTCGGGACGACGAACCCGCCCTCTCCCTGTATCGGCTCCACGATTGCCGCGGCGACCGATCGCGGATCGACGACGGTCACGAATGCGCGCTCGATGGAGTCCAGGGCAAGCCGGCCGGCCTCCTCAGGGCGCGAGCTCCGATAAGGGTACGGGTACGAAAGGCGATACACCTCGGGCGCGAATGGCCCGAACCCTCTCTTGTAGGGCTTGTGCCGGCTGGTCAGGGTCATCGTGAGGAGGGTTCGGCCGTGGAACCCCCCCTCGAAGCAGATCAGGGCCTGCCGTCCGGTGAAGGCCTTGGCGAACTTCACGGCGTTCTCTATCGCCTCCGCTCCGGAGTTGAAGAGGGCGACCTTCCTGTCGCCGCCGCCCGTGAGCGCTACCAGGCGTTCCGCGAGCTCGACGTATGTCTCGTAGGGGATGACCGAGAAGTCCGTGTGGGACACAAGCGCCGCCTGCTTCTGAACGGCCTCCACCACCTTCGGGTGCGAGTAGCCGACCAGCTGGCATCCCAGTCCACCGGAGAAGTCGAGCAGAGTGTTTCCGTCCACGTCCGTGATCCTCGCACCCTGCCCGTGGTCGATCACGGCTGGGACATGGATGTCGAGCGGGTCGCACACGACCTTCGATTTCCGCTCGAGGATCGCGGCCGAACGCGGCCCCGGGAGCGATGTGACCATCTCGATGGCCCTGCCCATTGATGCCTCTCGGAGGTTCGACGTAGGTGGGAAAACCAGCCGAGCCTACACGACGGCCATGCCAGCGACACGTACCACGACTGGGTTTGACAGATGAGTGAGTGCTCACTCAAAATGAGCAATTACTCATTGATCGATCCTAAGGGGAGCTCATGGCGCAGGTGACAAAGGTTGGCGGACAGAGTGTCGACCTGCAGGCCGATCGGCGCAAGTGGTGGGTCCTCGTGGCAATGGTATTCGGTCTGTTCATGCCCATGCTCGACAACCTTGTCGTGAACGTGGCCCTTCCTACGATCCAGCGGGAACTCGGGGCAGGCGTGTCCCAGCTCCAGTGGATGATCGACGCATACACACTCACCTTCGCCTCGTTCATGCTCACGGGAGGCGCACTAGGCGACCTCTTTGGACGCAAGCGCTTCTTCATGGGCGGTCTTGGACTGTTCACGCTCGGATCGCTGCTGTGCGCGCTCTCCGGTTCGACCGATCAGCTCATCGCCTTCCGGGCCGTCCAGGGCCTGGGCGCCGCGCTCCTGCTACCGGGCTCGCTCTCGATAATCACGGCCACCTTCCATGGCCGGGAACGGGGCGCGGCAATCGGTCTGTGGGCGGCGGTCTCGGGACTCGCCATCGCCATCGGCCCGGTGGTCGGCGGCTTCCTCGTGGAGCACGTCTCCTGGCAGAGCATATTCTACGTGAACGTGCCGGTCGGGATCCTCGGTCTCTCCTTGACCTACGCGGTCGTCCACGAGTCGCGCGACCCCAGCCATTCCCGCAGGCTCGATCCGTGGGGCCTAGTAACCGGCACCGCCGGCCTGTTCTTTCTGGTCTTTGCCCTGATCGAGGGGAACGCCCGTGGCTGGACCGACGGGCTGATCCTCGGCGCGTTCGCACTCTCGGCGGTATTCCTGGCCATTTTCCTTTGGATCGAGTCCCACCGAGAACAGCCGATGCTGCCGCTCAGGTTCTTCCGTATCCCTACCTTCGCGGCGGCGAACTTCGTGGCGGGAAGCGTGTTCTTCGCGATGTTCGGCTCCGTGTTCTTCTTGGCGCTTTACCTGCAGAACGTCCGCGGATACTCGCCGGTGGGCGCGGGTCTTCGCCTGTTCGCCTTCTCGGTGGTGATCCTCTTCGTGGCACCGGTCTCTGGGCGGCTCTCGGACCGGTTCGGATCCAGGTGGCTGATGACCGTCGGACCGCTCCTTGGGGCGACCGGGCTGGCGCTCCTGCTCCGGACCCAGGTCGACTCGCCCTATCTGACTGTTCTCCTTCCCGCATTCCTAGTGCTCGCGGCCGGCATGGGCATGACTATGACGCCGATGACTGCGGCCGTGATGGGCTCCGTCGAGACCAGGCATGCGGGTATCGCTTCGGCAGCCACCAACACGAGCCGCGAGATCGGCGGCGTGTTCGGTATCGCGCTGTTGGGAGCGATAGTGACCTCGGCTTTCAAGCGAGCATTCCTGGCACGCCTGGTCGACGGCGGAGTACCCACGGCGCAGGCCTCCGCGATCGTGGCGAAGGCCGGGGCCGGCGCTGCGGCGGGAAGCACAGGCGCAGGAGGCGGCGACCCGTTGATCGTCCATGCGGTCCAGAGCTCGTTCGTCCACGCCATCCACGTGGGCATGATCGTCGCGGTCGTGTTCATGGTGGCGGCCGGGCTGGTCTCCGCGATCTTCGTTCGGAGCCATGTCGATGCTTCCGAGGGCGCCGGAGGGGGACCGGATGGCCCCTGAGCAGGCCATGAACGCCCCCGCCGATCGGGGGACCCGCGGACAAATCCTCTCCGCCGCGGAGCAGATCATCCATGACCAGGGCCTCAAAGCCGCCACCACCAGGGCGATCGCCGAGCGGGCCGGCTGCGCTGAGGGGACCATCTACCGGTACTTCTCGGACAAGCACGCCCTGGTCATTGAGGTGACCGGGGCTCGATTCCCTGAATTCAAGGAACTCATGCACTCGTTGGACCGGATAGCCGGGACCTCGACCGTCAAACGCAATCTCGAGCGCGTCGCCAGATCCGCACTCGAGTTCTATCGGGCCATCATGCCGATCGTCGCGGGATCACTGGCCGAGCACAAGCTCATGCACGAGCAGCGGCGCTACTTCCAGGAGAACAAGCGTGGCCCGATGAGCGCGTTCGGGCATCTCGCCGACTACATCAGGCTCGAGCAGCGGTTGGATCGAATCTCCGGCAGGGCTTCACCCGACTTCGCCACCCGCCTGCTCCTAGGAGCGGCCTGGACGCAGGCGTTCCTCGAGGAGTTCGTCGGGGCGGAAGCATCCCTCGGTTCCGACGACCAGTTCGCTAGAGAGGTCGTGCGCATCGTGATGGAGGGACTCCAGCCCCGGCCGGCAATACTGCGGGAGACGCGTTCCTAAGCAAGCTCAGTGGCTTGGCGGACGACCACCGGCATGCGCTGCACGGCGTTGTTCGAATATCCCTTCACGTTCCAGGCATCTCGTTCTCCGAGCGGCTGCGTGCGGCCAGTGGCGTCCGTGGCCCTGGATACCAGCACGCTCTCCCCGGGTTCCGCAGTCCAATCGAAGGCCCATGGATGCCAGGCGGAAGAGGACGGCGGTTCTCCCACTTTGGCGTCTCCCCAGGTCAGCCCCCCGTCCACGCTGACCTCTACTCTGGCGATTGGGCCCCAGCCCGACCAGGCACGACCGCGTAGGGTGCAGGGCCCAGCGTCGATGAACCGGGCGCGGGTCATGAACTCGGGGAAGCCCGGAGGCTCCGTCAGCGACCTGGGGAGCATCCGGGTGACCGGCTGCCCCTCGCCCTCGCCGGCAGACTCCCAGATCCTGTAGGCCCTGGCCTGCTGGTAGCCGGCGAACGGCTCCCCGAGCAAGGAGATCTCGGCCAGCCATTTCACCTGCGTCATCCCGTACCACCCCGGCACGACCAGCCGGAGCGGAGCGCCGTGCTGGGGCGGCAATGGCTGCCCGTTCGCCTCGTAGGCGAGGAGCACTTCTTCGCGTCGAGCCTCTTCGAGTGGCAGGCTCCTCTCATAAGCCTGCTCGACCCCGCCCTCAACTCCCCGGTCCAGGCCCGTGAACAGCACCTCGAGGGCGCCATCGGTGGGTCCGGCCTCATCCAGTAGCCCCCGGAGTGGCGTTCCTGTCCAGGCGATCGTCCCGACTGCCTCCGTCAGCCACGGCTGGCTGACGGGCCTCGGGGAGAGCAGCGCCCGGCCGTTACCCGCGCACTCCATGGTGACGGGAAGGGTCACCCGCGGCCGATCCCGGACCTCTTCGATCGACAGAGTGAGCGTCCGGTCGACCAGGCCCCCCACCTCCAGGCGCCACTCGGCTGCGTCGACCTTCGGGATGTCGTAATGAGTCAGGAGATAATGTAGGCCGACCGGCGTGATCGGATATCTGAGTGCCTCCAGCGGCATGGCGTGATTGCGCGCCGCCAGCTGGAGCTCTTCGAAAGTGATCGCGGAGTCGTCTCCCATGGTTCTCCTCCGGTTTCTAGGGTAGGCCGAGTTCATCGAAGCGTTCCAGCGCCAGGACGAAGGCCTCGAGCGGGTCGAGGAGATCTGCGAGCGTCCCGTAGAGCTGCTCATAGCCTTCGGGGGACGCCTTCAGCCTGAGGTGCTCGGCCCGCCGGGATGCCTCCTCAAGACCTATCGAGCACCGTTCCCAGTCCATCTCCAGGTCCGCTGCCCTCCAGCCGTCCATCTCCCGACGAGCGTCCAGAAGGCCGGCCTCGAACCCGGCCAGGGCTTCCGCGGGCGCCAGGCCGCCGCCGCGGCCGCCGGGGACGGCGGCCAGCAGCGACGCCTTTGCCCTCTCGATCCGTTCCACCGTCCGGACGAATCCCACGAAGGCGTCGGCCACCTCGCGCGTAGCCTCGCTTCGACGTCGCCTGAACACGGTCGGCATTCTACGGACCGACCGGCACGGCTCGCGGATAGAATCCAGCAGGTGTCCGACCGGGTCGTCGTACGAATCCCCGCGTCCACTGCTCACGTCGCCCTGGTCCGCGCCGCGGCTAGCGCAGTCGCCGTGGCTCTCGACTTCACCTACGACCGGATAACTGACCTGCACATCGCCCTCGACGAGGTGAGCTCCCGGATAATGGCCACCTCGGCCCGCTCTGCCTGCCTCTTGGAGTTCGTCCTCGAGCCCGACGGCCAGGGGCTCAGAGTCCTCGCGGGCGGCGACGCTCCTTTCCGTGAGGGGACGGTGTTCCTGACGGATTGGTCGCGGACGATCCTGGGAGCGGTCGCAGATGAGATAGACGTCTCATTGAACGGCGGTCGCCAATCTGCATCGTTCAGGGTATCGAACCGGTGAGGCCGCTCTCCGCGCGCCAGCGCCATCCGCAGCTACCGAAGGCTCAAGTGAGGCGGCTCTTCCTCAAGCTGCGCAAGACCAACGACAAGGGCATCAGAGCCACCCTGATCGTGTCGCACCTCGGGCTGGTCGAGTACCTCGCCAGGAGGTTCGCCGGGAGGGGAGAGCCCATGGACGACCTGGTGCAGGTGGCCACTATCGGGTTGGTCAAGGCCGTCGACCGCTTCGATCCTGAACGAGAGGTTGAGTTCTCGACGTACGCGGCCCCCACCATCCTGGGTGAGATCAAGCGTCATTTCCGCGACAAAGGCTGGGGCTTGCGCGTGCCTCGCCGCCTCCAAGAGCTGAGCCTGCGCCTAGGCCCCGTCATAGCCCGGCTCTCCCAGGACTTGGGCCGATCCCCCACAGTGGCCGAGATCGCCAGGGCTGCGCGGGTCAGCCAGGACGACGTTCTGGAAGCTATGGATTCGGGCCGGGCCTACACCCTGGCCTCACTCGATACGAGCAAGATAGAAGAGAGCCGACCGATCCACGAGCGTGTCGGCGACCCGGACGACCACCTGGAGGCACTGGAGGCGCTCCTCTTCGTCGGCTCAATCCTTCAGCAGCTTCCCCCCCGGGAGCGGCGCTTGCTGGAACTGCGGTTCTTCCGGGGCATGACCCAGAGCCAGATCGCCAGGGAGATGGGCATCTCGCAGATGCACGTGTCCCGCCTGCTCTCCCGCACCCTGGCCGAGCTCCGGATTGTCCTTCATGAGGACGATGGAGGAGACGAACGGCCACGCGACGGAGAGGAGCAGGGTTAGCCTTGGGCCGCCGACTGCTCTTGATAGCAAACGGGAACGCGCAGAACGTGACGCCTTATGGGCGAGGGGTGATCGCCAAGGCCCTGTCGGCGGAGTTCGACTTTCAGCAGGTTCAGACGGATCGTCCCGGCCACGCCATCTCCCTTGCGAGGTCCGCGGCCGAGGAAGGAGTGGACATCGTTGTCGCCCATGGAGGCGACGGCACTGTCAACGAGGTAGCCAACGGGCTGGCCGGGACGGGGACCGCGGTGGGCATCCTGCCCGGCGGGCTCGCCAACGTGTTCGCCCGCTCGCTGGGCATCCCGGAGGATGCGGTGGAGGCCGCGGGCATGCTGCTCGAGAGAATCGGGTCTGGCGCTCCGCCGCGACGGGTCCCGCTTGGCAGGATCGATGATCGCTACTTCGTGGCAAATGCCGGTGTGGGGTTCGACGCCACAATCGTCCGCCAGGTCGAGCTGCGCCAAGGGACGAAGAAGCGCGGTGGCGAGCTCTTCTTCGTGTGGACCGGCGTGCGAGTGTTCTTCACCTACTACGATCGGCGGAAGCCGAAGATCCAACTGGAGTGGGGGGACGGCGCAACCGAGACTCGCGACGGATTGTTCCTCACCATCTTCCAGAACACATCCCCCTACACCTACCTGGGCAAGAGGGAGATGCGTCTTTGCCCCGATGCAGGGCTGGACGGAGGCGTCGATTGCTTCGCCCTCGACACGATGCGTACCCGGACCGTCCTGCCAATGGCGATCTCCGCCTTCGGCCGCGCCCGCAGGATCCGGCGCAGCAAGCGTGCGATCTTGGTCAAGGATCGTCAGTGGTACGTTGTGACCTGCGAGTCGCCCATGCTCGTCCAGGCCGACGGCGAGCTCATCGGCGAACGCGATCGCATGCGGATCGAATCCGTGCCGGACGCGCTCCTAGTCTTTTCCTGATCTCCTCCGGGCGTCCCTGGCCGGGATCGCGCCCGCGGGATCGTTGGTAGCCACCGCGTCCACGCCCATCCCGAACAGTTCCCCGATGACGCCGGGGTCGTCGATGGTCCAGGTCCCCACCCGAACACCGGAGTCGTGCGACAGCTTCACGAAGGTCTCACCGGCCGCCAGGACGGCCGGTGCCTGGGGAAGCACCCACGCGTGGCCCTTCGACCGGGCGTAGACCAGGGCGGCCCGGGGGTCGATCAGCGCCGTCGTGATGAACCCGGTCGGGATCTCAGGGGCGAGCTCGCGAACACGCTCGATCGATAACCAGCTGAATGAGGACACGAGCACGGGCCCCGCGAAGCCAGCCGTATCTAAGAGCTCCAGGACGGCGTGCGCCGCCAGCTCTCGCGGGTAGTCGAAAGAGGGCTCCCCGGGAAGGTTCTTCAACTCGATGTCCACTCCGACGCGGCCGGACAGGGTCTCCAGGACCTCTCTGAGCGTCGGGATACGAACGGGTTGCGAGCCACCGCGGGAGACGTCCAGGCCCTTCACCTCGGCCATGGTCAGCTGGTGGACGAACCCCGCGCCATCCGTGGTGAGCGACACGTCGGCGTCGTGTAGCACGATCGGGACGTGATCGGCGGTCAGCCGGACGTCCAGCTCGACCATGTCGGCGCCTGCGTCGATCGCTCCCTCGAAAGCCTCGAGCGTGTTCTCGGGGTATGCGGCGGAGGCCCCGCGATGGGCCACGACCAGGGGCCAGATTTGTCGGTCTGTTTGCGTACCGGCCATTTACTCGCTCGAGGGGCGGTCAGTATAATCCGCCCCTCGCTCGGCTCGGCGCGGTGGCAGCGCCCGCGGTCGCAAAGGGTTCCGGCGGGAAGGAGGGCCGACTGGCCCTCCTCGGGGTGCCCGGCCTGCGAAGGGGGGCTCGTTTTGGACTGGGTTCATCGCGCGCGTTGCAAGGACGAAGATCCCGAGCTCTTCTTCCCCATCGGGACGACCGGGCCCGCCGCCGCCCAGATCGCGGCGGCAAAGTCGATCTGCATGCGATGCGACGTGCGGATCGATTGTCTGGAGTGGGCCATGGAGACCAGCCAGGACGCGGGCGTCTGGGGCGGCTTGTCCGAGGAGGAGCGGCGCGCGCTCAGGCGGGCTCGCCGCCGGGGTGAAGCCCGCAGGCTGGTTTCGGCCAGCTGATCCGGGCTCAGACACGGCTCGAAGGACACAGATCGCTTACCGGGCACACCTCACATCGCGGCGTCGGAGCTTTGCAGACACGCCGGCCGTGTTCGATCAGCACATACGTGAACGGAAACCAGTCCCTTCGCGGGATGATCGCCATCAGGTCCTTTTCGATCTTGTCGGGATCCGAATTCGAAGTGAAGCCGAGCCGCTGGCTCACTCGCCGCACATGGGTGTCCACGGCGATGCCCGCGTCTGGATCCCGACGGTGGCGATCCGGGTAAGAGTTGCCCTGCACGATGTTGGCCGTCTTGCGGGCCACCCCCGGTAGCGTGATCAGCTCGGCCATCGTCTGCGGCACCTCACCACCGTAGTCATGGATCAACTTGGCGCAGGCGCCCCTTATGGCCCGAGCCTTCTGGTTGAAGAACCCGGTGGGCTTGATGTCGGCGGCAAGCTCGGACTCCGGTACCTTCAGATAGTCCTCCGGCTTCCGGTATTTCTCGAACAGAGTCCGGGTGACCTGGTTTACGCGCTCGTCGGTGCACTGCGCCGACAGGATCGTGGCGACTAGCATCTCGAGCGGGTTGGAGAAGTGCAAGGCCACCTTCGCGTCGGGATATTCCTCCTTGAGCCGACGCATTACTTCCGGCGCGCGATCTCTTATCGGGCTGCTCCGGGTCAGTGCCGATTTCCGGGCACGGGCCATCACACCCCCTTGAAATCGGGCCTTCGCCGCTCCAGGAACGCAGTCAAGCCCTCTTCCATGTCCTGGCTGGCGAATGCGTCTGCGGCCATGAGCTGGAAATCCCCAAGGCGGTGCCCCTCGCTGGTCTCGTCCAAGCCGAGGTTGGCCAGAGCCACCCGAACGCCTCTTTTGGAGCCTCTCACCGAAAGGGGCGCGGCCGCGGCGACCGCGCCGGCCAACTGGGCCGTCGTGGCTGCAAGGTCGCCAGACGGGACGGCGAGGTTGACAAGCCCCCAGTCCGCTGCCTCGATGCCGGAAACCGCCCTTCCCGTGTAGAGGATCTCCGCCGCCCGCTTGGGGCCGACCGACAAGACGAGCCGTTCGATGTTCTCGTAGTTGATGACGATGCCGAGTCGCACCGACGGTATCCCCATCCTGGCGTCCTCCGCCGCAACGGCCAGGTCGCACGCCACTGCCAGCTGGCATCCGGCCCCGAGCGCCGCGCCATGGATCCTGGCGATCACCGGGACGGGGTGGTCGCCGATCGCCGCCAGGACCTCTTCGAACAAGCGCCCGTACTCGGCCCCCGAGAGGCTCCGGCGGGCCTTCGCCAGCTCGCCCACATCGGCTCCCGCGCAGAAGTCTTGGCCCGCGCCCGCGAGGACCAGCACGCGGACGTCGCCGTCGACGGCCAGGTTCCCGAGGATGGAACCAAGCTCCCCGAGCATCGCGACCGAGACCGCGTTTCGCTGATCCGGCCTGTTCAAGGTCAGCATCACCACCGCTCCGGAGCGCTCAACCTCGACCAGAGCCATCTAGTTGACCACCGCGATCACATCGCCCTCCTGCACGACGGCTCCCTCTCGCACCCGGATCTCGAGCACGGTGCCCGAGACGGGGGATTCCACTGGAATCTCCATCTTCATGGACTCGAGGATCACGAGCGGGTCTCCCGCCTTAACCGCGTCCCCGGGGGCCGCCAGCACCTTCCACACGTTGGCCACCATCTCGGCCAGGACCTCCGCCATCGCCCAGTCAGGATCCCAGGACCGCCGAGCGGTCGGGTTTGGCTGCGAGAAAGAGCAACTCCCTGGCGCGGGCCGGTTCGACGACCTCCCGTCCCTGCAGGCGAACGATGGAGGCGGCGGCCTCCACCAGCTCGCCGTTAGAGTCGGCCATGTCGCCCGACGGCAAGTAGAAGTTGTCCTCGAACCCTACCCGGACGTTGCCGCCAAGCGCCACCGCGGCCCCGACCATGGCCCATTGCTCACGCGAGACGGCAATCACCCCCCAGGTGGAGCCCTCGGGAACGACGCTCGACATGTGGGCCAGGTTCCGGGCCGTGGCCTGGATCCCCCCGAGCACACCGTGTATCAACGAGAACTGAATGGGCCTCCGGAGCACCCCTAGGTCCACCAGGGGCCCAACGGACTCGACATGGCCGACGTCGAAGCACTCGCACTCGGGCTTCACGCCAGCCTCGTTCATGCGCTCGAGCAGGAAGATGATGTCCTCGAAGTCGTTCTGGAAGACGAAGTTGAAGACGAACCGCTTGCCCTTGGAGCTGTACTTCGCGTAGTTCATCGAACCCATGTTGAGGGCCCCGATCTCGGGCCTCAGATGGGAGATGTGGCCGACCCGCTCCGCCATCGGCAGCCCGACCCATCCGGTTGAGTAGTTGACGATGATGTCGGGCGTCTCGGCGAGGATGGCTTGGGTGATAGCACGGTAATGCTCGGGCGAGACCGTAGGCGCGCCTTCCGGGGTCCGGGCGTGGATGTGCACCATCGAGGCGCCGGCATCCCGGGCGCGCCGCACCTCTTCTGCGTACTCCTCCGGTGTGTAGGGGATACCCGCGCACTGGGCCTTATTGGCCACCGCGCCCGATATCGCGCAGGTCACGATGCAGGCGTCGGCAATCATCATCGCTCGAGAGGATACGATTAGTCGGTCGCCTTACACTGGCAGGACGCCGTGCTTGCGCCAGGGGCGTTCGACCCTCTTGGTGGATCCGAGCTCCAGGCCCCGCACGATCGTCGCCCTGGTATCGGCGGGATCTATCAGATCGTCCAGGAACGACCAGCCGGCAGCGATGTAAGCGTTGATCTGCTCGCGGATGCCCGTCACGAGCTGGCTCCTCAACACCTCTTGGGCACCGGCGTCACCTGCGGCCTCGATCTGCCGGCGGAAGATGATGTTCACGGCGCCCTCGGGCCCCATAACCGAGATCTCCGCCGTGGGCCAGCCGACGATCAGATCCGGCTCATAGGCGCGCCCGTTCATCACGTAGTACCCGGCCCCATACCCCTTCCGTAGCACGACGGTCACCTTCGGCACCGTGGCTTCGGCGACCGCGAACAGCATCTTGGCGCCGTGGCGAATGATGCCCTGCTTCTCCACGGCCGAGCCCACCAGGAACCCGGGGCAATCCATGAGGAACACAAGAGGGATGTTGAAGGCATCACAGAGCCACACGAACCTGGCAGCCTTGTCGGCCGCGTTTACGTCCAGCGCTCCCCCAAGCATCATGGGCTGGTTAGCCACAAGGCCGGCCGGCCTGCCGCCGAACCGGGCCAATCCCGTGACCAGATTCCTGGCCCATTCGGGCTTGATCGGGAAGACATCTCCGTCGTCGACTATCGCGCGGATCACTTTCCGCACGTCATAGGCCTGCCTCGGGTTGGCCGGGACTATGTCGTACAGCTCCTCGGATCGACGGTCGGTTGGGTCTAGCGAGGGCCAAAGCGGCGGCGCCTCCAGATTGGACGATGGGAAGTAGCCCAGGTACCGGCGGACCACCTCCAGGCACTCGCGGTCGTCGGCCACCTCCAGGTCGGCCACGCCGCTGATCCTGGTATGGACGGCAGAGCCGCCCATTTCCTCTGCCGTCACGTCCTCCCCCACCGCCGCCTTGACCAGCGGCGGCCCGCCCAGGGCCATGTGGGACGATCCCCTGACCATCGGCACGAAGTCGGCAAGACCCGGTATGTACGCGGTGCCGGCGGCTCCCGGCCCCATCATCGCCGCGATCTGAGGCACCACCCCGCTCATGTGGACCTGTTCCCGGAAGAGGTCGCCGGTGCGGGCGAACATGGAGCCGGCGGCCTCCTGTATCCGCGCTCCGGCCGAATCGATGAGCCATACCATCGGGATGCGCTCGCGCAGCGCCAGTTCGCGCATCCTCGTTGCCTTCAGCTCGCCGACCATGCCGATCGATCCCGCCATGACGGTGAAGTCGTACGCGATCAGGGCGACGCGTCGGCCGTCCACTCTGCCGATTCCGCAGACGCATCCGTCAGCCGGAGTGAGCTTCCCCTGCATGGCCGGCGAAGACGATTGGTGATGCGCGAGCAAAGAGAACTCGGAGAACGAGCCAGCCTCGAATAGCAGGTCCAACCGCTCGCGGACGGTCAGCTTGCCCTGGGCGTGCTGCTTCTCAACCCGGTCCGGCCCGCCCATGGCCAGGTACTCGGCCCTCTTTCGGCGAAGCGCCTCAGCGTGCCCCTTGAGATCCAGAGCATTGGACAAAGCGGAAGGGTCGGCCGGATCGGCCATGATGACGAACCTCCTCGGGCCCTTCGCCGGGGCTATCCCCCGATGCCTACCCGGGCCCGCTGCCCTCCACTCTAGGGCTCAACGGCCCTTCCAGTCCGGAGGCCGCTTCTGGAGGAAGGCGCTCACTCCTTCCGCCACGTCCTCACTCTGGAGCTCGACCGTCAGCATCGCGTTCAGATAGCTGAGCGCTTCCTCGAAGCCCATGTCCTGCGACTGGTAAAAAGACTCCTTGCCCAGCCGCAGCACGAGGGGACTCTTGCTCGCCATGACTCCGGCGAGCTCATCCACGGCATGGTCCAGCTCGGCTCGCGGCACGACGCGGTTCACCATGCCCCAGCGCGCCGCCTCGGCGGCCGAGAGCCTGCGCCCGGTCAGCATCATCTCGAGCGCCATCTTGCGCGGAACGTTGCGAAGAATGACGGCGCTGATCATGAACGGCCACAGCCCCAGGTTGACCTCCGGCGTTCCCATCTGAACGTCGTCGGCCGCGACGGCCAAGTCGCACGCGAGCATCAGGCCGAAACCGCCCGCCAGCGCGACCCCGTTGACCCTGGCGATCACCGGCTTGGGATGCCGGCCGATGGCCGTCAGCAGATCTGCGATACGCCCTCGCCGGTCGTGTTGCCCGACGCTGGTCTCTTCGGGGGCGACCGTACTCGATAGGTCCGCCCCCGAGCAGAATGCGCGATCGCCTTGCCCGGTAACGACAACACAGCGGATCGAGTCGTCCGCCGCCGCGCGCCGCAGCCCGGCCAGAAGACCACCGATCGCCTCTGTGTTCAACGCATTGCTCTGGTTGAGCCTGTCGATAACCAGCCAGGCAGCGGAGCCTCGAACTTCGTAGACGACCGCTTCCCCCGCTCCGTCCATGAACGGAAGACTACTTCGACATGAAGCTCGGAACGAAAACGAGGAGATGGCCGATCCCGACCATCTCCAACCTGCCAGTCAGTAAAGTTGAAGGTAGCACATCAAGTCTGACCAGGCCGACGCCTCAGGCCTTGTCCGCCGATAGGCGTTTCCCCCTGTAGTTCGGGAACACGAGGTCGGCATGCTGCCAACAGGTGTTACCGAGGTTGTAGATGGACAGCTTGGTCCGGCAACCAGGAGCCGCGCAGACACGCTCAGGCGTCGAGGTCGGGGAGGGTGGTGGGAGCTTTCCTGGGTGGCTTCCCTTCATCGCAAGTGCCAGGCGCCGGGCTGCGCCTCCTCCACAACAGTATTCGTTTGAGGCCCCCGTCCGGCTTCCGCCTTTCGGCCAAATTCCTGTGAAGAATCGGCTTCTAGGGGGGCTGCGACCGGTTCCTCGACTCACGCTCCAGGTGGATGGCATGCCGGATCCGGACGATAACGTGGTCGGGTGCCTCCGAACGGCACTTGGCCCGGACGATCTCCTTCAGCTTGCGCTGAAACTCCGCGCGGTCCAGGCACGGGGTACACGTCTCTAGGTGAGCGGCGAGTCGGGCAGAACTGATCGGATCGAGCTCGCCGTGGAGATAATGCTCGATCTCTCTGAGTACCTCTTCGCAACTAATCTCGGACAAGGCCACGCTCCCGAACCACATCCCACAACCGCTTCTCCAAGGCCTTTCTTCCCCTGTGCAGCCGCGACATGACCGTGCCGATGGGCACGTCGGTGATCTCGGCGATCTCCTTGTAGCTGAATCCCTCCACGTCGGCGAGTAGCACGGCGATCCGGAACTGGTCAGGCAGTGCGGAGAGCGCCTCCTGCACGTCCTCGTCCGGTAGAGACTCGATCACGGATGTCTCCGCCGAGGGCTCCGCTCCAGCCTCGGCCATCTTCGAGTACAGATACCAGTCCTCGATCTCCTCGTCGGAGATCGTCCGTGGCTCACGCTGTTTCTTCCGATAGGTGTTGATGAACGTGTTCGTGAGGATGCGGTAGAGCCACGCCTTTATGTTGGTCCCTTCCTCGAACTGGGCGAAACCGCGATAGGCTCGGAGGAACGTCTCCTGCACGAGGTCCTCCGCGTCCGCCGCGTTCCGCGTGAGGCGGAATGCGGCCGAGTACAGGCCGGGCAGCAGGGGGAGGGCCTCGGCCTCGAAACGCGCCTCGAGACGCTCTTGTGTCTCCACATCAGCCATCTCTCACCGTATGGCATCGTACCCGCTCCTGCCAGGTTCCGGACTTTCGTGGCCATAAGGACCTATGGTGGGAAGATGTAGGGTGACGCCGGGCCGAGGTTTCTGGCGCAACAGAGGAGTCACGGGGGAAGAGAAGCGATGCCGGAAGGGGACGGGAAGGAACGCAAGGGTCGCTGGCAGGGGTTCGACCTCGGCGGCGGCTCTCAAACGGGTCGCAGCCCATGGCGATTCTCCCTGCTCTATATAGCCATGGCCATCCTGGTCCTGCTCTTCGTCCAGAGCCTGTTCAGCCGGGGCGCGCAGAAGGTCACCCTCGATAGGTTCTATTCGCAGCTGGGCGCCGGCCAGATAACGCAAGTTCGGATCGGTGGCGACTCGCTCTCCTGG
>Ga0210378_10000901_pt1 | contig 15643 bp, 16 predicted proteins | sample PLM1_60_b1redo_FD_155465 | JGI IMG/M metagenome (GOLD analysis project Ga0210378, IMG submission 155465) | Groundwater sediment microbial communities from an aquifer in East River, Colorado, USA - PLM1_60_b1 redo | ecosystem: Environmental > Terrestrial > Soil > Riparian zone | place: USA: East...
CGGGGACGGGCGGGTCGCGCTGGTGGTCGGGGCGGCCGGGCTCACCCTGCTGGTGCTGCTCGGCGCCGTGCTGGTCTCGGTGGGCCGCGGGGACGCCCCGGTCGACCTTGGCGCGGCGAGCACCGCCGGGACGGCCGGCGCCGAGGCGCCGGGTACGGCGTCCGGCCAGGCCAGCGGTGGCACCGGCGAGCCAGGCACACCGTCGCCGGCCGCCTTGGACCTGCTGACCCGCGAGATCGACCTCGGCAGCACGGCCGCCGAGGCGGTGCTGCGCTTCCGCAACACCGGTGGCCAGCCACTGCCATGGACGGTGGCCGGCAGCCACCGGGCGGTCACCGTGCAGCCCGCCGCCGGCACCCTGCCACCCGGCGACACCGCCGCGGTCACGGTGCGGCTCGACCGCGCCGCGCTCGCCGAGGGTGCGTTCACCGCTGCGCTGCAGCTGACCGTGCAGGGGCTGATCGCGGTGACCGGCACTGACGTGCCGGTCACCGCCGTGCAGGAGCGGCCACCCACGATCACCGGCCTCGGCACGGCCGGCCGGTGGCTCGTGCCGGCGAGCCCGTGCGACCGCACCAGGGCGACGGCCGAGGTCGCCGACGACACCGCGGTGACGGTGACGCTGCACTGGGGGCTGCCCGGCGGGCTGCTCACCGACTCGCCGATGAGCGGGTCGGGCGGCAGGTACTCGGCCATCGTCGGGCCGGTGACCTCGGCCGGCGACCTGCGGTGGTGGGTCACCGCGACCGATCAGCGCGGCAACACAAGCCGCGGCGCCGATCAGGTGCTGGCGGTCCACCCGGCTGGCGATCCCTGCCCGTAGCGACGCAGTGCGCCGAATGGGTGACGGAGATCGCATCTCGGCGCAGTGGACCAGCCGCTAGCCGATATGGGGGTGCGGTCCCGGGCAGCGCCGGAGAGGGCGCGTACCAGAGGCCCGGGACCGCACCACACCGCGGGAGGAGTGGGGTCTGGGTCCGCGGGTCGACGCCGGTCGGGGGCACGGCGTCGACCCACGGAGGTCGGGGGGTGGCCGGCGATCCGGATCGCCGCGGTCGGGGGCACGGGCGAGCCGGATCACCGGCCACAGGCGGTGCTCCGTGGCGTCCGGGTGGGGGATTTCCGGAGCATGGGAGTCCGCCGGTCCTATGGAGTTGTTCCTCGCAGCGAGGTGGCGCGTCAGCGCAGGACCGCGCGCCGTACCTGCGGCACCGGCGCTGCGCCGGCCCGCCCGTGCGACATGCGGGCCCGTGGGAGGGCGGGCTGCTCGGGGGGAGTGACGAGGTGCTGATGGGCGGCCTGCCACACCGAGCACGGCGCCTTCTGGGCGCGCCACCTCGACGAACAGCTCGGGCAGTTGCCCTTGGCGTTCGGCTCGTGCGCCCGCAGCAGCGTGCGCCAGCCGTCGGTCAGCCTGGGAAGCTCGGTGCGGGCGACAGAGGCCAGTGACGGTCCGTCGGCGTTGGCCGCCAGCGCGTCCAGCATGTCCAGCCGTTCCCAGACGGCTTGCCGCAGAATCTGACCAAGGATCTGGTCCACCTGATCCTCACCCTCCTGCCTGGTCAGCGGCCTCGCGCAGCGCCTCGGAGAGCTGCCCGACCTGGATAGGGGACAGCACGGCGGTCTCGCCAGGCGGGCCGACCAGGACTACCCGGTCGCGATCGATCAGAACGGTCAGGAAGCGCTCACGGTCGATGACATCGCGGCAGCTGACTCGCCACCAGTGTCGGTTGCCTTCGTGGTCGCGGCCGACGTATGGCGGGAGGTCATCCACCGAATCGTCGGCCTCGTCCGCCAACTGCACTGCGACTCCCCTGCCTGGGACTCCCCTGCCTGGGACTCCCCTGTCTGGTGTTGCTGCTTCCGCCGCTGCGACAGTCCGTCGGGGGCCGTCGAGGCGTCGGGCGCAGTCGCCAACAGCGAAAGGTTGCGCCGGAACCGCCCATAATGGGGACGCGGTGCGCCGATCGGTTTGGCTATAACGGTGAGCGGCCGGGGCTGATCGGCTGGGCATATCAGCTCCGCCGATGGATGCTTCACCATGATGGAGCAGCGTGCTTACTCTTCGGTTGTCGCCCGGAAGACCCTGCGAGGGGGGCGCTAAGTGAACGTGATCGGATCCCACGACCATCCCGTCGCCGCGGACACCTGGCGGCAGCGGGAGATGCGAGCCGCGCTGGCGGCCCGGGACATCAGCACGGTGTACCGGTTGCTCAGGCGGGTGGGGGTGTCCCAGCGGCAGATTGCCGCGATGACGGGGCAGTCCCAGTCCGAGGTCTCGGAGATCCTCAAGGGCCGCCAGGTCATGGCGTACGACGTGCTGGCCCGGATCGCGGACGGACTTGGCGTCCCTCGCGGCTTCATGGGTCTTGCTTACGACGAGGCGACGGCGACCAGCGTCGTCGGGCCCCCCGGCGACGAGAACGCCGAGGAGGACGAGTCGGTGAAGCGTCGGAAGTTCCTGGCGCACTCGGCAGCGGTGATGTTCGGCGCCGCGGTGCTGGGCCAGGAGGAGGGCCAGTGGCTGCCAAGCCCTGCCCAGACGCCCGCTCCTGGCCGCGTAGGGATCAGTGACGTCCGGCAGATCGAGGCCTCGACCAAGGCCCTGCGCGGCCTTGACTACCAGTACGGCGGCGGCGCGTGCCGCGACGCCGTCGTCGCGCAGCTCTCGTGGGCGCAGCGGATGGTGGACGCCCAGGTCGCGGACTCCGTCCGGGGGCGGCTGTTCACCGCGGTGGCCGACCTGCACAACCTCGCCGGGTGGACGTCGTTCGACATCGACCTGGTCGACTCGGCGCGGTTCCACTTCTCGAAGGCCCTCGAATTCGCCAAGGACGTCCAGAACAACTCGCTGATGGCCAACGTGCTGTACCGGATGGGCCGGGTCTACCTGGAGAAGGACGCACCGGACGACGCGCTCAAGATGTTCCAGCTCGGGCAGATCGCGGCGCAGGAATCCGGCGCCGAAATAGCGGTGGCCGTGCTGTGCGCCAATGAGGCGTGGGCGTACGCGAAGATGGGGCTGGTCGAGCAGACCCAGAAAATGCTCGGCCGGGCGCAGGACGAATTCGCCCGTGCGGATCTGTCCCGTACACCCACCTGGGCGAAGTTCTTCACCGAGACCGACGTCTACGCGATGACCGGAGCGGTGCATTTCGCCCTGTCAAGGGCCACGGACCCGAAGAGCGGGCCGATCGACCGTGCCAAACACGTCCGGGTGGCGATCCCCAACCTGCAGCGCGCGATCGACGGATACTCCGCCGACATGGCGCGCAGCCAGCTTTTCAACATCACGACGCTGGCCGCGGCGCACATCATGGACGGCGACGTGAACCATGGCGTGCGGCTGGGCAGGCAGAGCCTCGAGATGTCCAACGACGTGCGCTCCAGCCGGATCATCAGCCGGATGAGGCCGCTGATGGCCGAGGCTTCCAGACATCTGCACAATTCCGACAGCAGGGACCTCGCGGAGCGGATCGCCAAGCTCCAGGTGGCCTAAATGCGTACCGGCGGCGCGCAAGCCGGCCCAATGGCCGACGGGCACGGGGCTGGCGGGCACGGGGCCGGTACCGACGAGCGGCAGGTTCGCGACGAGCTGATGCCGGTGCTGGCGCTGGTGTGCGCCGAGGTCGGCATGGACCACGCCGGCGCGACGCTGCTGCGGTACATCCGCAACGCCGTCTTCCGGCTCGCCGCGCACCCCGTGGTGGTGCGGATCGCGCTGGCACCCACGGTCCGTGACCGCGCGCCGAAGGTGGTCGCGGTCGCGCGCTGGCTCGCCTCGCACGACGTGCCGGCGGTGCGGCTGCTCGACGGCTTCGAGCAGCCGGTGCTCGCCGGCGAGCACGTCGCCACGTTCTGGCACGACGTGCCCGAGGTCGGGCCACCGCCGACCGGCGGTGACCTTGCCGGGCTGCTGCGCCGGGTCCACGAGCTGCCGGCGCCGGCGGATCCGCTGCCGGCCTGGCAGCCGATGACCACCGTGCGCGCCGCGCTCGCCGAGGCCACCGCGATCCCGCTGGCCGACCTGGACTTCCTGCAGCACCGCTGCGACGCCGTGGAGGCCTCGCTCGCCGGGCTCAGCTACGAGCTGCCGGCCGGGCCGATCCACGGCGACGCCTGGCTTGGCAACCTCCTCGCCGGGCCGGACGGGCCGGTGCTGTGCGACTTCGACTCGACGTGCACGGGGCCGCGCGAGTGGGACCTCACGCCGATGGCGGTGGGGCGGCTGCGGCAGGGGTTCGCGCCGCAGGTGTACGCCGACTTCGCCGCCGGGTACGGGTACGACATCATCCGCTGGACCGGCTTCGACGTGCTCAGGCAGGTCCGCGAGCTGAAGCGGGTCACCGGCCCGCTCCGGATCCTCGATGGCAACGCGGTGGCCCGCGCCGAGTTCGCGCACCGGCTGCGGACGCTGCGCACCGACGACCACGAGGCGAGGTGGCTGCCCTACCGCTGACGGTGTGCTGCCTCCAAGTACCACCGTTGCGGCCGAAATGGGCCTTTAACCACAGCCATTGCGCCGTCAGCCGTCCGTGCCGGCAAGCACGGCCTGCGCCGGGCCGATCGGGAAGGACGCCCTGATCCGGAACCCGCCGTCGGTGGTCGGGCCGGCGGTCACCACGCCGCCGAGCATGCCGGCCCGCTCGCGCAGGCCGACAAGGCCGTGCCCGCCGCCGGGCAGCGCCGCCGCCTGGTGCGGTTGCCCGGCACCGCTCGGTGCCTCGTTCACCACCTCGACGGTCAGCGCCGACCCGCGCCGGCTCACGGTCACCGTGGCCGGTGCCCCGGCGGCGTGCTTGCGGACGTTGGTGAGGGCCTCCTGCACCGTGCGGTAGGCGGCCCGCTGCACCGGCGCCGGCAGGTCGGGGTGGTCACGGGCCAGCGCGCCGTCCATCTCCAGCGTCACGTCGAACCCGGCGTCCCCGGCGAGCCGGGGCAGGTCGGCCAGCCTCGGCTGCGGCGCGAGGTCCGGTGAGGCGCCGGCACCTGCGGCGCGCAGGAAACCGACCATGGCGCGCAGCTCGGTGAGCGTGCGGACCGACAGTAGCCGCAGCTGGCCGGCCGTTCGGCGCACGGCGTCGTCCCGGCTGGACACCTGCAGGGCGCCGGCCTGCACGGCGATCAGGCTGACCTCGTGCGCGACAACGTCGTGCATCTCGCGGGCGATGCGCGCCCGCTCCGCGGTCACCGCCTGCGCTGCCCGCAGCCGTTGCTCGTTGTCCCTGGTCCTGCCCAGCTCGGACAGCCGCGACTCCAGCTCGGCCTTGGTCGCGCCGAGCAACCCGAGCGCAGCGGGTGCGGCGGCCATCGCGGTGGCGTAGAAGATCGCCTGCACGAGGTCGGGCAGGGTCACGTCGACCAGCGCGATCGGCCCCGGCGGCCACGGCACCAGCAGCGCGAGGAAGGCCAGCGAGACGAACGGCAGGACGTCGCGCAGGTTGCCGCGCGAGCGGGACAGCGCGTACAGCGCGAACCAGGCCGGCAGGAACGCCGTGCGCAGGCCGACGGCCGGCAGGTTAAGCGCGAAGACCAGGACGGGGAACCGCCTGCGCAGCGGGATCAGCAGCGTGCCGGCGGCGGACAGCCAGGTGGCCAGGTTGTGGTTGGTCGCGACCACCAGGGCGTCGCACAGGCAGGTGGCGAGGACCAGCAGTTCGAGCACCAGGTGCCGCCAGTTGCGCGCCATCCGTTCTCCTCCACCGGTCGCACGCCGGCCCCACGCGCCGTCGCGCGGGTGCGGCCCATCATCCCGCGTAACGGAGCCGGTAACACACTGCTCCGAACACGCGATCTCTGCTACGTCAAATGCCTTACGGGTGTCGGGGGTGGTCGGCTATGAGGGGTCAAGTGCTCACCCGGAACCGGCCGTCGCGCCGTCCAACGCCGGTGCAGCTGCTGATCCGGCTGGTGATGGCCCGCTCGCTGCGCCAGGCGGCGGCCACCGCCGTGCTGCTCGACCGCATTGTCGACCGCGATCTCGCCATGGTCAGGGCGCTGCCGGTGCACCACCGTGCTCGCCCCGTCGAGAAGCTCGCCGAGCTGGTCATGCTCGCTCAGGCATACCGGTATTACGCGACCGGCTGGATCGGCCGCCGTGAGCTGCGCCGCCGCAGCCGCGCCACCTTCGACCGCCTCACCACGTTCATCGCCGACTGCTGAGGCGCTGTGCGCGGGGCGTTGTGCGCGGGGCGCGGTGCGCGGGGCGCCGGCCACGGCTGTCAGCGGCCGCTGGTGGTGAGCGCGGCGGCCAGCCCGACGGCGACGGCCATCACCGTCAGCTCGATGCCGGCGAGGACGGCCAGCGGCGCCCCGCGATGATCACGGATGGCCGGCAGCACGCGCCGCCGGACGAGCCAGCCGAGCACGCCGAGCACGCCGAATGCGGCCGCCTTGGCCAGCACCACCCGGCCGTACCCCGTCTCGACGAGCGGCGCCGCCGAGCCGAGCCGTACGGCGGCGGTCAGCACGCCGCTCACCGCGACCGTGCCGAGCGCCGCGGCGGCGATCGTGGAGAACCTCGGCAGCGCGGTGGCCAGCAGGGTCCGGCGTGCGGCGATCAGGGTCAGCGTCGCGCCAAGCCCGCCGACCCAGATCGCGGCGGCGCCGGCGTGCGCGGTGATCGAGAGCACGGCCAGCTCGTGGTCGCGCTCCGAGCTGGCGTGCCCGGTCAGCGGCGCCGGCAGCAGGCCGAGCAGCGCCACCACGGTGGGCAGCTCGGGCCATCCGCGGCCGCGGGTCACGGCGGCGATCACGCCGTACGCCACCGCGGCGGCCACCGTGACGAGCAATCCGCCGCCGGAGTTGAACGTGCAGACGTAGCCGGCGACGGCGTCCACGCGCAGGGCCATGAGCGGCCGCGCGGTCACCTCGGCGGCCTGCAGCCAGAGCAGCAGCACCGCGCTCGCGGCCCACACCCCGGCCAGCACGACCGCGGCCCGGCTGGCGGCGTCCAGCACGGCGTCGACGTCCCTGCGCCGCCCGCCGGCGACGAGCCAGCCGAGCAGGGCGAGCCCGATTGCGGCGATCCCGCAGCCGTCGAGCACGAACCGCCCGGCCGGCAGCGCCACCCGCAGCACCGGCTGGCTCGCCGACGAGGACTGGCTCGCCGACGAGGTGAGCGACCAGCCGACGGCCGCCGCGACGAGCAGCCCGGTCGCCGCGGCCGCGGCCGCCACCAGGCGCGGCAGAACCCCGTCGCCGCGGCCAGGGCGCCCGGTCACGGCCGTTGGTGCCGGCCAAGCCGCAGGGCCAGCGCCACCCCGGCGGCGAGCAGAACGACCGCGGCGACCACCCACGGCCACACCGGCATGCCGCCGTCCGATCCGTCGGCGACGTCGGCGGCGGTCGTCGGTGGCGCCGGCGTGCCCGTGCCGGCCTGGATGAGCTGGAAGCGCACCGTGCCGGTGACGGGGTGTCCGTCGGCGGAGACGACCCGGTAGCCGATCACGTACTCGCCGGCAGGGCCGAGCGGCAGCACCGCGGTGGACGCGGTGTTCCCGCTGGTCGTGACGTCGCCGGTGGCCCAGGCGGTGCCGCCGGGCCCGGTGATCGTGATCGTGTTGAACCCGCGGTTCACCGGCTGGTCGAACGTCAGCGTCACCAGTTGCGGCCCGGTGGACAGGCTCGCGCCGCTGGCCGGGTCGCTCGCCACCAGCGTGTTGTGTGCCGCGGCCGGGCCGGCGCTGCCGAGCAGCGCCAGCCCGACCAGCACGACGAGCGCGAGAAGTCGGTTCACCAACCGTCCCATCGCCTAGACGCGGTGTCGCGGGTCACGCATCGGGCTCGGCCGAGCCACTCGAGCCGGCCGCCAAAGCACCGCGCCGGCGGTTGGCCAGCATGGCTCCGGCGGCGAGTCCGACGCCGAGCGCGCCGAGGGCAAGGCCGATGCCACCCATCCACCGCGCGGTGTCGTCCTTGGCCGCGGCGGTCGCCACCACGGTGCCGGCCGGCTGGCTGGCCGCCTGGTCGGCCGCCGCCGCGGACGCCGTCGCGGCCGGCGCACCGCCGGCACCTGCGGCCGCGCCGCCCAGCCCGTCGGCGGTGCTCGCGACCAGCTCGAGCAGCGGGGCCGGGTGCTCCGGCTCCTCGGCGCCGGCCGCCGGCGGCGGCGCGTCCCAGTTGACCACCGTGCCGTCGTCGTAGGTCTGCGCCGTTGGCAGCAGCAGCTGGTCGGTGTTGTCCGGCAGCGGGCCGCCGGACACCTCGAACTCGTTGAACTCCCCTGGCCCGATCCGGATGCCCGGCTGGGCGGTCCAGACCACGGTGCGGACGGCCTCGGTGACCTCGCCGTCGTCGGTCTTGATCGGGGTGGCCAGTTTCTCCTTGCTGATCTGCGCGGTCCAGCCGGCCATCGGCTTGGTCCTGACCGAGGCCAGCGGCGTGTCCAGCGGGAACGTCACCTCGAGCTTGATCGTCCCGGCCGTCTCCGACTCGTTGGGCACCCGAAACGCCAGCTTGGCGTACCCGCCCTTGGGTGCCTGACCGGGTTGGACGGTCACGTGCGCGGCCGCCGGGGCGGCCGAAACGAGGGCCAGCACGGCGGCGCCGCCCAGCCCAAAGTAGGCAAGTCTTCTTGTCGACATGTCTCCTGCTCTGATTCCTACCGAGGGGTGAATGGATTCAGGGCAAGGCAGGGAGGGCCGCGCCTGGCGTGAACGCGCCGGAGCAGGACGTCCACGATGAATGAGTTGAACGTCCGGAATCCCGGAATCCTGCACACCTGGGGGCCGAGCGGTGGCAGCGGCCGGCACCCGACCGCCACCGCGCCCAGCAGCCACCGCAGCACCGCGGCGACGGCGAACACCGCGTTCTCGGCGCCGGCCAGCAGCACCGCGGTGATCACCGCAGCAACGGCGTGCAGCACCACCATGGCAACGGGCGTGGACGCGCCGCCGCCGGGCCCGAGACCGGCCGCGGCGCCGCCGTGGCCGTGCCCGAGGCCGGCGAGCAGCACGTGCATGCCGAGCTGGCTGGCGGCGACGGCGGCCAGGATGGCCGGGAAGCCGCGCCGCCGGTCGGCAAGCGCGACGCCGGCGCCGGCCAGCAGCACGGTCAGCACCAGCGTGAGACCGGGCGAGGGCACCGAGCCGCCGGCCGCGGCGTGCGCGGCCACCGTCAACGCCGCCGAGCAGCCGGCCAGCGTGACGCCACGCAGCACCCGCGGCGCACCGCGGGTCGCCGACACGGGTGACACGCGTGAGACGGGTGACACGGCGGGCACAGCCGACACGGCCGGGGTCACGCGAGCAGGGTACGGCGGTCAGGACGAACCGGTGACGCCGAGGCGGCGCAGCAGCTCGGCCTCGAGCACGTCCACCTCGGCCGCCACCGCCTTGTGCGCCGCCCGCCTGCGCGCGGCCGGCATGAGCTCGGCGGCACGCATGGCGGCGGCCAGGTCGGCCAGCCGGCCTTCGGTGCTCTGCACGAACTCGGCGTCCTGCTCGCGGCGCTGTGCCAGCTCGTGCAGCGACGTGGCCAGCCTGGACAGCCGCGCGTGCAGCGTGGCGCCCTTGCCGGAGAACGACGGCAGCGCCTCGACCGCGACGCCGAGCCGGCGGGCGCGCGCGGTGTCCCAGCGGTGCCTCGCGTAACCGGCCGCCTTGATCGCGAACGGCGCGACGACCGGCACGACGACCTTGGCGACTCCGATCGCCCGCTTGGCGTTCGCGGGGGTGATGCGCGGCCTTGCCATGGCTGAAGATCCTGGCACGTCGGCGGCCGTGCCGCGGCGGTGGGGACGGGTGTCGGTGGGTCGGCCTACGCTCGCCGGTGTGGACGCGACGGTGCTGCTCGATGCCGGCGTGGTGACGCGCTGCCGGCACCGCGTGCACCTCGAGCACGATCCGGCGGCCGGCTACCCGCCGGCGCCGCCGGACCCGACCGGCGAGCAGCGCCGCGCCGACGCCGCGGCACACCGCAGGGCGGTCGCCGACCGGCTCGCGGTCATGTTGGGCACCGGGTGGGCCGAGGTGCTCTCCGACGGCACCGACCGGGCGGCCGCCACCGCCACGCTGGTCGCGACCGGCACCCCGTACATCTGGGGCGCCGCGCTGCCGCCCGACCAGCGCGGTGCCCGCCGCGGCCACGTCGAGCTGCTGGTGAGGGTGTCCGGCGGATACCTGCCGGTGATCGTGGTACGGCACAAGGTCACCGACCCCGGTGGCGGTGCGGTCACCTCGCCGCTGTCGACGCCGACCCCGGCCGGCGCGCGCCCCGACCCCACGCGACGCGTCCGGCCGCAGCCGCGCGACCAGTTGCGGCTCGCGCACCTGGTGCGGCTGCTGCGGGCGGCCGGGCTGGCACCGCCCGGCCGGGCGCGCGGTGGCGTGATCGGGCTCGACGCCGACGTGGTGCTGTGGCACGACCTGGACGCCGCGACCTGGCCAGGAGGGCGCAGCGCGCTGACCGAGTACGACGCGCGCTTCGCCGACCGGCTCGCCATCGCGCGCACCGCGCTCGCCGGCCGGCCGCCGCTGGCCGGCCCGTCGCGGGTCACCGAATGCCGCAGCTGCCCGTGGTGGCCGCTGTGCGAGCCGCGGCTGCGCTCCGAGCACGACGTGAGCCTGGTGCTGCGCGGCGAGGACGCGGTGGCGCTGCGCGGCGTCGGGGTGCCCACGGTGGACGCCCTTGCCGCGCTGGACCCGGACGGCGCGCCGCCGACGCCGCTGGCCGGCATGCCGTTCGAGGACGCCGTGCTCCTCTCGCGGGCGTGGCTGGCCGACTTCACGCTGGTCCGGCGGCTGCCGCTGGTCGAGGTGCCACGGGCCGAGGTCGAGCTGGACGTCGACATGGAGAGCTTCGGCGACGCCGGCGCGTACCTGTGGGGCTCGTGGCTGTCCGGCGCCGACATCGGCCTCGCCCACGGCTACCGGGCCTTCGCCACCTGGCGGCCGCTGCCGACCCCCGACGAGGCCCGCTCGTTCGCGGCCTTCTGGTCGTTCCTCACCACCGTGCGGGCACGGTCCGCGGCCCGCGGGCTCACCTTCGGCGCGTTCTGCTACAACGAGCTGGCCGAGAACCGCTGGCTGCTGTCCTCTGCGCAGCGCTTCGCCGGCGTGCCCGGCGTGCCCGCGGTGGCCGCCGTCGAGGAGTTCATCGTGTCCTCGGCGTGGGTGGACCTCTTCGGCTCGGTCCGCGAGCAGTTCCTCTGCGCCCACGGCAAGGGCCTGAAGACCATCGCCCCCGCGGCCGGCTTCTCGTGGCGCGACCCCGAGGCCAACGGCGAGAACTCCATGCGCTGGTACCGCCACGCCGTCGGCATCGACGGCGGCGTGCCCGACCCGACCCAGCGCAACCGCCTGCTCACCTACAACGAGGACGACGTCCGCGCCACCCTCACCCTCCGCCGCTGGATGTCCTCACCGCAGGTCATGACGATCCCGTACGCCGGGGACCTGTGACCCATCAATGATCGACGCACCGTACGTCCTACCGGAGACTGTCGGTGGTGCGTGCCATGCTCGTGCCGATTCCGGTGGAGGATGAGGCACATGGGCAAGGAATCGACGGACTCGAGATTCACGGACGGGCTCCTGATGATGAACGACGCCGCCCGTTTCCTGGGAATACCACGTCAGACCTTCCACCGATGGGCAAGGGGATACGAACGGGGCGAGCCGCTGCTGCACGTCGTGCAGCCCGTGCGCGGTGGCGAGGCCAGGGTGACATTCATCGCGCTGGCGGAAGCATGGGTGCTGTACGCGCTCCGCGAAGCCGGGGTGGTAACCAGGCGTATTCGTCCGGCATTGGCACGACTGCAAAGTGAGTTCGGCAGAGAATACGTGCTGGTCGCTCCGGAGCTGGCCACTGATGGCATCGATGTCCTCTGGGACTTCGCGCGGACTGAACCGTCCGGCGAGGGACTGATAGCCGGTCACACCGGTCAACATGTCATGCGCGAAATCGTGAACGACTACCTGAAGTACGTGGCGTGGGGGGACGACAAGCTTCCACGCCTGCTCAACCTGAGGCACTGCGAGCCCTCCAAGGTCGTCGTCGACCCAGCCCGTGCCTTCGGCCAGCCGATATTTGCCGGCAGTCGGGTGCGGGTCGCCGACGTCGCCGCGATGTTGAAGGCGGGTGAGGATCCTGTCACGGTCGCGCAGGAACACGGCGTCGGATCCGAGGATGTCCGAACCGCCGCACGCGTCCTCCTGGGCCGTGCCGCCTGAGTTCTATCTCGATGAAAACGTGGTGACGCGCAGCGTCCGGAAATTGCTCGTGGGCCTTGCCTACGTTGTTCATACACCCGGTGAGCTCTTCGGCACTCGGGAGGCTGCCGCCGGTGTGCCGGACACAGAATGGTTGTCCTGCGTGAGCGGAACCGGTTGGCTGATCATCAATCGCGATTTGAAGATCACCCAACGCCCGCACGAACTAGCGGCTTACCGCAAGGCAGCCGTTCACATGTTCCTATTGCCTGGTGAGGCAACAGCGGCCCAGCTCCGCCAGTTGATCGCGGACAACCTGTCCGCGATCTGCACGTGCGGTTCCGCCCGCGCTCCTCGGTTATGGCGAATACGCTCGACCGGCGTCCGGCCGCTGTAGCGTCCGGGCTACCGGGGGGCCATGCGGAGCGCGCCGTCCATGCGGATGACCTCGCCGTTGAGGTAGTCGTGCTGGGCGAGGAAGGCGGCGAGCTTGCCGTACTCCTCGGGCTTGCCAAGCCGCTTCGGGAAGGGGATACCGGCGGCAAGGGCGGCGCGGATCTCGTCGGTGACGCCGGCGAGCATGGGCGTGTCGATGGTGCCCGGGGCGATGGTGAGCACACGGATGCCGAACGAGGCGAGGTCGCGGGCCGCTGGCAGGGTGAGGCTGACCACGCCGCCCTTGGACGCGGCGTAGGCCACCTGGCCGACCTGGCCCTCGAAGGCGGCGATGGACGCGGTGTTGACGATCACGCCGCGCTGGCCGTCCTCGAGGGGCTCGGTCCGCGCGATGGCGGCGGCGGCCAGCCGCATGACGTTGAACGTGCCGATCAGGTTGACCTCGACGACCTTGCGGAACAGGTCGAGGTCGTGCGGGCCCTCCTTGCCGAGGACCCGGCCGGCCCAGCCGACGCCGGCGCAGTTGACCACGACCCGCAGCGGCGCGCCGGAGCCGACCGCGGCGTCGACGGCGACCTGCACCTGCGCCGGGTCGGTGACGTCGGCCGCGACGTACTCGACGCCGTCCACCGCGTCGGCCTCATCGACCGCGGCCGGCAGGTCCAGCGCGAACACCCGCGAGCCGCGGCCGGCCAGCGCCCGCGCGGCCGCGCCACCGAGGCCGGAGGCGCCACCGGTCACCATCGCGGCGACATCCTTGATCTGCACTGCGGTACTCCTCTGCGTCTGTGCGTCGAACGGTCAGTGGCGGGTGGTTCGGCTCGGCGGGCACACGGCGTCGATCGCGGCCAGCTCCTCGGGCGAGGGTCGCCACGAGCCGGCGGTGGCGTTGGCGCGCACCTGCTCCGGCGTGGTGGCGCCGGCGATCACCGAGGTCACCGCCGGCTGCCCGGCGAGGCCGCCGATCGCGAGGTCCAGCATGGTCACGCCGGCCCGCTCGGCGACGGAGCGCAGCGCGTCGATGCGCGGCCACGGCGCGTCGGCGAGCATCCGCTCCCGGCCGGCGAGCCGTGATCCGGCCGGCGGCGGTGCCTTCGCCGAGTACTTGCCGGTGAGCAGGCCGCTGGACAGCGGGAAGTACGGCAGCACGCCGAGCCCGAAGCGCTCGCACGCCGGCACCACCTCGCGCTCGGCGTCGCGTTCGAGCAGCGAGTAGCGGTTCTGCGCGGACACCGGCGCCGGCAGCCCGAGCGAGCGCGCCGTCCACGCCATGTCGGCGATCTGCCAGCCGGTCAGGTTGGAGTGGCCGACGTAGCGGACCAGGCCCTCGCGGACCAGGTCGGCCAGCGTGCCGAGGGTCTCCTCGACCGGGGTGAGCGGGTCCGGCCGGTGCAGCTGGTACAGGTCGATCCAGCCCGTGCGCAGCCGGCGCAGTGACGCCGCGACGGCCAGCCGGACGTAGCGCCGCGAGCCGCGGGCGTCGAAGTCAGGGCCGTTGGCGCCGCCCATGTCCATGCCGAACTTGGTCGCGACGATCGCCTGCTCGCGGCGGCCGGCCAGCGCGTCGCCGAGCAGCTCCTCGGCGTGGCCGCGCGGCGAGCCGTACGTGTCGGAGACGTCGAACAGGACGATCCCGCTGTCCAGTGCGGCGTCCACCACCGCGCGGGTACCCCGCTCGTCGACGGTCCCGGTGCCCGGCCGGCCGAGGTTGTTACAGCCGAGCCCGACCACGCTGACCACCAGCCCGGAATCGCCCATTCGCCGCTGCTCCACGGCAGGCAGGCTATCGAGTGCGGTCCAGTCAGCTCGCCCGGCCGGTCCTGCGTAGGGTCGGATCGGTGTTCACCACTCGACCCGAGCTCGTCGGCACGCACGGCATGGTGGCCTCCACACACTGGCTGGCCTCCGCCGCGGGCATGGCCGTGCTGGAGGCTGGCGGCAACGCGTTCGACGCCGCCGCAACCGCCGGGTTCGTGCTGCAGGTGGTCGAGCCGCACCTGTGCGGGCCGGGTGGGGAGGTGCCGGCGATCTTCAGCGTGGCCGGCGCGTCGCCGCGGGTACTGTGCGGCCAGGGGGTGGCGCCGGCCGGTGCCACGATCGCGTACTATCGCGACGCGCTCGGGCTGGAGCTGATCCCCGGCAACGGGCTGCTCCCGGCGTGCGTGCCCGGAGCGTGGGACGCCTGGCTGACGCTGCTGCGCGACCACGGCACCAGGACGCTGCGCGACGTGCTGAGCCCGGCGATCGGCTACGCCAGGCACGGGTTCCCGCTGATACCGGGCATCTCGGCGACCATCGCGCTGTCGGCGCCGCTGTTCGAGCGGCACTGGCCGACCTCGGCGGCGCAGTGGCTGCCGGTGCCGCCGGCCGGCACGCGGTGGCGGCTGCCGGTGCTCGCGGACACCTGGGAGCGGCTGCTCCGCGAGGCCGAGTCGGCCGGCCCCGGCCACGGCTCCGGCCGCGAGGCGCAACTCGACGCGGCCCGCCTGGCGTGGTCGTCCGGCTTCGTCGCGGAGGCGGTCGAGTCGTTCTGCCGCAACGAGTTCCGCGACGACTCCGGCCGCGCCAACGCCGGCGTGCTCACCGGCGCGGATCTCGCCGGCTGGCAGGCGTCCTACGAGGAGCCGTTGCTGACACCGCTCAGCGGTGGTTGGACATTGGTCAAGTGCGGGCCGTGGACGCAGGGACCGGTTCTGGCGCAACAACTCCAGCTGCTGTCCGGGTTCGAGTTGTCCTATGTGGACGGTGTGCCGACCGCGGAGACGGTGCACCTGGCGGTGGAGTGCGCCAAGCTCGCGTTCGCCGACCGCGAGGCGTGGTACGGCGACTCCGCCGACCCGTCGGCCTTCGATGCGCTTTTCGAGCCGTCCTATGTGGACGGTCGGCGGGCGCTCGTCGGCGGTGCGGCCGCTGCCGATTTGCGGCCCGGAGCGCCGGGCGGTCGCGCGCCGCGGCTGCCATCCGCCGTGCTGTCCGGTGCCGGTATCGGCGGCCTGGACGGGCAGCCGCCGCTCGCGCCTGAGCAGGTCGAGGAGGCTGAGCAGGCCAGGCAGGCCGGGCAGGCCGGGCAGGCTGAGCAGGCCGAGCTCGCCGGC
>Ga0210378_10000902_pt1 | contig 15643 bp, 13 predicted proteins | sample PLM1_60_b1redo_FD_155465 | JGI IMG/M metagenome (GOLD analysis project Ga0210378, IMG submission 155465) | Groundwater sediment microbial communities from an aquifer in East River, Colorado, USA - PLM1_60_b1 redo | ecosystem: Environmental > Terrestrial > Soil > Riparian zone | place: USA: East...
GCACAGCTCCACCATCGAATACAGGTCGCGCTCCCAGTCCGTGACGAACCGCATGCGCTCTTTCATGGGTGCCGTCTCTCTCCAAGGCATACTCACCTCCCGTGAGCAGCCTATGCGGTGTCACCCATGTTCCCGGTTTGATGTGTTACCTATGTACCCGGTTTGTACCCGGAAGGCAGCTAACATCGCAGTGGACCGGACCGCTGGCTCGCATTCGCTCGCCGCGGCCGGTCACCGCGAGCGTTAGCCGAACATCCGCGTGACGATGGGTGCCGTCTTGAATGATGCGAACACAGCGATCCGGCCGTTCCAGGATCACGATGAGGCTGCGGTCATTGGCGTGTGGCACCGTTCGGGACAGGCGGCCTACCCGTACCTCCCGACCTGGCAGGAACTCACGCTGGAACGAGCCGGCGACATCTTTCGGGAAGTGATTCGCCCTCGCTGCGACATCTGGGTGGGGACACGCAACGGGCAGGTCGTCGCCTTCCTAGCCATGGCGGGTTCGTACGTCGACAGGATGTTCGTCGATCCGGTCGAGTGGCGAAAAGATTGGGGGACACGTCTAGTGCTCCTGGCTCAGACGCTGCATCCCGACGGACTGGAGCTTCACACGCACCAGCAAAACCATGCCGCTCGCAGGCTCTACGAAAAGCATGGTTTCACGGCCGTCAGGTTCGGGCTGAGCCCGCCGCCTGAAAGCGCACCCGATGTCGAATATCATTGGCGACCAGCTGGCCCTCGATGAAGAGCGATCGAGCCGACATGCGAGTTCAATTGAAGAAACCGTCCGCGCTCGATGAGCCAGCCTTCCTCGCTGCGGCTCGACGCAGCCGGGCTTTTCTTCGACGGTGGGCGCCGCCTCCCTGCACGGCGAAGGCATACCGCGCGTACCTCCAGCGGCTTCGAAAGCCCACCCACGACGGTCGTTTCGTCGTCCTGCGCACGTCTCGGGAACTGGTGGGCGTGATCAACCTCAACGAGATCGTTCGCGGTCGATTTCGGAGTGCCTACCTTGGCTACTACGCGTTCGTCCCTCATACGGGTCGTGGGTACATGACCGAGGCGCTCGCGCTGGTGCTGCGCTGGGCGTTCCGAGTGTTGCATCTACATCGGGTGGAAGCGAACATCCAACCCGGGAACGAGGCGTCGCACGCACTTGTGCGTCGCCTTGGATTTCGTCGCGAAGGGTTCTCGCGACGGTACCTGAAGATTGCCGGCCGGTGGCGTGACCACGAGCGCTGGGCGCTGTTGGCGGAGGACTGGCGTGGACATCTGTCGTCTAACTTCGGCGTTCAGCGGTCGCGCGGCCAGGGCGCCGCGCGCCGCTGACGCCGGCGTTAGACCGACGAAGGGCAGGAAGTGGAATGGACCTCGAGCATCTTGAGGAGTGGCGCTTACCCAGGTTCTCATGGGACTATGAACGTCTCCCCGAGCCGGCTCACTGGTTTCTGATGGCTCGCGCCTACCTCGATTGCAGCCACCACCTCCTGGGCGAGATGATTCAGGAGCGTCTGAGTAGCAGCTTCCATCACGCCAAGGTCGCGGTCGCGGCCTTTGAGCACGCGATTGAGCTCTTCCTCAAGGGCGCGATTGCCCAAGCCCATGAGCCGGTCCCGCCGCACCATCGAGCGGCCGATCTCCTTAAAGAGTACCGACGTCTCTATGCGGACAAGGAGTTCACGTTCACAGGAAAGATCGATGAGGCAGTGTCGGAGACGCCGAGCGCCCCCAGGAATCAGTACGGCCGCTATCCGACGGACCCGAAAGGTCGGCCGTGGGAGGGCTACACGCACATAGAACTGTCGAGTTGGTACCGAGAGCTCGGCCCTTTCAAGGAGGACTTCGAGCGGTTGGAAGCGGCAATCAAGGCCAAGCATCCACACTCGCGCCCATGAAGAGCGGGCGGTCTAACATCAGCTTGGAGCAGCCGGCGCTTCGCGCCGCTGCTCAAGCTGAGCGTTCGCCGCACTCGACGGTCATGGTGATTCGACGGGCGATGCGGGCCGGCGCTGGCGCCGCCGTACCGCCTGAGCCTTCGACAGTACAACCAAGAGGACGACGAAGCCCGGCGAGAACGAGGAAGCAATGAGCCGGATCGCCATCATCGGGGCAGGATTGTCGGGGAGGCTGCTCGCGCTGAACCTGCTCCGGTTCGCATCGTCCAATGCTGCCGTCAGCATTCGGATGCTCGATCGTGGCGACGAACGCTACATGGGACCGGCCTATTCCGACGAGGCAGACTGCCTGCTGTTGAACGTCCCGGCTGGACGCATGGGAGCCTTCTCGGAGGATCCAGAGCACTTCTTGAAGTGGAGCCGGGACAGGGGGGCCCGCGTGGGCCCCTGGGACTTCCTCCCCCGTAGGCTGTACCGGGACTACATCCTCGCCCTGATGCGCGAGGCGTTGCAGGCGCGAGCAGGCGGCACAACCTTCGAACACGTCTGTGGAGAGGTAACGGACATAGACACCGATGGCGGTTGCGCCACGATCCACGTAGAGGACAAGGGACCCTTCGTCGTGGACAAGGCAGTGCTGGCGCTCGGAAACTTTCCACCCCGTCATCCGCCCATCGAGAACCAGTCGGCCCTCGAGAGTGAACGGTACATTCGAAACCCCTGGAACCCCGGCGTCCTCGACTCCCTCTCGCGCCGCGACACGGTGTTCCTGATCGGCACGGGCCAGACAACGCTCGATCTCGCAGTGGCGCTCCATCGGCAGGCGCACGAAGGACGGCTCATCGCGCTCTCGAGGCGCGGCCTCCTGCCGCTGGCACACCGCGGCTTCGAACCCTACGAGTCCTTCTTCAAGGAAATCAAGGAGTCGAAGACAATCCTCGACATCTTCAAGATCGTGAGCAAGCACCTCGACCGGGCCGAATCGATGGGATTCGACAAACGGGCGGTCATCGACTCGCTACGTCCTGATACGCAGACGATCTGGTTCGGTCTTGTCGAGGACGAGAAGCGCCGGTTTCTTCGTCATCTCTTTCGTTACTGGGAGATCATTCGCAGCAGAATTCCGCCGGAGAGCGAGGCCATCATCGACGCGATGCGCGCCTCCGGGCAGCTCGACATCTTGGCGGGTAGGATCCGCGACCTCGTGGAGACGGAGACGGCCATGGAGGTGCACTACGTCCCCCCTGGGCGCACTAGGCACGAGGTCGAGACGGCGGCCCTCGTCATCAACTGTATCGGGCCGGAGTCAGACTACCGCAGGATCGACCACCCCCTGGTGAGGAATCTGATGAGGCGGGGGCTGATCCGTCCGGGCCCCGCGCATCTTGGCGTCGACGCGCTTCCGAACGGCGCGATCATCGGGCAGAACGGTGCCGCGTCGGATGTCCTGTATACGGTCGGATCGACCATGAAGGGCGTACTCTGGGAGGTGCTGGCCGTTCCCGAGATCCGAGTCCAGGCAGAGCGGCTTGCGCGGGTGCTCCTCGACGGCGACCATCGGCGGCGCGATGCCTCCTCGACTCATGCTCGTTAGGGGGCGGGACGCTACGGCCTGGCGAACGCAGCCGGACGGGTGGATCGCTCGGGTATCGGGTGGCGAGTACCTGAGAAATGACTGGATCAGAGTCTAGCCGCCAGGCGTCGAACCTCGCAGTCGAGCGGACCGCTGGCCTTCGCTCGCCGCGGCCGCTCACCGCGGTGTTGGGCCTCAGTCCAGTACGTGAGACGCAGAGGGTTACTGCCATGAGAAGGTCGCGCACCGACGTGGCGGACATCACGGACAAGGTCTCGGGGAAGACGGTGTCTCACGTCACGCAGCCTGACGCTCGACGACTCGGGATTCACTTCACCGACGACTCCGTCCTTGCCATCGAGTTTCTTCACCGCTGCCTTGCTGCAGCCTTCACGCGCGGCCCCGGCGACCCAACTGAGAAGGGTCTCCATAACGGCCCTGAGCCTACCCGCCGTCAACGGGAGTACCTCGAGTTCATCGCAAAGTACATACTCCGGTTCGGGGTCTCCCCAGCTGAGTCCGATATCGAGCGGCACTTCCTGGTGTCGGCTCCCTCCGTAAACCAAATGGTCCAGACCTTGGAGCGGCGGGGGTTCATCACGAGAAAACGAGGTATCCCACGCTCGATCACTGTCGTCGATCGTACACACCATCTCGTTCGTCCGCGCCAAGTGGCAGCTGCTGGCAATCTGAGGCTCAACAAGCCGCTTCAGCGGACCGGGGCTCGCGATGCTCGATCCGGCCGCTGAGCGGCGGCGTTAGACGTCTCCGAGAAGGGTGAGGCACGAGGAGTTCCGGATCGGGATGGAATTCTGGTGCGGAGGTCGTCGGTGGCGCTGCACCGATGTCGGCACTCGAGTTGTCGTCGGCGTATGTCTTGAGCCCCACGAAGTCGCCACGGTCACGGGGAAGGCTGGGGCGAGCGCCACGACGACGGCACGAACGATCGCTGCCGACGATTCGTGGTTCGCTGGGCCACCCTACGCGGTGCCCGAGGAGGTATTTGACGAACACTCCATGGACCCCTGTAGTCTCTCGCCCGATGCGGACAACGCGTAGGCCCGTGAGCGCGACGTCGAGGCGTTACGAGATATCGAGGAGCCCGTGAACGGCCGTAACGTTGTTACGGGTATCGCGTGGTACCGACGGGACCAATGGACTCGTCTCCGCGAACTCGCCTCCGATGCCGACAAGCTCGAGGAGTCGTACGAGGACTGCCTTGCAGGGGCCCAGAAGGCCCTTGTTCAGATGGGAATCGCAGGAATGCGCGCTCAGCGTGTCGACGTCGACCTCGACGAGCTCGCGCGCTGGTGTCGAGCTGAGGGTCGCTCACTAGACAGCGCCGCGAGGGCTGCATTTGTCGCCTCGCGCCTGAGATTGGCTCACGAAGGCACGAACGGTGAGAATGTCTAACAGTCGAGGCTGCGGAATCGCCTCGGCGCGAGGGCGTCGACCGTTTCGTGAGAGAACCCCGTAGGTCCAGGCCGGCCCGGGGGAGCTGATCCGAATGGTATTCTGCCGCAAGAGGGAGACACACCATGTCCACCAATCTTGCCGTCGTCGTCGATCCGGAGGCCCCGGGCCGGCTCGTCATCCGTCCGGTGGTGGAACCCACTCCTGACAGGGGCGAGGCGGTGGTCCGCGTGCACGCGATCTCGCTCAACCGCGGCGAGGTCCGGCGCTCGGGCACCGCTCCGGCCGGATGGCGCCCCGGCTGGGACCTCGCTGGTGTGGTCGAGCGCGCCGCGGTCGACGGCTCCGGCCCGAGTGTCGGTACGCGGGTGGTCGGGTTCCTGCCGGAAGGCGCCTGGGCCCAGCGGGTGGCGGTGCCAAAGAACGCGCTCGCCGAGCTACCGGCCAAGGTGACGTTTCCCCAGGCTGCCACCTTCCCGGTGGCGGGACTGACGGCGCTTCTGGCGCTCGCCAAGGGAGGCCTGCTCCTCGGGCGCCGCGTGCTCATCACGGGTGCCACCGGCGGGGTGGGGGACTTCGCAGTGCAGCTCGCGCGGCTCGCCGGCGCCCAGGTGACGGCGAACGCGCGGCGGGCAGATCAAGTTGCGGCGCTCCGCCAGCTGGGCGCGCACGAGGTGGTCGTGGGCGAGGAGATTGCCCGCTCGCCGAAGTACGATCTCATCATAGAGTCGGTCGGCGGGCGCACCCTGGGCACCGCCCTCGCGGCCCTGGAGCGCGGCGGCGTCTGCGTCACGCTCGGCGTTTCCGCCTCGGCCGAAGTCACGTTCGACGCGCGCGAGTTCTTCGTCGCCGGGCGCTCGATCCTCTACGGCTTCTATCTCTTCACGGAGTTCGGGAGCGAGCCGGCGTCGGTCGGCCTGCGGCGGCTCGCTGATCTGGTGGCCGCCGGGCAGTTGGCGCCGCACATCAGCCTCGAGCGGCCGTGGAAGGAGATCGGCCAGGTGGCGCAGGACCTCATGGCCCGGCGATACCCGGGCAAGGCCGTGCTCACCCTAGACTGAGTGTGGACGTGTTCGATTTCGACTCTTCAGCGGGACGACCCCCCGCTGACGCCCGTATGCCCGAACGCGCTATCCGCGAATGGCTTCAACGCGTGCAGGGCGGCTCGCTGGGCCGCCGCGAGTTCACCCGCGCGCTGCTCGGGCTCGGCCTCACCCCGCCGCTGATCGTCGAACTGCTGGGGTCGGTCGATGTCGCGGGCGCCCAGCCGAAGCGGAGCGCGTTCACCCCGTCCCGACGCGGGGGAGGAGGCGAGCTGAAGGTGCTGTGGTGGCAGGCGCCGACGATCCTGAATCCGCACCTGGCGATCGGAGTCAAGGACGGTGACGGCTCGCGCATCTTCTACGAGCCGCTGGTGTCCTTCGACCCCGACGGCAACTCCATCCCGGTGCTAGCAGCCGAGGTGCCGACCTTACAGAATGGTGGGATCGCTCGCGATGGACTGTCAGTCACCGTGAAGCTGAAGAAGGGCGTCCAGTGGCACGATGGCAAGCCGTTCACCGCCGACGACGTGGTCTTCACCTGGGAGTACGCGGCCGACCCGGCGACGGCGGCGGTATCGGCCGGCGCCTATCGAGACATCGCTCGGGTGGACCGGCTCGACCCGCACACCGTCAAGATCGTCTACAAGGCGACCAACCCGTTCTGGGCCAACGCCTTCCGGAGCATCATCCCAAAGCACGTCTTCGAGGCTTTCAAGGGGGCGAAGTCACGGGAGGCCCCGGCCAACCTCAAGCCGGTCGGGACCGGCCCCTACCGCTTTGCAGATTTCAAGCCCGGCGACCTCGTCCGCGCCGAGATCTTCTCCGGGTATCACGAGCCGAACTGGCCGTTCTTCGACCGGCTGGAGATGAAGGGCGGGGGCGACGCCGTGTCGGCCGCGCGCGCGGTGATCCAGACGGGTGAGTACGACTTCGCCTGGAACATGCAGGTCGAGGACGACCTGCTCCGACGCATGGAGCAGGGGGGCAAGGGCCGCGTCGACATCGCCTGGGGTGGCGCCGTCGAGCACATCCTCTGCAACTTCTCGGATCCGGGGCGGGAGGTGGACGGAGAGCGGTCGAGTCTCAAGGCGCCGCATCCTTTTCTGACCGACAACAGCGTGCGCGCGGCGCTGAGTCTCCTGGTCGACCGCGCGTCGATCCAGGAGCAGATCTACGGCCGCCTCGGGCAGACCACGGCGAACTACCTGAACGCGCCGGCGCCGTTCCGGTCCAGGAACGCCCGCTGGGAGTTCAACGTCGAGAAAGCCGGCAAAGTCCTGGAGGACGCCGGGTGGAGGCGAGGGCCGGATGGGATCCGGACCCGGGACGGCAAGCGCCTGCGGATGCTCTTTCAGACCTCGATCAACGCGCCGCGCCAGAAGACCCAGGCCATCGTCAAGCAGGCAGCGGCCAAGGTCGGAATCGAGATCGAGCTCAAGTCGATCGTGCCCGCGGTGTACTTCTCGACCGACCCCGCCAATCTGGACACGTCGTCCCACTTCTCCGCCGACCTCCAGATGTACAGCTACAACAGCGGCTCGCCGGACCCCCAGCGGTTCATGGATCCCTTCGTGTCCTGGGAGGTCGCCCAGAAGGAGAACAAGTGGGCGGGTCGCAACTCGACGCGCTGGCGGAACGAGGAGTACGATCGGCTGTTCCGGGCCGCCGAGACCGAGATGGATCCGGTCAAGCGCGCGGCACACTTCATCCGGATGAACGACCTTCTGATCGAGAACGTCGTCGTCGTGCCCTTCCTCTGGCGCGGTAACGCGTCGGCCGTCTCGAACCGGCTGCGCGGCATCGAGATCAGCGGCTGGGACTCGAATTTCTGGAACCTCGCCCACTGGTACAAGGAGGCCTAGTCCCGGCGCGATTGCTGCTTGGCGGCTCCACCGTCGGGGTAGTATTCTTCGTTCGCTCCATTCGATCTGAGGAGGGACTGCACATGAAGGTAGAGGGCATGAGAACCCTCGCCGTCGCTGTCGTGGCGCTCCTGGGCGTGGGCCCGGCCTGGGCCAGCCATCGTCCGAACAACGAGGTCGTGATCGGCGGCGCGATCTCCCAGACCGGACAGTACGCCGAGCCCGCTGGCCGGCAAGTCAACTCGATCAAGCTCTGGGTCGACGAGGTCAACGGCCGCGGCGGGCTTCTCGGCCACAAGGTCGTCGCTCGCCTGCTCGATGACAAGTCCGACACCCAGACGGCCATCAAGCTCTACGAGAAACTCATCACCGAGGACAAGGTCGACCTGCTCCTGGCCCCGTACTCGAGCGGCATCACCGAAGCGGTCGCCAACGTGAACGAGCGCTACAAGATGCCGTTCGTGGCGTACGGCGCGGCCTCCACCCCCATCTGGGAGAAGGGGCGGCGCTACATCTTCAACATCGTGGCCGTCGCCGAAGACTACCAGAAGGGCGCGGTGCACCTGGCCAAGCAGATCGGCGTGAAGAAGATCGCGATCATCGGCCAGGACAGTCTCTTTCCGCGCCAGGCGGGCCAGGGTGCCAAGGAGTGGGCGAAGAAGCTCGGCGTCGACGTCGTCCTCGAGGAGAACTATCCGCCGAAGCAGACCGACTTCACCGCGCTGCTCCAAAAGATCAAGGCCGCCGGCGCCGACGCGGTCATCTCCAACAGCTACTTCGCCGACGCCGCCGCCCAGCTCCGGCAGATGCGCGAGTTGAACATCAACTTCAAGCTGTACTCGAGCACCGTCGGGCCGGGACTGCCGAACTTCCCCGAGCAGCTCGGCCCCACGGCCGAGTACGTGCTGGGCTTCAGCCAGTGGGAGCCGCTCCCGCAAGTCTTCAAGCTTGCCGGCATGAAGGAGTACATCGACGCGTACGAGAAGCGCTTCAACGAGAAGCCGAACTATCACGCCGGCGGCGCGTACGGCGCCTTGCTGGTGACGGAGGCCGCGGTCAAGAAGGTGGGCAGCTTCGACAACGAGAAGCTCCGCGAGGCCCTGGCCACGCTCGACATCACCACGATGTACGGCCGCTACAAGGTCGACGCCAAAGGCATGAACTCCCACGAGGGCATCACCTTCCAGATCCTCAAGGGGCAGCGCAGGGTCGTGTGGCCGGAGAAGTTCGCGGAGACGAAGGCCGAGCTGCCGATGCCGGAGTGGAGCAAGCGGTAGCCTTCGCGGCCAGCCAGCAAAGCTACCTGCCCCGATCAGGGGGGGAGTCGAGAGGGGGGCGCAGGGTGCACGCCTGCCGTGTACCCGAAGCCCCCTTCTCCCATTAAATGGAGCGCAGCGACGTCCGGAGCCTCTACCTGCTGGCCGCCTTCCTGATCTGCGCGTATGCGCTGCCGTTCCTGATCGGCCTCTCATACGGCACGGTCCGCGCGGACGAGCGTTGGCTCGGCTACCTCGCGACCGTCGTCCTCTCCGGCATCCTTCAGGGGGGCGTGTACGCGATGTTCGCGGTGGGTCTCACGCTGATCTTCGGCGTGATGCGCATCATCAACGCGGCCCACGGCGAGATGGTGATGATGGGCGCCTACCTCACGTGGGTCTGCTTCTTCTGGCTGGGCCTCGACCCACTGCTCTCGCTGGTGCTAACCCTGCCCATCGCCTTTCTCTTCGGCCTGGCCGTGCAGAAGCTGCTGCTCGACGCGGTCGTCGGACAGCCCGAGCTGACCGCGCTTCTGGTCACCTTCGGCCTCGGTCTGACCATGATCTACGTCGCCGAGCTGATCTTCACCACGGACTTCCGGACGATCCCCTACGCTCCCGGAACAGTGCAGCTCAGCCCCACGATCGCCGTGGGTCAGAACAAGGTGATCAGCTTCGGGATGGCCGTGGCGATCTCTGCCGGCGTCTACCTGTTCCTCAAGCTTTCCCGCCTGGGCAAGGCGATCCGGGCGACCGCGCTGAACGCCGAAGTGGCCATGGTGTGCGGGATCAACGTGCGCCGGATCTACCTGATCACGAGTGGCCTCGGCGTCGCGCTGGCCGTAGCGGGCGGCGCGCTCGTCTCCATCCAGTTCGGGTTCAACCCCGAGACGGGCGTCGTCTACACGCTGCAGGCGTTCGCCATTATCATCCTGGGTGGGCGCGGCCACTACGTTGGCGCTCTGATCGGCGGTCTCATGCTCGCCGTCCTGGAGTCTCTCGTTTCCCTCATGGTCCCCAACGGCACCGCCATGGTCGAGCTGGCCGCGTACGGGCTCATGATCTTCGTGCTCCTGATCCGGCCGGGCGGGCTCATGGGCGTCAAGGAAGCCTGAGCAGGGGCCGTGACCCCGCGCGAGCACCTCCGCAACCTGGCCCTCCTCGGCGCGGCGGGCATCGTCCTGGCGTTGACGCCGTACACCCTCAGCGTCTACCTCCGTACGTTCGCGATGTTCACGATGATGTACGTCGTCCTCGCGCTCTCCTGGAACATCATCAGCGGCTTCACCGGCTATACCTCGTTCGGCCATGTGGCCTTCTATGGGATCGGCGCCTATGCGTGCGCCATCCTCGTCACGGACTACCGGTGGCACTGGCTGCCCACGCTCGGCGCCGGGGCCGTTCTGGCCGCGGTGGTCGCGATCGGCATCGGCTATCCGGTGCTGCGGCTCAAGGGTCCGTACTTCGCGATCGCCATGCTGGGGGCGGCCGAGGGAACGCGCGTCGTGGCGACGGTCTGGGACAGCCTCACCCACGGAGGCCTGGGGATCAGTCTCCCCAGCGGCGAGAACTCGATCCCGACCTACTACGCGATGCTCGCGTTGATGCTGGTAACCATCGCGGTCTGCTACGTGGTCGGCCACTCTAGATTTGGGATCCGCCTCAACGCCATCCGCGAGGACGAGGTGGCGGCCGAGGCGCTTGGGATCAACGCCACGCTGTACAAGCTGGCGGCTTTCACCCTCTCGGCGGTGTTCCCGGCCGCAGCCGGCGGCATCCAGGCCTACAAGGTCCTCTACATCGATCCGCCGGCGGTGTTCTTCGTCCAGATCACGATCGCGATGGCGCTCATGTCGATGCTCGGCGGCAAGGGCACGATCATCGGCCCGATCGTCGGGGCGGTGATGCTCTACACGGCCCAGGAGCTGACCTGGGTCAACTTCCCGACCGCCCACCTGATCGCGTACGGCCTCTTCATCGTTCTGGTCGCTCGCTTCATGCCGCGCGGTCTCGTGGGGCTTGCCATCGACCGGGGCTGGGTCCGCAAGGGGATGATCCACTGACGGGTCCGCGCCCGGGCGAGACCGTCCTTGAGGCCCGCGACCTCCGGAAGGCCTTCGGAGGCGTTCGGGCCGTGGACGGCTGCAGCTTCGTCGTCCCGCGGGGGACGATTTCCGGGCTCATCGGCCCCAACGGGTCGGGCAAGACGACGACCTTCAACCTGCTCACCGGGCTCCTGGAGCCCGACGGCGGGCAGGTGATTTACAACGGGGAGAACCTCGCCGGCCTCAAGCCCTACCAGATCTTCCGCAGGGGCATCACCCGGACGTTCCAGGTCACGCGCATCTTCCGGGAGATGACGGTCCTCGAAAACATGCTCTCGGTAACCGGGCTCGACGTGCCCGAGCGGGTCGCGCGCGAGCGGGCCGAGGAGCTGATCGCGTTCGTCAACCTGGGGCACCTGCGCTCGGAGTACGGCGGCCGCCTCTCTTATGGGCAGCAGAAGCTCCTGGAGTTCGTGCGGGCGCTCATGACCGACCCCGACCTGATCCTACTCGACGAGCCGGCGGCCGGTGTCAACCGGACGCTGCTCGGGCACCTTCTCGACCACATGCACCGGCTGCAGGAGCAGGGCAAGACGATCGTGATCGTCGAGCATGACATGAACGTGATCATGAACCACTGCGAGCGAATCTTCGTCATGGACTACGGCGTGAAGATCGCCGAGGGGCCGCCCGCCGAGATCCAGCGTGACGAGCGGGTCGTCGAAGCGTACTTCGGGCGGCGGCGCGCCTAGGATGCCGCTCCTGGAGCTGCGCGACGTGGCCGCCGCCTACGGGCCCATCCAGATCCTGCACGGCGTGTCGCTGCACGTGAACGCGGGAGAGGTCGTTGCCGTGATCGGGCCCAATGGCGCCGGCAAGTCGACCACCTTCAAGGTCATCATGGGGTTCATCACCCACCTCGGCGGCGAGATCGTGTTCGCCGGACGGACCCTGGTCGGCCAACGCCCGGACCGCATTCTCGGCCTCGGGCTCGGGTACGTTCCCCAGGGACGGGTCGTCTTCAGCCAGATGACGGTGCGCGAGAACCTCGAGATGGGCGCCTACCTCGAACGGGATCAGCGAAAGATCAGGTCGTCCATGGAGTACGTCTTCTCGCTGTTCCCGCGCCTCGGCGAGCGCAGCCGCCAGCTCGCCGGATCGATGAGCGGTGGCGAGCAGCAGATGCTCGCCATGGGGCGCGCCCTCATGATGCGGCCGAAGATGCTGATGCTCGACGAGCCGTCGCTCGGGCTGAGCCCCCGTCTCGTCGACGAGATGTTCGACAAGATCGTCGAGATGGCACGGAGCGGTCTCACGACGATGCTGGTAGAGCAGAACGCCGCGCGAGCCCTCGAGATCTCCGATCGGGGCTACGTCCTGGAGCTCGGACGCAACCGGTTCGAGGGCACGGGTCGGGCGCTGCTCGACAACCCCGAGGTCAGAACGATGTATCTTGGGGGGAATCCGGGAGACTGAACCTGACCATGGACGTCGGATCTCAGGGCAACGTGCTTGAGCGGCACGCCGTCGGAGCTGGTCGAACAGCTCAAAACGCTCGACAAGCAGGGGCTCAGGCAAGTCATGCTCTATCCCCTGCTGAATCGACAGTATCGCGTGATCGAGGACTTCGCCGAGAAGGTCATGGCCCGGCTGTAGGAGGCACACCACGATGAAGCTCAGCACCGACCGCATCCTGACCACGCACACCGGAAGCCTGCCGCGAGCCCAGGACCTGACGGCGACGCTCGAGGCGCTGGACGCTGGAACCGCGCCCGACCCCGCAGCGTTCGAGGCGCGCGTGCGCCGTGCCGTCGCCGATATCGTCCGGCAACAGATGGAAGCGGGCGTGGACATCGTCAACGATGGCGAGCAGGGCAAGGTCGGCTACTCGACCTACGTGCGGCATCGACTCACCGGGTTCGGGGGACAGGCGGCGGTCCCGGTTCGGGCGGACTGGGCCGACTTTCCCGAGGCGGCCGCGCGGAGCGAGCGGCGTTCGACGATATCGCGTCCGTCGTGCGACGGCCCGATCGACTGGAAGGACAGGACGGCGGTCCCGGTTCGGGCAGACTGGGCCGACTTTCCCGAGGCGGCCGCGCGGAGCGAGCGGCGTTCGACGATATCGCGTCCGTCGTGCGACGGCCCGATCGACTGGAAGGACAGGACGGCGGTGCAAAAGGACGTCGCCAACCTGAGCGCGGCCCTGGCCGGGTCCAAGCCGACCGAGGCATTCATGACGGCGGCCTCGCCGGGGGTCATCGCGCACTTCCTGAAGAACGAGCACTACCCGACTCGCGAAGCGTATCTGGCGCGCCTGGTCGACGTCATGAAGGAGGAGTACGACGCGATCCATCGGGCCGGGTTCGTGCTGCAGGTGGACTGCCCCGACCTCGCCATGGGCCGGCATCTCGCGTTCCCCGATCTGAGCAACGCTCAGTTCCTGAAGATCGCGGAGGCCAATGTCGAGGCGCTCAACCATGCGCTGCGCGATATTCCGGCTGACCGTGTCCGACTCCACCTCTGCTGGGGGAATTACGAAGGGCCGCATCACCGCGATATCCCGCTGAGACAGCTCCTGCCGGTCGCCCTGAGGGCTCGGCCCCAGGCGTTGTCCTTCGAGGGGGCGAACCCCCGCCACGAGCACGAATGGGCCGTCTTCCGCGAGATCCGCTTGCCGGACGACCGGGTGATCATTCCGGGCGTGCTGGACTCGACGACCAACTTCATCGAACATCCGGAGCTGGTCGCGCAGCGCCTCGTCCGGTACGCGGAGATCGTCGGACGGGAGCGCGTGATCGCGGGAACCGATTGTGGCTTCGCGACCTTCGCGCGTTCCGTCAACCAGGTGGAACCCGAGATCGCCTGGGCGAAGTTCAAGGCGATGGCCGAGGGCGCGCGCCTGGCCTCCGCCCAGCTCTGGCCGTAAAGAAAACCCGGAGGGTGCACATGATGCCCGATGAGATCGACGTTCCCCACGCGGTTGTTCGCGTCCTCCAGGAGGCGGGCATCCAGTTCGTCTTCGGCATGCCCGGTGGAGACACCGGGCGCATCTTCGATGCGCTCCACGACTCGAAGGAGATCCAGACCGTCCTCGTCCGCCACGAGCAGGTGGGCTCGATCATGGCGGAGATGTACGGTCGCCTGACGGGAAAACCCGGGGTCGTGATGGGTCAGGGTATTTTCCTCGCGTGCAACGCGCTCTTCGGTGCGCTCGAGGCCGTGAAGGGTGCGTCCCCGATGCTGCTGCTCGGAGATTTCACGGACATGGCGCCCTTCATGCATCACGCGCCGTACCAGGCCGGCACGGGTGAGCACGGGAACCACGATCTCCGGAATCTTCTGGCGAGCGCGACCAAGTACACCGCGGCGGTCTCCGAGCCGAAGCAAGCCGTCCAGACGATCCAGCTCGCCATCAAGCACGCCACGACGGGCACGCCGGGGCCGGTGGCGGTGATCTTCGGCAGTCGATCACTGGCCGGCACGGTGAAGACCAGACGGCCACCCCGTGTCCACGCGACCGCGCGAGTTCTGGCCCACGGGGTGGCCCGACCCGCCGCGGTGGACGTGGTGCGTGTGGCCGACGCGCTGCTCGCATCGTCGAATTCGGTGATCATCGCCGGCAACGGCGTCCACGCAGCGCGCGCGTGGGACGAGCTCGCCGAGCTTGCCGATCTCCTCACGATTCCGGTGGCGACGACGGCGACCGGGAAGAGCGCGATCGCCGAGGTGCATCCCCTGGCACTCGGAGTCTTCGGGAACTGGGGACAGGCGGTGGCGAACGAGGTGGTCTCGACCGCCGACACGGTACTCGTGGTCGGCTCCCGCCTGGCGCCCACGGACACGGCGTTCGAGAACCCCGAGCTGCTCGACGCGGACCGCCAGGCGTTCCTCCAGATCGACGTCGAGCCGCTCAACGTCGGCCGCCACTTTCCCGTGTCCGCGGCGATCGTGGCCGACGCGCGCGAGGCGCTCGCGGCGCTGGCCACTGAGATCCGGCCGCGGGTCACCGCCGCGCGGCGCGATTCCGCGCGCCGTCGATCGGAGCACCTGTCCGAGCTCAAGACGCTGCATCGCTACTTCGCCGAACCTGAACAGCGCTCGGACGATGTCCCGCTCCGGCCCGAGCGCGTGATCACCGAGCTCGCGCGCCGGCTCGACGAGCGGGCGGTGGTCACGATGGATGCCGGAGCGAATCGACTCTACATGACGCACTACTTCCAGAGCCGGGGAGCGGGCAGCGTCTACCAGCCTTCTTCAATCGGCGGTATGGGGTACGCGCTCCCGGCGGCGATGGCGGCGAAGCTCACGCACCCGGAGCGCGACTGCGTGGCCGTCTGCGGCGACGGGGGCTTTGCCATGACGATGAACGCGCTGTTCACCGCCGCTCAGTACCGCATCCCGGTCGTGGCGGTCGTGCTCAACAACAGCGTGCTCGGCTGGGTGAAGGACGGCCAGCGACGTCGTGGCAATCGGTTCATCGCCTCCGAGCTGGGCCGGAGCGACTACGCCCGCATCGCGCAGGCCATGGGCTGTGTCGGCATCCGCGTCGAGAC
>Ga0210378_10000903_pt1 | contig 15643 bp, 14 predicted proteins | sample PLM1_60_b1redo_FD_155465 | JGI IMG/M metagenome (GOLD analysis project Ga0210378, IMG submission 155465) | Groundwater sediment microbial communities from an aquifer in East River, Colorado, USA - PLM1_60_b1 redo | ecosystem: Environmental > Terrestrial > Soil > Riparian zone | place: USA: East...
CGACCCCCGCTTCACCCGGACCAGCGCCCTTGCCGACCTGCACGTGCCCATCCGGGCCGGCAGCGACATCGCCTTCCTCGGCGGGATCATCAACCACATCCTGGAGGGCGGGCGTGAGTTCCGGGAGTACGTGGTCAACTACACCAACGCCCCGGTGATCATCGACGAGGCCTTCCGCGACACCGAGGACCTGGACGGCCTGTTCTCCGGGTTCGACCCCGAGACCCGCAGCTACGACCCGGCCAGCTGGCGCTACGACGGCATGGAGGTCGCCAGCATCGCCGGCTCGCGCGAGCGCCGCATCGCCGGCGGGGAGGCTCACGGCTCCGGCGGAGCCAAGCTGTCCCACGGCGACCCGCCCAACGTCGACCCGACCCTGGAGCATCCCCGCTGCGTGTTCCAGCTCCTCAAGCGGCACTTCCGCCGCTACACCCCGGAGCTGGTGGAGCGGGTCTGCGGCGTCCCGCGCGAGCAGTTCCTCGAGGTCGCCGAGGCGCTGTGCCAGAACTCGGGCCGGGAGCGGACCAGCGCCTTCTGCTACGCGGTCGGCTGGACCCACCACACGACCGGCGTGCAGTACATCCGCACCGCCGCCATCATCCAGCTGCTGCTCGGCAACATGGGCCGGCCCGGCGGGGGCATCATGGCCCTGCGCGGCCACGCCTCGATCCAGGGCTCGACCGACATCCCCACCCTCTACAACCTGCTGCCCGGCTACCTGCCGATGCCGACCGCCGGGTCCCACGCCAACCTGCGCGCCTACCTGGACGACATCCGCCTGCCGGCCGGGTTCTGGGGCCGCTCCGACGCCTACATGGTCAGCCTGCTCAAAGCCTGGTTCGGCGACCGCGCCACCGCCGACAACGACTTCTGCTTCGAGCACCTGCCCAAGCTGACCGGTGACCACTCGATCTTCCCCACGGTGATGGCGATGCTTGACGGCACCTGCAAGGGGTTCTTCGTGCCCGGCGAGAACCCGGCCGTCGGGTCGCCCAACGCCGGCCTGCACCGCAAGGCCATGGCCAGGCTGGACTGGCTGGTGGTGCGCGAGCTGGTCGAGACCGAGACGGCGTCGTTCTGGTACAACGCGCCCGAGATCGAGACCGGCGAGCTGCGAACGGAGGAGATCCCGACCGAGGTGTTCCTGCTCCCGGCGGCCGCCCACACCGAGAAGGACGGCACCTTCACCAACACCCAGCGGCTGCTGCAGTGGCACCGCAAGGCGGTCGAGCCGGCCGGCGACTGCCGCTCGGAGCTGTGGTTCTACTACCACCTGGGGCGCAGGATCCGGGAGAAGCTGGCCGCGTCGACCGAGGCCAGGGACCGGCCGCTGCTTGACCTGACCTGGGAGTACCCGACGCAGGGCGAGCACCTGGAGCCGAGCGCCGAGGCGGTGCTGCGCGAGATCGGCGGCGTCGGCCCGGACGGCCGGGCCCTGCCCGGCTACCTGGAGCTGAAGGCCGACGGCTCGACCGCGTGCGGCTGCTGGATCTACTCGGGGGTCTACGCCGACGAGGTCAACCAGGCCGACCGCCGCAGGCCGGGGCGCGAGCAGAGCTGGGTCGCGCCCGAATGGGGCTGGGCCTGGCCCTACAACCGCCGCATCCTCTACAACCGGGCCTCGGCCGACCCGCAGGGCCGGCCCTGGTCGGAGCGGAAGCGGTACGTGTGGTGGGACCCCGACCAGGGCCGGTGGACCGGGCACGACAACCCCGACGTCGGGGCGACCACCGCCCCCGACTACGACCCGCCCGACGACGCCGAGGCCGAGCGGGCGCTGGACGGCAGGAGCCCGTTCGTGATGCAGGCCGACGGCAAGGGCTGGCTGTTCGTCCCCAACGGCCTGGACGACGGGCCGCTGCCCACCCACTACGAGCCGCCCGAGTCGCCGGTCACCAACCCGCTGTACGGCCGGCAGGCCAACCCCCTGCTGGAGACCTACGACCGGCCGGGCAACCGCTACAACCCCTCGGGCTCGCAGGTGTACCCGTTCGTGTTCACCACCTACCGGCTGACCGAGCACCACACCGCCGGGGGCATGAGCCGCACCCTGCCCTACCTGGCCGAGCTCCAGCCGGAGATGTTCGCCGAGGTCAGCCCGGAGCTGGCGGCACTGCGCGGCCTGGTCAACGGCGGCTGGGCGACCATCGTCACCTCGAGGGCCGCGATCGAGGCCAGGGTGCTGGTCACCGGGCGGATGCGGCCGCTGGAGGTCGACGGCCGGGTCGTCCACCAGATCGGCCTGCCCTACCACTGGGGGTCCAACGGGCTGGCCACCGGGGACGGGGCCAACGACCTGCTCCCGATCCTCGGCGACCCCAACGTCCACATCATGGAGTCCAAGGCCAACACCTGCGACGTCCTGCCCGGCCGGCGGCCCCGCGGGCCCGCCCTGGTCCGGCTGGTCGAGGGCCACCGGGCAAGGGCGCTGCGCGAGCAGGAGGGGCCGGGGGCGCAACCAGCCGAGGGCGATCGCCCCCGGGGGGGAGGTCAGGCGTGACCACGACGCCGCTGCCGACGCCGACCTTCGGGGGCGGCTACGGCGGCCAGCCCGGTCCGCGGATGGGGTTCTTCACCGACACCTCGATCTGCATCGGCTGCAAGGCCTGCGAGGTGGCCTGCAAGGAGTGGAACCTGGTCCCGGAGGACGGGCCGTTGGCCCTCACCGGCGACTCCTACGACAACACCGGGGCGCTCGGCGCCAACACCTGGCGGCACGTCGCCTTCGTCGAGCAGCAGCGCCAGGACCAGGAGGGGCTGCGCTGGCTGATGAGCTCCGACGTGTGCAAGCACTGCAGCTCGGCGGCGTGCCTGGAGGTCTGCCCGACCGGGGCGTTGTTCCGGACCGAGTTCGGCACCGTTGTCGTCCAGGCCGATGTCTGCAACGGCTGCGGCTACTGCGTGCCCGCCTGCCCGTTCGGCGTGATCGAGCGGCGCCAGGACGACGGCCGGGTGTTCAAATGCACGCTCTGCTACGACCGGCTCAAGGACGGCATGCAACCGGCCTGCGCCTCGGCCTGCCCGACCGACTCGATCCAGTTCGGCCCGCTGGAGGAGCTGCGGGAGCGGGCCGACGGGCGGCTGGAGACGTTGCTGGAGGCCGGGGTGGGGGAGGCCCGCCTGTACCTGCGCGACGAGACCGGCGGGGTCGGCGGCGCCGGCGCCTTCTTCCTGCTGCTGGACGAGCCCGAGGCCTACGGCCTGCCTCCCGACCCCGTCTCCACCACCCGGGACCTGCCCAGGCTGTGGCGGTCGGCCGCGGTGGCGGCCGGGGCGCTGGCCGCGGCCGTCGCCGTCGCCCTGGTCGGGGACCGCCGGTGAGCGCCCGCGCGAACGTCGCCGTCGCCCTGGTCGGCGACCGCCGGTGAGCGCCCGCCGAGGCGACGGCCGCTCCCGGGTCCGGGGGGCGGTGGTCCCGGAGGCCGAGTTCCGCAGCTACTACGGGCGGCCGGTGATCAAGCAGCCGGCCTGGACGATCGAGATCCCCTGGTACTTCGCGACCGGTGGGATGGCCGGGGCGTCGGCCACCCTGACCCTCGGCGCCCGGCTGGCCGGCAACCACCGCCTGGCCCGCGGCGCCGGCACCGCGGCCGCCGCCGGGATCATCGCCGGCCTGCCTCTGCTCGTCTCCGACCTGGGCCGGCCGGAGCGCTTCCTGTACATGCTGCGGGTGTTCAAGCCGACCTCGCCGATGAGCCTCGGCAGCTGGGTGGTGGCCGGGTTCGGCCCCGCCGCCGCCGGGGCCGCCGCCGCCGACCGGCTCGGTGTCACCCCCCGGCTGGCCAGGACCGCCGAGGTGGTCGCCGGCCTGCTCGGCCTGCCGATGGCCACCTACACGGCGGTGCTGCTGGCCAACACCGCCGTGCCGGTGTGGCACGAGGCCGGCCGGGAGCTGCCGCTGGTGTTCGCGGGCAGCGCCGCGGCCAGCGCGGGCGCCGCCGCGGCCATCCTCACCCCGGCCGCCGCCGCCGGGCCGGCCCGCCGCCTGGCCGTCGCCGGCGCCGCCCTGGAGCTCGGCGGCGTCGCGGCCATGGAGCGCCGCCTCGGCCAGCTGGGCGAGCCCTACCACCAGGGCGCGGCCGGCCGCTACGCGAGGCTGGCCAGGGTCTGCACCGCCGCCGGGGCGCTCACCCTCGGTCTGGCCGGCCGCCGCCGCCCGGCCGCGCTGGCCGGCGGGCTGGCCCTGCTGGCCGGCTCGGCCTTCGAACGCCTGGCCGTGTTCAGGGCCGGGTTCCAGTCGGCCGCCGACCCCAGGTACGTCGTCGGGCCGCAGCGCGAGCGTCTCAGGAAGTAGGCGCTGTTCGCGGCCTCTTGGAGGATTGCAGAGGGTTGGCGCGCCGCGACTCTTGTCAGCTGATTTGCGGCTTCGGTGCTGGTCGTTGAATGATCCGCCCATCACCAGCGCTAGCCGGGGAGGGGCTCGGATTGACGAGGCTGCTCGCGTACCTGCCGCGGGGGAACACGCTTGACGACGGGGCGTGGCGCAAGCGGCATCTGTTCCTGCAGGTGGTGCTGCTGCTCCACCTGCCGCTGCTGTTCCTGTTCGGGATCTACATGGGCCGCGGCGCCCAGGACACGGCGGTGGTGCTGGCCGTCCCGGCCGCCTGCCTGGTCCTCGGCCGGCTGATCCGTCACCGGCGGGCGGCATCGGTGCTGATCACCGCGGGGCTCACCTACTGCTCGGCCGTGCTGGTGAGCTTCTCCGGGGGCTCGATCGAGGCCCACTTCCACTTCTTCATCATGATCGGCTTCATCGCCCTCTACCAGGACTGGGTGCCGTTTCTGTGGAACGTGGTCTTCACCGTGGTCAGCCACGGCTTCGGCTCGGCGCTCCGCACCGACCTGATCTTCAACCACCCGGCCGGGCAGGCCAGCCCGTGGGTCTGGTCGGCCATCCACGGCCTGGCGGTGCTGGCCGCCTGCTGCGGGGTGGTCATCTTCTGGGAGAACACCGAGCGGGAGCAGCGCAAGTCGCTGGCGCTGACCAGGCAGCTCGCCGAGGCGGAGATCACCCGCCGCCGCTTCACCTCCGACCTGCTGGTCAACCTGGCCCGCCGCAACCAGAGCCTGCTCTACCGGCAGCTCGGCCTCATCAACCAGCTCGAGGACAAGGCGGAGGACCCGGACGCCCTGGCCGACCTGTTCCGGCTCGACCACCTGGCGACCAGGATCCGGCGCAACGCCGAGAGCCTGCTGGTGCTGTCGGGTGAGGAGCCGCCCCGGACCTGGGGCCGGCCGGTGCCGCTGGTCGACGTCGTCCGGGCCGCCATCGCCGAGACCGAGGATCTCGACCGGGTCGCGTTCGCCGTCGACGAGCGGCTGGCGGTGTTCGGCAACGCGGTCGCCGACGTCACCCACCTGCTGGCCGAGCTGGTCGAGAACGCGGTGCACTTCTCCCCGCCCGATGCCAGCGTGAACATCCGCACCCGGCCCTACCCCCGGTCGGCGGGCGCCCACGTGCTCACCGTCGAGGACTGGGGCGTCGGCATGCAGTCGGAGGACCTCGACGCCGCCAACGACCTGCTGGCCACCCCTCGCGAGGTCGACCTGTCGGTGTCCCAGCGGCTCGGGTTGCAGGTGGTCGCCCGGCTCGGCCGGCGCTACGGCATCGAGGTGTCGCTCATCCCGACCCCTGGCTGCGGCGTGACCGCGGCGGTCGTGCTCCCGGCGTCGCTGTTCTCCGACCAGGAGCTGGGTCCCGGCGAGGCGTTCGCCGACGTCGCGGAATTCCCGGCCGCGGTCGGGCCGGTGGCGCAGACCGCAGCGCCGGTCACCGTGCCGCCCGTGGACCCGCCGGCAACGCCGGCCGCCCAGGCGCCCTGGGAGCCGGCCGAGCGGTGGGTGGACCTGACCGACGGGCCCGACGGCAAGGGGGCTGACCGGTCGGGCGCCCCCCAGCCGGCCCGCCTCGGCGCCGACTGGTCGGGTGGCACCGGCTGGGGCGGCAACGGGGACGACTGGTCGGACTGGTGGGCGCCGTCCTCGGGGGACGCCCTGCAGACCGAGGAGCCGATGTCCTCGATCGCCGCCCGGCCTCCGCTGGCCCAGCGGGTCTCGACCCCGCCAACGCCGATGTCCACACCGCCACCGCCAGCCCCGGAACGCTCGCCGGGCGGAGCGCGGGGGCCGGTCCCGTCGGCGGCCGACGAGCCAGGGGCGGAGGGGTTCCTGCTGTCGCGGCGGGTGCCCCAGGCCCACCTGGCCCCAGAGCTCCGGCGGCAGCGGCCGGCGGCGGCCGCCGCGCCGGGCGGGCCCCTGCCCGACCCCACCGAGACCAGGGCCGCCCTCTCCCGCTACCAGGCGAGCCGGCGGGCCGCCCGGGCCCTGGTCGAGGAGGCCGCCGAACCCGAACGCCCGGCAGCCGGCGGCGACTGGTCGTGACCGCTGCCGGCACCGTCGACGGTCGGCAGCTCGACTGGCTGCTGGTCGACTTCGTCCGCAGCACCGCCGGGGCGCGGCACGCCCTGGTCGTCTCCGCCGACGGCCTGCGGCTTGCCGCCTCCCAGGACATCGACACCGCGCTCGGCGACCAGCTCGCCGCGGTGACCTCCGGGGTGGTCAGCCTTGCCCAGGGTGTCGCCGGCTCCTTCGCCGCCGGCCCGGTCCGGCAGACCATCATCGAGATGGCCGGCGGCTACCTGTTCCTGACCTCGATCAGCCAGGGTTCCTCGCTGGCCGTGTTCGCCGAGCGCAGCTGCGACATGGCCATGATCGGCTACGAGATGACGCTGCTGGCCGCCCGGGTCGGGCACATCCTGACCCCGGCCCGGCGCTCGCTCCGCCCGGCCGCGCCGGGAGCGATGCGGCAGGCGGAGCCCCCCGCAGTCGTCGGACGAGATCATGACGCCTGACGACCACCGGCACCGCGACCGGGTCGTGCCGGTCTACGCCTTCACCGGCGGACGGACCCGCACGGCCGGCCAGGAGCTGCCGCTGGAGGCGGTGGTCACCGCCACCGGGCTGTCCGCCTCCTTCCGCGCCTCCCTGCGGATGGAGTCGCGGGCCATCGTCGAGATGTGCTCCGGCCCCAAGTCGCTGGTCGAGATCGGCGCGGCCCTGCGGGTGCCGGTCGGGGTGGCCAGGGTGCTGGTCGGCGACCTGGCCAACACCGGCTACCTGGAGGTCCATCTGCCAAGCGCCGCCGAAGGCGACGACGGGCCCGGTCAGGCCATCTTGGGAAGGTTGCTGGATGGACTCCGCTCGCGTTGACACCCGAGGACCAGCACCACCCGCCAGCCGCCGGCTGATCCCGCTCAAGATCCTGGTCGCCGGTGGGTTCGGCGCCGGCAAGACCACCTTCGTCGGGGCGGTGTCCGAGATCCCGCCGCTGACCACCGAGCAGCAAATGACCGCCCTGTCGATCGGCGTCGACGACACCGCCGCCGTGCCCGACAAGACGACCACGACGGTGGCGATGGATTTCGGCCGCATCACCGTCGACGAGCAGCTGATCCTGTACCTGTTCGGCACGCCCGGCCAGTCCCGCTTCTGGTTCATGTGGGACGAGCTGGCCAGGGGGGCTGTCGGGGCGGTGGTCCTGGTCGACCTGCGCCGGATCGACGACTGCTTCCCGGCGGTCGACTACTTCGAGAACCGGCGGCTGCCGTTCGTCGTGGCCGCCAACGCCTTCCCTGGCACCGGCGTCGTCCCCGATCGGGCGGTGCGCGAGGCGCTGGCCCTTCCCGACGGCTGCCCGCTGGTCCGGATGGACGCCCGCGACCCCCGGTCCTGCATGGACACGCTCGTCACCCTGGTCGAGCACGCCCTTGCCCGCAGCACCGGCTGATTGATGGGCACAGGCGAGGGCTTTGCCCGGACGATCGTTGCTGGGCAGTTGGGCCGATGTTAGAGTCCGCGCACGCTCGGGGGCTTGCGGCGAGGGAGGTCGGAATGGCCAGCTACGCGGAGCAGGTCGGGGAACGGCTCCGCAACATCCGCCTGCAGAAGGGCCTCTCCCTGCACGACGTCGAGGAGCGCTCGACCAAGGAGTTCAAGGCCAGCGTCCTTGGCGCCTACGAACGGGGCGAGCGCAGCATCTCGGTGCCGCGGCTGCAGCGGCTGGCCATCTTCTACGGCGTCCCGGTCGACCACCTGCTGCCCCGGATGGGTCCCGAGGTCACCGAATCCGCCGCCAACGCCCCCGCCGACGAGGCGGTCTGCATCGACCTGGAGGCGCTGGAGGCCAGGAGCGAGCCCGAGGCCCAGACCCTCAACCGCTACCTGTCGCTGATCCAGACGCAGCGCGGCGACTTCAACGGCAAGGTCCTCACCATCCGCCGTGACGACGTGCGCGTGCTAGCCGCTATCCTCGACCAGTCCCCAGGAGGCCTGATCGAGCGGCTGGACGATCTCGGCCTCCGCCGCCCGTCGTTCGGGTAGCCCGGCCCGGCCCTGGCCGGCAGCCCGGCTCCCCTGGAGGTGACCGTGGCCCGTCCGTTGACCGTGGCCGGCGTCTTCGCCCATCCCGATGGTGAGCCGGCCGCGGCCCCCAAGGTCGCCTTCAAGACCCTCGGCTGCCGGCTCAACCAGGCCGAGAGCGAGCAGGCGCTGGAGGCCCTTGGGGCGCGGGGATTCGACCTGGCCCACGCCGGCGAGCAGCCCGACGTGGTGGTCATCAACACCTGCACCGTCACCCAGGAGTCCACCGCCTCCTCGCGCCGCCTGATCCGCCGGACGGCCGAGGCCAACCCGCAGGCCACCGTCGTGGTCACCGGCTGCTACGCGGTCGCCGACCCGGAGGCGGTCAGGGCCATCCCAGGGGTCGACCTGGTGATCGACAACGACGGCAAGGACCGGCTGGCCGAGCTGGTCACGGCCGTACCCAGCGTGCGCCGGCTGCCGCTGATGGTGCGGCCGGCCCCGATCGAGCGGCTGCGCACGCGGGTGGCGATCAAGGCCCAGACCGGCTGCGACGAATGGTGCACCTTCTGCATCATCCCGCGCACCCGCGGCCCGCTGCGCTCCTACCCCGAGGAGCAGATCGTCGGCGACGTCCGCCGCCAGGTCGAGCGGGGCGTCCGCGAGGTCGTGCTCACCGGCGTCCACCTGGGCAAGTACGGCGACGACCGGGGCGAGCAGGACGCCCTGGCCAGGCTGGTCGACCGGCTCACCGCGATCGACGGGCTGCTGCGGCTGCGCCTGTCCAGCGTGCTGCCCGTGCAGGTGACCCCGGCCCTGGTTGCCGGGGTCCGCGACAACCCCAAGGTCTGCCGCCACCTGCACGTGCCCCTGCAGGCCGGCGACGACGAGGTGCTGGCGGCCATGCACCGCCCCTACCGCATCGCCGAGTTCCTCAGCCGGGTGGAGCTGGCCAAGGCCGAGATCCCCGGCCTTGGCCTGTCCACCGACGTGATCGTCGGCTTCCCGGGCGAGACCCGCCAGCAGTTCGCGGCCACCCTGGCCGTGGTCGAGCGGGTCGGCTTCTCCAAGCTGCACGTGTTCCGCTACTCCCAGCGACCCGGGACCCCGGCGGCGACCATGCCCGACCAGGTGCCCGACGTCGAGAAGAAGGCGCGGGCCCGGGAGCTGATCGCCCTCGGCAACGAGCTGCGCCGCCGCTTCCACGAGGACCACATCGGCCGGCCGGTGCACGTGCTGGTGGAGTCGGCGGGCGACGGGCTGGCCGAGGGGACCAGCGACAACTACATCAAGGTCCGCTTCCCGGGAGGCCCCGAGCTGGTGGACCGGGTGGTGGCCGTGCGAGGCTTGCGGGCTGACGCCGAGGGCATGGAAGGGGAGGTCGCGTGAGCGAAGCGGACTGCCTGTTCTGCAAGATCGTCGAGCAGCAGATCCCGGCGCAGCTGGTGCTGGACCGCGACGACGTGCTCGCCTTCCGCGACGTCAACCCGCAGGCGCCGACCCACATCCTGGTCATCCCCAAGGAGCACGTCCCGAGCCTGGAGGCGGTCGCCGAGGGCCATGGGCGCCTGCTGTCCAGCCTGGTCGCGGCCGTCAACGAGGTCGCCCGCGAGGACGGCGTGGCCGGCGCCTTCCGGGTGGTGACCAACGTCGGCCGGGGGGCCGGCCAGTCCGTCGACCACCTCCACCTGCACGTGCTCGGCGGCCGCCGCCTGAGCTGGCCTCCGGGGTAGCGCGGTGGCGACCACCGCCCCCTTCGGCTCCTGGGCGTCGCCGATCAGCGCCGCGCTGGTCGCTGCCGGCGGGGTGTCGCTGGACGAGGTCCGGGTGGCCGGGCCGGGCGTCTTCTGGGTCGAGGGCCGGCCCCTGGAAGGCGGCCGCCAGGTCGTCTGCCACGCCGAGCCGGATGGCCGTGCCCAGGACCTGACCCGCGAAGGCTTCAACGTCCGCACCCGCGTCCACGAGTACGGCGGCGGCAGCTACGCCGCCAGCGGCGCCACCCTGTTCTTCGCCAACTACGCCGACCAGCGGCTGTACCGCCAGGACCCCGGCTCGGACCCGCGGCCGATCACCCCCGAACCGCCGGCCCCGGCCGCCCACCGCTACGCCGACCCATGCCCGACCCCCGACGGCCGGCTGCTGGTCTGCGTGCGGGAGCGCCACCAGCACGGGGAGGTGGACAACGAGCTGGTCGCCGTGCCGGCCGACGGCGGCGGCCCGCCGGTCGTGCTGGCCTCCGGGCGTGACTTCTACGCCAGCCCCCGCCTGAGCCCGGACGGCCGGCGACTGGCCTGGCTGGAGTGGGACCACCCGAACATGCCGTGGGACGGCACCGAGCTGATGACGGCCGAGCTGACCGGCGGCGGCCTGGCCGGCACCCCGGTCACCGTCGCCGGCGGGCCCAAGGAGTCGGTGTTCCAGCCGGAGTGGAGCCCGGACGGCGTGCTGCACCTGGTCAGCGACCGCAGCGGCTGGTGGAACCTGTACCGGGTCGACGCCGACGGCAGCCTCCAGGCGCTGGCGCCGATGGAGGAGGAGTTCGGCCACCCCCAGTGGGTCTTCGGCATGGCCACCTACGCCTTCCTGCCCGGCGGCCGGATCGCCTGCATCCACGGCCGGGGCCCGATGCGGCGCCTGGGCATCCTTGGCCCCGATGCCGGGGGGGTCCGGGGGACCCCGGGGGGTCCCCCGGTGGGTCGCCTGACCGACCTGGAGCTTCCGTTCACCGCCTTCTCCCCGCCGCACCTGCGGGCGATCGGGGACCGGCTGGTCTGCCTGGCCGGGAGCCCGACCCAGGCCGCGGCCGTGGTGGTGATCGACCCGGAGGGCGGAGGCGTCCAGGTGCTGCGGCGCAGCCAGGACCTGGAGCTGGACCCCGGCTACCTGTCGGTGCCCGAGCCGATCGAGTTCCCGACCGCCGGCGGGCGGACCGCCCACGCCCTCTACTACCCGCCGGCCAACCGCGACTTCCGCGGCCCGGACGGGGAGCGGCCACCGCTGGTGGTGGCCAGCCACGGCGGCCCCACCGCCGGGGTCGACAGCGAGCTGCACGTCGGCTACCAGCTCTTCACCAGCCGCGGCTTCGCGGTCGTGGACGTCGACTACGGGGGCTCCACCGGCTACGGTCGCGCCTACCGCCGGCGGCTGGACGGGCAGTGGGGGATCGTCGACGTCGAGGACTGCGTGGCCGCCGCCCGCCACCTGGCCGAGCGGGGCCAGGTCGACCCGGCCCGGCTGGCCATCCGCGGTGGCAGCGCCGGCGGCTACACCACCCTGTGCGCCCTCACCTTCCGCGACGACTTCGCCGCCGGGGCCAGCTACTACGGGGTGGCCGATGCGGCCGCCCTGGCCCGCGACACCCACAAGTTCGAGTCGCGCTACCTGGACCGCCTGATCGGGCCCTGGCCGGAGGCCGAGGACCTGTACCGGGAGCGGTCGCCGATCCACCACACCGACCGCCTGTCCTGCCCGGTGATCCTGTTCCAGGGCCTCGAGGACGAGATCGTGCCGCCCGCCCAGGCCGAGGCGATGGTCGCCGCCCTCGACGCCATGGGCATCCCGCACGCCTACCTGGCCTTCCCCGGCGAGCAGCACGGCTTCCGCCAGGCCAGCCACATCCGCCGTGCCTGTGAGGCCGAGCTGTACTTCTACAGCCGCGTGTTCGGGTTCGACCTCGCCGACCGGGTCGACCCGGTCCCGATCGCCCACCTGTAGCGCCCCTGCCGCCCGCTCGCCCCGTGGCTCGCTATACTCGGGAACCTGCCGACCACCGCCGGTCGGTCTACGACGACGTCCCCAATCGGAGGGGCAAACAGCAAGCGTGCGGCAACCAACGCAGGTCCAGGTCAAGGTGCTGGTCCCCGGAATCCACTCGATGGTCAGCCTCCTTGGAACCCGGGACGAGCTGCTCAAGCTGATCGAGGCCGCCTTCGAGAGCACGGTCTTCGTCCGCGGCAACGAGATCACCATCACCGGCGAGCAGGCCGACGCCGATCGGGTCGCCCGCCTCTTCGAAGAGCTGATCATCCTGCTCGAACGGGGCGACGCGCTCACCGCCGACACCGTCGGCCGCTCGATCGACATCATCAGGGGCGACGGGGCGGGCCGGCCGTCGGTGGTGTTCGGCGACTCGGTGCTGACCAGCCGCGGCCGCTCGATCAAGCCCAAGACGGTCGGGCAGAAGAAGTACGTCGACGCCATCGGCAAGAACACGGTGGTGCTCGGGATCGGCCCGGCCGGCACCGGCAAGACCTACCTGGCCATGGCCGTCGCCGTCCAGGCGCTGATCACCAAGCAGGTCAACCGGCTGATCCTGACCCGGCCGGCGGTCGAGGCCGGGGAGAAGCTCGGCTTCCTGCCAGGCACCCTCTCGGACAAGATCGACCCCTACCTGCGGCCGCTCTACGACGCCCTCTACGAGATGATGGACGGCGAGCAGGTCACCCGGCTGATGGAGCGCGGCACCATCGAGGTCGCCCCGCTTGCCTACATGCGGGGGAGAACCCTGAATAACTCGTTCATCGTGCTCGACGAGGCGCAGAACACCACGCCGGAGCAGATGAAGATGTTCCTGACGCGGCTGGGCCTCAACTCCAAGGCGGTCGTCACCGGCGACATCACCCAGATCGACCTGCCGTCGGGGCAGCATTCCGGGCTCAACGTGGTCCGCGAGATCCTCACCGGCATCGACGACCTGTCGTTCGTGTACCTGTCCAGCCGTGACGTGGTCCGCCACCGGATCGTGCAGGACATCGTCGAGGCCTACCGCCGCTACGACGAGGCCAGGTCGTAGTGGCCCCCGACCCTCCGCATCGCCTCCTGCCCCGGGTTGGCCGGGAATGAGCGTGTTCCTGGCCAACGAGCAGGCCGACTACCGGGTGGACGAGCCGGCCCTGACCCGGCTGGCCCGTCTGGTGATGGACGCCGAGGGGGTCGAGGAGTCCGAGATCTCGTTGCTGCTGGTCGACCGGTCGGTGATGACCGACCTCAACGAACGCTACATGGGCGAGGACCGGCCAACCGACGTGCTCGCCTTCCCGATCGACGGCCCGTCCCCGGCGTCCGGCCCGCCCGGCGGGCCGTCCGGCCCCCGCGGGTTTGCCGCCGACCGCCAGGCCGACGAGGATGACGAGGACGCGCTGGACGACGAGGAGGACGACGACGCGCCCTGGCTGCTCGGCGACATCGTCCTCTGCCCGGCCTACGCGGCCGAGCAGGCCACCCGGAACGGCCAGAGCCTGGCCGCCGAGCTGGAGCTGCTGACCGTGCACGGCATCCTCCACCTGTGCGGCCTCGACCACGCCGAGCCCGACGACGAGCGGGCCATGACGGCCCGCACCGACGAGCTGCTGGCCCGCTGGCGCACCGGTGACCGGTCGTGAACCGGCTCACCACCACCGACATCTGGAGCCTGGTGGCCGTGGCCGCGCTGACCGCGATCGCCGCCTTCCTGGCCGCCGCCGAGACCAGCCTGACCCGCATGAGCCGGGCCAGGGCGATGCACCTGCGCGAGGAGGAGCGCCGAGGGTCCGCCCAGCTGCTCGGCCTGGTCGAGCAGCCCGCCCGGTTCCTCAACCTGGTGCTGCTGCTGGTGCTGGTGGTCCAGTTCTTCGCCACCGCCCTGTTCACCTCGGTGATGAACCGGCTGGTCGGCGGCGGCCTTGGGGTGGTCATCGCGGCGACCGTCATGACCGTGATCACCTTCATCGGGGCCGAGGTCGCCCCCAAGACCTACGCCGTCCAGCACACCGACCGGGCGGCCCTGACGGTGGCGCCGATCGTCTACATCCTCACCCGCCTGCCCGTCCTCGGGCCGCTGACCCGGCTGCTGATCGCCATCGGCAACGTGGTCACCCCGGGCAAGGGCCTGAAGAGCGGGCCGTTCGTCTCCGAGGACGAGATCAAGGCGATGGTCGACGAGGCCGAGCGGGACGACGTGATCGAAGAGGAAGAGCGGGAGATGATCCACTCCATCTTCGAGTTCGGCGACACCATCCTGCGCGAGGTCATGGTGCCCCGGCCCGACATGGTCGCGGTCCCGCTCCAGACGCCGCTGCAGCAGGTGCTGGAGCTGATCCTGCGCACCGGCTTCTCCCGCATCCCCGTCTACGACGGCACCTTCGACGAGGTGGTCGGGCTGGCCTACGCCAAGGACGTGCTCCGCCGGCTCCACGACGGCCAGGCCGACAAGCCGCTGGCCGACATCCTGCGCCCGGCCCCGTTCATGCCCGAGTCGATGCGGGCGGCCGAATGCCTGCGCGAGATGCGCAGGCGCAAGAGCCACATGGTGATCGTGATCGACGAGTACGGCGGCACCGCCGGCCTTGTCACCATCGAGGACCTGCTGGAGGAGATCGTCGGCGAGATCGCCGACGAGTACGACCTGGAGGAGCCCAACATCGAGCCGCTGCCGGACGGCGACTACCGGGTCAACGCCCGCCTCGGCATCGACGAGGTCAACGAGCTGCTCGACGTCCAGCTGCCGTCGACCGAGTGGGACTCGATCGGCGGGCTGCTGTTCAACCTGGTCGGCGGGGTGCCGCGCGAGGGCCAGGAGGTCGAGTTCCAGGGGCTGCGCCTGCGCGCCGAGCGGGTCCAGGGCCGGCGCATCGGCCGGGTCCGCATCCACCGGCTGGCCCCGCCGGAGGAGACCACCGACGCCGCCGCCGAGGCGCGCCGGCTGTGATCCGCCCGTCGGCCGGCGAGCTGGTGGCCGCCGCCCGGGTGGCCCGGGAACGGGCCTACGCCCCCTACTCCGGGTTCCGGGTGGGGGCAGCCCTGCTCGCCGACCAGGGCGACGTCTTCACCGCCGCCAACGTCGAGAACGCCAGCTACGGGCTGGCCATCTGCGCCGAGCGGTCGGCGGTGGTCGCGGCCGTGGCCGCCGGCTACCGCAGCTTCGTCGCCATCGCGGTCGCCGGCAACGGCCTCGACCCGGTCACCCCCTGCGGAGCCTGCCGCCAGGTGCTGCGCGAGTTCCCCAACGGCGTCGCCCTCGAGGTGATCTGCGCCGGCGAGGCAGGAGACGGGCTGCTCACCACCACCCTTGGGATCCTGCTCCCCCAGAGCTTCGGCCCGGAGAGCCTGGGGAGCCCGGGGGGCCAAGCCCCCCGGGTTGATCCTCGATGAAGGCCGGGCTGGCCGCGCTGGTCGGGCGGCCCAACGTCGGCAAGTCGACGCTGCTCAACCGCCTGCTCGGCCGCAAGCTGGCGATCGTCTCGGACAAGCCGCAGACCACCCGATCGGCGGTCCGCGGGGTGCTGCACCGGCCGGAGGGCCAGGCTGT
>Ga0210378_10000904_pt1 | contig 15608 bp, 15 predicted proteins | sample PLM1_60_b1redo_FD_155465 | JGI IMG/M metagenome (GOLD analysis project Ga0210378, IMG submission 155465) | Groundwater sediment microbial communities from an aquifer in East River, Colorado, USA - PLM1_60_b1 redo | ecosystem: Environmental > Terrestrial > Soil > Riparian zone | place: USA: East...
ACGTCGCTGCGGCTGGTCGGCCAGCGGCGGCCGGGCCCGGAGCCGACGTACGCGGAGTACGACGACGAACCGGCCGAGGCGGCGGCGGTCGCGGCGTCCTGCCGTTCGCTGATGGACGCCGGCACGCCGGCCAGCGAGCTCGCCGTGCTCTTCCGGGTGAACGCGCAGTCGGAGGCGTACGAGCGGGCGCTGTCCGAGGCGGGCGTGCCGTACCTGCTGCGCGGCGGGGAGCGGTTCTTCGACCGGACCGAGATCCGGGAGGCGGTGCTGCTGCTGCGCGGAGCGGTCCGGTCCGCCGACTCGGGCGCGAAGCTCGCGGACCTGGTGCGGGACGTGCTGTCCGGGCTGGGCTGGGCGGCGTCCGCGCCGCCGGCCGGCGGGACGGCGCGGGAGCGGTGGGAGTCGCTGGCCGCGCTGGTGGCGGTCGCGGAGGAGCTCGCCGCCGTGCAGCCGGAGGCGGGGCTGGGCGACTTCGTGGCCGAGCTGGAGCAGCGGGCGGCGGCGCAGCACGCCCCCACCGTGCAGGGCGTGACGCTGGCGTCGCTGCACGCCGCCAAGGGGCTGGAGTGGGACGCGGTCTTCCTGGTCGGGCTGGTCGAGGGCACGCTGCCGATCCAGCACGCCGTGACCGACGAGCAGGTGGACGAGGAGCGGCGGCTGCTCTACGTCGGGGTCACCCGGGCACGGGAGCGGCTGTCGCTGACCTGGTCGCTGTCCCGGACCCCCGGCGGGCGACGCAGCCGGCGGCGGACCCGGTTCCTGCACGGGATAGCGCCGGAGCCGGAGGTGGCGTCGCGCCCGGCCAGGCCGCGCCGCCGGGGCGGGCCGGCGGAGCTGCCGGACGGCGCCGACCCGGAGCTGTTCGCCCGGCTGCGGGCGTGGCGCTCGGCGCGGGCCGAGACGCAGAAGGTCCCGGCATACGTGGTCTTCACCGACGCGACGCTGGCCGCGCTGGCGGCCCGGCAGCCGGCCGACGTGGCCGGGCTTGTCGCCGTGCCCGGCATCGGGCAGACCAAGCTGGACCGGTACGGCGAGGACGTGCTGGCGATCGTGCGCGGCGAGCAGCCGCCGTCCGAGATCGGCTGATCCGGGAGAGTCCGGTGCCGTCCCCGCCCTGCCCGATCGTGCAGTTTCCGGGTCTCGCGGGAACTCGCCCGCCAAATGCGTTGCGTCCGCTCAGCGGCCGGGCTTAGCCTCCGGATCGACCCCGTACGGCGTGCGTTGTGCGGCGCCGTCACATCAGGAGGGAGGTGGTCCGCGGTGAACGACTTCGTCACGATCGGCGCGGCGACCTCCCTTGTCCTGGGCCGCGACCGGGCCAGGGAGGCCGCCGATGTGCGGCGCACCGTCCCGCCCGTCCACACGGCCAAGGGGACCGGTCTGCCCATCGGCGCGTTCGGCACCGGCTTCGACACCGGCGGTGTCGCCGTCGTCCTCATGGGTGCGGACCAGGTCCAGCGGGCGACGACCGTCCGCGTCCCGGCCGTTGCCGACCCGGGGATCCCGCCTCGCAGGGGGCCAGTCAGGTGTTGACGCACCGAGACCGGCTCACCTTCGAGGCCGCGGAATCCCATACCTGGGATCCGCGGCCTCAGTCATTTCCACCCTCCGTCCACCGTCCGATCGACCAGACCAGGAGGTGAGCCCGGTGCGTACCCCGACCGAAGGGGTGCTCGTCGCGGCGCCGACCACGCTCGCGCTGCTCGACCTCGACCCGTTCGAGGCCGAGCGCGCGGGGCTGGAACTGCCCTGCCGAGTCCAGGACCCGGAGCTCTGGTTCGCCGAGTCTCCGGCCGACCTCGAGCTTGCGAAGAGCTACTGCCTCGACTGCCCGGTCCGCCGGGCGTGCCTCGCGGGCGCGCTCGAGCGGCACGAGCCGTGGGGCGTGTGGGGCGGCGAGATCTTCGAGCGCGGCGCCGTCATCCCGCGCAAGCGGCCGCGAGGCCGCCCGCGCAAGGAGGTCGCCGCGTGAGCCATGCCCGGATCCGTACCACTCCCGGGGCCCCGCCGGCCCCGGTCCGTCAGCCGAGTCCGCGAGTAGGCACCCGCCCGCTCGCTCCCACCGTTAGGAGTACCGCGATGCTGCTGCTCAACGAAGAGCTCGCGCGCGCACGAACGCGCGACCTGGAGGCGGACGCCGCGCACGCGCGGCTCGTCCTCCAGGTGCGAGCCGCCCGCCGGTCCCAGCGCCGGGCGGAGAACGCCGCCCGCCGGGCCCGCCTCACCGCCGCCGCGACCGGCTGATCCGCGGCCTACCGGAGCCGCCCGTCCCCGGAGTCGGGGGCGGGCGGCTCCCCTTGCGCCCCCGTCGGTCGCCTCAGCGGGCGAAGCCGGGCTGCCAGCGCTCCACGATCTGCCGGTACGGCGCCTCGGCGTCGAGCTGGCAGAGCACCCCGATGGACCCGATCGTCACCCGGTGGATCAGCAGGTACGACGGCGGGAGGTTCAGCTGGCGGCCGACCTGCGCGGCCTCGTTGCGGGGGTCGGCGATCCGCGCGGCCTCCGTCCGCATCCACTTCCGGGTGAAGCGGAAGGTGTCGTGTGCCAGCGGCTCGAGCATCGGCCGGACGTAGCGCAGCACTCTCGCCGCGTCGACCGTCACGTCCGGCCGGATGAAGCCCTCCGCCTTGAGCCCGGCCAGCACCGCGTCCGCGTCCCCGTCGAGGGCGAGCCGGGTCAGCCGGCCGACCGGCTCGGGCAGCCCGCCGGGCAGCCGCGCGACCGCGCCGAAGTCGATCACACCGAGCCTCCCGTCCGGGAGCAGCCGGAAGTTGCCCGGGTGCGGGTCGGCGTGCAGCAGCCGGGCCCGCTGCGGCGCGGAGAAGTGCAGCAGGGCGAGCAGGTTGCCGGCGTGGTCCCGCTGCGCCCGGTCGCCGCTCGCGATGATCCGGGCCAGCGGCACGCCGTCGATCCACTCGGAGACCAGCACCTTCGGCGCGCTGGCCACCACCCGGGGCACCAGCACCTCCGGATCGCCCGAGTAGGCCGACGCGAAGGCGCGCTGGGCATCCGCCTCCAGCGCGTAGTCCAGCTCCTCGACGATCCTGGCGCGCAGCTCGGCCAGCAGCGGCTTGAGGTCGAGCCCAGGGGAGAGCACCGCGAACATCCGGGCGAAGCGGGACATCTGCGTCAGGTCGGCGAGCAGGGCCGGACCGGCCCCCGGATACTGCACCTTGACCGCGACCGGCCGCCCGTCCGCCCAGGTCGCCCGGTGCACCTGGCCGATGCTGGCGGCCGCGGCCGGCTCGTCGGCGAAGTCGGCGAACCGGCGCCGCCAGTCCCGGCCGAGCTGCTCGGCGAGCACCCGGTGGACGGTCGCCGCCGGCATCGGCGGGGCGCCCTCCTGCAGCTTGGTCAGCGCCTCCCGGTAGGGCGCCGCCACATCCTCCGGGAAGGCGGCCTCGAAGACGGACAGCGCCTGCCCGAACTTCATCGCCCCGCCCTTGAGCTGGCCCAGCACCGCGAACAGCTGCTCCGCCGTGCGGCGCTGGAGCTCCTCGGTCACCTCGTCGGCAGGCCGGCCGCCGAGCCGCTTTCCCAGGCCGAGCGTCGCCCGGCCGGCCACCCCCAGCGGCAGCGACGCGAGGCGGGCGGTCCGCGTCACCGCACGGCGAGGGATGTCCGTCACTTCTCCATTGTCCCTGCTCCGGAGCACGGCCGCAGTGTCCGGTCCGGCGCTCACCGGGATGCTCCGCAGTCGCACCGGCGGTGCGGCTGCCAGCCGCGGCGCCGCAGCCGCCAGTCGGGCAGCGCCAGCTCGAGGGTCGCCCCGGCGCTGGCGACCGGGTGGCCCTCCAGGTGGGCCAGTGCCTGCAGCGCTGCGACGGCGGCGGCGACGGTGGCCAGCACGACGTCGCACGGCTCGTCCCGCCGGCGCCGCACCCCGGCGAGCTGGGCGGCGACCACCGGCCAGGACGGGTCGCGGTCGGCGCGGTGCAGGTCGGCGCAGCGCAGGCAACTGGTCCGGCCGGGCAGCACGAGCGGACCGACCACCGCGGTGGTCTCCCGGACACCGGCCACCAGGTGGGGCACCGCGCCGCCCTGCAGGACGTTGCGCAGCTCCGTGTCGACCGGCTCGGCCGACGCCAGCACCACGAGCTCCGGCCGCCGCCCGGGAGGTGGCGCGCCGGTCTGCACTTCGGGTGCGGTCCGGCGGAGCGCCTCGGTCGCCGCCGTCGCGCGGGACCGGTCCACGTCACCGGCCGGGAAGCCGGCCGGGGCCACGTCCCCGGGCCGGACCGGCCCCCGGTCGGCTACGTGCACCCGGCCGACCCCGGCCGCGGCGAGCAGGGTTGCGAGGCTCACGCCGACCCGGTCGGCACCGTGCACGACGACCGTCGATCCGCGCCTGCGGCGCACGACGTCGAGCGGCGTCCGGGAGCCGGGCAGCAGCGACAGCGAGGCGATGTCCGGGCCCAGCCGGCCGGCCGCGGCCGGGGCGCCGAACGCCCGGGCCGCCGCGGCGGAGCCGGCCGGTGGCACCGGGTCGGCCTGCCGCCCGGGCGACCCGCCGACCTCCGCGAGCACGCCCTCGCCGCGCAGGTCGGCCAGCAGCCCGCCGAGCGCGGCCGGGTCGAGCCCGTCGGTCGACGCCACCGCCAGCACCTCCGGCTCGGTCCGGGTGCCGTCGAGGTCGAGCAGCACCCGGGCGGTGCGCTCGTCGACCCCCTCGACCAGCACCGCCCGGCTGGGATCCAGGCCCAGCTGCAGCACGCCGTCCGCCCGCCACACCGGCCGCAGCGCCGGAGGCAGCAGCGGGCGCGCCGGCGACCGCGCCGGCCGGGACGCCGGGCGGGACCGCAGCGGCCCGAGCGGGGCGGCTGGGCGCGGGACGTCGAGCGGCAGGGCGGTCACGGCACACCTCGGATCCTCGGGCGGCGGCTGGCGGGTCCCGAGCCTGCCACCGCTCCCCGATCCCGTGCCCCGGCCCGTCCACAGCCTGCAAGCCCGTCCACAGATCGGCTCCGCCCCTTGACACCCGTTGCTGGCGAGGCACGGCCGGCCTCGGTGCGGACGCGCCGGAGGGGGCGGGCCCGAGCGGGCCGCCCCCTCCGATCAGCCGGGTGCTACGCCTTGCCGAGGATGCGGTTCATCGTGGTCCCGCAGACCGGACACTTGCCCTTGGCCATGCGGCGTCCCGACTCACTGACCGAGACCTCGCCCTCGAAGTCGCGCTTCTCCCTGCACTTCACGCAGTAGCCGTTGTAGGTCTCGGCCACGTCGTCCTCCTCGTCCTTCCGTCCCCCCGGACGGTTCGCGGGGGAGCCGAGTCACCGTACCCGCCCGGCGCATGCGTACCCCTGAATCGCCCGGCACGGTGACCCTGCTCACGCCCGGCGCCTGCCCCGCCCGCCGGTAACCTCCCCGCGTGGCCCCGCTGCACACCGAACGCACCGACGACGGCGTGGTGCTGCTCACGCTCGACCTGCCCGAGCGGCGCAACGCGATGACCGAGGAGCTCACCGCCGCCTGGGCGGAGGCCGTCCCCGCGCTGGCCGCCGACCCCGGGGTGCGTTGCGTCGTGGTGACCGGCGCCGGCTCCGCCTTCTGCGCGGGTGGCGACCTGTCCTGGCTGGAGGAGGGCGGCGTGCTCGGCGTCGACGGCCTCCGTGCCCGGATGCTCCCGTTCTACCGGACCTGGTTGAGCGTCCGGGACCTCGAGGTGCCGACGGTGGCGGCGCTGAACGGGCCGGCCGTCGGCGCCGGCCTGGCGCTCGCCCTCGCCTGCGACCTGCGCTACGCGGTGCCCGGCGCGCGGCTGTCGGCCCCGTTCACCGCGCTCGGCATCCATCCCGGCATGGCGACCACCTGGCTGCTTCCCGAGGTCGCCGGCATCGCCGTGGCGCGCGACCTGCTGCTCACCGGGCGGGCGGTGACCGGGACCGAGGCCGTCGGGCTCGGTCTGGTCAACGGCACGTTCCCGGCCGAGACCTTCCTGGACGACGTTCTCGGGATCGCCCACACGATCGCCTCGCGGGCTCCGGTCGCGACCCGTCTGACCAAGGTGGCGCTGACCGGCGGCGGGCACGCGAGCTTCGACGCGGCGCTGGCCTGGGAGGCGGTCGCCCAGCCGGTCACCATGGCGACGGCGGACGCCGGAGAGGGCGTACGGGCGCAGCGGGAGCGGCGTACGGCCCGCTTCACCGGCCGCTGACCGCGGCCCCTCGCGTCCTGTGACGACACGCAGCCCCCGGTCTCCGTGGCCGGACCGCTCGCCTTCCCCTAACGGGCGGTCCGACCGGAGGCCGGGGGCTCCGCCGAGCACGACGCTAGGTCCGCCCCGGCACCGGGTCAACGCCGACCCCGCACAGCCTGTGGACGGCGTTGTGGATGGTGTGGGGACGACGCGGGGTGTCGTTGTGGACCCATGGGGGACGAGGTGTGGACACGTCCCGTGCGGACCCTTCACCGGACCGGCTGACCTGGGGCGACGGTATCCACCGGCTGTGGAGCGAAGAAACCGCCGAGAGAAACCGTCGCCCGGGGCGGCTACCGTGCTGTCGTGGCCCGCCCGCCGACCGTCGAGGCCGCCGCGCCCGCCGTCGAGGTGCGGCGGAGTGCGCGGCGCCGTCGCACCGTGTCGGCCTACCGGGACGGCGACCGGACCGTCGTGCTGATCCCGGCCCGCTTCAGCAAGGCGGAGGAGCGGCTCTGGGTGGCCGAGATGCTGGCCCGGCTGCAGGCGCGCGACCTGCACCGGGTGCGCGGGCCGCGGCGCAGCGACGAGGCGCTGCTCGCCCGCGCGCGGCATCTCGCGGCCACCGTGCTGGACGGTCGCCCGCAGCCGGTGAGCGTCCGGTGGGTGTCCAACATGGCGGCGCGGTGGGGATCCTGCACGCCGACCGACGGCACCATCCGGGTGTCCGGCCGGTTGCGGGAGATGCCGGGCTGGGTGCTCGACTACGTGCTCGTGCACGAGTTGGCGCACCTGCTGGTGCCGGGGCACGGCGCCGACTTCTGGGAGCTGGTCCGGCGCTACCCGCGGGCGGAGCGGGCCCGCGGCTACCTGGAGGGGGTGGCGGCGGCCGCGCACCTGGACTGGGGCGAGGGCGCCGGGCCGCCGGATCCCGAGGTCGACCCGGGCGCGCTGCCCGGGACGGCGCTGTGACCCGTCGGGCGGTCGCGCTGGTGCTCGCCGGGCCGCCGGCCGCCGGCGCCTGCCCGCCGGGCGTCGCGCCGGACGCCTTCGCCCGCGCGCTGGCCGAGGACGTCGCCGACCTGCTGGCCGACCTGCCCGGCCTGGAGCCGGTGGTGGCCGCGACGCCGAGCCGGGTGGCCGACGCCGAGGACGTGGTGTGGCCGGGGACGCCGGTGCTGGAGCTGCGCGCGGCGGCGCCGGCGGAGGTCTTCGCCGCACTGGCCGACCGGGGGTACGACGAGGCGGCGCTGGTCGCCCCGGACGCGCCCGACCTGCCCGGGCTGGCGGTGGCGAAGCCGTTCTCCGGGATGGCGACGGCCACGGTGGGCGCCGTCCCCGCCGAGGGTGGCGGGCTGGTTGTGCTCGCGACCCGGCTGCCGGCGCCCGGCTGGCTGCCGCCCGACGTCGATCTCGACACCGTGGACGCGGTCGACCGGCTGCGCGCCGCGGCGCCCCGCCGCCGGGACCTGGTGGTCGCACCCGGCTGGCGCCGGCTGCGTACGCCGGCGGACCTGCGCCGCCTCGATCCCGACCTGGAGGGCTGGGAGACGACCCGCGCCCTGCTCTCCGGGCGCTGAGGGTGAGACCGTCAAGAGCTGACCGGATCAGCCGGAGCCCGGCGAGAGCGGGTCGCCGCCGTCCTCGCTGCGCCGGACGTAGCCCTCCGGGTCGTCGAGGTCGTCCGCGTCCGGCAGCAGGTCCGGGTGCCGCCAGACCTCGTCGCGGCCCTCCGGCCCCCGCCGCTCCCGCAGCGTCCGCCACAGCGTCGCCGCCTCCCGCAGCCGGCGCGGCCGCAGCTCCAGCCCGACCAGCGTGGCGAAGGTCTGTTCGGCCGGTCCGCCGGCGGCGCGGCGCCGGCGCAGCGTTTCGCGCAGCGCGTCGGCACCGGGCAACCGGTCCGCGGCGGCGGTCGCGACGACGTCGTCGACCCAGCCCTCGACCAGCGCGAGCAGGGTCTCGAGCCGGGCCAGCGCGGCCTGCTGCCCGGGCGTCACCGACGGCTCGAACATCCCGCCCTGCAGCGCCCGCTGCATGCTCTCCGGGTCCTCCGGGTCGACCTCCGCCATCGCCCGCTCGATCGCCTCGCGGTCGACGGTGATGCCCCGCGCGTACGCGTCGACAGCGTCGAAGAGCCGCTGCCGCAACCACGGCACGTGCCCGAAGAGCCGGTGGTACGCCGCCTCGCGCAGCGCCAGGAACAGCCGCACCTCGTCCACCGGGCGCTCCAGCCCGGCCCCGAACGCGGCCACGTTGTCGGGCACCAGCGCGGCGACGCCGGCCGGCCCGAGCGGCAGCCCCACGTCCGTGCTGGACAGCACCTCGCCGGCCAGCTTCGCCAGCGCCTGGCCGGCCTGCGCGCCGAACATGAGCCCGCCCACCTGGTTGACCATGCCGAGCAGCTGGCCGGCCTGGGCCGCCGCCTCCTCCGGCACCATCCCGCTCATCGCGCCGGCCACCCGGGACGCGACCGGGTCCATCAGCGCCGACCACACCGGCAGCGTCCGCTCGACCCAGTCCACCCGGGACCAGGCCTCGGCGCTGGTCACCCCGGACGGCAGCGGGGTGGCCGGATCGAGCCAGAGATCGGCCAGCCGGACCGCCTCGGCCACCTGGGACCGCTCGATCGGGCTCGGCGCCCGGTGACCCCCGGCCAGCGCGGAGACGGCCATCTGCCGGGCCAGGTCCCAGTTGACCGGGCCGCTCTGCGCCGACAGCAGCTGCTGCAGCGCGGCGAACAGGGGCACCTTGCCGGCCAGGTCGTCGGGAATCCCGCCCGGTGCGCCGGGCAGCCCGCCGAAGCCGCCCAGCAGGCCGCCGAAGTCGGGCAGGTCCCCCGAGCCGCCCCGCCCCGACCCGCCGGAGCCCGGCTCGTCGTCGTCCTGGTGCGGCCCGAACCCGAAGGGGACGTCGGTCACCGCCGGCCTCCGTGCGCTGCCATGCTGCCCACGGTAGACCTGACGACCGAGGGGAGACGGACGTGCCCGGCCCCGTACGCCCACGGCGAACCGGCCCCGACCAGCCGACCCCACCGGTGGTGGCGGTCACCGGCGCCGGGTCGGGCGCCGGCGCGGCCGTACTGGCGCAGCTGGCCCGCTCGTCCCGGATCGCCAGGGTGGTCGGCGTGGACACCGCCGTCGCCGCGCCGCCGGAGGGCGGGGCCGAGGCCGCGACCGTCTCCTGGCACGAGGTGGACGTGCTCGACCCCCGGCTGACCGAGGTCTTCGCCGGGGTCACCGCGGTCGCGCACCTCGCTGTCGACCTCACCCCGGACGCCGACCGCGCCGGCCAGCGGCTGCGCAACACCCGCGCCGCCCAGACCGTCATCACCGCCGCCTTCGCCGCCGGGGTACGCCGGGTCGTGGTGGTCAGCAGCGCTCTCGCCTACGGGGCGTACCCCGACAACCCGGTCCCGCTCGGCGACGACGCGCCGCTGCGGGCGGTGCCGGAGGCCAGCGTGGTCGGCGACCTGCTCGAGGTGGAGCGGATCGCGGCCGGTTCCCGGCGCAGCCACCGCGGCCTGTCGGTGACCGTGCTGCGGCCGGCCGTGGTGCTCGGTGCCGGCGACCGCGAGCCGATGGCGGCGCTGCTGTCCGCGCCGCGCCTGCTGCGCATCCGCGGCGCCGCCACCCGCTGGCAGTTCTGCCACGTCGCCGATCTCGCCGCCGCGGTGGAGGTGGCCGCGCTCGCGCCCGCCGGCATCCTGGACGGGCCGGCGAACGTGGCCTGCGAGGGCTGGCTGACCCACGACGAGCTGGAGGAGGTGAGCGCCCGGCGCAGCCTGGAGCTGCCCGAGCGGGTCGCGGTCGGCACCGCGGAACGCCTGCACCGGTTGGGACTGACACCGGCGCCGCCGAGCGAGCTGGCGTACCTGGTGCATCCCTGGGTGGTGGACACCGCCCGGCTGCGCGCGGCGGGCTGGAAGCCGGCCCACACCAACGCCGAGGCGGTGGCGGACCACCTCGCCGGCCGGACGGCCGACCGCGGCCGCGGGGTCCGCATCGACGCGCGGGGTGCCACCGCGGCCGCGGGGGCCGCCGTCGCCCTGGTCGGCACGGCCGCGCTGGTCCGCCGGGCCCGCCGCCGCCGGTCCGGCTGAGCCCGGGCACTGTCCATACGCGACGGGCCGAGCCGGCGACACGCCGCGACAGGGCGCGAACGGGCGGTCACCGGCGTACCGTGAAGGCGTGTCTCCGCTGGCCTGGCTCGCGATCCCGCTGGTGGCGCTCGTCGTCGCCGTCGCGTGGGCGAGCTGGGTCGCCCGCCCGCGCGGGCCCGCCGACCCGGTCGACAGCGTGGAGGCGCATCATCGCTTCGTCGCGGCGCTGGAGCGCAGCCGTCGCGGCCGCCCCGACCCGCCGGCGGACGGCGCCGGCGACGCCGGCGGCGACACCCGCTGACCTCCGCGGCCGGGACTGTCCGACCGCCGACCTAAGCTCGGGGCATGAGCCGGCGCGTCGTCACCATGATCACGGGGGTGCTGCTGCTGGTCGCGCTGGCGGTCGGCGGCTCCCAGCTTCCGGTGCCGTACGCGGAGCTCGGCCCCGGCCCGACCCTCGACACCCTGGGCGTGGACCAGGGTGGCAAGAAGATCATCCAGCTCACCGGCCGCCGCGAGGACGCGACCGACGGCCACCTCAACCTGACCACGGTGTCGGTCCGCGACCGGCTCGACCTGCTGGCCGCGATGCGGGGCTGGCTCGACCCCGAGCGCGCCGTGGTGCCCCGGGAGGAGATCTTTCCGCCCGGCCAGACCGAGCAGCAGACCGACGAGAAGAACACCCGCGACTTCGTCGTCTCGCAGGACTCGGCGGAGCTGGCCGCCCTGGCGTACCTCGACCTGACCAAGATCGTGGTGTCCACGGTCGAGTCAGGCTCGCCGTCGTACGGGAAGCTCGCGGCCGAGGACGTCATCACCGCGGTGCAGGGGCGGCGGGTCGGCGACATGGTCGACCTGGGCAAGGTGCTGCGGGAGACCAAGCCGGGCGCGACGGTGACGGTGGCGTACGAGCGCGGCGGCCGGGCCGGGACGGCACAGGTCACCACCGCCCAGGGCACCGACGAGGCCGGCGCGTCCCGGGCCGTGCTCGGCGTCGGCGTGACCCTGGAGAGCACCGCGCCGTTCAAGGTGAAGATCGCGCTCGACGACCGGATCGGCGGCCCGTCGGCCGGGCTGATGTTCGCGCTCGGGATCCTGGAGAAGGTCGGTCCGGAGGACCTGACCGGCGGCAGGTTCGTCGCCGGCACCGGGCAGATCGACGTCTCCGGCGCGGTGGGCCCGATCGGCGGCATCCCGCTGAAGCTGATCGCGGCGCGGGACAAGGGCGCGACGGTCTTCCTGGTCCCCGCCGGCAACTGCGCCGAGGCGGCCCGCCGCCCGCCGGCAGGCCTGCAGCTGGTCAAGGTCGACTCACTCACCGGTGCGGTGGATGCGCTCCGGGCGCTGGACGAGGACCGCCCCGTCCCGTCCTGCTAGGCGTCAGTCCAGAGTCGCGGCCAGCGCGTCGGCGAGCGCGGGCGCGAGGTCGGGCCCGACCAGCAGCTCGTCCACGCCCCGCAGCCGGACCGTGCAGGCGCGGGTGCCGTCCCGCAGCACCGCGACCGCCAGCCGCGCCTCCCGCCGTTCCGGGTGGCCGCTGGCCCAGTCGAGCACGTCCGCGTGCCGCGGCATCGACTCCTCGACCTCCGGCGGCAGCATGACCACCTCCTGGACCAGCGCACAGCCGGCCACCTCCTCCGGCCAGCCGACCTGGGCCAGCGACTCGTCCAGCGGGCCGTCCGGCAGCGGGTCCTGCTCGACCGGGGTGAGCGCCTCCGCGGGCAACCGGTCCGGGTCGAGCCCGAGCTGCGCGGCGAGGTCCGGCTCACGGACCATCAGATCGGCGGTCCGGGCCAGCGCGAACAGCTGCGGCGGCTGGTCCCACCCCGAGCCGGCGACGTGCCGCTCGATCTCCACCAGAGTCTCCTGCAGCAGTCCGGACACGGCCCGATCCTCCCAGCGGGGAGTCGCATCGCCACAGCGGGGCAGGCCGGGCCGGGGAGCGGGAACCTCTCCGCCGCCCGGTAAGTTGCTCAGGCGTCCGCCCGCCTCCTACTCGGGAGCACACCACCGTGGCCATGCGGCCGTCGCTGCCGGTGCCGTCGCTGTCCCGGCGCGCGAAGATCCTCATCGGCGTCGTCGTCCTGCTCGTGCTCGTCCTGTCCGTGCTCGGTTCGCTGGTCCGGCTGTACGTGGACTGGCTCTGGTTCGGCGAGGTCGGCTACCGGCAGGTCTTCAGCACCAACCTCGGCACCCGGATCCTGTTGTTCGTCCTGTTCGGCCTGCTGATGGCGGCGGTGATCGCGGCCAACCTGGTGGTGGCCTACCGGTTCCGCCCGCCGTTCCGGCCCATGTCGCTGGAGCAGCAGAACCTCGAGCGCTACCGGTCGGCCCTGGAGCCGCGCCGCCGGCTGATCGTGGTGCTGGTCGCCGGCGTGCTCGGCGTCTTCACCGGCATCACCGCGCAGGCCCAGTGGGAGACCTGGCTGCTCTGGCGCAACGGCACCCAGTTCGGCGTCCAGGATCCGCAGTTCAACATCGACATCGCGTACTACGCCTTTACCTACCCCTTCCAGCGCTTCGTGCTGGGCCTGCTGTTCACCGCCGTCGTGCTCTCGCTGCTGTCCGCGCTGGCGGTGCACTACCTGTTCGGCGGGGTGCGGCTGCAGACGCCGGGGGAGAAGGTCACCCCGGCCGCGCGGGTGCACCTGTCCGTGCTGCTCGGCGTCTTCGTGCTGCTCAAGGCCGCGGCCTACTACCTCGACCGGTACGGGTTGCTGTTCAACGAGCGGGACGGGCGGACGGGAGCAGCGTACACGGACATCAACGCCGTGCTGCCGGCCAAGTCGATCCTGATGTTCGTCGCGCTGTTCTGCGCTGCGGCGGTCTTCGCCAACATCTTCCTGCGCAACGTGCAGCTGCCGGCGATCGCGCTGGTGCTGCTGGTGCTCACCTCGGTGCTGGCCAGCGGCATCTATCCCGCGATCGTGCAGCAGTTCACCGTCCGGCCGAACGCGAACGAGAAGGAAGCCGAGTACATCGGGCGCAACATCCAGGCGACCCGCACGGCGTACGGGATCAGGGGCACCAACGAGGGCGGCAAGGTGACCGTCCGGCCGTACGAGGCGACCACCGACGTCAACCGGGCCCTGCCCGCCCTACGGGCCGACAAGGCCACGATCCCGAACGCCCGGCTGCTCGACCCGAACATCCTGAGCCCGACGTTCCGGCAGTTCCAGCAGATCCGCAACGTCTACGACTTCCCGCCGAAGCTCGACATCGACCGCTACACGATCAACGGGGTCACCCGCGACTACGTGGTGGCGGCGCGGGAGCTGCGGTCGGAGAACCTGACCGGCAACCAGCAGAACTGGATCAACCGGCACACCCTCTACACCCACGGCAACGGCTTCGTGGCGGCGGCGGCGAACGAGGACCTGCGCGCCGAGGGCGACTTCGAGGTCCGCGGCCTCCCGGCGGTCGGCCCGATCGAGGTGGACCAGCCGCGGATCTACTACGGCGAGCTGATCAGCGACTACTCGATCGTCAAGACCTCCAGCGGCGGCGAGTTCGACCGGCCGGGCAGCGCCGGCGAGGACGTGCGGTTCACCTACGACGGCGACGGCGGGGTGAACGTGGGCAGCCTGGCCAACCGGCTCGCCTTCGCCGCGTACTACCGGCAACGCAACATCCTGCTGTCCGGCGCGATCAAGGGCGATTCGAAGATCCTCTTCGTCCGCGACCCGGCCGACCGGGTGGTGAAGGCGGCGCCGTTCCTCAAGGTGGACGGCGACCCGTACCCGGCGGTCGTCAGCGGCAAGATCGTCTGGATCGTCGACGGCTACACGACGCTGAACAACTACCCCTACTCCGAGCGCCAGACGCTCGGCGAGGTGGCCGCCGACTCGCGCACCGGGCAGGGCACCCGCGCGCTGCCCCGGCAGGACGTCAACTACATCCGCAACTCGGTGAAGGCGACCGTCGACGCGTACACGGGCAAGGTCACGCTGTACGCGTTCGACCCGAACGACCCGGTGCTCAAGACGTGGATGAAGGTCTACCCGAACATCGTCCAGCCGGACAGCGCGATCAGCGAGGAGCTGCGGGCCCACCTGCGCTACCCGGAGGACCTGTTCAAGGTGCAGCGCGAACTGCTCACCCGCTACCACGTCACCGACCCGCGGCAGTTCTTCAACAGCCAGGACTTCTGGCGGGTGCCGGCGGACCCGACCCAGGGCCAGGGAGCGGCCCAGCCGCCGTACTACATCGTGGCCCAGGCGCCCGGCCAGCAGCAGCCGTCCTTCCAGCTGACCAGCGCGCTCAACGCGCTGCAGCGGGACAACCTGGCGGCGTACCTCACCGTGTCCAGCGATCCGAAGGACTACGGCGAGTTCCAGGTGCTCGAGTTACCCAGCTCCCAGGCCGTGCTCGGTCCCGGCCAGGTGCAGGGCCTGTTCCGCTCGACACCCGACATCGCCCGTGAGATCTCCCTGCTCGACCAGCGCGGATCGCAGGTGCTGTACGGAAACCTCCTGACGCTGCCGGTCGGCAACGGTCTGCTGTACGTCGAGCCGCTGTACGTCCAGGCGCAGGGACTGCCGTTCCCGACGCTGCAGTTCGTGCTGGTCGCCTTCGGCAACCGGACGGCCTTCGCGCCCACGCTCGCGGGTGCCCTGGACACGCTATTCGGGGAGGGCGCCGGCGAGGGCGCGCCGGACTCGGGATCGGGCTCGACGCCCACCCAGACCCCATCGGGGACGGCCCGACCACCGACCGGCAGTCCGTCGCCCGGTCCGACGGGCGGGACGCTGTCGCCCGACCTGGCGGCCGCGCTCAACCAGCTGTCCACGGCGTACGCCAACCTGCAGGCGGCCTTCCGCAGCGGGGACGTGACCCGGATCGGCCAGGCGCAGATCGAGGTCAACCGGGCCGCCGCGGCGGTCGCCGCCGCCCGGGGCGGGTAGCCGCGTCCGCGCGGCCGGCGGGACCGGGGATTTGCCCCCGTCCCGCCGGCTGCGTAGACTTGGTCTCGCCGACGCGGGGTGGAGCAGCTCGGTAGCTCGCTGGGCTCATAACCCAGAGGTCGCAGGTTCAAATCCTGCCCCCGCTACCAGGAAAGGGCAGGTCAAGGGCCTGGTCTCCGAGTCCGGAGACCAGGCCCTTGATCGTTTGACCGTCATCTGACCGTGGACGCAGCATCAGCAGGCGGCACAAGCCGACGGTCCGCAGCATGGCCGGGTCCGGAGGCCGCGCAGGCGCCAGTCGCTGCTCGGTGGCGGATCTCAGGCGGCTGGGGGTGTTTCCGGTTTCCCTCGGGCCTCGACGCCGAGAGTGCGGAGGAGATCGGCGGTGGGGATCAGGTAGCGGTTGCCGAGACGGAGGACGCGGCAGGGGAACCGCCCGCGGCGCGCGAGTTCGTAGGCGAGGGTGCGT
>Ga0210378_10000905_pt1 | contig 15603 bp, 24 predicted proteins | sample PLM1_60_b1redo_FD_155465 | JGI IMG/M metagenome (GOLD analysis project Ga0210378, IMG submission 155465) | Groundwater sediment microbial communities from an aquifer in East River, Colorado, USA - PLM1_60_b1 redo | ecosystem: Environmental > Terrestrial > Soil > Riparian zone | place: USA: East...
AGCTCAGCCGGTCAGAGCAGCGGACTCATAATCCGTCGGTCGTGGGTTCGAGCCCCACCCGCCCCACCGCTTTCCTCGGCCACCGAGGCTAGTACCCGCGCGACCGACGGCGCGCCGGTGAGTGCGTCGCATCACCCAGCGTCAGTAGTGGTAGCGAGCCTGAACCACGATGAGCTGATCGTCCTCGACGGTGTAGACGAGGCGGTGTTCCTGATCGATCCGTCGAGACCAGTACCCGCTCAGGTCTCCGCTGAGGCGCTCGGGCTTGCCGGTGCCAGCGCCCGGATCGCGCGTAGCTTCGGTGATGAGGCGGTTGATCCTGGTGAGGGTCTTGCGGTCGCCGGCCCAGCTGGAGTAGTCCTTCCAGCCGTTGGGGGTGAAGACGATCTTCACTCGGCGAGTTCGTGCGGCTCGGTGTCGCCCGCCCGATGTTGGGCGATGCTCTCGCGCAGCCGCTCGGCGTTGCGGGGGGATTGCAGCAGGTAGACCGTCTCCTTGAGGGAGCGGTACTCGTCGGCGGAGACCAGGAAGGCGGTCCCCTTCTTCGACACGATCTCGACCGCGACCTGGTCCTCGTTGACCTCCTCGATGAGCGGGAAGAGGCGCTGGCGTGCCTCGCTGGCCGTGACCGACATGGTGCCCCCTCCACTGGTACGAGAAACTGTACCACTGTCCTTCAGTGTCTGTCCTGCGGACCGGCGCCAGGCGTCCGTCGGTGGCCGTGGAATCATTCGTGGTGCGAAGTGATGCCGCCTCATGCCTGTGGTGCCGGTCGTCGGCAGTGAACCACCTGAGAAACCGCTGGTCAGCGCGGATGGGTACCGGGAGCGGGCCTCGCTCATAATCCGTCGGTCGTGGGTTCGAGCCCCACCCGCCCCACCCTCATCCATCCGACGGACGTTCGGACCCATGTTGGATGTCGGGTCGTGGGAGACCTCGTCGAACCATCGCCTCGACCGGCCCCACCGTGTTGATCGGTCGGACCGTGACGTCCGGGCGCTGGCTGGGCTTCGCCGGCCTGCGCTACCGGTCGATACCTGAGCCTGTCTGTCGCGGCTACGAAGGCGGGAGGAGGTGGCCATGCTCGCCGCCACGGCCCCGACGGATCACCTGTCCGTGGGGCTCCCGGTCGGGGCGCTCGTGCGTGAGTCGACATCGAGTTGCGCGAGGACGTCGAGGGCGGCGCGGATCTGCGCGAGGTAGGCCGAGCAGCCGTCGCAGCCGTCCAGGTGCTGCTCGACCCGGGTGCGCCACTGGGCCGGTAGGACGCCGTCGAGATAGTCGCTGACGACCGTGACGAGTTCGCGGCAGGCCGGCTCGACCGGCGGTGCCGCGACCGTCGACAGCCGGGTGGCGTCCTCGACGTCCGGATCGGCGAGGGTGCGGCGCCCGCGGGCGGCGACGACCAGCATCAGCAGCGCCAGCGCCGCCGTGACGCCGACCAGAACCCAGCCCGCCCAGTGGACGCCGTGGCTGCGAGCCAGGCCACCGAAGACCAGCGAGAAGGGCAGGAAGAGCAGCCAGGAGAACGTGCCCGCTCCGGACGAGACCCCGGTCCGGATGCCGGACGGGACGGCGTCGTGCAGCAGCCGCCCGGCGTGGATGCCGATGATCGCGAGCAGGAGCGCCAGCACCGTCTGCCCGAGGGCGACGAGCGGCAGCACGTGGCTGGTCGCGAGCAGGATCGGCGCGGCCACCAGCGCGAGGGCGAAGCCCGCTGCGGTCGGTGCGCGGTCGAGGTCCAGCCGGCCCGCGAGGTAGCCGCCGAGGCCGAGCGTGGCCACCAGCAGTGCCCAGTAGGGGCCGTACGCGGCGGCGGGTGCGTCGAGGTCGACCAGCCACAGCGGCCCGAACTCGAACACCGCCTGCGACAGCAGCGCGGTGAGCGCGACAACGAGCAGCATGCGCCGCACCGTCCGGATGCGCGTCATCGCGCCGATGGTGGTCGCGACGTGGCGGCGCAGCGCGAGGGGTTCGGCGGCGCGGTGCAGCTGCGGCTCCCGGAATCGGGTCAGCGCGACGACCGCGGCCAGCGCGAAGGGAACAGTGAGCATGTACGTCATGCGCGGCGTCGTCCAGCCCGCGACCAGCCCGCCGACGAGCGCGCTGCCCGCGAAGGCGGCGCTCTCGACGACCCGCACCCGCCCGATCCACTTCTCGTACAGGTCGCTGCCGCCGGTCTCCTCGACAACGGTGTCGTAGACGACACTGTCGACAGTGCCCGAGTTCGTCGCGAAGTAGACGCCCAGGATCATCGCCGCGCCGATGTAGGCGACCACGTTGTCGCTCAGACCGCCGACGAGCGCGCTCGCCGCGGCGGCGATGCTGGAGATGATCAGCATGCCGGTGCGGCTCCAGCGGTCGGCGAGGATCCCGGTGGGCACCTCGAACAGCGGCACGACCGCGGCATAGGCGGCGGCCATCAGCCCGATCGACGCCGCGTCGAAGCCGATCTGGGTCTGGAACAGCTTCTCGACCGGCACCCAGAGCATGAAGCCCTGCAGACCCGCACCGAGCTGCAGCGGCAGCAGCCGCCGCGACAGGGTGCCCGGTGCCGCGGACGGTGGCCGGGTGCGCAGGGACCTCATCGCGGACCCGCCTCCTGCGCTCGGTCCACCCCGTCGCGCAGGGCTGCGCGGGCGCGGGCGAGGATGTCGCGTTCCTGCGCGGGGGTGAGATCGAGCTCGTCTGCGATGGCCTCGTCGACCGTCTCCGGTCCGGCTCGGTCGCGGGCGGAGCCGTCGCGGCGGAGCAGGACCTCGCGCCAGGTGTCGGGCAGCTCCTCGAGGGCGGCGAGCACCTGTGCGCGCGATGTGCCGTGCCACGGCTCGGGGAAGCGCCGCCAGTGCCTCGGGTGCGGCTCGGCGGCGCCCTGGAAGGCGCTATCCGGCACGAACGGCCGCGACCTGAACCAGCGTCCAACTGCGACGGTCGCGTTGCGAGCGCGGCGGGCGGCGGTGTTCGCCTCGATGCGAGCCAGCCAGTTCTTCCTCACGGTCGCACCGGATGCAGGACCTCGTCGAGGTTGTCGAACGAGGCGTCCCAGCCTTCGCGGTGGGACTGCTCCTCCGCCTCGCTGAGTCCGGTGTTGGTGAGGACGACCGTGGTCGTACCGTCACCGTTGCCGGTGAAGGTCACGTCCACCAGCTGCTGCCCCTGGCCGAGAGCGGCGTCGTCCCAGCGCCAGCTGAAGGCCAGCCGGCGCGGACGGTCCACCGTCACGTACGTCCCCTCGCCGCCGAACTCCTCGCCGCTCGGGTCGCGCATGACCAGCCGCAGGCGGCCGCCGACGCGGAGGTCGACCTCGGCGACCGGCGTGTCCCATCCCGGGCCGGCCGGCCACCACAGGCGTAGCGTCTCGACGCTCGTCCATGCGTCGAAGACCTGGTCGGGCGGCGCGGCGAAGATCCGCTCCATCCGCAGCGTCCGCTCGTCCGGCGCGCTCACCGCGGCCTCCGCCGCGTGCGCTCCGGCTGTGCCGCTCGGGAACTGGTCTCCAGCTGGTCCTCCACAGCGTCGAAGAGCCGCTCCCAGACCGTGCGCTGCCGGTCCAGCCAGTCGCGGGCCTCGTCCAGACCGGCGATGTTGAGGGTGAGCAGGTGGGTGCGCCCATGCACGGTGCGCTCGACGACCCGGGCCGCCTCGAGGACCCGGACGTGCCGGGAGATCGCGGGCTTCGACACCGCCAACCCCCGGGTGGCGTTGCCGACGGTGCACGGACCGGACGCGAGCCGCTCGACGATGTGTCGGCGGACCGGGTTCGCCAGCGCGTCGAACGGATCGTTAACCATGATGCGAACTATAGCCCCGGCGAGAAAGGTGCCGTGCTCATCGGGGTCCTGCCCCGAATCGGCGAGCGAGCGGAGGCAACCCGAGAGGTGTCCGGGCGTCGGCCAGCAGGACGACGGAAGCGTGATCAGCACACAACGCCGCTGGACGGCTCGGGATCGGAGGCCATCCCGGGACCGGAGGGTCTGACGGCCTGCATCGTCGGGAGCCGGCAGCTCTTCCCCGAGGCGGATGGCCGGGCGGCCCAACACGCTCGGAACGCGGCTGCCCGCACCACCGACGATGACGGGACAGCAGCCACCGCTTCCGTGTCGGCTGGCGAGCCTCCCAAGGACGCCAGCCCCTCTCATGGCGACGTGCGGCGGCTCGACGACGCCTGCGTCCACTACCGTCGTGGCCGTGGACGGCGGTGAACTCGACGGCGCGTACCGGGCGCTGAGTCTGGTGCGCCTGGGCGCCCTGCTCGCCGGGGCTGACGAGGCGCTCAGGTGGCGACTGATCGCGGAGTTCCTTGAGGAGTACCGCTGGGAGCCCCGTGAGACGCGATACGAGCTGCTGGAGACCGAGCCCGCCAGCACCTCTGATGAGCATTGGGATGTCTTCCTCGCCGCATTGGCCGAGCACCTTGCCGCGCGGGACGGTCGGGCCGCTCCTGCATGGGTCGAGCCTCGATCGTTGCGGCGGTTCTGGTTTCCCTTCAACACGCCGGCGGCGCGGGTGGACGCGGTCGTCCACGCACCTGCCGCATTCCGGCGACGCGGGGTGTATGTCGCGGCCCAGGAGTTGGAAGTCGCATGAACATGGGTGAGCCGTTGCTCGATCGAGCCGCGATCGAGAATGCTCTGGGGCGGCTGGGTGACCGGCTTGCCAAGCGCGGTGTGATCGCCGACGTCTACATCTTCGGCGGTGCTGCTATGGCCCTGGCCTACGACGCCCGACGGGCAACGCGTGATATCGACGCTGTGTTCCATCCGCACGGCGTCGTGCAGGAAGAGGCGAGAGCCGTTGCCGAGGAACTCGGACTGCCGACGTGGTGGCTCAACGAGCAGGCCAGTGTCTACGTCGCGCCCGGCGGCGATGCGGCCGCTGCGCGCGTATTCGATCATCCTGGACTGCGGGTGTCAGCGGCTTCGCCCGAGCATCTACTGGCGATGAAGGTCCTGGCGGCACGACGTCGTGATGCCGATGACATCCGCTTTCTCGTCAGGCACCTGCACCTCTCGACCGCTGACGAGGTGCTGGCGCTTTGCGCCGAGATATTCCCCGACGAGGACCCACCCGCCCGGGCGAGGCTCGTCCTTGAGGACGTATTCGGCGAACAGTGACGCGCAGCGAACCGAGCTCCCGGTTCTGGAGCGCCTCGGCAGCGTGGGCATGCCGTCGAACAGCTGGTGCGCCACTTGTTGACGGACGACGTAGACGTGCCTCGTTCCACGACCGGGAGGATGCGAGCCGCGCGCGTTTGTCATCCGGGCCACCCCGAACTTCGAGCGGCCGATCGACGCTTCCTCATCGCCGCAAGTGCGAAGTCAAAGGTCCTCGCCGGTGTCGTCCGTGTCAGTCAGCCGCCTCTCTTCTCGCGGCCCGTCGGCGGGCGTGGGATCAGTCGTGCCGGCCTGCCCGAGCGGTACTACGTCGAGGCCGAGGCCGGCCTCCGGCACCGCTGGGCCGACCTGTCCGTCCCGCAGATGTGGCAGCTCTGCGAGGCGGTCGGCCTGCACCCGACGACCCTGTTCCTCGGCCTGTGACCAGCACGGGCACATCGGCGACCGGTCCACTGAGTACGGCGATGGCAGGATGGACCGGTGGCGAAGCGCGAGCAGCGGCGGCTCGAAGAGATCGAGCGCGACCTCCTGGACGACTCGAAGTCCCTCACCACGGCGCTGCGCAAGTCGGTGGCGCTCGGCGGCGAGCTGAGGTCGGTGCCCCTCCGCGAGTGGGCCGGCAAGGAGCTTCGGGGGTACGAGGACGGCCCCGAACTCCCGACTACCGGCGGGTCGGGGCGCCGCTCCTGATCGACGGCGCGACCCCTGGCGGGATCGTCAGGCGCCAGCGGTGGGCACCCTCCAGCCTGCCGGACTTCGTGCAGGAGCACGTCAGCGAGACGGTCGAGCTGCGGAGCGGTGTCGGCGCGCTCGAAGACCTCGTACGGAGGACGGAAGCCCGAGGCGACGGCGACATCAAGATCTCCCCGACGATGAGCGCCGACATCGTTCGGTTCATGAACCAGGACGTCGGCCCCGGTGAGCAGATCATCGACCTCTACTGGGGAGTGAGCACGTCCACCGTTCAGGGCGTGCTCGACCGCATCCGCACCGCCGCCGTGGAGATCATGAGCGAACTCCACGCCGCCATGCCGGACGACGACCACCCGCCGTCTCCCGAGGTCGCCGACCAGGCGGTCAACGTGGTCCTGCACGGCGGGAAGCGGAACCAGGTGACGGTGACGACGGCGAAGGCGGACAGGGGCGCGACGGCCGGCGTCGTGCCGGCCGGCGACCGGCCGGAGTCGTGGACGAAGACGGCGACGATCTGGACGATCCTCGGCGTGATCGTCGCGATCGTCGGCGCCTACTTCGCCTACCGGCAGTGGCGCGGCTGATCCGGCCCCCGCGTCAGGCGAGCGGTGCGAGCGTCTGGAGGAGGCCCTCCACGTTCCCGACCAGCTCGTGCAGCGTCGGCACGAGCGGCTTCCCCTGGAGGGTCTGCGGTTCCCCGAACGCGGCCTCGAAGTTGAACGTCACGCCCCCGGTCTTCTCGAAGAAGTCCCTGGGCGCCCGGAACAGGACCGCGTTCTCGTCCACCGGGTACCGGTCGGCAGGGCGCAGGCTCAGCGGTGCCGGCGGCAGGTCTTTGGTGAAGTCGGCCAGCCCGCGCAGCATCGCGGCGGCGTCGAAGGTGAACGACCGGTACGCCAGGCCGACGGTGAGCAGCAGTCGGTGCTTGTCCACCACGTCCAGCTCGTTGAGCGACCAGAGGTACTCCTCGGCACCGCCCGGCTCGGGTCGGAGGGCGAGGACGGCGGCGCGAAGCGGCTTCGTGCAGCCGTTCATCTTCGAGCCCACGAGCGAGTTCCTGTCGTGCGCGGTCTGCTGGCGCCGACGCGAGATCGGGAAGCCGGTGTCGTTGCCCACGGTCGGGACGACCGCGCAGGCGAAGTAGTCGAGGCTGGTCCGGAGGTTGTGTACCGCGTCGCCGAGGGCGAGGGCCACGTCGGACGGGATGGGCTTCGGCTTGCCGTCGATCCGAGCCTGGAGCCGGTCCGGCCCGGAGTGGTCGTCCTCGGTGATGACCGTGAAGGGCTGGGTCTGCCGGAAGGAGTCGATCGCCGCTTCGAGAGCGCCGATGTGCTCCTTCGCGCGGTCGATCTTCCGCCAGACGAGATCGAACCGGTCCGGCGTCGGGCCTCCGCCCACTTCACCAGCCCCGCTGCCGGCGGGCTTCGAGAGCGGCGTTGAACGCCTCCACCGTCGACCTGCCGGTCTGGACGCACTGCGCGGAGCAGTCGCTTCTGACCTTCGTCCACATGTCCGGGACGCCGGGCTCCTCGACCTGGATCTCTGCTCGATGATCGCCCAGGGCGCGCCGCACGCCAGGCACGGGTGATCGTGGTCGAGCTTCGTTCGTTGCTTCACAATCGCGACAGCCTATGCCGCGAACGGCGCGATTGTGGCCGACACGTGACAGAACGAGCCGACGGGCGCGTTCGTCCAGGTCAGCGAGGCAAGACCGACGGATACATCGTTCGTCGCGGTCGAGATTGGCCAGATGCCGACCAGTTTCGTTGTCAGCGTCCGGCCCCGGCGCCCAGGGCCGACGTCGGCGAATGGTGATCCGAACCTCCGGCGGCCCGACCTCCCCGGGCCGCCGGACCTTCGACGGCGCCCACGAACGGCGTCGGCTTGTAGTCTTGCTGTGCAGGAGCATGACGGAGAGGCGGTGGCACGGGTGAGCACCTCGGGCGTTGGCGAGTGGGACCTCGTCGTCCCGGACGACGGGGCGGAGCTCCTGGCGGAGCTGCGTCGGCATGGCGTGCGCCCCGGCCAGCGGCTTCACCTGCGAGCCGTTCCGGATCCCGACGAGGCCGGCGGGCAGGCCGACCACGACGAGCTCTGGGACGCGTTCACCGGCTCCGCCGGCGCCGGTGGTGACCCCGACTTGTCCGCCAAGGCGAGGGACGTCCTTCGTGCTGAGATGGGCACGTGATCCTGGTCGACGCCGGACCGTTCGTCGCCGCGGCATCCCCGGATGACCGGTACCACGAGGTCTGCGAGAGCTTCCTGCGCAAGCCCCCGTGACGTCCTGGGCGTGTCGGTCCTTGTCGTCGCCGAGGTCAGCTATCTGCTCAAGCGGGCGCCGAACCCGCCGCAGCCGGAGATCGGATTCCTCCGGCTCCTCGCGGCGGGTCGCGTGGAGGCGCTGAGCCCTGATCCTGCCGACTACGAGCGCATGGCCGAACTCGTCGGGCAGTACGCCGACCTCGATCTCGGAGCGGCCGACGCGTCGATCGTGGCGATCGCCGAACGCATGGGCATCTCGCAGATAGCCACCGTCGACCGCCGAGACTTCTCAGTGGTCCGGCCCAAGCACATCCCCGCCTTCGAGCTACTGCCCGACCTGTACGTCTGACAGACGCGCCGGGCGGCGGCGGTCCGGCGGAGCCGGACATCTCTCCCGGATCAATCGCGGTGCGAAACGGTGCTGAAGCATGCCTCTCAAGCCGGTGATGCGCACCCACCTGCCAGAGAAACCGCTGGTCAGCACCGGTGCACAGGCAGAATGGGCCCTCCATCGTCTGGCGGACGCCCAAGCGGCCACTCTGAGAAGGTGGCCGCGCGTTCGTCACGTCCGACGGCTTGTGAGTTCCGCGACAGCTTGCTGAGGGCTGGGCACGGCGAGGTCACCCAGGCCGGCGTCTCGAAGATCCTTGTCTCCGGAGACGAGCCAGTCGGCGCCGCTCGCCCTGCAGAGTCGCACCAGGTAGTCGTCGTTCGGGTCGCGGGTCAGGGCAGGTCCGGGCGGCGGGTCCGAGTGCCATCGGCCGTGGGCCTCGAGCAGGCCGCGCAGGGTCCAGCCATCGACGAGGGTGAAGTAGCGCCGGAACTTCGGGCGGGCGGCGGTCTCGTCGAGTTGAGCGACGAGGATCGGCGAGACGACGGCCACAAGGTCTCCGGCCTCGATGGCCCGGACCAATGCTGCCGGGTTGCCGCTGGCGGGCTTGATCAGCGCCGATATGAGCACGTTCGGGTCGATGACGGCGGTGGCGGGTGGCACGCCGGATAGTTCTACCGGATGCCCTTCTTGCGAAGCTCCTCGCGGGCGGCGCGTCCTTCCTCGGTGGCCAAAGCCAGCGCCTCGTCCTCGCTCAGCTCTTCCACACCGGCGGCGCGCTGACGCTCGGCGACTCGCTCCAAGAGCTCGGTCAGCGATCGAGGAGCGTCGGCGTCGTACGCGCTGGCGGCCTCGCTCATCGATCCTCCCCGGTCAGTCGTCGCCCAGCCGCAGATCAGGTCACGTCAACGCTAGCAACACTTGCTCCTCGGGGGGAGCAGCGTACGCCCGGAGTCTGTGGGGAGGGGCGCCGTACACCTCGGCCAGCGCGGCCAGCAGATCGCGGGCGCCCGTCATCGCCGGTCACCCTCTCTCGCCCGGTGCCAGGTGCCCGGCTGGGGCGGCAGCCCGAGCAGGTGGAACGGGGTCGGGTCGCCGAAGCCCCGGGTGGAGAGCGCGAAGCCGCGCCAGATCAACATGAGCAGTGTCCTGGCGATGTCTGCGATGCGTTTCATGTGCTCACGGTCGCGCCCCGCCCGCCGCGGTCGCGTCGGGAGAATCCCCTAACCGGCCGCTGTTGGGGTCCCGGTTGTGGTGATCGGCCGCGCCGGCGGGCTCGACCGGGCGGTCGAGCGTGGAGATCGGGCTCAGCCAGACGACGACGCTGTGCCGGGGTGGCCGCCTACAGTTCCGGTGTATGGGAGTGCCGTCGCCGGTGGCTGCCGTCGGTCCCGGCGGTGCCACCACGCTGCTCGGGCGGGACGCGGAGATGGCCGCGCTGCGCGGCGTGCTGGATCGCGCTGGATCGGGTACGCCCGCGGCGGCCGTGATTCAGGGCGAGGCGGGTATCGGGAAGACCGCGCTGCTCGACACACTCGCCGCGGTCGCGGCCGGTGAGGGCTGGCGCTGTCTGACCGTGCGTGGCGTCGAAGCGGAGTCGGTGCTGACGTTTGCCGGGTTGCTCGCGATCGCGCAGCCGCTGCGCGGGTATGCGCAGGCCGTACCGCCGGCGCAGGCCGCCGCCCTCGACGCCGCGCTGGGTTGGCGGGCCGGCGACGGCGGCGACCGGTTTCTCATCGGTGCGGCGACGCTGAGCCTGCTCGCCGGGGCGGCGGTCGACCGGCCGACCCTCGTTGTTGTGGACGATGTCCAGTGGGTGGATCGCGAGTCGGCGGAGGCCCTGCTGTTCGCCGCGCGTCGGCTCGGCCACGACCGGGTCGCCGTCGTGGCAACGTACCGCGTCGGCCTGCCCCTGCCCACGCCGCTGGACGGCCTGGACGTCGTCGACGTCGCCGGCCTGCCGGCCACGCTCGCCGGTCGACTGCTCGGGCCGGGATTCGCGGACGGTGTCGTTGAACGGCTCACCGCGGAGACCGGTGGCAATCCGTTGGCCCTTCGCGAGTGCGGCCGTGCGTTGACCGCGGCCCAGCGCGCCGGCGCAGCGACGCTACCGATCGCGCTGCCCGTGCCGGGTCGGCTGCGGGAGGCGTACGCCCGAGAACTCGGCGCCTTGCCCGCGGACGCCTGGCGGGCCGTGCTGCTCTGCGCGGCGAGCGCCGACGAGGTCGCAGCGCCGGTGGTCGAGGTGCTGGCCGGCGCCGGGCTCGAACCCGGGGCGAGCCTGGCCGCGGCGGCCGATGTGGTGACGCTCGATGGCGGCGTCCTGACCTTCCGCCATCCCTTGTTGCGTTCGGCGACATTGCGCCGGGCCACGTCGCAGGAGCGGCGCGGGGCGCACCGCGCGCTCGCCGACGCGGTCCACGATCGGGATGCGAGCGTCTGGCACCGTGCCGAGGCCACCGTCGGCTACGACGAAGACCTGGCGCGCGAGCTGGCCGATCTCGCCGTCCGGGACCGGTCGCGTCGGGGATACGCGGCGGCCGCGGTCGCGGCGCAGCGAGCCGTACGGCTGACCGCCGACAGGAGCCAGCGAATCGGGTGGCTCGCCGGTGCGGCCGACGACGCATACCTCGCGGGTGACGGTGAGCGGGTGCGCCGGCTGGCCGCCGAGGTGTTGGACGCGACCGGGGGCACCACCGACCCGCGGTTGCGAGAGGCGCGGTCACGGGTCCTGTCCTGTCTGGGGGTGCTTGAGCTGTACGGCGGCACGTACACGCGCGCCGCCGAGCTGCTCGAGGAGGCGGCCGCCGTGGCCACCGGGCGCCTCCTGCTGCGCACGTTGAGCGACCTGTCGCTCATCTACTACAACGTCGACGATCGGGTCCGGCTCACCGACCTCGCGCAGCGTGCTGCCGCCGTGGCCGACCCGGCCGACCCTGAGCAGGCGATGCTCGCGGCGTACCTGTCCGGTGCGGCCCACGTCTGGGCCGGCCGGCCAGACCTGGGGGCGCCACTCGTGCGGCAGGCCATCGGACTGCTCGAGTCCGACCCGGACCTGCGCGACGACCCGCGGCACATCACCGTCGCGTTCTTCGCGGCGCTCTGGCTGATGGATCCGAGCGTGGCATTGCCGTACGCCGAGCGGCGTCTGGCCAGGGCGAGGGAGGCCGGCGCGCTCGGCATGCTCGCCGCCGGGCTCACCCTGGCGGCGGGCGGCCTGGCCTGGCTCGGCGACCACGTTCGCGCGTACGCGTTCGCCGGCGAGGCGGTCGAGTTGCTCAGCGCGCTCGGCCGCACGACCGAGCCGGGGATCGCGCACGAAATCTTGGCGGTCGAGTCAGCTGGCCGCGGCCTGCATGACGAGGCGGGTCGCATGCTGGAGCGCGCCCGGCAGGTGGTGGCGGCGACCGGGATCCAGGGCACACCGCCGCACCTGGCGGAAAACATCGCGTACTGCGCGCTGTGCCGCGGCGACCTCGTCGAGGTGGTCGCCGTGCTCGAGGACCAGATCGAGCGGTACGGCGGGGTGGGCCTCGAGCTCGAGCCGCTCGGCGTGGCGCCGCATCTCGTCGAGGCGTACCTCGGTCTGGGACGGGACGCGGACGCCCGGGACCTCACGGCCCGGTTCGCGGCGGCACAGCCCGAGACACCGTACGAACATGTCGCCGCCATGGTCGAGCGGTGCCGGGCGCTCGTCGCACTCGACATCGACGAGGCGACTGCCGCGTTCGACCGAGCCCTGGCGCACCATGCCGGTGGCGTCAACCGCCACGAGGGTGCGCGCACCCGCCTGCTCTACGGGATGCGGCTGCGGCGCGCCGGCCGCCGGATCGCTGCCCGGGAACATCTGCACGCGGCGCGACGGGAGTTCGTGGCGATGGACCTGACGCTCTGGGCGCAGCGGGCCGCCGACGAGCTCGCCGGCACCGGCGAGCGCGCCCGACAGCGCGACGGCAGCACCCAGCCGCTGACCTCCCAGGAGACCCGCGTCGCGCTGCTCGTCGCGCAGGGCATGACCAACCGGGAGGTCGCGGCGGCGTTGTTCCTCAGCCCGAAGACCGTCGAGCACCATCTCGGTGCCGTGCTCCGCAAGCGCGGCCTGCGTTCGCGAACCGAGCTTGCCCGCGCGATCGCGGGCCAGCCGCCGCCGGGCGGCTGAGGCCTACGGATAGGAATGGGCGACCGCGTCGGCCGGCTCGGCGAGGCCGAGCGACGACAGCATCGACGCGCTCATCACGAACAGCTCGAGCGGCAGGTCGTCGGGCGCGCGGAGGTTGAGGTGGTGACCCCCGTCGGTTTCGGTGATGCCGGAGTTCGGTACGCCGAGCGTGGTCAGGCGCTGCTCCCAGGAGCGCAGACTCTCGATGTCGCCAACGGCGAACGCCAGGTGGTCCAAGCCGATCCGCAGCTCGTCGAACGGACCCGTGACGGCCAGTTCGTGGTCGGAGACCAGCACCGCGAGGTGTGCCCCGCGGTGGATGAAGAAGCGGAAGCGGGGATCCTCGGCGAACGTCTCGAACCCCATGACCTCGGTCCAGAATCGCGCCGCGGCATCCATGTCCGCAACCGACAGCGACACGTGGGAGATGCCGAGCAGTGAGGGGGTCATCAGGACTCGCACTCGATCTCGTGTTTCGTCATGCGCACGACGATCCGCTCGAGGTCCGCCGCGTCGCGTCGGGCAAATCCCTAACCCCGAACTTCGGGGGTGTCGAGCCGCTCGTCAGGGGTGGCCGCGCGGCTGCGCAGCGCCAGACCGCGTGACCCAGAGCCACCGGTCCGGTGGCGCCACCCTGGATGCCGTCCGCGGCCAGAAGCGCGGACCACGTCATCCCCCTAGCAGGCGCGGCGTCGGCGGGCGTGGGATCACTCGTGGTGCGAAGTGGTGCCGCCTGATGCCGCTCATGCCCAGCATCCGCACTGCGGCGCCAGAGAAACCGCTGGTCAGCAGGGGTGTGGGCCGGGAGCGGGCCTCGCTCATAATCCGTCGGTCGTGGGTTCGAGCCCCACCCGCCCCACAGTGTTTTAGCTGGTCAGACGCTCGTCTGGCGGTGCGGAGTCGCCGTCCGGCGGGGTGTCGACCCCGCGAGAACCCCGCGAGGGCGACGGGAGCCGGCCGGCGCGTACTGCCCGGTCACGGACCTGCTCAGCGGTCAAGTTGCCCCGTCGCACCAAGTCGAGGAACGTCCGACCGATCGGTTGCCCATGTCGATGGACTGGCTCCGCAGCCAACTCTGGCGGCACACCGGCGTCGTGGAACTTGCGGGGACTCTCCAGGTCGTGGACCTGCGCACCCGCGGCGAACCAGGCCCGCGCCTCCTGAACGGTGAAGAGCGCACCCCACTCCAACCAGGCGCGGGCCAGCCCGGCTCGGCTCAGGTGTGGCGCCTGCTCCCAAAGAAGCAGCTGGTATGCATCTAGCTCGGCCGGGTCTACCGGTCTCTCAACGTGGTCCTGCCGGGACCGGTGTGAGTCTCGGCGGGGCTGTAGACGCTTCCCATTCAGCAGAAAGGCCAGCAGCGCTCTGTCTTCGGCGTCTTCCGGGGTCAAGGTGTCGGCGCCTCCTTCGGCGTACATGATGACGCACCGCACCGACACTTCGGGCCGACCGCGCCGCGCTGCGAACAGTTGTTCGACCGGCGCCTGGCTAGAGGGCTTGAGGTCCTGATCTTGTCTTGGTGAGTCAAGTTCATGCGGCGAGGTTGCGTGAACCGTCCCGGTTTTCATGCCGTCTTCTTGTTGGCGGCGTCACCGGGTGGTGGGCCGGCGGGTTGAGCGTAGTAGGCCTGCTCGTACTCCTCGGGGGTGAGGTTGCCCAGGCGGCTGTGGAGTCGCCGGTTGTTGTACCAGTCGACGTAGTCGGTGGTGATGGTCTCGACGTCGGCGAGTGTCCTTAGTGGACCGTTGCGGAACGGGGAGTCCGGTCGGATGGCTTCGTTCTTGTACAGGCCGATCACCGACTCGGCGACGGCGTTGTCGTAGGCGTCGCCGACCGACCCGATCGACGCGGAAAGCCCTTCCAGGGCAAGGGTTTCGGTGAACCTGATCGAGGTGTACTGCGAGCCGGCGTCGGAGTGGTGGATCATCCCGGGCCCGACCGGGCGGCCGGTGTGGTCCCGCCGCCACAGCGCCATCCGCAGGCACGCCTCGACGAACGCGACGTCCTTGACCGTGGCCGCCGACCAGCCCACGATCGCCCGGGAGAACAGGTCGACGGCGAACGCGACGTAGACGAACCCGGCCCACGCGGCGACGTAGGTGAAGTCGGTCGCCCAGGCCAGGTTCGGCGCCGCGGCGGTGAAGCGGCGGTTGAGCAGGTCGCCGGCCCGCCGCGCGTCGGTCTTGGCCGGAGTCGTGGTGCGCACGCCGCGGCCACGGACCAGCCCCCGCAGGCCCTCGGCCCGCATCAGCCGGTCCACGGTGTGCTTGGACACCGGCGGGCGTCCCTCGGCGGCCAGCGCCCGGTTGAGCCAGTCGGTCATCTTCCGCCGCCCGTAGACGATCTCCGGCGCCGGCCGCCCACCGGGGCCGCCGGTGCGCAGCGCCCGCAGCCGGTCGACGATCTCGGCGTCGGTCACGGTCCGGGCCGCCGGCGGGCGGGTCCTCCAGGCCCGGTAGGTGCGCGGGGCGACCGCCAGGCCCTGCTCACGCAGGACCCGGCAGATCGACTCGACCCCACGCCCCGCCGCCCGCTGCGCGTCGATGAACGCGCAGATCAGCGGTGGCGAGGGTCGAGCTCCCTCGCGAAGAAAATCGACGCCGCCTTCAGGATCTCGTTGGCCTCCTTCAGGTCACGGACCTCCGCGCGCAGCCGCCGGATCTCCTCCAGCTCCTCGCTCGTCGGGCCGCTGCGGTCACCCGCGTCGACCTGGGCCTGCAGGACCCACTTGCGCAGCGTCTCCGCGCCGACCCCCAGCTTCGGCCCCAGCACCTGCGCCGCCGCCCACGCCGACCGGTACTCACCGAGTCGATCCAGGGCCATCCGGGTCGCGCGCTCCCGCTGCTCCGTCGGGTACCTCTTCGCCATGATCCGCATCCTTCGCAAGACACGAAGCGGCACCAAACCCGGGACGGTTCACTCGGCGGTCAGCATGGCCCGCAGCCGGGTCAGCGCGCGCAGGTCCCGGATGTCCTCCGGCGGCACGAACGAGCGGCGCAGCATGCCCCGCTCGTTGAGCTTGCACAGCCAGATGCAGTCGAGCT
>Ga0210378_10000906_pt1 | contig 15567 bp, 15 predicted proteins | sample PLM1_60_b1redo_FD_155465 | JGI IMG/M metagenome (GOLD analysis project Ga0210378, IMG submission 155465) | Groundwater sediment microbial communities from an aquifer in East River, Colorado, USA - PLM1_60_b1 redo | ecosystem: Environmental > Terrestrial > Soil > Riparian zone | place: USA: East...
AGAAGTTCATCGGCGACGCCATCATGGCCGTCTGGGGCACCCCGACCGCGCACGAGGATGACGCCGAGCGCGCCGTTCGCGCTGCCCTTGAACTGCTCGACGCCATCGCTGAGTTCGGTCGACCCTTCGATGCCCCGGACCTGCAGCTACGAGCTGGCGTGCTTACAGGAGAGGCTGCCGTGACCATCGGGGCGCGGGGGCAGGGCATGGTCGCGGGCGACCTGGTCAATACCGCTTCACGGCTTCAATCGGTCGCACCCGCCGGGGCGGTTCTGGTGGGCGAGAACACCTATCTCGCCGCGAAGAGGGCCGTCGCCTTCGAGGAGGTGGGCGAGCAGGCCCTCAAGGGGAAGCAACTCCCAGTCGCGGCCTGGCGAGCCCTGCGCATCGTGGCGGGCAAGAGGGGCGAACACGTCTCAGATGTGCTCGAACCCCCATTCGTGGATCGCAGCGAGGAGCTCCGCCTGATCAGGGACATGTTCCACGCGACGCTTCGTGATTCGAAGCCGCGTCTCGTCTCGGTGACAGGCGTCGCGGGCATCGGCAAATCACGCCTGGCGTGGGAGCTGCACAAGTACGTCGACGGGCTGGCCCGGCCTGTCCTCTGGCTCCAAGGTCGCTCCCCAGCGTATGGCGAGGGGCTCACGTTCTGGGCCCTGGGGGAGATGGTGAGGACCGTGGCCGGTGTGGCCGAGAGCGACGATGCCGCGACCACGCGATCCAAGCTCACCGCCACGATCGCCAGATTCGTGCAGGACTCGGACGACCAGCACTGGATCGAACCACGCCTGGCTCATCTCCTCGCCCTGGAGGAGAACCCGAGAGGTGGGCGAGATGAGCTCTTCGCTTCCTGGCGCATCTTCATCGAGCAAATTTCCGAGGCAGCCCCGGCAGTGCTCGTGTTCGAGGACCTGCAGTGGGCCGACCCCGGTCTTCTCGACTTCATCGACCACGTGCTGGAGGCATCGCGAGCCCACACCATCTTCGTCGTGACCCTCGCCCGCCTCGAGATTGCGGACCGGTACCCTACCTGGGGCGCTGGACAGCGCAACTTCACCTCGCTGCACCTGGAACCGATCACAGACGACACCATGAGGGCCCTCGTCACCAACCTGGCCCCCGGGCTGCCGGATGACCTCGTGGAGAAGATCCTGGAGCGGGGCGAGGGCATCCCGCTCTATGCAGTGGAAACGATCCGCATGCTGGTTGATCAGGGTCATTTGATGGCACTGGAGGGGACGTATCGGCCGGTCGGCGAGCTTACGCGGCTGGGGACCCCGGATTCCCTGCATGCTCTCATCTCGGCCCGGTTGGACGGGCTAGCCCAGGAGGATCGAGTCATCCTTCAGGATGCCTCCGTCCTCGGCAAGACCTTCACGGTACCAGCGCTCGCCGCGATCACGGGCGATTCGTCGGATGCGCTGGAACGTCGCCTGGGGGGGCTGGTGAAGAAAAACCTGCTTCTGTTCGATGCCGATCCGCGTTCCCCGGAGCGTGGTCAGTATGGCTTCGTCCAGGGCCTGATCCAGGAGGTGGCGTACCAGACGCTCTCCAAGAAGGACCGCCGGGCTCGCCACCTGGCTGCGGCTCACTACTTCGAGGGCCTTCAGGACGAAGAGCTCGCCAGCGTGGTCGCCACCCACTACCTGCAGGCCTATCAAGCCACGCCACCCGGACCTGATGCCGACGCGGTGGCCGCAAGGGCCCAGGATTCGCTGGCCGCAGCGGCGGACCGGGCCGACTCGCTCGGTTCCCATGTGCAGGCTCTTGGTTACGTGGAGCAGGCGCTGCAGGTGACGGGCGAGCCCGATCGGCGCGCCCAGCTCTGGCAACGCGCGGCCGAAGCTGCGGAGAAGGCCAGCAGGTTTGACGACGCCGAGCGATATCTCCGTCAGGCCATCGAGTGGCACGAGCAGCGCGGAGACGTGTCCGCCAAGGCCAGAGCTACAGCCGTCCTGGGGACCGTCCTCCTGGACAAGGAGCAGTGGGTGGATGCGGTCCGACTTCTCGACGATGCCTTCTCGCAGCTCTCAAGCGAAGAGCGAGACCCGGGCGTGGTCGAACTGGCGGGAGTACTCGCCCGAGCCTACTTCATCCGCGCCGACCGCCTGAACCAGAAGGAAGACCTGGCCACGTCCATCGAGTGGGCCGATCGGGCACTCACAGCCGCTGAATCCCTCGGGCTGGACCAGGTCATCGCTGATGTCTTGGTCACGAAGGGCGTGGTGCAATTCCTCCTGGGAAGGTATCGGGAAAGCGTCATCCTCCTGACTGGAGCGCTCGAACTGGCGCGGGAGCTTGGCTTGGCGCGTGCGGAACTCCGAGCCATCCACAACTTGAGCGGCAACCAACTCTGGTACAACCAACCCCGGGCAGCGTTTGCCGCGGCCCGCGATGGCATGGCGCTCGCCTCGAAGCTTGGCCTGGCCCACTGGAGGATCGGCTTCACCGCGATGGCCTCCGTTGCGGCTATCAACCTCGGTGAATGGGAGTGGGCGGCCTCCAGTCTGGCCGAGCTTCGGCAAGAGTCCTTCCCACCGGAGATGACCGTCACCTCGCTCACGTGGCCCGAGGTTGCGCTCAAGGCCTTCACCGGAGACTTTCAGTCCGCTCGACAGACCCTCGCGGGTGCACGAGCTGCGCTCGTCGATCTTCAGGACGAAGCGTCGGTGAAGTCTTCCCAGGCCACTATCGCGTTCGCCGAAGGAGCGTTCGACCAGGCTCACCAGCTGGCCATCGAGGGAGCCAGGTCGGGGCGTGAATGGCTCTACGAGGTCGCTGCACGAACAGGACTGTGGCTGAAGGATCCCAAGCGGGCCGCATCGGCATCTTGGGCCTTCGACCAGATGCCGGGTCGGGGAGCTTTCATCGATGGCAAGCGCCGGCTCTTTCGGGCAGGGGTGGCCGTTCTCGAAGGCCGCCTGGCGGAAGGCCTCGCCCTTTACCAGGAAGGCTTTCGGACGCTTCGAGACCTGGGCGCTCTGTTCCAGCTTGCCCTGGCCGAACTCGATCTGGTCGTGCTGCTCGGCGGAGGGGACCCGGACGCGCGGGCGGCGGGCGATGACGCTCTTGAAATCTTCACGCGCCTCGGGGCGAAGCCGTTCCTCGAGCGCCTGGAGTCTGTTCTTCGGTCTCCGCAGGAAATCTCAGAACCCGCGTAGAGATCTTCGGACACCGTAACGAGTCCCGCCGTGGCAACAGGTTCGGAAGATATACTGGCCCCTGCTGCCCCCGGGCTATGGGGCTGGTGGGTTCGCCCCCATCGTCTAGCGGCCTAGGATCTCGCCCTTTCAAGGCGGAGACACGGGTTCGAATCCCGTTGGGGGTACGCAGAACTGAATAGGGTCCCGTGGTGTAGCCCGGTCAAACACGCCGCCCTGTCAAGGCGGAGAACGCCGGTTCAAATCCGGTCGGGACCGCTCCCCTCGGCGAGGTAGCTCAGTTGGCAGAGCACGCGGCTGAAAACCGCGGTGTCGGCAGTTCGATTCTGCCCCTCGCCACTGCATCAACCTGCGGAAACGCTCTCGGCGGTCCAGCGCTCGGACCCGAGTGTGACTTCAAGTGTGACAGTCAGCCCGAGTTCAGGGCCTCCCCGGCGGCGTCGGCAGCGGCACGGAGCCGCTCCTCCCCCGAGGCCGCGTACACCGTTAGGAGCATCGTCGGCGATGACCAGCGCCCGAGGCGCTGCACGTCCTCCAGGGGTACACCCCGATCCCGGAGCCTGGTGGCGAACGTCCGGCGGAGCTCGTGCATCCCCCGGGCCCGCCCATCCGGCGTTAGGTGTGCGACGCGTACGTCATCGGCGCAGGATCGTAAATCCGGGGGCAAGTGGGCCGGAGCGGTTCCCCCGGAGCTGGCTCGTCAGGCCCAAGCGAGCCAGTGGTCCTTCCCGCCCAGCGGTTGGCCGTCAAGGGCCCTGGGGTGACCCAGGGCCCTCGGCCAACGAACTACGCGGCTGCTCGTCCCAGAATCCCCCGGGCCGCTCCAGATGCCCCAGGGCTGACTTTCGAGGCGAGTCTGGCCTGGGACAGCGGGACGCTATCGGAACGCCGTACGCCGCCCGGCCTAGAACTACGCGGGCATTCGTGCTCTCGATTCGAGGGGCGGGCTGGAGGGGCCAAGAATGCCCGACTACTCCACGGGTGATCCCGACACTGGAACGAGCGCGAGGACCTCACAACCCAAGCACTGTAGATACTCCTTGCCAGAGGGGGCCTGAAGATCATTGCGGACGCGAAGGAATTCGCCCTTGTGCGGCTGCGGGGTGTGGTGGACATCCATAACGTCGAAATGCAGTTCTCCATCCCGAATGGTCGCGAGCTGGAACCACCCCCCACCGGGACTTCTGGCGTCGATAGTCACAGGCTTACGCCGGAACCATCGTTTGATGAGATATGGGCCGCTCGCGGCAAGGACCGCCGCCCAGCTGTCGCCCTGATGGAGCACCCGGTAGGCGGGAATGTCCGGTTCACCTGGTGGTGCGACGCTCCACGTTTTCTTCCGAAGTTTGTACTCGATCGGCTTCATCATCCGAAGGCTACGGCCGGTCAGTCGGAGCTGTCTAGGGGCGAGTGGAACGGGAAGGGCGGGCGCCGAAGTCTTGTTCGGCTACGTCTCACATCCCCAACCGTCGTTGTCGTTGCCGTCGAACCCGTGTGGGTCCCACGGTTGAGCCACGTGGAAGTCGTGCCACGGTATGTCGTCACAGTTGAGATCCGGAAGGAACGGCCTGAGGCAAAAGTCAGGGTAGGCCGGGTCGCACTTCGGCGCCTTCGAGACGGTCACCAGGACTCTCGTCCCCGGGAAAACGGAGTCGTAGCCCTCGGGTGTCTGGCTAACGACCAGGCCGGGCGGGGTCGGATACGTAACCCTCCGCTGGGTGATCTTGAAGATGAGCCCCGCGGACTCGACGTAGGACCGCGCCGTCGCCACGTCCAGGTAGAGCACATCGGGCACGGAAGCCAGCTCTAGCGTCGGAGTAGGACTTGGCGATGGTGAGGAAGATGGCACTGGAAGCAACTGGCGCGGGGCAATCGCACCCGAACCCTCGCAAGCGGCGGCTATCAGCAAGGTGGCTAGGAGTAAAGGTCGCATCAGCCGTGCCCGGAGCATACTTACCGACGGCCGACAGAGCGAGGGGAGTCAAGAATGGCCGAGGCGCTGATCGGATTGCTCGGAATCATCGTCGGAGGGTTCATCGGAAGCGTCACCACACTGCGCGTAACGCGACTGACCCAGAAGGGCGAGGCGGATCGCCAGCGCGAACGAGACGAACAGGCCGCCAGGGCCACCGCGGCGTTACGACTCAGAGAGAGCAGCGCGGTAGTAATGCAAAAGGCCATGGACATCGACGGAGCCACGAAACGGATCCTCTTTGTCCATGCTCAGAAACATCCCCACCAGATGGACCCCGACAAGCGCCGGTCCGAGCTTGTGGAGCTCATGTCACAGAACGCTGACGACCTCGGCCCGACTCGGGCCACGCTCATGCTCGACACCGAAGGGCTGGCTGTCTTGGAGGCGTTCGACAGGATGCGAGATCGATACCGCGGCTACACGATGCACGTTGGCTCTTGAGCTCATGAAGGGCTCGGAGCGACCGATGGACTTCGAGGAGCTCCTATACGGCATGGACCGTGACCTGAAGGACGTCCAGCGGGTGATTCGGGAGCGGCTGGATCATCTTGAAGGAGCGGCCTCCAGAGCCATCGGGGACAGCGGATAGCGGTGCTGCCGCTCCCCTGCCGCACTCGGCCATACGGTTGCGATTAGGCGGTGTGACTTCAGGTGTGACTTCGGGCCCGGCCCTGCGCGGACGGCGCCGGACGGTGGCGAATCAGGCACCGGTCCTGACCTGCAAAGACGGACGGCAACGGACAGCGGCGGACTCCAGGGACGCGGCTGAAAACCGCGGTGTCGGCAGTTCGATTCTGCCCCTCGCCACGCCTTCCTCAGTCCGTTCGATGATCTTCTTGCAGGAACTCATCGACGAATCGCTTCGCACCCACCTTGGTCGAACCCCAGCCGACCTCCCGGTTCCCGAGCCATATCGACCAGCCGGCCTGCTCCTTCTGGATCCGGTAGCCGCGGTAGCGGAAGAGCCGCCGGGCGAGCTCAGGATTCGGACCGCCGGGACGGCCGCTCAGTTAAGCGACTCGCGGCTCATCGCGTCGGCCCAGCGGCCAGCCACGGCCTGATACAGCTCCGCCGCCTGAGCCATGGCGCCCGGCTCGCCGATCGCTTCGACCGCCTGCTGTATGTCGCGGCCGCTGTGGTCGTTGTCCAACTCGTCCCAGCTGAAGAGCCCCGACACGGCGTCGTAGTCCAGCTCCAACCACGAGTGGGGGTGGAACGAGGCCAGCCATTGCGCCATCTCGCGGACGAGCTGGATCAACGGCGCCAGCTCGGACCGCCGCAGGATCTGAAGTGCCTTGTCCGCGCGTCGCTTTGCCAGGGCGATCGCGGTCCAGTAGTACAGACGGTAAGCCCCGAGGTCGGTCTCCACCAGGCGCCGTTCGTCGTCGTCGACCAGGATGAACCACCGGATGGGCACGTGCCAGGGGCTCTGGAGCATCGCGGGCACGGCCGACGGCTCTCGTTTCTTGAGCCTGGCGAGCTCGCGAGCCGCCCTCTTCGCCTCGGACTCGGGCACGAACGCGTCGGCCATCTCGGGCGGCACGGTCTCCCGCAGCGAGAGGATCCCGGCCAGCACCCTCAGGCGAGTCCTCCAGGGGCATACGTAGTAGCGGCCGTCGACGAGCCGGATCTCCGCGTGCTCGCCTTCGGCCGAAGCGAGCAGGCCGACATGCCGGTCACCGGCCGGGACCTCGTCGCGGTAGACGGGGCGGTGAACCGGCGGCGGGCCCCCCTCGAGTATGTAGCGCTCCCACCGCGCGCGTTCCTCCTCGGGAAACGTGTCCAGAGGGCGAAATACCCGGAGGTATGCGCAGGGGATCAGGCGACCAGAGGTATCTATGGCGCTCTCTCCTTCGAGTCGAGCTGACCGTTGGCCTCACGTCCGATAGATGGACACGAGCATACCCAGATACAGGCCCGGCCACAGACGGTTGATGGCCGACAGGGTCACCCTGACGCAGCCGTGGCTGGCGGGAAAGGGAGGGACGGATACTTCCCCGTGAAGCGCGAATCCTCGCAGGAAAAAGCTGGAACGGTACATCCACCCGACGCTGCTCTCGTACCAGCCGTCGATCTGCATCAGGTAAATCCGGTAGGTTCCGGTCGGGGTGATCGCGACCTTCGTCACTCCCTTCGAGACGAATTCATAGCCCCCGCCGGTCGAGGCGTCGAAGATGCTTTCGATCTTGCCGTCCCGCACCAGATAGACGACCTGCCGCGTGAGGTCCACCTCGATGGAGGCTCCCGGATAGTCGTACTTCGCCGTCGGAATGATTGGGTGGAACAGAGCCGACCAGGTGGCCGAATCGGCGGTCCCGGTCGGCGAGAGGCCGTTCACTTTCTGGAAGGCCACAACAGCGTGGGAGGTGTCGTCCCCGAAGCTCCCGTCCACGGCACCGATGTCGTAGTGGAGCGCCGCGAGCCGCGCCTGGAGGCTGACGACGGCAGGACCCGCAGCTCCCGTCTCGAGTTCGGGGACTGATGCGGCTTGAGCGTCCCCCGGCCGCGCGGCCCGGGAATTGCTCCCGGAAGGCTCGAAGGTCGACAAGAACCGGTCGAGCTGGGCCCGGTCGGCATCCCCGGTCCGCCCATGCGAGAGCCACAGGAGCGAGTAGGCGTCATTCCCCCTGAGGGCGAGAACCTGCCTTACGGTGGCCTCCCACCCCTGGTAGGTGAGGAGCGTCGCCGGCTGCAATCCGACACTGAGCTGCTCCGTGGAGACGAGCGCCAGCCCCGCCCCATCCTGAAGCGCACTCTGTTGGGTAGCGGCCAGCCCCTCGATCGTTCGGTCCGAACCGGGTGCAAAGCGCCGGATCAGCAGCTCGGATGTCCCATCGTCCGCCGACAGGCAGCGACCGCTCAGGCCCCCAATCGTGCATTCGGCGATGGACCAGTTCGGGGGGTACGCGATCCGGTACCCATCCAGGTCGCTGGCGAAGGATCGCCAGCTGGGCCGGGGCAGGGCGATCGTCGTTTGGGAGGAGGGGAGGAGGGCCAACTCGAGATGCCAACTGCACCTGTCGCCGGTCGGTGGGTCGATCCAACCGGCGTTCAGGGCAAGTGTCCTGGGCACGCCCTCCCAGGTGGCCATCACCTGGAGAGAGCCGGCGAAACCGGGCGTCGATGCATCGAGCCCAAGATCGGAGGGGACGAGCCGTAACGCGGCGGAGGGCGAGAGGCGGTACTGCGTGCCGCTCTCATCTGCCACCCAGCCTGATTGCGAAAGCTCCTCGATGCGCCCGATGATCCGGCCGAGCCGGACGGTCGCTCCGGCATCAGCAGGGTCGCGAGCCAGGAGAGCGAGCCGACGCGGCTCGCGGGTCCATGGCCCGCCGTCGGCTCGCTCGTAGACCGCTCCCCCTGCGACTATCCCCTCGCGGAGCAGGCTCTGCGACGCCGCGATCGAGAGCATGAGGTGCGACGAATCCGCCCTGAGCTCCCCACTGCCGGTCACGTCCGCCGTCACGTCTCCGTAAATGAGGCTTCCGGTAACGGCGAGCTCCATCGCGGTCCCTGGCGCCTGAAGGGCGGAAAGCGCGACCTGGGGCATGTCTTCAGATGGCGGCCTGGGCTGAACCTGGGGAACGCCGGTTTGACTCGGTGGGGTCGACAGCAACGAGTTGGTCTGGGGTTCGGGCTGCCCGGTGCATCCGCCCAGAAGGATCGTGGCCGCCAGGATGGGGACGCCGACCCGGCGCAGGGAGCAAAACGGCGCCGATCCACCCTCGCGCATGAGCGTACCTCCTCCGGTGTTTTCTATAGGAGCCCAGTATGCGAGAACTTGGGGCCAAGGGGCCTTATGCACGAGGACTTCTGTCGGATCGACCGCGTACTATATCCTCGCGCCACCCAGGGAGCCGGAGGGCCCGATCGACGCGAGCACCGACACCGATGGCGGTTCGACTCAACCAACTTCCGTCTTCGATGAGCTGGGCGGCGAGTACGAACAGGTCGTGTTCTTCCACGATCCTCCTACGGGCCTTCGCGCCATCGTCGCCATCCACTCCACAACACTCGGGCCCGCTCTGGGCGGCACACGCTTCTACCCGTTCGCCTCTGAGCGCGAAGCGCTGAGAGACGTCCTGCGCCTCGCCCGCGGGATGACTTACAAGGCGGCGGCCGCGGGGCTGGACCTAGGCGGGGGGAAGGCCGTCATCGTCGGCGATCCAAAAAGGATCAAGACCGAGGAGCTCCTCAGGGCCTACGGGCGGTTCATCGAGACCCTGGGCGGCCGGTACGTCACCGCGGAGGACATCGGGACGAACCGCGACGACATGGACATCATCCGTAGGGAGACCAGGTACGTGACGGGCGTCGCGCCAGAGCTGGGCGGATCGGGCGACCCGTCACCCGTGACGGCCTTCGGCGTCTACCTTGGCATGGTCGCTTGCGCGGAGGAGGCCTGGCAGGAGCACTCGCTCTCGGGCAGGAAGGTGGCGGTCCAGGGAGTCGGGAAGGTCGGATACCACCTCGTAAAACATCTCGTCGAGGCCGGCGCGAAGGTCGTCGTGTCCGATGTCGACGTCGACGCCGTTGGACGTGCGGTCAGGGACTTCGGCGTCGAGACGGCTGAGTCCGAAAAGATCCACGCGCAGGAATGCGACATCTTCGCTCCCTGCGCCATGGGCGGGATCATCCGGGACGACACTATCCCCGAGCTCAAATGCCGTGTGGTGGCCGGCTCGGCCAACAACCAGCTCGGGCGGCCGGAACACGGCGAGGCCCTGCAGGCAGCGGGTATGCTCTATGCGCCCGACTATGTGATCAACGCCGGCGGTCTTATCAACGTGGCCGACGAGCTGCAGGGCTACAACCCCGAGCGGGCCAAGGCTCGCGTCCAGTCCATCTACCGGACGCTTCGCGAGATCTTCCTCATGGCCCGGGAGAAGAGCATCAGCACCGCAGCCGCCGCCGACGCATTCGCAGAAAAGCGGATCGGCCGCATAGGCCGGATCCGCCTCTACTGGGTTCCCGGTGGGCGCGGCTGGGCGAAGATCTGGGCGCGTGACTGACGGCAGCGAACACCTTCCGGTTCGCGTGCTCCCCCTTGAGGGAAGCGCCGGACCCGACCCCACGTCGCTGGGCCTTAAGGAAGAAGAGCTACGCGAGCTCTATCGGCTGATGGCCCTCACCAGGAGGGCCGACCTGGAGGCCACTGCGCTCCAGCGCCAGGGCGAGCTGGCCGTCTATCCGCCATTGATCGGCCAGGAAGCCGCCCAGATCGGCAGCGCGTTCGCCCTCGAGGAGTCGGACTGGATCTTCCCCTCTTACCGGGAGCTCGGGTCGGCGGTCGTACGGGGCGTCGATCTTGTCGAGTATCTCGCCTTCTACCGCGCCACGTGGCACGGCGGGACCTACGACGCGAATGCCCACCGGTTCGGGTACGTGAGCGTGCCGGTCGCATCGCAGATCCTTCACGCGGTCGGATACGCGATGGGCGCGAAGCTGGACGGTATCTCGCTCGTCTCGCTCGTTTACTTCGGCGACGGGGCGACGTCCGAAGGCGATTTCCACGAGGGATGCAACTTCGCCGCGGTGTTCGAGGCACCGGTCGTGTTCTTCTGCCAGAACAACCAATGGGCGATCTCCGTGCCGGTGGCGGCTCAGACAGTGGCACCAATCTGGCGGAAGGCCCAGGCCTACGGCTTCCCCGGCGTCCAGGTCGACGGGAACGACGTTCTGGCCGTCTACCAGGCCACCAGGGAGGCGGCTGCACGCGCCAGGGACGAAGGGACCCCGACGCTGATAGAGGCGGTCACGTATCGGATCGGCCCGCATTCGACCGCCGACGACGCGACCCGGTACCGGACGGCGGATGAGGTCGAAGCCTGGCGTGGGCTCGATCCGCTCGACCGCTACCGGCGATGGCTGGCCGGGACAGGGGTCGCGGACGACTCCTACTTCGAGGCCGTCGAGGGGGAAACCCGGGATTTCGCCGCACGCCTCCGCGCTGGGGTCATCGCCTCAGAGCCCCGGCCGGTGGAGGAGATGTTCGAATGGGTCTTCGCCGACATCCCGCCGCACCTCGCCCGGCAACGCGAGGAGGCGCTACGCCTGGCGTCAGAGGACCGGAAGGACGGCGGACGTGGCTGAGGTAACTATGGCCAAGGCCTTGAACGAGGCCCTTCGTCACTCGCTGGCCGAGGATCCCCGCGCGCTTGTGCTGGGGGAGGATATCGGAAAGCTGGGAGGGGTTTTCCGAGTGACGGAAGGGCTCCAGGACGAGTTTGGTTCCGCGCGCGTCTTCGACACTCCTCTCGCCGAGGCGGCGATCGCCGGGGTATCGCTGGGCCTTGCGCTGGCCGGCTGGCATCCCGTCGCGGAGATGCAATTCGACGGGTTCTCGTATCCTGCCCTCGACCAGATCATCAGCCACATCGCCAAGTACCGGTACCGGTCGCGGGGTCGTCAGACCGTGCCGCTCGTCATCCGGATCCCCTTCGCCGGCGGGATCGGCGCGGCGGAGCACCACTCGGAGAGTCCCGAGGCCTACTACGCTCATACCGCGGGGCTGAAGGTGGTCATTCCCGCCTCCCCGATCGACGCTTACGGCCTCCTCCGGCACTCCATAGCCGACCCCGACCCTGTGATCTTCCTGGAGCCAAAGAGCCGTTACTGGTCGAAGGAAGAAGGCTCGCTCGAGGCGGGCGCCGACGGCAGCTTGCCGATCGGGAAGGCCCGGGTCGTGCGCGAAGGATCGGACTGCACGATCGTGACATACGGGGCAATGGTGGCGAGGTCGCTCGCGGCCGCCTCGCGAGCCTCGGCCGATGGCGTCGAGGTGGAGGTTCTCGACCTCCGATCGCTCGTGCCTCTGGACCTGGAGTCGCTCGTGGGGTCGGTCAGCCGAACGGGCCGGGCCGTGGTTGTTCACGAGGCGCCGCTCACGGCTGGGTTCGGCGCCGAGGTCGTGGCCCGGATCGTGGAGGACTGCTTCGACTATCTGGAGGCGCCCGTGCTTCGCGTCACCGGATACGACACCCCCTACCCGCCCGCCACGATCGAGTCGCACTACGTGCCCAGCGTCCAGCGGATCCTGGCGGCCGTCGACCGCGTCACGAACTATTGATGGCCGTTCGAGACTTCCTGCTACCCGATCTGGGCGAGGGCCTGGAGGACGCTGAGATCGTGGCCTGGCGCGTTGCGGCCGGCGACCCGGTGGAACTGAACCAGGTGCTCGTGGAGGTCAACACGGCCAAGGCCCTTGTCGAGATCCCCGCGCCATGGGCTGGGGTTGTGGAGCGGCTGCATGCGGCCGAGGGGGACGTGGTTGAGGTCGGAAAGCCGCTCGTATCGATCAGGGTCTCCGAGGAGGCTGAGGAGCAAGCAAGACCCAAGCGGCGCGCTGTCCTGGTCGGTTACGGGGTCGAGGAGGAGGAATCGCCTGCCCCGCCTCCATCCAGGCCGGGCAGTCGCAAGGAAGAGGGAGGGCCGGTCGCCGCCTCACCACCTGTCCGGCGTCTGGCAAAGGAATTGGGCGTCGACCTCGCCAAGGTGACCGGAACCGGGCCCGGAGGACGGGTCACGCGCGAGGACGTGACGGCCGCCGGGTCCTCACCCACCGGAGACGAGCGTGTCCCAGTCCGAGGAGTGAGGCGGCTCACGGCGGAGAAGATGGCGCGCTCGGCACGCGAGATCCCGCACGTCACGACCTTCCTGACTGTCGATGCTTCGCAGCTGGACGCCTTCCGGCGCGACCTGGAGGCCCGGTTGGGCTCGAAGGTCACGGCGCTGCCGGTCATCGTGCGGGCGTTCGTAGAGATCCTGAAGGAGCATCGGAGCTTGAACGCCTCATTCGACGCGGCCGCGTCGGAGATCGTCCTGCGACGCGACGTCCACGTCGGGATCGCCACTGAAACAGAGCGTGGCCTGTTGGTGCCGATCGTCCGCCACGCCGACCGGCTGGGGATCGGGGCTCTCGCGGCGGAGATCTCCCGGCTGGTCGAGGCGGCCAGAGCGGGCCGGTCTGCCCCGGACGAGCTCACCGGAGGCACGGTTACCGTGACGAACGTAGGATCGTTCGGCGCGGAGTCCGGCACGCCCATCATCAACCATCCCGAGTCCTCGATCCTGGCAGTGGGCGTGATCGAGCCCCGGGCCCTTGTGGTGGATGGGCGCGTGGAGGCGCGTCAGGCCGTAACCCTCTCGCTCTCGTTCGACCATCGCGTCCTGGACGGCGCGGAGGCCGGCCGCGCTCTCAGGGCACTGGGGGCGCTCCTGGAGGATCCGTCCGGGCTCGCGGCGCTTCCGTCCTGATCCCGCGCTAGTCTTCGGCCAATCTCGGCAACTCGATCTCGGCCGCGCCCGCGAGGCGCTCCCCGAGCCAGAGGTCCCTCACGACCACCTTGGCCGCCGCCGCGAGCGGGAGCGCGAGGAGCGCCCCCGCGAATCCCGCCAGGCTTCCGCCGATCAACACGCTCACGATGACCGCGGCGGGCGAGAGATCCACCGCCTTCTTCATCACGCGCGGGGAGATGAAGTAGTTCTCCACTTGCTGATAGACCAGGAAGAAGATCGCGGTCGCGATCGCGTCACCGAGCCCGGAGAACGCCGCAACGATCACCGCCGCGAGCGCGCCCAGGGTCGCCCCCACCGATGGGATCAGGTCCGCGATGGCCACCCATAGAGCTAGCGCACCGGCAAACGGCACGCCGAGCAGACGCAGCGCGACGAATGACAGCGCCCCCGCGATGATCGATATCAGGATGTTGCCGGACACATAACCCCCGACGCGTTCGAGCGCCTCCTCCAGGGTCCGGGCGTCGCGCTGGCGATGGTCCTTCCGAAAGAGCGCCAAAGCAGTTCGATGCCCACGGGGCAGCGACATCAGGAAATAGATCGTAAGGATCATGATCGTGAGCGTGTTGAAGATGACGCTGGCAACGCTCCCGGTGATCCGAAGGATAGTGCTGAAGGAGGAGGAGGCCAGCGAGGGGAGCCGGGACGCCACGTCCTTCAGCTTGTCGCCGATCTGGTACTTGTCATCGAGCTCACGGAACCACGAGTTGTCCGCACGAAGGCGAGCGACGTAACCGGGTATGTCGGAGGCGAGCTGGCGGACCTCGCGAACCAGAGGCGGGATGACCAGGAGGCCGAAGAGGACGATGAACCCGATAGACGCCAGGAAGATGATCGTCACCGACCAGCCGCGGGACAGATGGAAACGCTCCAGCCGGCGGACGGCCGGATCCAGGCCCACGGCCAGGACGGCAGCGACCACGACGAGCGTCAGGATGTTGCGTACGGACCAGGCGGCGGCCAGGCCGGCCAGGACCAGCGCGACGGTCAGGGTGACCTTCGCGTAGTAGGAGACCGGAGGAAAGCGAGGTTCCGCCACCGCGGTAACTCTCGACCCTGCGAAGGCTCATTACCAGCATCTCGATCGGCTCGAGTTGGGGTACCGTGCACCCGTGGAGAGGCGGCGGAACCAGGTCAGGCCGGAGGACGTCGGCCGGAGGGTGAGCTTCCAGTACGAGCTTCCCAATGGCTACGTCGGGGAGGCGGTCGGCCTGTTGGAGGCCTGGGACGAAGCCGCGAACACCTACCTTGTCAGGAACCGGCAAGGCGAGGTCGTGCGTGTCCCTGCCCTCGGGGTGCGCTTCGGCAAGGTGATCCCCGGCTGACCCTCGGTCCATGACCAAGCGACGCGGGCTCGCGTGGCCGGCGGCCTTCACGCTTGTGTTCGTCCTGTTCATCGGCCCTGGGCCCGTGCTGGTCGTCGTCCCCGGGTTTCTGGCTGGGTGGGAGGTCCACGACACTCTCTTCGGCCTCGAGCCGATCCGGTGGCTCGGCGGGGCGCTGTTCGTGGCCGGCGCTCCGCTCCTGGCAGAGTCGGTGATCCGGTTCGTGCGCAAAGGCCGGGGGACCCCGGCGCCCGTGCTCCCGCCGAAGCGCCTCGTCGTAACCGGTCTCTACCTGTACGTCAGGAACCCGATGTACGTCGGGATCCTCTCGATGCTCCTGGGTGAGGGACTGTTCCTGGGCAGTACGGCCAACTTGACGTACGCGGTGGCGTTGGCCTTCGTCTTCCATCTGTTCGTGGTCCTGTACGAGGAGCCACACCTGCGGAAGGTCTTCGGGCCGGAGTACGAGGAGTATTGCCGACGGGTACGCCGCTGGGTCCCGCGACTGAGATCGGACTAATCAGCGACGAAGCGGACGCCGGCGCCGGGCTCGACCTCGCCGACGACAACAGGGTTGGCGCCGGCCTCAATGGTGACGTCCTTGGCCCGGCTCTCCGCGTCGGCCGGTATCACCACAACCATCCCGATTCCCATATTCAGGACGTCATACAGGGCACCCATTTCAAGGCCCGCAGCGTCAGCCACCATGCCGAAGATCGGCTGCGGCTTCCACGAGGAAAGGTCGACCCGGGCTCCGAGGTTATCGGGAAGTGCTCGCGGCAGGTTCTCGCGCCACCCTCCGCCGGTG
>Ga0210378_10000907_pt1 | contig 15560 bp, 12 predicted proteins | sample PLM1_60_b1redo_FD_155465 | JGI IMG/M metagenome (GOLD analysis project Ga0210378, IMG submission 155465) | Groundwater sediment microbial communities from an aquifer in East River, Colorado, USA - PLM1_60_b1 redo | ecosystem: Environmental > Terrestrial > Soil > Riparian zone | place: USA: East...
CCAACCGGCTCGTTGGCATCCTGCACGGATGCCTCAAAACCGGCACGCCCTACAACGAGGCGACGGCCTGGTCGCATCACCTCACCGAGGCTGCTGCTTGACACTCAAGCTCCTGGGATGTCTTTCGCAGAGCGTGTTTGGGCAGGGGCGACCGAGCTAGGTAGGGAGGAGCGCGCGTTCGACTGCTGCTATTAGGGCTGGGCGCGAGCCCGATCGTGCGTGCGGCTACTTGCGTTTGGTCCAGGGCCGGCTCGTCCAGGCAGCTACGTCGTCGCAGTGCCCGTTCCGCAGGTTGGTCAAGGTGAGGGTTGAGCCGTTGAGGGACCAGGTGACGGTGAACGGGTGGGTGGTGCCGTCCTCGGTGAGTTCGAGGGTGTCGCGGTAGACCTGGTAGGTGCCTCGCCAGCCGATGTCCTTCGTCCCGCCGGCGGGCTGTTCGTACTGGGTGACGGTGCCGTGGTCGAAGACAACCTCGCCCGTACCCTGCCCGATGCCGGTCACATCAGGAGGCACGTTGCCGTGGCAGGCGGTCTGGATGTCGGCCGGGTCAATCCGCTTCCAGTAAGTGCCATCCAGCGGCGAGGCCGGCTGCGATGCCCCGCCGATCCCCGCGCAGGACACGGTTTCCGGGTCGGCGTGGAGCTGCTCCTTCAGGGCCTGGATCCGGTCGAGCCACTTCCTCGTGTTGGCATCGCGCCGCAGTGAGACGTACACGGGTTCGACTGCGGTGCGCAGGTCGGCGAGTTGTCGGGGAAGGGCGGTCGGCAGCGTCATGCCGTTCTTGCAGAGCACCGGAAGGCCCTGCGGGTCCTCTTGGCGGGAGGCGTCGATCGCGGGCTGCAGGGCCGCGTCGGCCGCCTTGCGCAGAATGTCGCGCTGAGTCCCGGAAAGCTTCATCCACGCCGCCTTCCCCATGATGATGAGGAGCGGCCGCGGCCACAGGTTGAGGTTGGCGGTGGTGTATTTGGCGATCGTGTCGTACCGGTTGCCGGCGATCGATCCGAGCTGTTGCTCGTATCCGTCGACGCCGTGCAGCTGGACTCCGCCTGGGACGGGGACCGGTGTGGCACCGAGGGTTTGCAGGGTCATCTGGGTCAGCGCGGAGTCCTGGTCGGCGATGCGGGCGCCGGCGAAGTCGGCGGGGGTGAGGAAGGGTTTGGCGATGCCCATTACCTTGCGCATCGGCCCTGGCAGGATCGCGACGCCGACCACGCCGGCGGCGGGCACGCTGTTGAGCATCTGTGCCGGGATGCCGGCTTGGAAGACGCTTGCCTGGAGGTCGTAGCTGTCCACGAGCATCGGAGCCAGCAGCGCCTGGAATGAGGTGACGCCCACCCGGTCCATGACTCGTGCGCCGACCCAGGCCATGTCGACCTTTCCCTGCTCGACGTCGTGGACGGTCCGCGCCTCGTAGTCGGTTTCGCCGAGTCGCCACGCTTCCTCTACGTCGATGCGGATAGAGCCGTGGGACAGGTCGTGCACCTGGTTGATCCAGTCCGTCAGCTGCGTCGGTGCGCCGACGGTGCCGTTGGCTAGGGTGAGGACAACGCTTGCTTTGGCGTCGACGCTGCCGCCGGCGCGGTTGGGCACGTTGCTGCTGCACGCCGTCGCCGCAGTCGCGAGCCCGGCGACGGCTGCAATGAGCCGCATGTAGGTCCGTGCGTTCACGACGCACCTCCGCTTCGACGCCCTCGACGCTACGGATTCGCCGACGGCCGGCCATCAGGGACAGGCCGCAGAGTTCGTCGCCGTCCCATCGGGGCTAGCCCGGACGCTGCGGCTGCTGCAGGAACGCCAGGACGGCAAGCACTCGGCGGTGGTCGTCGCTCGATTCGGCGAGGTGGAGCTTCTGGAAGATGCGTTTGACGTGCGTTTCCAGCGTTTTGGCGCTCAGGAACAGCTGTTGTGCGATCGCGCTGTTGGATCTGCCCTCGGCCATCAGAGCCAGGACATCTCGCTCGCGTGCGGTCAGCGAGGACAGTGGTCCGGGATCGCGCGGCCGCCGGATGAGCGTGGTGACGATGGTCGGGTCCAGGACACATTCGCCGTCGATCACCCGGTGCAGCGCGTCGAGGATGACGGCGACGTCGGTGACGCGGTCCTTGAGCAGGTAGCCGAGGTGCTCGGGTGCCTGGCCGAGCAGTTGTGACGCATAGCCGGACTCGAGGAACTGGGAGAGCACGACGATTCCCATGCCGGGAAAGGCATCCCGGATCGCGTGGGCGGCGTCGAGCCCCTCGGTGGTGAACGTGGGGGGCATCCGGATGTCCACGATGGCCGCATCCGCTGCCACGCGATTCAGCTCGCGCAACAGCTGCGGCGCGTCCGCAGCGGTGGCGGCGACCTCGACTCCCGCCTCGGCGAGCAGGCGGGCCAGCCCCTCGCGGACGAGCAGCGAGTCATCGGCGATGACAACCTTCACGGCCCACTGCTCCCCTCGGCGGGATCCGTGCCTCGACCATTGTCCCCCCGGTTGGACGAGCAACAATCAGGAGCGTGCCGCCGAGGGCTTCGATGCGGTCGGCCAGCCCGCGCAGCCCGGAGCCCGTCGGGTCGGCGCCGCCGCGGCCGTTGTCGATGATCGTGGCGATCACAGACCCGTCCTCTTCGCGGACGTCGACCGCCGCCAACGACGCACCCGCATGCTTGGCGATGTTGCTCAGCGCCTCCGCGCACGCGAAGTACAGCGCAGCCTCGACGGCCGGCGACAGTCGGCCAACCGTCACCGAGACTTCGGTCAGGTGGGCAGTGTGTGCGGCGAGCGTGGGCAGCGCTGCGGCAAGACCTGCTGTCCCAAGGACGGCGGGCCGCACTCCGTGGGCGAATTGCCGCAGTTCGGCCTGGCCGGCCGCGACCTCGGCGAGCACTCTCGGCAACTGGTCGGCCAGGGCGGGGTCCTGCTTGACGTCGGGCCGTTTGAGAAGAGCGGCGACCCTTTGCAGGCGCTGCTCCGGGCCGGCGTCCAGCGCGCGCTCGATTGCCCGGCGCTGTGCGTCGGCGGCCTCGACGATGCGTCGTCTGGAACGGGCGACGTCCGCGACGCGGGCCTGCACTTCGGCCCGCATCCGCGCGTTCGCGACGGCAAGCCGGAGAGCGCTGATCGCCCCGGTCATGAGGTTCGGGTCGTCGAGCGTGGCCGGGTCGTGGATGAGCACCGCGACCGGCTCGCCGTCCTCAAGGATCGGGGTGGAGACCCGGTTCGCGCCTGAGGTGTCGACCGGCGTCCCGGACTCGTCGACGTATTCGGCGTGGCCGGGCAAGCGATATGCGAGGACAAGGCTCGGGTCGCCAAGCCGCCTCCGTAGCTCGCCCTGCAATCCGCCCATGTCGGCTCGGCGACCGAGCTGCATCACGAGATCGGTGATCGTCGCCTCGGTCCATCGGCCGTACCGAAGATCGAGCGCCAGCCACAGCACGACGAGGCAGATGACCGCGTCGTAAGTGAGGAGCACGGCATGATCGGCCCCGAGATCGAGGAGGCCGTTGGCGCTGCTCAGGGCGAGCACCGCGGCGAAGCCGCAGGCCGCGCCAAGGGCAGGCACCGCGGCCCTGCGGGCCGGACCGGAGGTCCGCGCGTAGAGGTCGCCCGCCGCCGCCGCGACGAAGATCGCCAGCCCGCCAGTGAGCCACGGATTCCGCGCGATGGCCTCGAACGCGGCGGCCACGTACGCGCTGACGACCGTGACCACAGCGAGCGGTCGGCGCAGCCGACCGGTCGGGTAGGAAATGTGCAGATGCACCAACGGGCCCCGGTGCAGGAACACCAGCGCCGGCGCAAGGTCGCCGAGAAACCACCCGACCCCTCCGGCGACCATGATGAGCCCGACCCGGCGCCGGCGTAGCGCCGTGACGGCGCCGCAGGCAACCAAGACGACGCCGACGACGGTGTCGGCCAGAGGAAGCGCTACGTCGGCCATCGCTCGTCAGCGTGGACACGCAAGCGCGGCAAGGGCGGGACCGGTCAGATCCGCCTTGGGCAGAAACCCCCGAGCAGCGCTGCCGGCGATCCGCACGAGGAAGTCTTCCGCGTCGCGGCTCGAAGTCAGCACCACCGCAGGCCGGGCGACGCCGGGCCGGGTGATCCGCGCGCACACCTCGAACCCGTCGATATCGGGCAGCACAATGTCGAGCAGGACCACGTCGGGGTCGAGGCGATCGACGGCTTGCACGGCTGCCGACCCGGTCTCGGCCTCCCCGATCACCACGAAGCCCTCCGCGTTGAGCACCGCCCGAGCAGACCAGCGAAAGCTCGCGCTGTCGTCGACGATCAGCACCGTCGGGCCCACAACCATGATGGTGCCACCGCGAACCGGGTGGCGGAATCAGGGCTGTCCCCTACGCCGCGCCCGGCGTTTCGATGCGAGCCTGGTCCCCAGCCGCGATACTTCGGGAGCCAAGGCAGCTGATTGGGTGGGGAAGGACGGCTGGATGTCCGTACGACTGTTCCTTCTCGGCGCCCTCATCGCCGCCGCGGTCGCGATCGGCATCGAGTCCTTCCGACTCGTCACGTCGGCGCCGGGCTTCTCCGCCGCCGGTGCGGCGCCCTTCGGCGCCGTTCTGCTGCTCGTGGCCGGCTGGGCGGCTGTGGCGGCCGGCCTCCTCCAGCAGTGGCGTTTTCCCGCTCGCCGCTCGTGGACGCCCCTGGTGGCCGCGGGCCTCGCCCTGTTCGTCGCCGAGTGGGACAGCCCAGTTGCCGCGGCCGGCGTGTTCTCGGTCGGACTGCTCCTCAATGCTGTCGTCCCTGCCGTCATCGCCCACCTCGCGCTGTGTTTCCCCTCGGGGCGCGTGGGTTCGCCACTGGGCAGGGCAGTCGTGGCGAGCGGTTACGCAATCACCGTGGGCCTGCTCGGCCTTGCCGTCGCCGCGACCTTCGACCCAACATCGTCGGGGTGCGGCGGCTGCCCGACCAACGTGTGGCTCGTCGACGACAATGCGCATCTCTCGTCCGACCTTTCGCTGCTCGGTCTGCGTTGCGCTCTGGGCTGGAGCGCCGTCGTCGTCCTGCTGCTGGCCTGGCGGCTGATCGGCTCGAGCGCAGCACGCCGCCGAGCGGCTGGTCCGATATGGACGTTGGTGATCGCCGATCTCCTCATCGTCGCCGCCTCGTACCGCCACGGCCTCGACCGCGGCTTCGTCGGCTCCGACGTGGTTCAGGCCCGGCTCTGGCTGGCCCAAGCCGTCGCGCTGATTCTGCTGGCCGCTGCCACCGTGCTCGCTCTCGTTCGATCGAGACATTCGCAACGCAGCCTGACCCGCCTGGTCATAGACCTCGGCAACGTGACCCGCCCGGGCCAGTTGCGCGCGGCACTCGCCGAGCGGCTCGGCGACCCGCAACTCGTCGCGGCCTACCCCACCGACGACGATCAGCGGTATGTCGACGCCGAGGCACACGACGTCGACCTCGCCAATCTGCCCCCCGACCGGACCCGAACCAGCCTGGCGCACGACGGATCGGAGATCGCCGTGCTGGAACACCGCCGCGGCATCCTCGACACCCCAGAGGCGGTCGGCGAGCTCGTATCGGCCGTCCACCTAGCGCTCGAGAACGAACGACTGCACGCCAAAGCGCTCGCCCAACTGGCCGATCTACGCTCATCCGGTAGCCGAATCCTCGCCGCCGGCGACGACGAACGGCGCCGGCTCGAACGAGACCTGCACGACGGCGCACAACAGCACCTCCTCGGCCTGGCGCTCGCGCTGCGCCTCCTCCAGTCGAAAGCGACAACCGGCGAGACCGACCTGAACCTCGCGGAATCCGAAGTCCGGGAAGCGATCGCCGAACTCCGGCGCATCGCGCGGGGCCTCTACCCGGTCGTGCTGCGCGACTCCGGTCTGGCCGCCGCGCTCGCCGCACTCGCCGAACACCGCCTGCTTCGCATCGGCGACCTACCCAAGACGAGATACCCGGCAGTTGTGGAGTCCACGGTGTACCGGCTCGTGGCCCTCGCCAGCGAGGTCGCGCCGACCACCGTGGCGCTCGACGAGCAGGACGCGACGGTGACCGTCCACGTCGATGTCGAAGGAGAACTGCCCGACATCGCCCAAGTACGCGACCGGGCGACCACACTCGACGGCCAGCTGACCGTATCGGGCGGGGAAGCTAGCTCCCGGATAACCCTCGTCCTCCCGGTACCGCGGAGTTTCTCAACCACGAAAGATCAGGTCGCCAGTACATAGATAATCGATCTGCTTGGCAGCGGTCAACCTGTGCCAGCCGATCCCGCAGCGCATAACGACGGCTCGCCGCGCACAACTCGCAATTCGACACGTTCACTACGGGGCCGGTCGACGGCTGTCCGGCCGACCTGGGTTGCATCACTATTCATAACCAGTCGGTAGGGAAACGCACTACTTTGCCGCAGACAGCGTGCGCTTCGACCCGAAGGCTGCCTAACGCAGCGTCACGATATTCCGATCGCCCCGAGCCAGGCGTGGGGCCAGTTGAAGCCGGGCGGATTCCAGTGAACGTCGCAACACTCGAGTGGTTCGGGAGTTGCGATGGCTCATGGCCGGCCGGGTGCGGCGCCGCAGACGGCGAAGCGGGAGCAGTTCGCGCGGTTGATCGCGCTGGGTGTCAGCAGTTCGGAGGCGTGCCGGATCGTCGGCGTCAACCAGCGGACCGGGAAACGCTGGCGACACGGCCGCACAATCACCAGCAGCAGCGGGAAGCGGCTGCACTATCCGCCTGTGATCAGCACGCGGAAGCGGGAGATCTCACCGCGGTACCTGTCCGAAGAGGAGCGGATTCGGGTCGCCGACCTTCGCCGGGCTGGACTGGGGGTGCGGGCCATCGCTGAACAGGTGGGGCGCAGCCCGTCGACGATCAGCCGTGAGCTGGACCGCAACCGTGACCCGTCCAGCGGCCAGTATCGTCCGTTCACCGCGCAGCGGATGGCGGCCGAGCGTCGGGCGCGGCCCCGCAAGGGCAAGCTGGCACGGGATCCCGAGCTGCGGGCCTTCGTGCAGGAGCGGCTGAGACGGCGGTGGAGCCCGGAACAGATCAGTCACGCGCTGCGCAGCGAGTTCCCGAACGATCCGGAACGGCAGGTTGTGCACGAAACGATCTACCAGGCGGTCTACCGCCCCGATCTGGGTGGGTTGACCCGGGAACTGCCGCGGGTGCTGCGTACCGGCCGGCGTCGCCGCAAGCCGCACCGCCATCCCGATGTCCGGCGCGCCGGGGCGCTGGTCGACATGGCGATGATCGAGGCGCGGCCGGCCGAGGCGGCCGACCGCACCGAGCCCGGGCATTGGGAGGGCGATCTGATCACCGGCGCGAACAACCGCTCGGCGATCGGCACGTTGGTGAAGCGGTCGAGCAGGTTCACGATCCTGCTGCATCTGCCCGGCCGGCACACCGCGGCCGCGGTCCGCGACGCCCTTGTCACCGCGTTCTGCCAGCTGCCGGCGCGGTTGCGGTGCTCGCTGACCTGGGATCAGGGCAAGGAGATGGCGCTGCACAAGGAGATCACCGGCGCGCTGGGCATGCCGGTGTTCTTCTGCCACAAGGCTAGCCCGTGGCAGCGGCCCAGCAACGAGAACACCAACGGGCTGCTGCGCCAGTACTTCCCCAAGGGCACCGACCTGCGCGTGCACGGCGCCGACCACCTCGCCGCGGTGGCGGCCGAAATCAACGAGCGGCCACGCAAGACGCTCGGCTGGGACACCCCGGCCGCACGCCTGCTACCGCTACTGGCGGGGCTTGAACAGGGACTCACCGTCGTCGCCGCCGAGCAGGAACGTGAACCGGGCCAGGTCAGCGCGGAGCTGGCCGAGGTCGTAGGCCGGGGTACCGACGAAACGCCGTAGGGATGCGTCGAGCTGGTCATGCTCGGCGGTCAACCAGTCACCCAGGAAACGCAGCAGCTCGGCCAGCTCGGCGGCATCCCCGGCGTCCAGACTCACGGCGGGCATGACAACTACCTCCGATCTGACGTGACGACCGGGGCGAGCGTAGTGGTCGGGCCTCGACAGAGGCGGCCGAGGCGGTGAACCAGCGCCGGGGCGGCGCAGTCGGGCATAGCCACGGTTGGCAGGATGGGTGTCGTGGCAAACATGCGACGGCGCGGCCCGGAGCCACCCCCGGGTTTCCCGCAGATCCAGCACAAGCCCGGTGTCGCCAAGGAGATGCTGCGCGAGCTGGCGCCGCTGCTCGCCGAGGAAGGCATCGACGTCGACAACATCGACGTGCCCGACCTGGACACCCTGCAACGGGCGATGGACCGCGCGGTCGAGCGGCACAACATGGCCCTGTTCACCCCAGTCGGCCAGGCACGCCAGCTCGCAACCGTCACGCTCCGGCTGGTGATCGAGGCCATCGCCGAGGACAACACCACCCTCGCCGCCACGACCCTGGACCAAGTGCAGCCGGAGTCCCCCGACAACACCGCCGCCACCGTCGCCGGCTGCATCGGAGTCGCGCTCGGCCTGCTCGACACCTGGCTGTCCGGTCACCATCAGGACGCGCCCGCCCACCTCGGCGATCGGGTCCGACTCCCCGCCGGACACTGGCTCGGCGAACGCGCCGCCACCGACATCCTCGTCCTCGCGCGCAAAGGCCGGGCATTCCGATCGCTGAACACCCTGATCACCCGCCAAGGCGGCCAGCACATGCTCTACGGCAGCGCCCTCGCCCTCACCGCCGCCACCCAAGCCTGGGCGGCCAGCACCAACACCCCCGTGCCCGACCTGATCCGCGAAATCGTCCGCTAACCGGACTACCATCCCGAGCCATCACAGTCGCCGTATTGCGACGTTCACTGGAATCCGCCCCGTACGCGTGGGGCCACGTCAGACCGTCAGGATCACCGTGCCCGTGGGCCTCAGGTCGCGCGCCGCGCGGCAGGTCACTATCGGGTGTATTGGTCGGCTTGGAGGCGGTAGAGGTGTGCGTAACGGCCGTCGGAGGCGAGTAGGTCGGGGTGGGTGCCGTGTTCGATGACGTGTCCTTCGTGGAGGACGTAGATGTGGTCGGCGTGGCGGGTGGACGCGAGTCGGTGGGTAATGAGGACGATGGTGCGTCCGTCGCCGGCTAGTTGTCGGATCCGTTCGAAGGCTTCGATTTCGGCGCGGGGGTCGAGTGCGGCGGTGGGTTCGTCGCAGATGAGGATGCGGGCGTCGCGGAACCAGCCGCGGGCGAGTGCGAGGCGTTGCCATTGCCCGCCGGACAGCTCGACGCCGCCGGCGAAGTAGCGCGCAAGCAGGGTGTTCCAGCGGCGGGGTAGGCCGGCGATCAGGTCGGTGGCGGCGCCGTGGGTTGCGGCGCGGGTCAGGCGGCTGTGGTCGTGGGTGTGTTCGGGTCGGGCGATGGTGACGTTGATTCGGGCGGTGAACGGCCAGTGGGTGAAGTCCTGGGAGATCAGCGCAACCCGGTCGAAGATCGAAGCGCGGTTGAGTTGCGTGGCGGGGGTGCCGTCCCAGGTGATGTGGCCACCGGTGGGTTGGTAGAGGCCGGCGATGAGTTTCGCGAGGGTGGTTTTGCCGGAGCCGTTCTCGCCGACCAACGCGATGACCTGGCCTCGGTGGAGTTCGATGTCGACGTTCTCCAGCGCTGGGGTGTCGGTGCCGGGGTAGGTGAACGTCACGGCCCGGGCGGCGATCACCTCTGGGTCGGTGGGCGCGGGCGCGCCGGTAGTGGGTATCGAAGTGGCTTCGGCGAGCGCGCACACGTTGTCGAGGTCGGCGACGAACATGGCTTGCTCGTAGAGCCAGTTCATCTGGTCGACGAGCAGGCCGAGGTTGTTGGTGCCGGTGCGGATGGCGAGTACAGCGGTGCCGGCGACCGCGAGCGGCATGTTGCCGGTGAGCAGCAGAATCCCGAGGAGGGTGTAGGTGGCGGCGGTCGCGAGGCCGGCGAGCGCGTCGCCGGTGAGTTGGGTGCCGGCTTCGGTGTGGGCGAGGCGGGCTTGTTCGCGTTCGCCGGCCTCGGCGAGGCGGGCGTAGTGCGACAGCAGGAACGGGCCGCTGTCGTGGACCCGGATCTCTTCGGCGGCGTCCTGGTCGACCAGCAGCCGGGCGACGGCGTCTTGTTGGCGGGAGTGTTCGAGCCAGGCCTTCATGGATGCGTAGCGGCGACGATTCGTGCGGATCGTCGCCCAGCCTTTCGGCAGTGTGATCGCGACCAGTAGCGGCAGCAGCAACGGGTGCAGGATCCCGAGCACACCGCCGGCAGCCAACAAGCCGATTAGCGCGTTGATCAGCCCGATGCTGTGATTGACCATGCGGCGCGCGGCGTCGGCGCCGTACTGGGCCGAGCGGAGCAGGTTGTGGAACTCAGCGTCCTCGATCGTCGCGAGCTCGACCCGGACGGCGCGTTCCAACAGCCGCACGTTCGCTAACCTTTCGACCCTCGGTTCGAGCCTTCCCGCCGCGCCGACCGATACGGCACTGAGCACGCTGGCCACGACGCCGGCCGCAGCGATCGCGCCCAGCGCCGGCAACGCGGCCACCACCCGGTCCGCGGTCGGGCCACCGGCAAGCAGCTCGACCAGGACCTGGTTGGTGGCCAGCAGCCCGAATGCCGCCGCGACGCCCTGGCCCAGCTCCGCGGCCAGCACCGCCAGCAAAGCGCGCCGATCCGCGGCCCACGACAACGCCGCGGCACGGGTCACCATCCCGGGTAGGCGCCGGGCGATAGCCCAGAACCCGATCCCAAGTAGCACCCATTCATGTTTGGACCAGCCGGTGTCGTAGCTCAGACGGCCGCCGAACAACACGTCCGCTGCGCCGCTGTCCGCGGAGGTCGGCGACGAATCCGCACGTGGCGCGCTGATCTCCTGCGCTGATGGAACCGGCAGAGGACTTGCGTGGGGTGCGCTTGGTGGCGTCAATGGCTCGGTCGGTTGCGTCATTCGGATGGGCCTCCCACAAGGTCGGACTCGGGTAGCCACCCAGCAAGGGAACGAGTTGGTCTTCCTGCCTCAGCCGATCCGCAAGGGACGGGGCGTCCGAGGAGGTGGGCGGCGCGTTGGCGGAGAAGCTGGATGAGGTGGAGGTTGTCGCCGCGGGTGGTGGTGTGGAGGAGTTCGGTGATGGCGACGAGTTCGGCGAAGCGGCCTGCGGATGTGTCGAGGTGGTGGGCGAGTTCTTGGCGGATTCGGGCGGCGACCTGCGGGGCCGGCAGGCTGTTGGTGTGGAGCGTGGCGGCGTCGTAGCCGGTTGGGGCGAGGCCCCAGCCTTCCCAGTCGATTATGTGGAGGGTCGGCGCGCAGAGGTTGGCGAAGTGGAAATCGCCGTGTGCGGTCGTCCAGGACGGCGCGGTGGTCTCAATGGGTCCGCCGAGGAACCGGGGCATGGCGTAGTCGAGGTAATGCTGGGTGATGGTGTAGCGGTCGGTGGGAACGCTTGCGATGTCGTCTAGAGCACTGCGTGCTGCTGCCCACCATTCCCGCGGCAGGTTGGGTGTTGTCATCCGCGTCGCGGAAATTGAGATCGGCGGCGTGGTCACTCGCTCGTAGAGTTCCGCGCGGTACTCCCACCCGTGCTCGTTCCAGTCGTGGTGGTCGCGTAACCGAGGGCGGGGCACCGATCCCGGGATGGCGCTCTCAGCGTCGAGCGAGCCGTTCCAGAAGATGGGGTTGTTTTGTCCCTCCCGGGCTGTTGCCAGCCGGAGCCAGGCCGGTCCATCGGATGCGGTGACGGGCCGACCTAGTGTTCGGCCGCGCCAGCCCCACGCCTCGCGAGCGTCGTGTGCGGAGTGCACACCAAGTGCGGTCTGTGCGCGCTGGTGTGCGGTGTGCATCCGCCGAGCAACCGCGGGATCCTCAGGAGCGGGCCACATTGGCGCTCTCCACGATGCGCACGACGTCGGGGACGGGCGGGTTCAGCATGGCGTCGCGGGCGGCCCGCGCGAGGATGGCCTGGGTCTTAGTGGGGAGTCCGAGGCGGTTCCAATGGAAGATGATGTGGTGCGCCAAGACATCCCGCAGGCCGCGCTGGAGCGTTCCGTCAGCTGCCGCGGCGCCAAGGGCGCGGCCGGCCTGGTCGAACCCTGTAGCCCACGGCGCGGCGTGCCCCAGAGGCCCGCTCGGGTTGTACAAGCCACTGGTGGGCGCGGCGTCGATGCTGAGGAGCCCTTGCAGGTCGCCGGCCAGGTCCCGAAGTCGGTCGAGGGGCGTCTCAGGCGGCAGCGGCCTCAGCTGCGTCACGCCGTGCCAGCAGGCGGCTTGCTCATGCCATTCCTGGCCGGCCCCCTGAAGCAGCGCACCGCACAGCAAGACGGAGAGTTCCCGGCGACCGAGGGACAGCTCGCCCGACCTGGCGGCGTCGTGGCGTCGCAGGTAGTCGAGGGTGCCGGTGCTGTCGGCGTGGAAGAGACGGTGGGCAATGTCCATGCCCAGCTGTCCGCCGAACGCGACGTTTTCTGGTTCGTAGATCGTCGGCCGCCACCGAACGATCTCGCCGGCCGTGGTGAGGCGGTCGAGGATGCCACCGATGGCGGCTTCAAGGTCGGCCATGGTGGCTTCGACGCCGACGCGGAACCGCATTCGCCAGCACGGGGATTTGCGGATGAACCACCACCGGTCCAGCACCCCGCCGTTCTCGGCGTGCTGGAACGCGGGATTGAGCCACCGCGCCGCGGTCTGTTCGGCTGTGTCCCAGTCGGCGAATTGGACACGGACCTGGTACCAACTCTCGCCGCTTCGGGATTCCAGGGCGGCGCGACCCGCTGCGCGGTAGACCTCGGCCGCGTCGGCGAGTTCGTCCGGATCCATCCCGATCTCGGCGGCGGCCTGCCGAAGGGCTGTGCCGGACAGGACCGCCAGGACGCCCTGCACGGCTCGGTCCGGTGCTATGCGTGCGGTCATCGAGGCTCCGTTCGTCGCAGGATCAGTCGAGGAGAAGTGCGGAGTCCCACCTGGTGATCGGCCGTATATCCGTTGCCGCGGCGTCAAGGGCCAACGCGATGCCGGCGCTCCCTTCGAGGAGTCCGAGGGGCAGGCCGGGGTCCATCTGCGCGTCGGCGTGTTCGGTGAGCCGGTCGGCGAGGTGCGGCAGGTGGTGGCCGACCGCGGGAGTGAGGGCGTCCCAGGCCGCCCGCCAGGTCGTTTGGTAGAGGCCCGCCCAGCCGTGGCACAGCCCGGCGTCGGTGATCTGGTCGAGCTGGGCCGGGTCCGCGAGGCACGCGGTGAGTGCGTTCTCGGCCAGTTGCTGCCGGCCGTGGTCGCCGGTGGCGATACCGGCGAGTTGTTGGGCGCGGGCCAGGCCGGGGGTGCCGTAGCACCAGCTCGGCCGCAGCGGTCCGTGTTGATCCGGGCGTCTCGTGCGTTGCTGGTCGCGGGTGATCCATTGTGGCCACCACACGCCGGTGTCGCTCTCGTGCCGCCAGGTGTCGAGCCAATCGTGGATGGTGGCGATCGCCTCGGTATGGCCGTTGACGGTGATCCCGGCGCGCAATGCCTGGGCGAGGAGCGCGAGCGGTCCGGCGATGCCATGGGCGAGACCGAAGTTGCCGTGCCCGCCGCGGAGCTCGGCGGTGTGGCCGCGGGCCGGGTCGTGGCCGGTCCACCAGCCGGGCAGCAGGTCCCCGTCGACGCGCAGGGGTTGGGTGAGGCGGACCAGGTAGGTCAGGATTCGGTCGAGGGCGTCGCTGCCGGAGTCGTGGCGCAGCAGGTGCGCGCCGATTCCGGTCAGGCCGTGCAGCAGGTCGTATTCGGCGAACGTCGGGAGTTCGCGGCGGTCAATACGGGCGTGGGCCAGGTCGACGCATTGGTGGGCGAGTTTGGTGACGATCGGGTCGAGGGTCGCAAGCGTGGGCCCGTAGCGCGGAGTGCCGTCGGCGCCGGCCGCGTGCAGCAGGAACGCGATCGCGGTCACCCCGACCATCAGCCCTGTGTCCAGGGCGGAATTGATGTCGCCGCTGGCCGCGGCCGTCACCGCGTGGTGCGCGTCCCGCCACGAGGTCTGGCCGTGGTGCGCGCGTTCGATCTGCGCGAGCGCGTGGCCGGCGGCGCCGTCGGCCAGGGACTGCGCCCTGAGCTGCGGCTCAGCGATACTTGGTCGAGGGTCTGGGTCGGCGGCGGCTGTCATCCGGATTGATTCCGTGGCGGCCTGCTGGGGACGGGTCCGCGCATTCACCGATCGCTCCCGTCGTGGGCCACGCGGCGTTGGGCGGCGGCGCGGGCGAGGCGGTGGGTGAGGCGTTCTCGGTCCGGGTCGACGCCGAGAGCCCGGACGTGGTGCCCGTGCAGCAGGGACCGCAGCACCGCGTGCGGGTCGCGTTGCGCCGCGAGCGCGGTGCGGTAGGCCGCGAGCATGACCCGCCGGTGTTCCCAGGCCAGGAGCACCAGCTCGCCACCCGGCTGGGCGCGCAGGGCCTCCCAGTTTCCGGTCGGGTCAGCCAGGCGCAGCGCGGTGTCTCGGAGGGATCGGTCCTGTGGGCCGTGTTCGCGGGGTATCTGGTCGATGAGCCACCGGTGCCCGACCACCGGGGCCTTGGTGTAGGAGACGGCGAGGTCGAGCATGCTCGCGGCGGTCACCGCCTCGGCCGGCGCACCGCTCGTAGTGAGGGCGATCTGGGCGAGGGCGGCGACGGAATCGGCGGTGAAGACCTCGTGCGCGGCGGCCAGCGCCGGCCCGTGACCGTACCGGCCGGTCTCGGCGTGGTAGCTAGCGAACTCCAGATCCGGGACCCGGCCCGCGTCACCGAGGTCGGCGGCCCATTCCCCGACCCGGGCGATGGCCTGCCCGTAAACGTCGGGGTCACCGACGTGGAGGTGCAGGGCGAGGTGTTGCGGCAGGTCGGGGCGTGTCAGGTCCCGGTGGCGGGTGAACCACCACTGTGGTGGGTCGTCCCAGTCCTGAAATAGGGCGGGTAGGTGTTCGGTCAGGATCTCGTTCTGTCGGTCCGGGTGGCCGCCGATCCGGGCTAGCACGAACGGGGAGGCGCCTGGCATCGCCGCGGCGTCCGCTCGGGCGCACGAGCCGGCCTTCGACTGCGCGGCGGCAGCGCGCGGGGTGGAGCGCAGGGCAATCAGGAACTCGTGGGCGCGGCCCATAAAGCCGAGGTCGTCGCCGGTCGGGGCCTCCCGCAGTTCGACTTGCCCGGCCCGGTCCAAACGCGTGCGCAGTAACGTGCGGTGCAGCGGGTGGTCGAGATCGAGTGGGAGGCGCCGCTCGTCCTCGCACAACACCAAACCGGCCGGGGCGTGCCACCGGCGGCGCCACCGCACCAACGCGGTGTCCCATTCCGGGGAGGCCGCGCCGGATTGCGGGAGGTCGGTGGTGGTGAGAAGCCAGCGGGCCTGCGACAGCACGGCGCGGCCGGACACAACCCGGGGCAGGTAGGGCAGCGACGCGGCGGCGCCCCAGTCGAACCCGGCATACACGGCGCGGCGCGCGGTGGTGATCTCGGCGAGGAACCGGGCCAGCGGCGGGGTGAACGTGCCGGCCTCCAACGCGTGCAGGACCCGAGGTTCGACCCGGCGACTGGTCGAGAGCTGGATCAGGCGCAGATCGTGGGTGTCCGCGTGCACCGCGAGGTCCGCGAGGTCGATCAGGTTCTCGTGCGGGGGGTGATGTTCGGACAGTGCGATTGTCGCGGGCAGCAGCCGGGGTGTGCG
>Ga0210378_10000908_pt1 | contig 15559 bp, 16 predicted proteins | sample PLM1_60_b1redo_FD_155465 | JGI IMG/M metagenome (GOLD analysis project Ga0210378, IMG submission 155465) | Groundwater sediment microbial communities from an aquifer in East River, Colorado, USA - PLM1_60_b1 redo | ecosystem: Environmental > Terrestrial > Soil > Riparian zone | place: USA: East...
ACCTCCGGCCCCACCGCCGTCGTCGCTCCCCGCTCGCGCTGCGGGCCCTCGCGCTCGCTCAACTCCCGCTCCTCCCGGCGGCCCGGCCCTCGCACCTCCGGCCCCACCGCCGTCGTCGCTGGGCCCAACGAAAACGCTTCGCGTTCCCGCCGGGGACCGACGCCCGCTCGCGCTGCGGGCCCTCGTGCTCGCTCAACGTGGCCCCAGCGCTCGCAGTGCGCTGCGCAGCAGGGCGGGGACGTCGGCGCCGGCGTCGGCCTCCGGCGCCACCGCCGTGACCGCCTCCTCCGCCTCGCGAACGGTCCAGCCGAGGCCGACGAGGGCGTGCCGCACCTGGTCCCGCCAGGGTGCTACCGGGGTGACCGCGGCCGTGAACCCGTCCGCGGCCGGTCCGGCGTCCACGCTGCCGATCCGGTCGCGCAGCTCCAGCACCAGCCGCTCGGCCCCCTTCTTGCCGATGCCCGGCACCCGGGTCAGCGCGGTCAGGTCGGCGGTCGCGACCGCGCGGCGCACCTCGTTCGGCGGATGCACCGCCAGCACCGCCTGCGCCAGCCGCGGCCCCACCCCGCTCGCGGTCTGCAGCAACTCGAACAGCGACCGTTCGTCGTCGTCGGCGAACCCGTACAGGGTCAGCGAGTCCTCCCGCACCACCAGGCTGGTCGACAGCCGCGCCGGCTCGCCGACCCGGAGCCGCGCCAGCGTGCCGGGCGTGCAGGCCACCGCGAGCCCGACGCCACCGACCTCGACCACTGCCCCGTCCGGGCCGACCGCAGCAACCCGCCCGTGCACACTCGCGATCACCGCTGCTCCCCCATCTCCTCCGGCGCGTCGATCTTGGCCGAGTCAACGTCCTGCGGCGGCGCGTGGGGTTGACCCACCCAAGATCGGCGCAGGGCGGCGGCGATCCGGACCTGCGCGGCGCCGCGCCACAGCTGGCAGATGGCCAGCGCGAGCGCATCGGCCGCGTCGGCCGGCCGCGGTTTCTCGGGCAGGTCCAGCAACCGGGTGACCATCGCGGTCACCTGCGCCTTGTCGGCCCGACCGGAGCCGGTGACCGCCGCCTTGACCTCGCTCGGCGTGTGCAGCGCGACCGGCACGCCGGCCCGGGTGGCGGCCAAGATCGCCATCGCCGCCGCCTGCGCCGTCCCCATCACGGTGCGCACGTTGTGCTGGCTGAACACCCGCTCGACCGCCACCACGTCCGGCCGGTGCGCGGCGATGTCCGCCTCCAAGCGGTCGGCCAGCGCCCGCAGGCGATGCCCGACGTCCGCCTCCGCCGCGGTGCTGAGCACCGCGACCGACACCAGCCGCAGCGGCCGGCCCGGGCTGCCCTCCACGATGCCGATGCCGCACCGGGTCAGGCCCGGGTCGACCCCCAGCACCCGCACCGCCCGCTCCTCTTGTCGACAGCCGAACATCCGTTCGACACGCTATCGACCCGCCCACCCGCGCCGCGCGCCGACACGCCGACGAGTCGACATGTGAACTGCTTGCACCACACCCAAGAGTGGTGCGATCATGACGTCATGAGCAAGACCATCCAGATCCGGGACGTGCCGGACGATGTGCACGCCACTCTGCGAGCCCGCGCAGCCGAAGCCGGCGAATCGCTGTCCGACTACGTCCTACGGGAGATCGAGCGGCTCGCCCGCCGTCCCGCGATCGCCGACATTCTGATGCGCGCTGACCGTCGGTCCAGGCCGGCAGAGCTGGACGCCGAGTCGATCCTCGACGCCGTGCGAGAGGCGCGCGAGGGCCGCCAATCGGCATGATCGTCATCGATAGCTCGGCCTTGATCAACGCGCTTGTCTACCCCCGACCCAGCCGCGAACTTCGCCAGCGCCTGGATGGAGCAGAGTCGGTCCACGCTCCCCACCTGCTCGATCTGGAACTCCTCCATGTACTCCGCCGGCTGGTCCGCGCCGGAAAGCTCAGCGACGACCGAGCGGACGACGTCCGCCGCGACGTCGCGACACTCGCCATGAGTCGCTACCCGCACGAGGGGTTGGTGGATCGGGTCTGGGCGCTCCGGCACAACTTCACCGCGTACGACGCGGCCTACATCGCGCTGAGCGAGATGCTCGGCATGCCCCTGGTGACCTCGGACACCCGTATCGCGTCGGCCTCGCGCCAGCACCAGGCGCAGATCGAGCTGTACCCGTTCGGTTAGCCGACGGAGGCCATGATCTCGTCGGAGACGTCGAAGTTCGCGTAGACGTTCTGCACGTCGTCGGAGTCCTCCAGCGCCTCGATCAGCCGGAAGACCCGGCGAGCGCTGGCCTCGTCCAGGGGGACGTGCACGCTGGGCACGAACGACGCCTCGGCCGACTCGTAGTCGATGCCGGCGTCCTGCAGCGCGGTGCGGACGGCGACCAGGTCTCCCGGCTCGCTGACCACCTCGAACGACTCGTCCAGGTCGTTGACCTCCTCGGCGCCGGCGTCCAGCACCGCGGCCAGCACGTCGTCCTCGGTCACCGCGCCGGCCTTGGGGACGATCACCACACCCTTGCGGGTGAACAGGTAGGCCACCGAGCCGGGGTCGGCCATCGAGCCGCCGTTGCGGGTCATCGCGGTGCGCACCTCGGAGGCCGCCCGGTTGCGGTTGTCGGTCAGGCACTCGACCAGGATCGCCACGCCGCCGGGGCCGTACCCCTCGTAGGTGATCGTCTGGTACTCCGCGCCGCCGCCTTCGGCGCCCGACCCGCGCTTGATCGCGCGGTCGATGTTGTCGTTCGGCACCGAGCTCTTCTTCGCCTTCTGGACCGCGTCGTACAGGGTCGGGTTGCCGGCCGGGTCCCCCCCGCCGGTGCGTGCGGCCACTTCGACATTCTTGATCAGCTTGGCGAAGAGCTTGCCGCGCTTCGCGTCGACCACGGCCTTCTTGTGCTTCGTGGTCGCCCACTTCGAGTGGCCGCTCATCTCCCGCTCCTCCTGCTGCCCGGCCGTCGTCCCTCCGGCCGGACAGCCCTCGTCGCTGGGCCCAACGAAAACGCCTCGCGTTTCCGTCGGGGACCCAAGCCCCGCTCGCGCTGCGGGCCCTCGCGCTCGCTCACCGACGATCCCTCACCATCTGTACGAATAGCGCGTGCACGCGCGGATCACCCGTCAGCTCCGGGTGGAACGACGTCGCGAGCAGGTGCCCCTGCCGGACCGCGACGATCCTACCGGCGGCGGGGCCGGCCTCCACGGTGCCGATGACGTCGACCGGGTCGCCGACCGACTCCACCCACGGCGCCCGGATGAACACCGCGTGGAACGGCTCGCCGTCGACTCCGGCGAGATGGAGGCGCTCCTCGAACGAGTCGACCTGCCGGCCGAACGCGTTGCGCCGCACCGTCATGTCGATACCGCCGATCGTCTCCTGGCCCTCGATGCCGTCCAGGATCCGGTCGGCGAGCAGGATCATCCCGGCGCACGACCCGTACACCGGCATGCCGTCCGCGACCCGCTTCCGCAACGGCTCCATCAGCTCGAACGCGGCGGCGAGCTTGGCGATCGTGGTGGACTCGCCGCCGGGCAGCACCAGGCCGTCGAGCTCGTCCAGCTCGGCCGGCCGGCGTACCGCGACCGCGCGTGCGCCCGACCCGGTCAGCGCCCGCAACTGCTCCCGCACGTCGCCCTGCAGCGCGAGCACCCCGATCACCGGACTGACTGCCGACACCATCGGACCCCTACTCCGGCGGGCTCCCGTTCGTCCACCGACCTCCACCGAGTCTAGGTCGGCCGACCCGGCTCCCTACCAGCCGCGGTCGGCGTACCGCTCGGCCTCCGGCAGGGTCGCCACGTTGATGCCGACCATCGGCTCGCCGAGGCCGCGGGAGACCTTCGCGATCACGTCCGGGTCGTCGTGGAACGTGGTGGCCTTGACGATCGCCTCGGCCCGCCGGGCCGGGTCGCCGGACTTGAAGATGCCCGAGCCGACGAACACCCCCTCAGCACCCAGCTGCATCATCATCGCCGCGTCCGCCGGAGTGGCGATGCCTCCGGCGGTGAACAGCACCACCGGCAGCTTCCCGGCCCGGGCCACCTCGGCGACCAGCTCGTACGGCGCGGCCAGCTCCTTCGCCGCCGCGTACAGCTCCTCCGGCGCCAGCCCCGAGAGCCGGCGCAGCGCGGAGCGGATCGCCCGCATGTGCCGGGTCGCCTCCACCACGTTGCCGGTGCCCGCCTCCCCCTTCGACCGGATCATCGCCGCACCCTCGGCGAGCCGCCGCAGCGCTTCCCCCAGGCTGGTGGCACCGCAGACGAACGGCACCGTGAACGCCCACTTGTCGATGTGGTGCGCCTCGTCCGCGGGCGTCAGCACCTCGGACTCGTCGACGTAGTCGACCCCGATGGCCTGCAGCACCTGCGCCTCGGCGAAGTGCCCGATCCGGGCCTTCGCCATCACCGGGACGGAGACCGCCGACATGATCGCCTCGACCATGTCCGGGTCGGACATCCGGGCCACCCCGCCCTGTGCCCGGATGTCGGCGGGCACCCGCTCCAGCGCCATCACCGCCACCGCGCCGGCGTCCTCGGCGATCTTCGCCTGCTCGGCGGTGACCACGTCCATGATCACCCCGCCCTTGAGCATCTCCGCCATGCCGCGCTTCACCCGCGCGGTGCCGAGCACCGGCTGGTCCGGGGCGGTCGAGGTGGGGGCCGTCGAGCCGGCGTCAGACATGCGAGCCATTCCTCGATGGTAGGGGTGTCTGATGGGTCTTGGTCGACCCGCGCCGCCGAAGATCCGTTAGGCGGCCGTGCTGGAGCAAGATAGCCCGGTGCTGACCCGCGAGCGGGTCAGCACCGGTCAGCCATCCCTTCGGCTCAGCGGGCCGCCCACCGGCCGCCGGTGGGAGCCAGCAGCACCCAGACCCCGCCCGGCTTGAGCAGCAGGTCCTTGCCGTGGCCGTCGACGAACCGGGTGGGTGACCGGGGAGTGGGCCGCACCCATCTGCCGACCACCGCACGCCCGTCCCGGAACAGGATGGCCCGGCCGGTGCCGACGCTGTGCGTGTACGCCGCCGGGGCGCCGGTCACGTCCACGTCCCCGCGGTCCACCGTGATGCGGCAGAACTGCAGGAGGACGTTGGGTGCGCCCAACGGGACGCCGGACGCCGACCGGCGGACCGTCCCGTCCGGCGCGGTGTACACCCACTTGTGGCTCGGCGCGTCCCATTGGAACCGCACCGTGGTGATCCCGATCACCGCCGTCAGCCGGGTGACCCGCCTGGCCCGGGTGACCCGGGGGTCTGGGCCGGCGCTCCACCGGAAGCCGACGTCCTTGACCCGCGCCGCCGCCCGGGGCAGCGCGGACGCGAGCCGGGGCAGGTCGAGGACCAGGTTGTACGGCGCGTACCGGCCGCCGTCGCGGTGGTAGGCGAACCCCTTGGTGGCCGGGGAGGCGTCGATCAGTGCCGAGCGGTGCAGCGTGGCCAGCGGACCGCCGGCACCGCCGGAGAACGCCAGCGCCACCCGGCCGTAGCTGGCGAGCAGCTCCGGGTCGGAGTTGCGCACGCTGCGGACCGGCTCCACCCGGCGCGGGCGGCGGCTGGCGAACACCGCGACCAGCCTGGTCTGGCCGCCCTCGACCTGCTCGACGTAGACCACGTCGGCCGACTCGAGCCCGACCTGCGGGCGGGCCGCCCGGGTGTTGTCGATCTTGACGGCGACCACCGGCCCGGACGGCACCCCGAGCCGGCCGGTCAGCGGATTGCGGGTCATCCGCGGCGGTGCCGGACGCGGCGCCGGGCGGGCGGGCGACCGGGTCGCGGTCCGGGTCGCACTTGTCGGCGCGCCGCCGGGCGCCCCCTGCGGCGCCGGGTTGTCCGACGACGTGCAGCCGGCGACCGCGACCAGCAGCGCCGCCACCAGGGCCTGGGTCCACCTCGACCTGTCCAGCACGAACGCCCTCCCGGTATCGGCACGCAAGGCACACCATAGGACATTCGGCCGACACGGCTGGGATGGCCCCTGCCGGCCGGGACAGACGCTAGCGGCGGAAGACCGGAGGGCCGCTGATCCGGCGGGCGGTCATCGGCGGAACGGTGTCGTCGATCTCGAAGAACGCCGGCACCGGTCGGCGGCCGCCGAGCCGGAGCAGCCGGGGCATCCGGCTCCGGCGCAGCGCCGCGGTGTCCCGGACGGCGTCGTTGTAGAAGCGGCGGGCGAACGCCACCCTGCGGGCGGCATCCGTGAGGTCGGCCAGCAGGTGTGGGTCGACGTCCAGGCTGGCCGGGATCTCGTGCAGTGCCCGGCTGAGGTCGTTCTCGGCGGCTTCCCGGGTGGTCGGGTCGGCGTCCAGCGAGGCTCGGGCTGCCGCCCGCAGCCCGTCGGCTAGATCCGCGCCGAGCGCCACCGCCGAGGAGTCGACCAACGCCCACAGCGCCGCCGCCCGCCGCACCAACTGGGCGTCCAGGGACGCCCGCGCGGCGTCCACCCGGCTGTGCAGCCGGTCGACGCGGGTCGCGGTCCAGGTGACCCAGGTGGCCAGCAGCGCCACAACGACCACAACCGTCACGACTATGCCCACGACGGCCGATGGTAGGCCGTGCGGGTTACGGCCCGTGGTGATTTACCGTCGGCGCGGCAGCCCGCCCGAGGCTGGCTCTAGGCTCGGGTGCCGGCGGAGCCGGTGTCGAGGCGCGCATCGGCGGTCACCGCGTGCGGGTCGGCTGCGATCACCGTCTCGTAGACGTCGACCACCTGCGCGGCCACCACCCGCCAGTCGTAGCCGGCGACCGCCCGGGTGCCCAGCTCGGCCAGGGTGCGCCGCCGCTCCGGGTCGTCGAGCAGCGAGCCGAGCGCCGCGGCGAGCGCGGCTGCGTCGCCGGTCGGCACCAGCACGCCGGCCAGGTCGCCGTCGGTGTCGAGCACCCGGCGGAAGGCGTCGAGGTCGCTCGCGACGATCGGGGTACCGGCGGCCATCGCCTCCAGCAGGATGATCCCGAAGCTCTCCCCGCCCAGGTTGGGCGCGCAGTACACGTCCACGGACCGCAGCATGCGCGCCTTGTCCTCCTCGCTGACCTGGCCGAGCAGGTCCACCCGGCCGGTGAGCCCGGCCGGCAGCGAGGCCTGTAGCTCGTCGGCGTCGCCGCGGCCGGCGACCAGCAGCCGCAGGTCCGGGCGGCCGGCGGCCAGCGTCGCCATGGCCTGCAGCAGCACCGGCATGCCCTTGCGCGGCTCGTCGTACCGGCCGATGAAGCCGACCGTGCCGCCGGCCCGCGGGTAGCCCGGCAGCGGCCGCGCCGAGCCGAACCGGGCCACCGCGACGCCGTTCGGGATCTCCACCGCGTCCCCACCGAGGTGCTCCACCTGCACCTTGCGGGCGGCCGCGGAGACCGCGATCCGGCCCCGGATCTTCTCCATGAACGGCTGCAGCATGCTGTGCGCGGCGGCGAGCGAGCGGGACCGGGTCGTCGCAGTGTGGAACGTGGCCACGATCGGCCCCCGGGCCAGCATGCAGGCCAGCAGGGACAGCGAGGGCGCCACCGGCTCGTGCACGTGCAGCACGTCGAACCTCCCGTCCCGCAGCCACCGCCGCACCCGGGCGGCCGAGACCGGGCCGAACTGCAGCCGGGCGACCGAGCCGTTGTAGCGCACCGGCACCGCCCGGCCCGCCCCGACCACGTACCAGGGCAGCGGGGTGTCGTCGTCGGCCGGGGCGAGCACCGACACCTGGTGCCCCATCGCGAGCAGCGTCTCGGCGAGGTCGCGCACGTGCGCCTGCACGCCACCCGGGATGTCCCAGGAGTACGGGCAGACCAGCCCGACGCGCATCGGCTACCCCTCCTGCACCGGCGTGGTCGGCACCGGGGCAACGGGCCGGTCCGGCGCGGTCGGCTCCGGCGCGCCGGCGACCGCCGGTAGGTCGGCCAGCCACAGCCGCTGCAGCATGTGCCAGTCCTCGGGGTGCTCGGCGATGTCCGCGGCGAAGACGTCGGCCAGCGCCTGGGTCGCGGCCCGGACCCGGTCCCGCAGGCGGCCGTCGGGCAGCGCCAACGGCGGGTGGATGCGCTGCCCCCAGCCGTGCTCGGTGAACCACAGGCCGACCGGGAGCAGTGCGGCCCCGGTCGTCGCGGCCAGCAGCGCCGGGCCGGCCGGCATCCGGGCCCGCTCGCCGAAGAACGTCACGTCCACGCCGCTGCGGGTCAGGTCACGGTCGCCGAGCAGGCAGATGACCCCACCGGCCCGCAGGCGCTCGGCGAGCACTTCGGACGGCGGCCGGCCGCCCCCGGTGAGCGGCACGACCTCCATGCCGAGTCCCTGCCGGTAGGCGAGGAACCGCCGGTACAGCGACTCGGGCCGCAGCCGCTCGGCCACCGTGGTGAACCGGCCGTGCTCGGAGATCAGCCAGACGGCGGCGGCCTCCCAGTTTCCGCTGTGCGGCAGCGCGAGGACCACTCCCCGGCCGGCGGCCACCGCCTCGTCGATGTGCCGCGCGCCCTCGGTGCGGCAGCCGGCGGCGACCGCCTGCATGTCCAGCACCGGCAGCCGGAAGACCTCCAGCCAGTACCGCGCGTAGGAGCGCATCGCCCGCCGGGTCAGCGCGTCCAACTCCGCAGCGGACACCTCCGGCCCGACCACCCGGCGCAGGTTTGAGCGCAGCCGGCGCACTCCCTTGCCCTGGCGCCGGACGGCGACGTCGGCGACCCGCCGTACCCCGCTGGCGGCCACCCCCTGCGGCAGCGCCTTCACCACCGCCCAGCCGGCCGCGTAGCCGGCGTCGACCAGGCTGCCCCGCAGCCGGGCCAGCGCGCCCCGCACCCACCCGGCCGCCGGCCGCCCGTTCCCAGGGCGCCCGGCCGCCGGCCCCGCGGTCACCCGGGCCGACCAGGCGGGGTCGGAGCCGGGGCCGGCGGGTCCGACCGGGCCGGCGGCAGGCCCGCCGACTGCCGGCGGGCCTCGACCAACCGCTGACCGACGGTCACCGTGGACAGGCCGACGAGCAGCCACAGCGCCGCCGCCAGCACGTACGGCACGCCCAGCCCGTCCAGCCCGGTGCCGACCAACACGATGATCAGCCGCTCGGCCCGCTCGACCAGGCCGACGTCGGCGGTGAGCCCCAGCCCTTCGGCGCGGGCCTTCACGTACGAGATGAGCCCGCCGAGCACCAGGCAGAGCAGGCAGGCCAGGGTGAGCGGCCGGCTCGCCCCGGGCCCGGAGAACCACCACAGCAGTGCCCCGAAGACCGCCGCGTCGGCCACCCGGTCGGCGGTCGAGTCGAGCACCGCGCCGAACTTCGTCGAGCCGCCGCGCGCCCGCGCGACGGCCCCGTCGAGCATGTCGAACATCACGAAGAACCAGATGACCAGCGTGCCGACGAAGAACCAGCCCCGGGTGAAGAACCCCAGCGCCCCGCCCACTGCGCCGAGTGTGCCGACCACCGTGATCGCGTCCGCGGTCACGCCGGCCCGGGCCAGCCTGGCGCCGAGGGGCGCGAGCGCCCGCGACACCGAGGCGCGGGCGAAGATGTTGAGCATCGGGGGTCCGTTCGAGTCGGATGTACGTTCCACGATAGTGGGTCCGAGTGTCCGCTGGATCTTCCGCGCCCGGCCGGTTCGTCCGCCACCGGGGGTGGGCGGTGAACGGCAGGATGTCGGACTGCTCGGCTCCGGGCTCGCTCCGCTCCTCGCTACGCTGCGATGCTCACTCGCCCGTCACCTTCGCACGACGCCTGGGACGCTTGTCGGTAGCGTGGGGAAGGTGTCGAATCGCGGGATCGGCGCACCGGGGCTCAGCGCGGGAGGTTGGCAATGTCGTCGAAAGGGGCAAGCAAGGGCGCGGACCGGGGGGCGGTCGCCGGGGTAGCAGCCATCGACCGCCCCGAGAAGGTGCGCAATGTCGCGCTGGTCGGCCACTCCGGGTCGGGTAAGACGACGCTCGTCGAGGCGTTGCTGCACGCCACCTCCGTCATCTCCCGGATGGGTTCGGTGCCGGACGGCAACACGGTGGGCGATGCCGACCCGGCCGAGGTCAAGCAGCAGCGATCGGTCTCGCTCGCGCTCGCGCCGCTGGAGCACGACGGGGTGAAGGTCAACTTGCTGGACACGCCGGGGTACGCCGACTTTGTCGGTGAGCTGCGGGCCGGGCTGCGGGCCGCGGACGCGGCGCTGTTCGTCGTGTCCGCGGTCGACGGCGTGGACGCGACGACCGTGTCGCTGTGGGAGGAGTGCGCGGCGGTCGGCATGCCCCGCGCCGTGGTGGTGACCCGGCTGGACCACCAGCGCGCCGACTTCGACGAGGCGGTCGCGGTCTGCCAGCGAGTCTTCGGCGACAACGTGCTTCCCCTCTACCTGCCGCTGCTGGCCGACGAGGGCGGCGTGGCCGGGCTCATCGGGCTGCTGTCGAAGAAGGTGTTCGACTACTCCGGCGGGTTCCCGCCGAAGGAGCGCGAGCCGGACCCGGAGCACCTGGACCTGATCGAGACCGCTCGTAACGCGCTCATTGAGGGAGTCATCGCCGAGAGCGAGGACGAGACCCTGATGGAGCGGTATCTGGGCGGCGAGGACATCGACATGGACATCCTCGTCGACGACCTGGAGACCGCGGTCTCCCGCGGGTCGTTCTACCCGGTGCTGGCCGCCTCGGCGACCACCGGCGTCGGCCTCTCCGAGCTGCTCGAGGTGCTGACCAGCGCGTTCCCGTCCCCGCTGGAGCACGACCTGCCCGCGGTGACCGGCATCGACGGCTCGCCGCGCGACCCGCTGCCCTGCGACCCGAACGGGCCGCTGGTCGCCGAGGTGGTCAAGACCACGGTGGACCCGTACGTGGGCCGGGTGTCGCTGGTCCGGGTGTTCTCCGGCACGCTGCGCCCGGACAGCGCGATCCACGTGTCCGGGCACGGGCTGGCCGAGCGTGGGCACGAGGACCACGACGTCGACGAGCGGCTCGGCCACCTGTTCTCCCCGCTCGGCGCGACGCTGCGGCCGGTGACCCACTGCGTGGCCGGCGACCTGTGCGCGGTGACGAAGCTGACCTCGGCCGAGACCGGCGACACGCTGTCGGCCAAGGACGACCCGCTGCTGGTCGCGCCGTGGGAGATGCCGGAGCCGCTGCTGCCGGTGGCCGTCCAGGCGAAGACCCGCAGCGACGAGGACGCGCTGGCCAAGGGCCTGGCCAAGCTGACCGCGGGCGACCCGACGCTGCGGCTGGAGCGCAACCCGGAGACCCACCAACTGGTGCTGTGGTGCATGGGTGAGGCACATGCCGACGTGCTGCTCGACCGGCTGCGCGACCAGGGGGTGGAGCTGTCCACGGTGCCGGTGGTGGTCCCGCTGCGCGAGACGTTCGGCGGGAAGGCGAGCGCACACGGGCGGCACGTCAAGCAGTCCGGCGGGCACGGGCAGTACGCGGTGTGCGACATCGAGGTGGAGCCGCTGGAGCGCGGGACCGGGTTCGAGTTCGTCGACAAGATCGTCGGCGGTGCCGTCCCGAACCAGTTCATCCCGTCGGTCGAGAAGGGCGTCCGGGCGCAGATGGAGAGGGGGGTGGCCGCCGGGTTCCCGCTGGTCGACGTCCGGGTCACCCTGGTCGATGGCAAGGCGCACAGCGTCGACTCCTCCGACGCGGCCTTCCAGACGGCCGGGGCGCTGGCGCTGCGCGAGGCGGCGAAGTCAACCAAGATCAACCTGCTGGAGCCGGTGCACGCGGTGTCGGTCACGGTGCCGGACGACTACGTGGGCGCCGTGATGAGCGACCTGTCCGGCCGCCGGGGGCGGGTCACCGGCACCGAGTCGATCGCCGGCGAGCGCAGCCGGGTGAACGCCGAGGTCCCGGAGGTCGAACTCGTCCGCTACGCGACCGACCTCCGCGCGCTCACCGCGGGCACCGGCCGGTTCACCCGCAGCTACCTACGGCACGACCCGATGCCGGAGCACGAGGCGCAGAAGGCGCTTGCGGCGGCCAAGGCGAAGGACTCCTGACCCGCGCGTCAACCTCGCGGGCCTGGCCGGCGTCTGCTATGCATCCCGGCACTGTCCGGGATGCATAGGGGGCACTCATGTCTGTCAGGTTGTCGCGCCGCGCTGGCCTGCTCGGCGTGCTCACCACCGCCGCGGTGGTCGTCATGGCGTCACCGGCGGTCGCGCTGCCGCCGTTCGGCACCGCTCCCGTCAGCGGCACCGGCTTCGGCGGCGTCGGCCCGGGCAAGCAGGTCACGATCCAGTCCGTGACGGTCGGCCGGCACGCCGGCTTCGACCGGGTCGTCATCACCAGCAAGGACGGCCTGCCGTCGTTCACCGTCCGGTACGTCTCCCAGGTCACCCAGGACGCCTCCGGGGCGCCCGTTCCGCTGCTCGGCTCGGCGTTCCTCCACGTGGTGTTGCGGCCGACCTCGACCGAGGTGCACTCCCCGCAGAACACGATCACCCCCGGGTTCCCGGCGCTGAAGCAGGTCAAGGGAGCCGGCGACTTCGAGGCGGTGACCTCGTACGGCATCGGCCAGGCGAGCAAGGCCGGGTTCCGGGTGCTCACCCTCACCGGCCCGGACCGGATCGTCATCGACCTGGCCGCGCCCTCCGGCGGGTCCGCCGCGGCTCCGTCCGGCGGCACCAAGAGCGGCTCCGAGTCCGGCGGCGGCGCGCTGCCGAGCACCGGCTTCCCCACGCTCGCGGTGGCCGGCTTCGGCCTGGCGCTGCTACTGGCCGGGGCCGCCGCGTACGGCCTGAGCCGCCGCCGTTCCACCGCCTGACACCGGTTCGGCGCTGAGTTCGGGGCCACGGGTGACGACCCTGTTGCGCGTCACCCGTGGCCCGAACTCGTCACCGCCGGCGGGATGGCGTCACTCGTCGGGCCAGGCGTCGGCGAGCAGGATGCGGGTCTCGGCGAGCAGTTGCGGCAGCACCTTGGTGTGCCCGACCACCGGCATGAAGTTGGTGTCCCCACCCCAGCGGGGGACCACGTGCTGGTGCAGGTGCTCGGCGATGCCGGCCCCGGCCACCGAGCCCAGGTTCATCCCGATGTTGAACCCCTGCGCGCCGCTGGCCCGGCGCACCGCGCGCATCGCCTGCTGGGTGAACGCGGAGAACTCGGCCGACTCCGCCGGCTGCAGGTCGGTGTAGTCGGGCACGTGCCGGTACGGCACCACCATCAGGTGCCCGGAGTTGTACGGGTACAGGTTCAGCACCGCGTAGACCACGCTGCCCCGGGCCACGATCAGGCCGTCCTCATCGGACAGCCGCGGTATCCGGCAGAACGGGCAGCCCTCCCCGTCCTTCGGCTTGCCTTCCCCCCGGATGTAGGCCATCCGGTGGGGGCTCCACAGCCGGTCGAACGGGTCGGGCTCACCGACGCCGTCCTGCCGGTGCGGGTGCGGCCCCTCCGTCACGCCCCGGCGCCGTCCTTCTCGGCCGCCGGGACGGCGCCGAACCGGGCGGCAGCCGGGTCGGCGTTCTCCCGCCGCTCGACGTACCCCACGATCTCCTCGACCGCCTGCGGCAGCGGCACGCCGTTGCGCTGCGAGCCGTCCCGGTACCGGAAGGAGACGGTGCCGGCGGCCTCGTCCTCGTCCCCTGCGATGAGCTGGAACGGCACCTTGCGCTTGGCCGCGGTGCGGATCTTCTTCTGCATCCGGTCGTCCGAGTCGTCCACCTCGACCCGGATGCCGCGACCGCGCAGCCGGTCGGCCAGCACGGTGAGGTACGGCACGTGCGCGTCGGTGACCGGGATGCCGACCGCCTGCACCGGCGCCAGCCAGGGCGGGAAGGCGCCGGCGTAGTGCTCGGTGAGAATGCCGAAGAAGCGCTCCACCGAGCCGAACAGCGCGCGGTGGATCATGTACGGCTGCTGCCGCGACCCGTCCGGCGCCTGGAACTCCAGCTCGAACCGCGGTGGCAGCTGCAGGTCGACCTGGAGCGTCGACATCTGCCAGCGGCGGCCGATCGCGTCCCGAACGTGCACGTCGACCTTGGGCGCGTAGTACGCGGCCTCGCCCGGCGCGACCACGTACGACAGCCCGGCCTTGACCAGCGCCGACTCCAGCGCGGCCTCCGCGTGGTCCCACTGCTCGGCGGTGCCGATGAACTCCTGCTTGCGGGTGGCCAGCTCCGCCTCGAACTCGGTCAGCCCGAAGTCGCGCAGCAGGTCGAGGGTGAACTGGAGCAGCGAGGCCAACTCGTCGGCGAGCTGGTCTGGGGTGCAGAAGATGTGCGCGTCGTCCTGGGTGAAGCCACGGGCCCGGGTCAGCCCGTGCAGCACGCCGGACTTCTCGAACCGGTACACGGTGCCGAGCTCGAACAGCCGCAGCGGCAGCTCCCGGTACGACCGGCCGCGGGACCGGTAGATCAGGATGTGGAACGGGCAGTTCATCGGCTTCGGGTAGTAGTCCGCGCCCTCCATCTGCATAGGCGGGTACATCCCGTCGGCATACCAGTCCAGGTGCCCGGAGATCTCGAACAGGGTCGACTTCGCCAGGTGCGGGGTGACCACGAACTCGTACCCGGACTGCTCGTGCTTCTGCCGGGAGTACTCCTCCATCACCCGGCGGACCACGCCGCCCTTGGGGTGCCAGACCGCGAGCCCGCCGCCGATCTCGGTCGGGAACGAGAAGAGGTCCAGCTCGGTGCCGATCCGCCGGTGGTCCCGGCGCTCCGCCTCGGCCAGCAGCCGCAGGTGCTCGGCGAGCGCGTCCTTGGACTCCCAGGCGGTGCCGTAGATACGCTGCAGCTGCGGGTTCTGCTCGGAGCCGCGCCAGTACGCCGCGGCCGACCGCATCACCCTGAACGCCGGGATGCGCCGGGTGGTGGGCAGGTGCGGCCCGCGGCACAGGTCTGTCCACACGCGACGACCGGTCGCCGGGTCGAGGTTGTCGTACATGGTCAGCTGACCGCCACCGACCTCGACCGAGGCTCCCTCGGCGGCATCGGCGGCCGAGCCCTTGAGCCCGATCAGCTCCAGCTTGAACGGCTCGTCCGCCAGCTCGGCGCGGGCCTCGTCGTCGGACACCGGCCGCCGGGAGAACCGCTGACCGGCCTTGACGATCTCGCGCATCCGCCGCTCGATCCGGTCCAGGTCGTCCGGGTGGAAGGAGCGCTCGGGCAGGAAGTCGTAGTAGAACCCGTTCTCGATAGGCGGCCCGATGCCGAGCAGGGTGTCCGGAAACAGGTCCTGCACGGCCTGCGCCAGGACGTGCGCGGTGGAGTGCCGCAGCACGGCGCGGCCCTCGGCGGAGCCCATCGGCACCGGTTCGACCTCGGCGTCCGCCGCCGGGGCCCAGGCGAGGTCCCGGAGCTCGCCCGAGCCCAGCTCGCGGACCACCACGGCGCCTGATGGCCCGTCCACGGGCACGCCGGCCGCCCGCAGCGCCTGCTCCGCCGTCGTGCCGGCCGCGACCGGAACGGCGACGCGGTCAGCGGGCGGTCGGGGCTGCGACACGGGACTCTCCTCGGATGCGGAACAGCGTTGCCGCCCCGATGCTATCGGCCGACGGCCCGGACACGCTTCGCATATCCGCCCCCACCCCCGCCGCTCGCCGATCTTGACGTTGCGGCGCGGTCGACGCCCGAGTGGTCCGGTACAACGTCGAGATCGGCGGAAGGGGGCCCCGGTCCGGTCAGTCGTCGCCCCGGGTCAGTCGTCG
>Ga0210378_10000909_pt1 | contig 15558 bp, 11 predicted proteins | sample PLM1_60_b1redo_FD_155465 | JGI IMG/M metagenome (GOLD analysis project Ga0210378, IMG submission 155465) | Groundwater sediment microbial communities from an aquifer in East River, Colorado, USA - PLM1_60_b1 redo | ecosystem: Environmental > Terrestrial > Soil > Riparian zone | place: USA: East...
CCGTGCCGAGGAGGAACGACTGATCTCGCTCGATCGGCTCAAGAACACCCTGCTCCACACGCTGTCGCACGATCTGAAGGCGCCGCTGACGGCGATCCTGGTGGCCGCCAGCACGCTCGAACGGCTCGGGGATCAGCTCGACGACGAGGTCCGCCGGCACATGCTCCGAACGCTCGTCGAACGATCCAAGGGGATGAACGCGCTGCTGACCGACCTGCTCGACCTCGACCGGCTCGACTCCGGCATCGTGGCGCCCCGGCGTTACCCGCTGGACCTTCACGAGCTGATCAGACACCTGTTGGCCAAGACGAAGGTTCTCGGCGATCGGACGGTCGAGCTCGAGGCCGGCGAGTGCCGGGCCAACGTCGATCAGCCGAAGGTCGAACGCATCGTCGAGAACCTCCTCGCGAACGCCGACCTGCACACGCCCGACGGGACTCGGATCTGGATCCGCTGCTGGCGTGAGGGCGACGCCGCCGTGATCGCGGTCGACGACGACGGCCCGGGTGTCCCGGCCGAGCTCCGCGACAAGATCTTCGAGGCCTTCTACCGCGGTCCCGACTCGGTGCACAAGCCCGGGTCCGGGATCGGCCTGTCGCTCGTCGCGCGGTTCGCCGAGATGCACGGGGGCCGAGCCTGGGTGCAGGCCCGGGAGGGCGGCGGCTCCTCGTTCCGCGTCCTGCTCCCCGACCGGAGCGGCTAGGTCGGGTGCCGCCGGGGCGGCCTGTACCATCGAACCCATGCGCACGCCCAGCACGCTGGCCGAGAAGATCTGGGAGCGCCACGTCGTGCACCGAGCCGACGGCGAACCCGACCTCCTGTACGTCGACCTCCACCTCGTGCACGAGGTGACCAGCCCGCAGGCCTTCGAGGGTCTGCGGCTCGCGGGTCGCTCCGTCCGGCGCCCCGACCTCACCGTCGCGACGATGGATCACAACGTCCCGACGATTGCGGGTCCCGTGGACCCGGTGAGCCGCACCCAGATGGAGACGCTCGAACGCAACTGCACCCAGGCCGGGATCACGCTGTTCCCGACGGGGGATCTCGGGCAGGGGATCGTCCACGTGATCGGCCCGCAGATGGGGCTCACGCAGCCCGGGCTGATGATCGTCTGCGGCGACTCACATACGAGCACGCACGGCGCGTTCGGGGCGCTCGCGATCGGTATCGGTACGAGCGAGGTCGAGCATGTCCTGGCGACGCAGACCCTGCCCCAACGGACACCGAAGACGATGGCGGTCACCGTCGAGGGCGAGCTGCCGGCCGGGGTCTCGGCCAAGGACGTGATCCTGGGGATCATCGCCAGGATCGGGACCGACGGAGGCGTTGGTCACGTCGTGGAGTACCGGGGGTCGGCGATCCGCTCGCTCTCGATGGAGGGCCGGATGACGGTCTGCAACATGTCGATCGAGGCCGGCGCGCGCGCGGGCATGGTCGCTCCCGACGAGACCACCTTCGCCTACCTGGAGGGCCGCCCGAACGCCCCGATCGGCTCGGAGTGGGACGAGGCGCTCGAGGACTGGCGATCGCTGCCGACCGACGAGGGAGCCGCCTTCGACAAGGAGGTGGCGTTCGACGCGGCGGACCTGCGGCCGCACGTGTCGTGGGGGACCAACCCGGGACAGACGGTCACGATCGACGACGTCGTCCCCGAGCCTGCCGACGAGACCGCCGAGCGCGCCCTCGCGTACATGGACCTGCGCCCGGGTACCGCGATCCGCGACATCCGGCCCGACACGATCTTCATCGGCTCCTGCACCAACTCGAGGATCGAGGATCTCCGCGAGGCGGCGCGGATCCTGGACGGACGGAAGGTCCGCGAGGGCCTGCGCGCGATGGTGGTGCCGGGCTCGATGCTCGTGAAGCGCCAGGCCGAACGGGAGGGACTCGATACGGTCTTCGCCGACGCCGGGTTCGAGTGGCGGGACGCCGGCTGCTCGATGTGTCTGGGCATGAACCCGGATCAGCTCTCGCCCGGCGAACGGTGCGCGTCCACCAGCAATCGGAACTTCGAGGGTCGTCAGGGCAAGGGCGGCCGGACCCACCTGGTCAGTCCGGCCGTGGCGGCCGCGACCGCGGTCCTGGGTCACTTCGCCGCGCCGGAGGACCTCGACGGATGAAGCCCTTCACGGAGCACACCGGACGGGCGTTGCCGCTCGATCGCTCGGACGTCGACACGGACCAGATCGTGCCGGCCCGGTACCTGCGCCGGATCGAGCGGTCGGGCTTCGGGCCGTTCCTGTTCGCCGAGTGGCGCAAGGACCCCGACTTTGTCCTGAACCGCCCCGAGTTCGCCGGCGCGACGATCCTGCTCGCCGGCCCGAACTTCGGGAGCGGCTCCAGTCGCGAGCACGCCGTGTGGGCGCTCGAGGACGCCGGGTTCCGGACCGTGATCGCGCCCTCCTTCGCGGACATCTTCCGCACCAACTGCCTCAAGATCGGCGTCCTCCCCGTCGAGCTCGCGCAGGAGTCCGTCCGGGCGCTGATGGACGCCGTGCTCGACGACCCGACGACCGAGATCACGGTCGACCTGCAGGCCCTGCGCGTGAGCGCCCCGGCCGTGCACGAGGCCTTCGAGATCGACCCGTACACCCGCTGGCGCCTGCTCGAGGGTCTCGACGACATCGAGCTCACGCTGCGCAACGCGGACGCGATCGATGCCTACGAGCGGGCCAGGCCCGCCCGGCTCCCAGCGGTCACCCGGGCCTGACCCGCCCGGCGGACGGGCCTCGCCCGCGGTCTCAAGCGTCCCTTCGGAAGGGTCGATGCCAACAGGGCTATGTCCAAGCCCGAGCACATCGACGCGGCCGATGTCGGCCGTCCCCGAAACGGCCCCGTCCGGCGACGGGCAAGCGACGTCCTTGTCCCACGGCCCCTGGCGGACAAGCCGCTCCGACGCGAGGGCGACGGGTGGCTCGAGCGGTGGATGGCCACCGTGGAGGATCTCGCGCGCCTGAAGGCGTCCCACCCGATGCTCGACGCGGTCATCGACGAGCAGGAGGGTCGCCGGATCCGGATCGGCGACCATTGGCTCGCGGACTTCGCCTCCTGCAACTACCTGGGTCTCGACCTCGACCAGGAGGTCATCGACGCGGTCCCCGAGTACCTCGCGAGGTGGGGGACCCACCCCTCCTGGTCCCGGCTGCTCGGCAGCCCCGTCCTGTACGAACAGCTCGAGGAGACCACGACGGCGCTGCTCGGGTCCGAGGACTCGCTGCTTCTCCCGACGATCACCCACATCCACATGTCCGTGATTCCCGTCCTGGTCGGCAGCGGCGTGATGTTCCTCGACGGCAGGGCGCACAAGACGATCTACGACGGCGCGAGCGTCGCCCGCGGGCACGGGGCGACGATCCGGCGCTTCCGCCACAACGACGCCGAGCACCTCGAGCAGCTCGTCAAGGCGTCGAGGACGACCCCCCGCGTGATCGCGGTCGACGGCGTGAACTCGATGACCGGGAACGCCCCCGACATCAAGGAGTTCGCGCGCATCGCCCGGGAGCGCGACGCGCTCCTGTACGTCGACGACGCCCACGGGTTCGGCGTGATCGGCGAGCGCTCCCCCGACGAGCTCTGCGAGTGGGGCCTGCGCGGCAACGGCGTCGTCCGCCATCAAGGGGAGACCTACGACAACATCGTCCTGGTCGCGGGGTTCAGCAAGGCGTACAGCTCGCTGCTGTCCTTCCTCGCGCTGCCGTCGCGGCTGAAGGACGTGCTCAAGGTCGCGGCCCCGCCGTACCTGTACTCGGGGCCCTCGCCGATCGCCTCGCTCGCGACGACGATCGCAGGCCTCGCGGTGAACGACGCCCGGGGCGACCTGTACCGCTACGAGATCTACCGCAAGACCCGGAAGGTCGTGGAGCGGCTGCACGAGCTCGACATCTACACGCCCAACGAGTCCGGGTTCCCGCTCATCGAGATCCCCCTGGCGCACCACGACGACATCGACGTCGTCGGCCGCTACCTGTTCGACCGCGGCGTCTACGTGACGATGGCGGCCTACCCCCTGGTCCCGAAGGATGAGACGGGCTTCCGTATCCAGATCACCGCGGCGAACCCGGACGACCAGATCGACCTCCTGTGCGAGGTGCTCGGCGAGATCAGCGAACGGTTCGAGCTCCAGCACGAGCAGCACCGGCGTCTGATGCTCCGCGCCCGAGAATCGAGGGGATAGGCGGTGGCCAAGGGTCCCGTCGCACACGGGCTCGGCCGGGCCGAGGCGCTGTCCGACGCCGGCGAGTACGCGGCCGCGCTCGAGGAGCTGGAGGCCGCGTCCGCGGCCGAGCCGCACAGCGCCGCCGTGTTCACGGCCCGCGGGTGGGCGCTCGAGAACCTCGGTCCCGAGCGGCTCGGCGAGGCGCGATTGGCCTACGAGGCCGCGCTCACGCTCGACCCCTCGGCGATGTGGGCGAAGGAGGGGCTGTCGAACGTGCTCCGGCGCATCGGCTACGGACGTGAGGCCGATCGGCTCTGCGAGGAGGTCGTGAAGGAAGGGCGTCAGCGCTACGAAGCGGAGGAAGACCTGTGGGAGCTCGTCGGATGGTGCGAGCTCCGGCTCGGCCGGTACCAGGACGCGGTGGCGACGCTCCGCGAGGCCCTCCGTCGTGACGGTCGCTGGATCGCGGTCCGCTTCGACCTCGCCCTGGCCCTGCTCTGCGCGGGCGAACGGTCTCGCGCCTTCCTCGAGTATTCGCGCGGGGTCCACCAGGCGGTGAACGGCGGTGTCGAACGGCTGCGCGGCTGCCTGCGCGTCGCGCTCGACGACCTGGAGGAGTCGCTCTCGGAGCGGCCGGCGCTCGCAACGACGCATGAGGCGATCGCGGCACGCGACCTCCTTCGGTCCACCCTACGGGCCGCCCACCAGGCCGGCTGAGCGGATGAGCGACCACCCGGACGGTCGCACGTTCATCGATCGGCGGATGCGGATCCTCGCGCCGCTGCGTCATCGCGACTTCCGGATGCTCTGGACGGGGATGACGGCCTCCCTGCTCGGCGACGGGATCTTCTACGTGGCACTCGCCTGGCAGGCCTACGAACTCTCGAACACGCCGTCGGCGCTCTCCATGATCGGCGTCGCGATGACCGTCCCGCACGTCGTGTTCCTGCTGGCGGGGGGCGTCGTCTCCGACCGGTTCGACCGGCGCAAGGTGATGATCGCCGCCGACCTGATGCGCGCGGTGGCGGTCGGTGCGTTGGGCGCCCTCGCGCTCTCGGGCCGGCTCGAGCTCTGGCACATGTTCGTGCTCTCGGGAGTGTTCGGCGCGGGAACGGCGTTCTTCGGTCCGGCGTTCGACGCGATCGTCCCCGGCCTCGTCCCGGATGCCGAGCTGAACCAGGCGAACTCGCTCGACCAGCTCGTTCGACCCGCGGCCCTCCGGATGCTCGGACCGGCGCTGGGCGGGTGGATCGTCGCGACGGGTGACCCCGGGACCGCGTTCGTCGTGGACGCCTGCACGTTCGCCTTCTCGATCGCCTGCGTGGCGCTCATGCGTGTCCGCCGAACGAGCCCCGAGGCGCCGCACGGGTCGGCGATCAGCGACATCCACGAGGGGTTCGCGTTCGTCCGCTCGCAGGTATGGCTATGGGGCACCTTCCTCGCTGCGACGCTCGGCTACCTGATCTTCTGGGGACCGTCGGAGGTGCTGCTCCCGTTCGTCGTCCGTAACGAGATGCACGGGTCGGCCGCGGACCTCGGTCTGATCTTCGCCGTCGGGGGGATCGGGGCCATGACGTCCGCGATCGTGATGGGCAACCGGCAGATGCCGCGCAGGAACATGACGTTCATCTACGTCGTGTGGACGGTCTCGACGCTCGCGATCGCCGGATACGGTTTCGCTCGGTTCCCGTGGCAGGCGATGGCCGCCTGCTTCGCGTTCAACGCGCTCGAGGGTGCGGGGACGATCGTCTGGGCGACGACCAAGGGGCGCCTGGTGCCGAGCCGGCTGCTCGGGCGTGTCTCGAGCTTCGACTGGTTCATCTCGATCGCGCTGGTGCCGATCTCCTACGCGTTCACGGGTCCGGTCGCCGACGTCTTCGGTCCCCAGGAGACGCTCGTCGGAGCCGCCCTGCTGGGCGGGGCGATCACCCTGGCCTTCCTTTTCCTGCCGGGGATGCGCGACATCGAGCGGAGCGGGGTCCTCGTGGGCACGCCGATCGACGCGATCGAGGACACGGGGTTCGGAGCCCTCGAGGGACCCCTGGCGCCCATCTCCGCTGGTCAGCGGCCTCTTCCGGCCGCGGGAACTTCCGGGGCGGCTCTAAGGTCGCCCGTTCGGCCCACCGATATCTGAGGCAGAGATGAAGTCCCGGGCCTGGTTCCTGTACCTGGGCGGCGGCATCGCCGCGCTGCTCGGTTTCCTGTTCCTGCCGCACCTTCGACAGGGATGGGTCTTCAATGTGATCTCGCTCTCGTCGCCGATCGCGATCGTCGTCGCGGTCCGCATGTGGAAGCCGAACGCCCGAGCCCCGTGGTACCTGTTCGCGCTCGGTCAGACGTTCTTCGTCATCGGGGACGTCATCACCTACAACTCCAACGACTTCTTCGGCACCGACCTCCCCCCCTTTCCGTCGATCGGCGACGTCGCCTACCTCTTGGTCTACCCCTGTCTGGTGGGGGGCCTGCTCCTGCTGATCCGCCGGCGCAACCCGGGCCGCGACCGGGACAGCGTCATCGATTCCCTCATCGTGGCGATCGGCGTCGGCACGGTGCAGTGGGTGTTCCTGATGTCGCCGGTGGCCCATGACTCCACCTCGACCCTGATCCAGAAGCTCGTGGGGATGGCCTACCCGTTCATGGACCTCATCCTGCTGACCGCCGTCGTCCGCCTCGCGATGGGCGCGGGCAGGCGCGCTCCCTCGATGTACCTGATGGGGGCGGCCGCCCTTGCCCTGTTCTTCACCGACACCGTCTACACGTACATCTCGGTCACCGGCGCCGTATACGACCAGTCCGGGTACCTCGAGGCGGGATGGGGCGTCTTCTATCTGTTGTGGGGCGCGGCCGCCCTGCACCCCTCGATGCGGAACGTCTCGGACAGGGCCCCCGACGTCGAACGCGGGAGGATGTCCAAGCTCCGACTGCTGTTGCTCGGCGGCGCGTCGCTGATCGCACCGGGCGTCATGTTGATCCGGCTCGGCCGGACGGACGCCGTGGACATGCCGGTCCTGATCGGGGCCTCGGTCATGTTGTTCGTCCTGGTCGTCCTCCGGATGGCGGGACTGGTCCGGCGTCAGGAACTGTCCACGCTGCGCGAGAAGGCCCTGCGCAACGCGGGTGCCGCGCTCGTCACGGCGACGAACCGGGAGAGCATCTACACGGCCACGTTGCAGGCGGCGCGCGCGCTCGTGGGCGATGACGGCGGCCTTCGGCTGCTGGTCGCGAACGACGACGACGCGGATCTGTTCCAGGTGGTGGCGGCCGCCGGAGGAGCCGAGGGCGTCGAGGGGACGAGGGTCTCCCTGTCGATCCTTCCTCAGTGGAAGCGCGACCGGCTCCAGTCCCACCGCTCGTACGAGGTCCCGACCGAGGAAGCCGAGCTCGCGAACTCGCTCGGCATGCCGGCGAACGCGACCTTCTTCTTGAACGCTCCTCTGTTCATGAAGGAGGAGCTCCAGGGGGTGCTCGTGGTCGCCGGACCCTCGAGCGTCCCCCGGGCGATCCGCGACTCGATCGAGGCGCTCTCCTCCCAGGTCGCCCTGGCGCTCGACAGCGCCCTCACGACCGAGATCCTGCTGATCCGCCAGAGCGAGGCGCGCTTCTCGTCGCTGGTCCAGAACTCGTCCGACGTGGTCATGGTCGTCGAGGCCGACTCGACGATCCGGTACATGAGCCCGTCGGTCGAGCGCGTGCTCGGGCACGCGCCGGGCGAGCTCGAGGGCACGAAGCTCACCATCCTGATCCACCCCGACGACCGAGCCGGCGTGCTGCAGTTCCTCACCTCGGGTGGCGAGGAAGATGCGCATCCTGGCCTCACCGAGTTCCGGATGAAGCACCGGGACGACTTCTGGCTGCACGTCGAAACCCTGCGGACGAACCTGATTCACGACGTGAACGTGAAGGGCATCGTCCTGAACACCCGTGACGTCTCCGAACGCAAGGCGTTCGAGGAGCGGCTGCAGCACCAGGCGTTCCACGACGCGGTCACGGGGCTCGCGAACCGGGCGCTGTTCAAGGACCGCGTCGAGCACATGATCGAGCGGCAGGCGCGCGACAACCTCCCCGTCTCGATCCTGTTCATGGACCTGGACGACTTCAAGACCATCAACGACTCGCTCGGCCACGCGGCGGGCGACCGGATGCTCAGCGAGGTCGGCGAGCGACTCAAGAACTCGCTCCGACAGGCGGACACCGCGGCTCGGCTCGGCGGCGACGAGTTCGCGGTCCTGCTCGAGGATGGCGGGGACGGGGTCGACGCGGCCGAGGTCGCCGCGAGGATCCTTGCGTCGCTCGAGGGTCCGTTCCACCTCGAGGGCAAGGAGGTCTTCGCGCGAGCCTCGATCGGCATCGCGACCGCCGATGCCGGGACGGGTGGTCCCGAGGGCGCCGAGGAGCTGCTCCGGAACGCCGACGTCGCGATGTACATGGCCAAGGAAGCCGGCAAGGGGCGCTACCAGGTGTTCGAACCCGCGATGCACGACACGGCGCTCCGACGCCTGGAGCTCAAGGCCGACCTGCAGCGCGCCGTCGACAACGGCGAGTTCGTCCTGCACTACCAACCGGTGATCGAGCTAGCGACCGGGCGCATCGAGGGTCTCGAGGCGCTCGTCCGCTGGCAGCACCCCACGCGCGAACTGATCGCACCCCTGGACTTCATCCCACTTGCCGAGGAGACCGGGTTGATCGTCTCGCTCGGCCGATGGGTACTGCAGGAGGCGTGCATGCAGGCTCGGCGGCTGCAGGAGCGGTACGTGATGGACCCGCCGCTGCAGATGGCGGTCAACCTGTCCGCGCGACAGTTGCAGCGCCCGGAGATCGTCGGCGAGATCGCGGAGACCTTGATGCAGACCCGGCTCGACCCGAGCAGCCTGGTCTTGGAGATCACCGAGTCCGTGATGATGCAGGACATGGACCTTTCGATCCAGCGCCTTGCGGAACTCAAGGAGCTCGGCGTGCAGTTGGCGGTCGACGACTTCGGCACCGGGTACTCGAGCCTGAACTACATCCGCCGGTTCCCGGTCGACATCTTGAAGGTGGACAAGTCCTTCGTCGACGGCGTCAACGAGGGCGGCGAGGAATCGGCGCTCACGGCCGCCATCATCGAGCTCGCGGGGATCCTGCGCCTGCGTCCGGTGGCCGAGGGCATCGAGCGGGCCGACCAGCTCGAGAAGCTGCTCGCCCTCCAATGCGACCTGGGCCAGGGGTACTACTTCGCGAAGCCGCTCCCCCTCGAAGCGGTGGACGAGCTCCTCACCACGCGCCAGACGCTCGAGAACCGGGAGACCGAGCTCTCCTCCTGAGCACGCGAGGTTGGGCCCGCTCACCAAGGTGGTCTCGGCCCCCGTTCTCCCGCGCACGAGCTCATGCGCGAAGTTTGGTCTGCGGCGGCCGGTCAAGAAGATGGCCCGAGCCTCAAACGCAGGATCGACGCCTGCTGCGCCTCTCCTGTTTGGCTCTGGCTGCATCGGGCAAGCACCTAGACGTGGAGCATCGGCTTCCCTACGACGTTGCGTCGATCAGATCGGCACGCGGACTGGTGCGCGACTTCGCGGAAGATCGGCTGTCGGGCCTTCGGCTCGATGAACTCACCCTCATGGTCAGCGAGGTGGTCACCAACGCCGTAAGGCACGGGTCACCCGAGCCCGACGGAAGCATCGGGTTACGCCTGGAGGAGGATCAAGATTCGCTGCGGGTCGTGGTGACTGACGGCGGAGGGCCTTTCGCTTTCGATCCTGGGAGCGTCGAGGATGGGAAGAGGAACGAGCACTTCGGTCTGCTTTTCGTGGACAGGCTTGCCGACCGCTGGGGGCTCTCCCTGGACGGCAAGAAGGCAATTTGGCTGGAAGTTGACTCTCGCAAGCCATCTTGACGTTGCCTGGTCCTGCCTACTGACCCAGTCCCAGCTCGCCGTGCGGGTACCGGCTCCCGGTGCGCCAGTCGTCGGGCGAGACGGCCGGATCCTTCAAATCAACTGACGCTGCTGCCACGATCCGATGTCAGGGAGTCGTCGAGGCCTCAACGAAGGGTCTCCGTGATGGACGCATTGAACGAAGACGCATACTCCGGCTCTGTAGGGGGTAGCAAAGCATTGCGTAACTCTCGGGACTGGAGGAACACTCATGGGATTCTTCGGAACGTTGTTGGGGTTTGGCGCCGGCTATGTGACAGGCATGAAGCTCGGGGACAAGCCGGTGCGGATGGTTCGAAACACGACGCAGCAGCTGCGCGGGAAGGCAGAAGGTACGTCGCGAATCGACATCCGTACGATGCGGGAGGTCATGTCCCCGTCGCTAGAGACGATCACGCCCGAGGGCACTCTCGCCGAGGCAGCCAGGCAGATGACTCGAGCCGATATCGGTGACGTGCTCGTCGTGGACGCAACTGGCCTGCTTCGCGGGATCGTGACCGACCGGGACATCGTCATCCGAGGGGTGGGCGAGGGCCTAGACCCGCGGGATACCCCTGTAGGGGACGTGATGTCGTCCGCGGTCACCATCTCGGCGACCGCATCAGTGGCGGAGGCGATGCAAATCATGCGTCGACACGACATCCGCAGGCTGCCTGTCGTGGAGGACGGACAACCCGTCGGCATCGTGTCGCTCGGGGATCTGTCGGCATCGTCCGAGGCTGGGCAGCTGCTCGCCGATATCAGCGCGTCGCCTCCTAGCTAAACCACATGTGATGGGTTCCCCAAAACGGACGACGCCCACCTGCGGGCGAGGCGGGCGTCATCCCTGTGACAAGACTTCGTTCGTACCCTCTCCGTACAGCAGGAAACACAAGCTGACGAAGGGTGACGGCGGCCCTCCCCCTGGCGAAGGCGAACGGGCAGGCGACCAGACCATGCGCTACCGGCGGCGAGCCACCCGGACACCACCCCAGGACGCGCCCCGAACACGGTCATGGCCATGCCAAGGGCCACGCCCACGCGAACGGCTACTCCTCCGCAACCGCGGGGACGGGTAGCGGCTAGAGCTCGACGCGGTACCGAACCGTCGGACGCATCTCGCAGTCGATGCGTTCGCTCGTCGCGGTACCGTCGTGCGCCCACCCGGCGGCCTCGTAGAAACGGCGAGCGCGCACGTTCGTCTCCAGCACCCACAGGGTGGCCGCCCGGAACCCCCGGGAGCGCAGATCCTCGACGGCGTGCTCGAACAGCCGTCGTCCCGTCCCTGTCCCGAGCCGATCAGGTTCGAGGTAGATCGCGTACAGCTCGGCCGTCCGCTCGCCGGCGTCGGCGTCCTCGCTCGGCCCGGTGACCGCGAACCCGACCGGCCCCGCGCCCTCCTCGACGACCCACGTGGTCCAGCCGGCGCGCGGTTCCTCGAGGCTCCGCCGGTGTTGGTCGAGGCGATCCTCCACGGCGAGGGCGTCGAGAAATTCGTCGGTCAGCTGACCCCGGTACGCCGCCTGCCACGATCGGACGTGGATCTCGGCGATCGCCCGCGCGTCCTCGGGGACCGCCTCGCGGATCGCTGACGGCATGCCGCTCAGGGTACCGCCGGCGGCGATGCCGACTCCTCGTCGTCCCGCGGGTGGAGCAGTCCGTACAGGTACCCGTCGACGAGCGCCTCCCAGGAGGCCTCGATGATGTTCTCGGACACGCCGACGGTGGTCCACTCCCGCTGGCCGTTCGACGTGTCGATGAGGACGCGAACCACCGCGCCCGTCCCGGTCGTCTCGTCCAGCACGCGAACCCGGAAGTCCTCGAGCGTGATGTGCTCGAGCTCGGGGTAGTCGTTCGCGAGCGCCTTGCGGAGCGCGTTGTCGAGCGCGCCGACCGGTCCCTGGCCCTCCGCGCTCTCGATGTGCCGGGTCCCCTTGGTGACGACCTTGACCGTCGCCTCGGCGAGCGGCGGCTCGTCGTCGCCGACACGCTCCTCGACATGGACCCGGTAGCTGTGGATCTCGAAGAACGGTTGCCGCCATCCGTCCGCCCGGCGCATCAGCAACTCGAGCGACGCGTCGGCGACCTCGAACGTATACCCGCGCGCCTCGCGATCCTTCAGATCAAGCAGCAGACGGCCGCCGCCCTCGGCGCCGAGCTCGATGCCGAACTCCTCGGCCTTCATCCGGATCGTCGCCGCACCCCCGAGGTCGCTCGCCACGACGCCGCGGCGGTTGCCCACCGTCGAGGGTTCGACGTGCTCGTACGCCCGGGACACGCGTTCGATGCCGCTCGCATGTAGGCCGGCCTTGTGCGTGAAGGCGTACCGGCCCGCGTAGGGCTGTCGCGAGTCGGGGGCGACGTTCGCGACCTCGGCCACGTAGTGCGCCACCTCGGTGAGCCGTTCCAGCGACCCGTCGGGCAGGCACTCGGCGCCCATCTTCAGGACGAGGTTCGCGGCGATCGGGATCAGGTCGGCGTTCCCGGTCCGTTCGCCGTACCCGTTCACGACACCCTGGACCTGGAAGGCACCCTGCTCCACGGCGATCAGCGAATTCGCGACGGCGCATCCCGCGTCGTTGTGCACGTGGATCCCGAGCGGGGTGCGCACCGCCTCGCGGACATCGGCCACGACCCGCGCCACCTCGTGCGGCAGCATGCCGCCGTTCGTGTCGCACAGGACCAATCGCTCGGCCCCGGCCTCCTCGGCCGAAGCCAGGACGCGCAGCGCGAACGCCGGATCGCTCCGGTAGCCGTCGAAGAAGTGCTCGGCGTCGAAGAACACCCGGCGCCCCTGTCCGCGGAGGAACGCGATCGAGTCGCGGACCATGGCCACGCCCTCGTCCAGATCCGTCCGGAGCGCCTCGGTCACGTGGAGGTCCCACGCCTTGCCAACCAGGCAGACCACCTCGGTCCCCGCATCGAGCAGGTCCCGGAGCACGGCGCTCCGATCCGGCGTCTCCCCCGCCTTCCGCGTCATCCCGAACGCCGTCAGCGTCGCATGCTTCAGCGTCTCGCCCGTCGCGAGCCGGAAGAACTCGGTCTCGCGGGGATTGGCCCCGGGCCATCCTCCCTCGATGAACGGGACGCCGAGCTGGTCGAGCTTGTGGAGGATCCGGAGCCGATCCTCGATCGAGTACGAGAAGCCGGTCCCCTGCGCGCCGTCGCGCAGGGTGGTGTCGTACAGCTCGACCCGGAGCGGCTCGCTCACGCCGAGGCCCCCTCGACGACGAGGTCGCCGACCTCTCTGGTCGAGAAGCCCATCGCGCCGGCACGCATCGAGTGCAGTTTCGAGCACGCGAACCGGATGCCGGCGGTCACGGCCGCCGCCGCCTCCGTCTCGCCCAGCTGCGCGAGCAGCATCTGTAACGCGCCGATCGCGGCGAGCGGGTTGATCGTGCCCTTGCCGGTGTGGTCGGGCGCCGTGCCGCCGATCGGCTCGAACATGCTCATCCCGACCGGGTTGATGTTGCCTCCCGCCGCGACGCCCATGCCTCCCTGGATCATCGCGCCCAGGTCCGTGATGATGTCGCCGAACATGTTGTCGGTGACGATCACGTCGAACCGCGAGGGCTGATCGAGCAGGTAGATGCACGCGGCGTCCACGTGGACGTAGTCCCGTTCGACGTCGGGGAACTCCGCCCCCACCTCGTCGACCGCGCGCTGATAGAGGTCGCCCGCGTAGGTGAGCACGTTGGTCTTGTGCACCAACGTCACCTTGCGCCTGCGTCCGGGGCCCATCGCGAGCTCGAACGCGTACCGGACGATCCGCTCGACGCCGTGCCGGGTGTTGATCGACTCCTGCACCGCGACCTCGTGGGGCGTGCCCTTGCGGTGGAAGCCTCCGGCGCCCGTGTAGAGGCCCTCGGAGTTCTCGCGGACGACGACCATGTTCACGTCGTCCTCGCCGTGCGAGGGCACGAGGGTCTCCACGCCCGGATAGCGCACGATCGGTCGGAGGTTCACGTACTGGTCGAGCTCGAACCGGATGCGCAGCAGCAGGTCGCGTTCGAGGAGGCCGGGGCGCACACGGGGGTCACCCACGGCGCCGAGCAGCACGGCGTCCATCGTGCGCAGGCGCTCGAGCTCCTCGTCCGGCAGCGCCTCGCCGGTGCGCAGGTACCGTTCGGCGCCAAGGTCGAACTCCACGAGCTCGACCCGGACGCCGAGCGTCCCCAACACCTTCAGGGCTTCGCCGACGACCTCGGGGCCGGTCCCGTCCCCGCGGATCACCCCGACGGTGTGCGTCCTCACGGCGTGACCTTCCCGGCGTCTTCGGCCTCGGCCTCGAGGTTGGCCATCAGCATCGCGCGGTTGACCGCGGCGAGGTAGGCGCGCGCGCTCGCCTCGACCACGTCCGTCGCGACACCCCGGCCCGTCACCCGGCGTCCGAGCGCGTCGAGTTGCACGACGACGTCGCCTAACGCGTCCGTGCCGCCGGTGACCGCCGAGACGTTGAACGAGACGAGCCGGCCCTCGACCCCCGACGCCCGCTGGATCGCGCCCATCGCGGCGTCGATCATCCCGTCGCCCATCGCGGACTCCTCGATCATCTCCTCGCCCCGGCGCAGCCGAACGCTGGCCGTCGGCGACAGCGCGGTGCCGCCGCCAACCTGGAGCGCCTCGAGCACGAACACGTCCTCGGCGGCCGCCCCGAGCTCCTCGGAGACGATCGCCGCGAGGTCCTGGTCCGTCAGCTGGATCTTCCGGTCGGCGAGGTCCTTGAAGCGCGCGAAGGCGCGGTTGAGGTGGTCCTCGTCGAGCTCGATCCCGATCTTCTCGAGCGCGTCCGCGAAGGCGTGCCGTCCCGAGTGCTTGCCGAGGACGAGCTGGTTGCCCTCCAGACCGATCTCGAGCGGGTCCATGATCTCGTAGGTCGCTCGATTCGCCAGCACGCCGTGCTGGTGGATCCCGCTCTCGTGCGCGAACGCCGACGAGCCGACCACCGCCTTGTTCGGCTGGACGCCGTACCCGGTCGTCATGCTCACCAGGCGCGACGTGCGGACGATCTCCTTGAGGTTCAGCCCGTGAGAGACGCCGAGCGCCTCCCGGCGCGTCCGGACGATCATCGCGACCTCCTCGAGCGAGCAGTTGCCGGCCCGCTCGCCGATCCCGTTCACGGCCACCTCGACCTGCCTCGCGCCGTTCACGATCCCGGCCAGCGAGTTCGCCACGGCGAGCCCGAGGTCGTTGTGGCAGTGCGTGGAGATCACGACGTGGTCGGGGACCGCCTCGCGCACCGTCCGGACCAGCTCGCCGAACTCGTGGGGCATCGCATAGCCGACCGTGTCGGGCACGTTGATCGTCGTGGCGCCGGCGTCCACGGCAACGCGGAAACACTCGAGCAGGAAATCGAGCTCGGTGCGGGTGGCGTCCTGCGCGCTGAACTCCACGTCCTCGGTGAAGCCGACGGCGAGCTTGACGCCCTCGCGGATCGCGTCCAGGACCTGCCCGTTGCTCATCCGGAGCATGTCCGTCATGTGGATGTCGCTGGTCGAGATGAACGTATGGATTC
>Ga0210378_10000910_pt1 | contig 15554 bp, 10 predicted proteins | sample PLM1_60_b1redo_FD_155465 | JGI IMG/M metagenome (GOLD analysis project Ga0210378, IMG submission 155465) | Groundwater sediment microbial communities from an aquifer in East River, Colorado, USA - PLM1_60_b1 redo | ecosystem: Environmental > Terrestrial > Soil > Riparian zone | place: USA: East...
CAGACGGTGACGGCAACGGTCACCTTGAACGCCGGCGCGAACACGATCCGAGCGACGGCCACCACCGCCAGCGGCGGACCCAACGTCGACTACCTGGAGGTGGCGTAGCTGTGTCGCGTACCAGAGCCTTCCTGCGGACCGCGCTCGTCGTGCTTGCCTCGCTGTCCCTGACCGCAGGCGCCTTCGCCGGCATCGGTCCGGCGGCCGCCGCAACCACGGTGTACCAGGCCGAGAACGCGACGATCTTCCAGGGCGTGGTCGAGTCCAACCACGCCGGCTACACCGGTACCGGCTTCGTCAACTACGACAACATCGCGGGCAGCTACGTGGAGTGGACGGTCAGCGCCGCGCAGACGGGCAGTGCGCGACTGACGTTCCTGTATGCCAATGGTGGCACCACCAGCCGCCCCATGGACATCACCGTCAACGGCGTCCTGGTCGCCGACGAACTCGCCTTCCCGCCCACCGGCGCCTGGTCGAGCTGGCAGACCAGCTCTACGACGGCGACGTTGAACGCGGGCGCCAACACGATCCGAGCGACCGCGACATCCGCGAGCGGCGGGCCCAACGTCGACTCCCTGGAGGTCACCGACCCGACCGGGCCCGATGTGACGCTCACGGTCGGAAGCACGAGCGGCGCGCTGCTGCGCGACGACTTCATGGGCCTGTCCTTCGAGGCGGACGTGATCGCCTCTCCCGGGCTCGCCGCGGGCAACCTGGCCCAGTACCTGAAGACCCTCGGTCCCGGAGTGATGCGTTTCGGCGGCAACAACGTCGACAAGACCTTCTGGACCTCCAGCGGCGAGCCGACGCCGTCCTGGGCGATCGCCAGGCTCACGCCCACCGACCTGGAACGCCTCAACACCCTGGCCGTGGCGAGCGGGTGGAAGGTCCTCCTCGGCGTGAACCTCAAGCAGCGCGACCCCGCGCGCGCCGCCAACGAGGCCAGCCACGCCAAGCGGATCCTCGGCGACCGGTTGATGGGCATCCATATCGGCAACGAGCCGAACTACTACCCGGACTACAGCCAAAGCCAGCTCTGGGCGGACTTCCAGGCCTACCGGGCGGCGATCCAGAGCGCGGTCCCAGGCCTCGGCGTGATGGGTCCGGAGACCGGGCGCGTCACCGCCGCTGTTGGCTGGCTCACCGACTTCGCCACGCGGCAGAAGGCGGCGGGGGTCAACATCAGCGCGTTGACCACGCACTACTACCCGGCCTGCGCGACGAGCAGCGACGTCACGATCTCCTCGCTGGTCTCCCTGGCCTACCGCGACGGCGAGGCGACGCGCGCCGAGCTCCTCGCCGACCTGGCCAGAGACCTCGGCGTCCCCGGCCTGATGGACGAGGCCAACTCGGTCTCGTGCGAGGGCAAGGACGGGGTGAGCGACACCTTCGCCTCGGCACTATGGGCGGTTGACTTCGAGCACCTGGTCGCCCAGACCGGCGTGCGCGGCCTGTACTTCCACAGCTCAATCGCCCGGTGCGGCGCGCCAAAGCCGCTGTACAAGGCGTACACCCCCTTCTGCGCCCCTACTGACGCCGACGCAGCGGCGGGCCGGCTTCGAGCCCAGCCGGAGTACTACGGGCTGCTGCTGCAACAGAAGGTAGGCACCGGGAACTTTCTCCCGGTCCAGAACAGCGACACCGCCAAGGTCCGGGCTTACGCCGTGCGTCGGGGTGACCGGCTGCGCCTGATCCTGGTCAACGTGCAGGACCCGGCCACCAGCGCACCGCTGACCACCACCGTCCGGCTACCCGGCACGTTCACCCACGGCACCACGGTGAGCCTCACCGGACCCACCCTGGACGCGACGACCGGCATCACCCTCGGCGGTCACACCGTCAACCCGGACGGCACCTTCGCCGGCACCAATTCGGAGCCGCTGCCAGTCAGCGGAAACGAGGTGACCGTCACCCTTCCGCCCGGCACCGCCACCCTCGTCACGCTAACCAACCCGATAGCGCAGGCCAGGGCGATTGTCGGCCAGCTGACGCTGGACGAGAAGATCGGCCAGCTGCATGGGATCAGGACCGACACGGTCTACCGGTACGTACCGCCGGTACCGCGGCTGGGCGTCCCCGAGCTGCTCATCACCAACGGCCCGTCCGGGGTGAGCACCGGCGGCGTCACGCAGCCGCTGGCTACTGCACTGCCCGCACCGATCTCGCTGGCCGCCTCCTGGGACGTCCGGATGGCGCAGGCGTACGGCGACATCGGCGGCGATGAGACGATCATGGTGGGGCGCGACCTGCTCGAGGGGCCGACGGTCAACATGGCCCGCGTGCCGCTCAATGGCCGAACCTTCGAGGCCTACGGCGAAGACCCGTACCTGGCCGGGCAGATCGCGACGCAGTGGATCAACGGCGTCCAGGCCCATGGCGTGATCGGCAACGTCAAGCACTACATCGCTAACAACCAGGAAACGAACCGCTTCACCATCAACGAGGCCATCGACGAGCGGACCATGCGGGAGATCTACCTGCCCGCATTCGAGACCGCATTGTCCGAGGGCAAGGTCGGCTCGGTGATGTGCGCCTTCCCAAGGATCAACGGCGCATTCAACTGCGAGAACCGGCTGCTACTGACCGACATCCTCAAGCGGGGCTGGGGCTTCGACGGGTTCGTCTTCTCCGACTTCGGCGCCGTACACAGCACTGTGGGCTCAGCCAACGCGGGCCTGGACCTGGAGATGCCGACCGCCAAGTACTTCGGCGACGCGCTGGAGACCGCCGTGCAGAACGGCCAGGTCACCATGGCCACCATCGACGACAAGCTGATCCGCCGGTACGCCACGATGATCAAGGCCGGTATCTTCGACCGCAAGCCGAACCCGACGCCCATCCCCGCGGGGGAGCACGGCGCCGTGGCCCGCCAGCTCGCCCAACAAGGCATGGTGCTGCTCAAGAACGCCCCGGTCGGGACCGGCGCGACCCTGCTGCCGCTGAATGCCGGCGCACTGCGATCCATCGCGGTGATCGGCAAGAACGAGGCCAAGACCGGCGGTGGTGGCAGCTCGCGCGTCTTGCCGCTGTACACCGTCAGGCCAGTGGACGGAATCAGGGCACGGGCCGGTTCCACGGTGACCGTGACCCACGCCGACGGGCTGGACCTGGCCGCTGCGGCCGCGGCGGCGAGGTCGGCAGATGTGGCGGTCGTCATGGTCGAGGACAGCCAGCGTGAGGGCGTCGACCAGCCCAGCTTGGCGCTGTCGGGTACCCAGGACGACCTCGTCAGGCAGGTCGTCGCCGCGAACCCACGCACCGTGGTGGTGGTCAAGACCGGCGGCCCGGTGCTCATGCCGTGGTTGGGGTCGGTGCCCGCCATCGTGCAGGCCTGGTACCCGGGTGAGGAAGACGGCAACGCTGTCGCCCGCGTGCTGTTCGGCGACTTCAACCCCTCCGGCAAGCTGCCGATCACCTTCCCCCGCAGCCAGAGTGACCTACCGACTAACACGGTCGAGCAGTACCCGGGGGTGAACGGGACGGCGACCTATTCGGAGGGCATCTTCATCGGCTACCGGCACTACGACAGGAACAACATCGCGCCGCTGTTCCCGTTCGGTCACGGGCTGTCCTTCACCACCTTCTCGTACGCCAACTTGAAGGTCACCGCTGGCACGGCCGGGCAGGTGAGCGTGGAGGCCGACGTCACCAACAGCGGCGCTCGGTTGGGCGGCGAGATCGTCCAGCTCTACGTCGGCTCCCCAGCCACCGCCGTGCCCGAAGCGCCGAAAGAGCTGCAGGGCTTCCAGAAGGTCACGCTCGCCCCAGGCGAGACCCGCCACGTCACTTTCACCCTCGGTCTGCGGGCGTTCAGCTACTGGGACTCGGCCGCTGACCGGTGGAGGGTCGCCGGCGGGCAGTACCGGATCCTCGTGGGCAGCGGCTCGCGCGACATCCGGCTGAACGGAGCGGTCCAGCTCGCGCCCTCGCCCTGATCGCAATTCAGACGGCGAGTCCATCATGGCCGGACCACCGGCGCTGCCGGCCTAGAACACCCGTACCCAAGAGGCGACCCGCCCACCTGAGGAACCACCCACCTGAAGGAAAGGGAGTCGAGTCCATGGTCAGGACGCGAACCGCACGGTCCGCCCCCGCCCGCCTGGGCAAGATGCTCGCCGCCCTGTTCGGGGCGTTGGCGCTGATCGTGCCCGTCACCCTCGTCACCACGTCCCGCCCGGCGGCCGCCGCCCCTGGCACCAACTACGCCGTGGACGACCCGTTCACCTCTGCCCGCACGAACTGGTGGCGGTCCAACCGGTTCGGCATGTTCATCCACTTCGGCGACTACTCCTATTGGGAGGGTGAGTACACGCGACCGGACGGCACGGTGTGCCGGAACGCAGAGTGGATCCTCAACCGCTGCAGCATCCCCATGGCCGAGTACGAGGCGGCTGCGGCGAAGTTCAACCCGTCGGAGTTCAGCGGGGACACGATCGCCACGCTGGCCAGGGACGCCGGCCAGAAGTACATCGTGATCACCGCGAAACACCACGACGGTTATGCGATGTGGCCCACCAAGGTCAACACCTGGAACGTGCGCGACCACTCATCGTTCGACCCCAACCGCGACGTCCTGGCCGAACTGAAGGCCGCAGCCGATCGGCAGGGCATCAAGTTCGGCTTGTACTACTCGATCCTCGACTGGCACAACCCGAACTTCGCCAACAACTTCGCCCAGTACAAGAAGGACATGTATGCCCAGCTCAACGAGCTGATGGACAACTACGACCCGGACCTGTTGTGGTTCGACGGCCAATGGCCGTCACAGTGGACCGTGGCCGACGCCGAGGACCTACAGACCCACCTGTACGGGCGCAAGCCGGATCTCATCATCGATAACCGGGTGGGCAAACGGCGCCTGGTCGACGGCGACTACGGAACGCCTGAGCAGACGATCCCCCCGGACCAGGTCGAGGGGCAGCCGTGGGAATCGTGTATGACGATCAACGGTCACTGGGGCTACGCCCGCTACGACACCGACTGGAAGTCGAGCACCACGCTGACCCGCAACCTGGTCGACATCGCCAGCCGCAGCGGCAACTACCTGCTCAACATCGGCCCGGACAAGCTGGGTCGGGTGCCGGCCGAGTCCGTGACGCGGCTGCGCGAGATGGGCTCGTGGCTGGACGCGTACGGACAGGGCAGCGCGGTCTACAGCGCAAGCCGTGCCGGGGTGGTGGGCGACCCGAGCTGGGGCGCGGTGAGCCGGACGCCGGACAACAAGCTGCACCTGTCGGTGTATACCTGGCCGGGCGCCGGTAACCCGCTTCACCTGACGGTGCTCGACCCGTTCCAGATCACCGGGGCGCGAGTACTTGGTAGCAGTCAGAGCGTGACCTGGCAGGCTGCCGGGGACGGGTTCGACATCATCCCGTCCGGATCGGCGACCAACGCCATCGCGACAGTGATCGAACTGTCCATCGCGACGCAGCCGCGGGTCGACGGCAACGGGACCGGGCTGCGCGGCCAGTACTGGGACAACACGTCGTTCAGCGGCACACCGACGGTGACCCGCACCGACCCGACGCTGAACTTCGCCTGGCGGTACCAGGGCTCGCCGGCGACGTCCATCCCGACCGACAATTTCTCGGCGCGCTGGACGGGGTCGGTGCGGCCGCAGTACAGCGACACCTACACCTTCCTCACGGTGTCGGACGAGACCGTCAGGCTGTGGGTGGACGGCAGGCTGATCATCGACAACACCACACCGCACGGACCGACGGTGAACAAGGGCACGATCAGCCTGGAGGCGGGCAGGCAGTACTCGATCCGGGTGGACTACACGGAATTCACCGGTGAGTCCTACCTCAAGCTGCTGTGGTACAGCCCCAACGTCGGCCAGCGGATCGTTCCCACGGCCCAGCTCTACCCGTCCGCGCCACCGCCGGTCACCCGGTACGAGGCGGAGAACGCGACGATCTCCCAGGGTGTGGTGGAGTCCAACCACGCTGGCTACAGCGGCACCGGTTTCGTAAACTACGACAACGCGGCCGGCAGCTACGTGCAGTGGACGGTCAACGCCGCGCAGGCCGGCCCCGCGGCCGTGACCTTCCGCTACGCCAACGGCTCCACCGCCAACCGCCCGATGGACATCACCGTCAACGGCGCCCTCGCGGCGGACGAACTGGCCTTCCCGCCCACCGGCGCCTGGACCACCTGGCAGGCCGTCACCACCATGGTCAATCTCAACGCCGGGGCCAACACCATCCGGGCCACCGCCACCAGCGCCGCCGGCGGACCCAACGTCGACCACCTCGAAACGCAGCTTCAGCCACCACCGCCGCGGGTCATCCGATATGAGGCGGAGGACGCGACGATCTCCCAGGGCGTGGCTGAGTCGAACCATGCCGGCTTCTCCGGAACAGGGTTCGTGAACTACGACAACGTGGCCGGCAGCTACGTCCAGTGGACAGTCAACGCCGCGCAGGCGAACGCCGCCACGCTCGCGACACGATTCGCCAACGGCTCCACTACCAACCGGCCGATGGATATCACCGTCAACGGCGTCCTCGTCCGCGACGAGCTGGCGTTCAACCCCACCGGCGCCTGGACCACCTGGCAAACCGCGACCACCACCGTGCCGCTCAACGCCGGCACCAACACCATCCGGGCGACCGCCACCACGGCCACCGGCGGGCCCAACGTCGACTATCTGGAGGTGGCGCTGTAGGCGGCTCGCACGTTTCCGTGGGTAGCCACGCCTCGGGCCGGTGGGAGCGGTCGGGATAGTCGGCGCCTTCCTCGCCATGACGACGCTGCTCCCCGCGCTGCTGGTGCTGTGCGGGCGATGGCTGTTCTGGCCGTTCGTGCCCCGCTACAGCGCATCCGTCGTCGGCCACGACATCGCCGAGGACCACGGGATGTGGGCGACGGTGGCGCGCGCCGTCGATCGGCGTCCCCGGCTGATCTGGATCGGGACGGCCGCCGCGCTGGCTATCCTCACGATCGGCATCGGCAACCTCAGTATCGGCGTCACCACCGCCGACCTGTTCACAAAGGACGTCGGGTCGGTCACCGGCCAGCGGCTGATCGAGCGGCACTACCCCGGTGGCGCGTCGTCGCCGGCCGAGATCCTCGCCGACGCGGACGCCGCCGAGCAGGTGGCCACCGCCGCCCGCACCGTGGATGGTGTCGCCGAGGTGCGTCCGCCCGTGCCGTCCGCCGATGGAAGGTGGGTGCGCCTGGACGCTGTGCTGGCCGACGGTCCGGACAGCGAAGCCGCGAAGGACACCGTCGACCGGCTGCGCGACGCGGTGCACGACGTCCAGGGCGCCGACACCGTGGTCGGCGGGGAGACGGCGATCACGCTCGACACCGAACGCACCGCCGCCCGCGACGATCGGGTCGTGATGCCGCTGATCCTCGCGGTCGTGTTCCTGATCCTAGTCGTCCTACTGCGGGCGCTTGTGGCGCCGCTGCTACTGATGGCGAGTGTGGTGCTCTCGTACGCTGCGGCGATGGGTGCCGCCGGCCTGATCCTCGACTCGGTCGTCCACACCAAGCTCTTCTTCGGGCTGCCGCTCCAGGCGTTCCTGTTCCTGGTGGCGCTGGGTGTCGACTACACGATCTTCCTCATGACGCGAGCACGGGAGGAGGCGGGTCAGCTTGGCCATCGGCGCGGCGTCCTGCATGCGCTCACCGTGACGGGCGGCGTCATCACCAGCGCCGGCGTGGTGCTCGCATCGACGTTCGCCGCGCTCAGCGTGCTGCCGCTGGTGCCGTCGGTGCAGGTGGGCATCATCGTGGCGGTCGGTGTCCTGCTGGACACGTTTCTGGTACGGAGCCTGCTCATCCCGGCCCTGGCTGTCCATATCGGACCGGGAATCTGGTGGCCCAGCCGCCTCGCCCGCGACACGCGCGGCCCGGTGGCGCAGCATGCCGGTTCGGGGGAGCTGATCGGGACGCGCTGAACGGCGCGACGCCTGTGCCCGCGCGGGGTCTAGGCGTCGCTTGGGCGCGTAGAAACGCCGTGTGTGGCGAGATCAGCGGTTCCGCCGTCTCAAGCTGCGGCTTCGTGGTGTTCGAGCCGTGGGCGCGGCGGTCGGTGCGGCAGGGTGCCGGGCGTGGTTGTCTCGCTGGTCTAACTTGCCGTGCGCAGTGTGCTGAGTTCCTCGTTCTGCTGGCGCAGTGCCGTGGGCAAGGGGCGTGGAGATATTGGTGTTGCGCCACGACCTCGCGGTACTGCGGCGGCAGGTGTCGCGACTTCGTCTGCGACCTGCGGACCGGGCGTTGTTGGCAGGGCTGTGCCGGACGTTGCCTCGGCCCCGAAGGCCGGCGTTGTTCGTTTCGCCAAGACCGTGCTGCGCTGGTGACCTGGCGTCCGGCGGCCGCCTGTGACCGACACCGTCAAGCGTGCGCGTGACGCGTCGAATGCCTCATCGCGATCCGGATCGTCCGCTTGACCGAGCATTGACCGAGCATTGTCCGCACCCATTTGCCGCATTGCGGCGCCAGACGTGACGCAGGGTGTCGCGTTGTGCTTGCTGTGACACCCCCGCGCAGCGCGCCGCGGCGGTGAGGCGAGTTCCGAGACGACGTGCATGGTCTCGGAGAGCTGTCCCGGGGAGAGGAAGTGATCCAGCACCCGCGCGCGTGCGCGGGCTCCCATCCGCGTGATCTACCAACCCACAGCAAACAGCGTCCGGGTCGAGGCGAACCTCGGCCCGGACGCTGTAGGCATCCGGTTAGTGTCCGAGGGGCGTCTCTTACCCGATGCCTACACAGTTCAGCTCGCGGGTGATGTAGGCCTGGCATGAGAACGAGGTTGATGGACCCGTGTTGCATGGGGAGAGGTGGGGACGGGCGCGCAGATCCGGCGGGTAGACCTTCAGCCAGTTAGGCGGCGGTAACGGCGAACGCTGTCCGCGGCCTGCAGATCGGGCGTGTATGCGATGCTTGGGCTTGCTGATGTGCGCCTGCAGCCACAGCTGCGCTCGCGCGAACACGACCGCAACAACCTCAGCGACTCGGTGCGTCTCCGGTCCGCGAGCCCGGCCCGTATTCTAGTGTCAGCGACGATCTCCTCGGTGACTGAACGCGGTGCTTCACTTGACCCTGACCTACGCGTCACTCGTCACGCAGCACGGCGTTGAGCGGGACCTTCGTCGCGTGTCGCGGAGCACCGTGGACGGGTTGCCCTCGTCAGATTCCGTCGGGTTCAGCGTGCTACCGCCGCGCCGGCCCGCTTACCGACGCCGGTCAGGTCGCCCTTCGCCGTCTGTGCGGCGATCTAGCCGGCGATATGAGCTGTCGCGGTCGCGGTGATTGCCAGGTTGCCGGTCTGCCGGGTCACGGTCAGGTGAGCGAGCCGGGTGCCTTCGACGTCCTCGATCCGCTCGACTCGCCACGCCAGCGTCAGTTCGTCTCCGGGCCAGACCTGGCCGGTGAAGCGGATCCCGAACAGCGGATGTTGTCCGGGCCGACCCAGCGTGCCCAACGTCAGCGCAGCCGGAACGGCATTCTTCCGCTGAGCGCCGGGGTGCGTCTCCGCCCGAGAGACGGGAGGTCGGTGATCACACTTCCGGTCAGGCCGACTGCCGCGATCAGCCAGCCGCGTACGGGGCACCCGCGCCGCCATGCCGAGCGGTAGACCGCGGAACGTCAGGCACGGAGATACCTCAGGACGGCGAGGACGCGGCGGTGGTCGGTGTCGGTGGGCGGCAGGTCGAGCTTGGCGAAGATACTGCTGATGTACTTCTCGACGGCGCTGGGGCTGACCCGCAACGCGTCGGTGATGCCGTTGTTCGAGCGCCCCTCGGCCATCAACCGCAGCACCTCCTGCTCGCGCGGGGTGAGCCGGTCCGTGGGGTCGTCGCGACGGCGGACGAGGAGTTGGGCGACCACCTCGGGGTCGAGCACGGTGCCGCCGGCGGCCACACGGCGGAGTGCGTCGAGGAAGTCGGACACCTGGGCGACGCGGTCCTTGAGCAGGTAGCCGACCGAGCTGGTCCCGATGGAGAGCAGGTCGGTGGCGTAGCTCTCCTCGACGTACTGGGACAGCACCAGGACCGCGACCTCCGGGTACTGGCGGCGGATGACCAGCGCGGCCCGGATGCCCTCGTCGGTGTGGGTGGGCGGCATCCGCACGTCGATCAGGACGAGGTCGGGCTGATGCTCGGCGACGGCCCGGAGCAGCTCGTCGGCGTCGGGCACGGCAGCGACCACGTCGAAGCCGGCGTCGGTGAGCAGCGTGGTCAGGCCGGCGCGGAGCAGGACCGAGTCCTCGGCGATCACGATTCGCATGGCAGCTCCGCGGTGATCGTCGTGGGTCCGCCGGCCGGGCTGTACACGGTCAGGGTTCCGTCGACCGCGGCGGCCCGCTGGGCGAGTCCGCGCAGCCCGCTGCCGCCGCCGTCCGATGCACCGCCACGGCCGTCGTCGGTGATGCGCACGCGCAGCCGGTCGCGGTCGCGGTCGACGGTCACCTCGGCGTGGGCGGCATCGGCGTGCTTGGCGACATTGGTGAGCGCCTCGGAGACGATGAAGTAGGCGACCGCCTCGACGCTCGGCGAGCACCGGGTCTCTACGTCGACCCGCAGCTTCACCGGCAGCGGCGCGCGGGCCACGATCCCGGACAGGGCCGCGTCCAGGCCCCGGTCGTTCAGCACCGCCGGGTGCAGGCCCCGGACGAACTCGCGCAGCTCGGCCAGCGCCCGGCTCGCCTCGTCGTGGGCGGCCTCGATGGCTTGGCGCGCCGGGTCGGAGGCGTCGGTGAGGCTGGCCCGGGCCATGCCCAGGTTCATCGCCAACGAGACCAGCCGCTGCTGCGCGCCGTCATGCAGGTCGCGTTCGATCCGGCGGCGTTCGGCGTCGGTCGCGGCGACGATGTCGGCCCGGCTGCGGGCCAGCGACTCGACCTGGAGCGCCAGCTCGTCGCTGCGGCTGGGACCGAGCAGCGTCCGGGCCGCGGCCTCGTCCGTCCTGGCCAGGCCGCTGGCCACCCGGGGGGGCGGCGAGGAGCATGGCCAGCGCCAGTACGGCACTGCCGAGGCCGAGCCGCAGCCCACGGCCCCAGAGCTCGTCGGCATAGCCGACCGCGAGCAGCGGGGCCAACCAGCAGCTCAGCACCAGGAGACCGCCACCGACCCCGGTGAGCAGGGTCAGCACGTGATAGCCGAGCTGGCGCCAGATGGTGGGGGACCGCCACGGCCGGATCAGCCGCAGCGGCCAGGTCCCCGCCACGTCGCGCACCGCCGGGATCTGGACGCCGAGCGTCGCCCGGAACCGCGCTCGTTGCAGGGCGGTCAGGGTCCGCACCCCCCACAGCACCGGGATCGGACCGGCGACGGCCGCCACCACGTAGAGCACAGCGAGCTCCCAGCCGCCGGTGGGCCCGTCGAGCAGGCTCGCGATGGCGGCTCCCCAGACCAGCACGATGCCCCCGAGGACGACCAGGGCGCCGAGCCCGAGCGGCAGCCCGGCCAGCGCGTGCAGCGTGGCGCGCCAGCTCCGCGCCGCGGCCGCTCTTCTCGAGGTCATGTGCTCACCGTAGACACCACCGCGCCCGCGGCCACTGAGGTTGACCTACCGCCGCCTTGAGGAAAACCCCACCCCGCGGCGGCTGCCGGCCACAACGACAGCGCGGCCGGCCGCCGGCAGCCTCGTTGCCAGACACCGAGCCAGCGAGGAGGCGGGACGACATGATCGAAGCGCGCGGGTTGACCAAGCGGTACGGGAACAGCGTCGCAGTGGACGATCTGAGCTTCACCGTGCGGCCCGGGGTGGTGACCGGCTTCCTCGGCCCGAACGGCGCCGGCAAGTCCACCACGATGCGGATGATCCTGGGGCTGGACGCACCGACCCGCGGCTCGGTTACCGTCAACGGCAAGCCGTACCGGCAACACGCGGCGCCGCTGCACGAGGTCGGGGCGCTGCTCGACGCCCGCTCCGTCCACCCTGGACGGAGCGCCTACCACCACCTGCTGGCGCTCGCGCAGACTAACGGCATCCGCCGCGGCCGGGTGGACGAGGTCATCGATGCGGTCGGCCTCCGCGAGGTGGCCCGGCGGCGGGCCGGCGGCTTCTCCCTCGGCATGGGGCAGCGGCTGGGCATCGCGGCGGCGCTGCTCGGCGACCCCCGCACGATCATCCTCGACGAGCCGATCAACGGCCTGGACCCGGAGGGCATCCGCTGGAGCCGGTCCCTGCTGCGCGGCCTGGCCGCGGAGGGCAGGACGGTGCTCGTCTCCTCGCACCTGATGAGCGAGATGGCCCTCGCCGCGCAGCACTTGATCGTCATCGGCCGGGGGCGGCTGATCGCCGACACGAGCGTGGACGAGTTCATCGCCGGCGCTGCCCGCAACGTCGTCCGGGTGCGCAGCACCGATCCGGGCGCGATGACCGCCCTGCTCCACCGGCCCGACGTCGAGGTGACCCGCGACGAGGACGGCGCGCTCACCGTTTCCGGGCTGACCACCGACCAGATCGGCACGCTCGCCGGCGCGGCCGGCATCACGCTGCTCGAGCTCGCCGCGCAGCAGGCCTCGCTGGAGGACGCCTTCATGGACATCACCAGGGACGCGGTCGAGTTCCGCGCGCCCACGACGACGGGAGCTCCACAATGACAAACGCCGCAGAGCATCGGGTCACCCAGCGCCGGGTGCTGCGCTCGGAGTGGACGAAGCTGCGCTCGCTGCCGTCGACCGCCTGGTCCCTGCTGGCGGCGGTCGTGCTGATCGTCGGCTTCGGGGCGCTGTACTGCCTGGTGCGCGTCACCAGGCCACCACGCGGGGCCGCGAACGTGGCCGCCTTCGACCCGACGGCGGTTAACCTGAGCGGTGTCCAGCTCGCCCAGCTGGCGATCGGCGTCCTCGGCGTGCTGCTGATCACCGGCGAGTACGCGACCGGCTCGATCCGGACCAGCTTCGCCGCGGTGCCGGGGCGGCCGCCGGTGCTGTGGGGCAAGGCCATCGCGTTCGCGCTGGCCACGTTCGTGCTGTGTGTCCCGGCGGTGTTCGGGGCGTTCCTGGTCGGCCAGTCGATCCTGTCGGCCGAGCACCTCGACACCACGTTGAGCGCTCCGGGCGCGGCACGAGCGGTGCTCGGCAGCGCGGTGTACCTCGCGGTCGTCGGCCTGCTCGGGCTCGGCCTGGGCGCGCTCCTGCGCAACACCGCCGGCGCGATCTCCGCGCTGTTCGGCCTGCTGTTCGGGCTCCAGATCGTGGTCGGTTTCCTGCCGAGCAGCTGGTCGGACCACGTCTACAAGTACCTGCCCGTGCCGGCCGGCACCGCTATCACGACCGTGCACCCCGACCCCACGGCGCTGCTCGCGCCGTGGGCCGGGCTCGGCGTGTTCTGCCTGTACGTCGCGGTGGTGCTGGGCCTCGCCGCCTGGCGCCTGGGCCGCCGCGACGCGTGAGCCCCCCGACGCTCAAACGCTGAGGAGATCGACGTGAGCAAGACACGACGAGGCATCGCGGCATCCCGACGTCGTTGATGAGGTGAACTTGGATTACTCGATCAACGGAGCCTGCCAGTCTGACCCAAGGGCCTACAGGCAGCCGAACAAGCGCAAGATCACCGGCCGGCTGGGCCAGGTCCCGCTCGTCGATGTGTCTCGGACAGCGCTCACGACGCACCCGAAAGGTAGGTCCGAACCCCGCAAGATCATCCGAAGAGTTAGTCCGGAATCCGAAGCGTTCGAGCGGACGGGACAGCGCTTGTCTTGTCCGCGTGAAGCTTGCGGATGATCAATGCGACGACCTGCGGTCCGAAAGGTAGCTCCGGATGGTCCGCGTGCGAATTGTTCAGATGTTACTTTTCGGAATCGAATGATCTTGTGGTTAAGATCGGGCGGGCGGCTGCGCGGGTGACGGCGGCTGCCTTCTTGCTGCCGGTCAGCCGGCGCTCGGCGCCGAGCATGGGGCGTCCGCCGCGCGGTTCGCGGGCGCGGCCCGGACGGGCCACGGCACCGGGGTGGCTGCGGTGTCAACCAGCCAGCGGCAACAGCGAACGACTCGTCGGTAACGCGCTGGTTTACGTGCCCTGAGTCGCCTTGAAGGTGACCTGCACGGTGAGGCCGCCGTGCGCCCGGGCGTGCGCGCTGAGCGTGGCGCCGTGGGCGGTGGCGATGGCTCGTACGGGCGGATCGCCGTGCTCGGGCACCGGCCAGGCGACGGCGCGGCCCAGCTCGCCGACGTCGCATTCGTCGCCCAGGACGCGCCGCTGTACCCGAGCCTGACCGTCGCCGACCACCTGCGCTTCGGTGCCCGGCTGAACCCGCGGTGGGACCAGCCGTACGCCGAGGCGCGGATCAAGCGGGTCGGCCTCGACCCGGCGCAGAAGGCCGGCCGACTCTCCGGCGGGCAGCGAGCCCAGCTCGCGCTGACTCTGGCCGCGGCCAAGCGTGCGCAGCTGCTGATCCTCGACGAGCCGGTCGCCTCGCTCGACCCACTGGCCCGGCGGATGTTCCTGCAGGACCTGCAGGAGTTCGTGGCCGAGGTCGAGGTGAGCGTGGTGCTGTCCTCGCACCTGCTCAGCGACCTGGCGCGGGTCTGCGACTACCTCATTGTGTTGTCCGCTGCCCATGTGCAACTGGCCGGGGACGTGTCCTCGTTGCTGGCCGGGCATTCGCGCGTGACCGAGGGCGACGGTGAACGCATCGTGCCGAAGCCGGACGGCCGGCCGGTGGACCTGGAGGATCTGGTGCTCGCGTACATGGCTGGGGAGGTTGTCCGATGATCTGGGTGGCGTGGCGGCAGTTCCGCGCGCCGGCGTTGTTCATGCTCGCGGCAAGTGCGGTGTACGCGCTGGTCCTGTGCTTCGTGGGCTACTCGATGCGCCACGCGTACAACGCGCAGATCCTGGGCTGCCGGCTGGCGGACGGCTGCAGGCTCGCCGATGCGAAGAGCGCCTTCCTGCGCGAATACACGGCCCCGGTGAACGCGGCGCAAGCAGTCCTGCTCCTGCTGCCGGCCGTCATCGGCGCGTTCTGGGGCGCACCACTGCTGGCTCGCGAGTTCGAGGCGGGCACGCAGCGGCTGGCCTGGACCCAGAGCGTGACCCGGCGGCGCTGGCTGGCGGTGAAACTGCTGCTGCCGGGCCTTTCGGCGCTGGTGTTGACCGCCGCGCTCAGTCTCCTGCTGACCTGGGCCGCCAGCCGGTACGACCTGGTGGAGGGCAACCGATTCATCCCGTTGTCGTTCGCCTCGCGCAACGTCGTGCCGGTCGGGTACGCGCTCTTCGCGTTCGCGCTCGGCACTACGACCGGGCTGTTCCTGCGCCGGACCGTGCCGGCGATGGCCGTGACGCTGCTGGCGGTCGGCGCGGTGTTGTTCTTCGTGCCGGGGCTCGTCCGGCCCCACCTGCGCCCGCCGGTGACCAAATCGGTGGCCTTCGACGGCAATGTCCGCGACCACAACGCGAACGTGTCCTTCGGGCGCGACCGGCCGGCTCTCATCGCCGGGTACGAGGTGCCCGGCGCCCTCATGCTCACCCACGTCTCAAACCTGCGAACCGAATCCGGCCAACTCGTCTACCCGTCGACGGTCCAGGACTGCCTGGACCAGGCCATCAAGTCGATGGCCAAGACCCAAGGACCGGGCGGGGTCGAC
>Ga0210378_10000911_pt1 | contig 15550 bp, 18 predicted proteins | sample PLM1_60_b1redo_FD_155465 | JGI IMG/M metagenome (GOLD analysis project Ga0210378, IMG submission 155465) | Groundwater sediment microbial communities from an aquifer in East River, Colorado, USA - PLM1_60_b1 redo | ecosystem: Environmental > Terrestrial > Soil > Riparian zone | place: USA: East...
GGACGGCTCGGTGCGGGCCGAGCTGGTCGAGGCCATCGCGGACCGGGTCCCGGTCGACCGCGTGATCTTCGAGGCGCCGCGGAAGGCGCAGCAGGCGTGGTTCGTGCGCCGGTTCGGCACGTGCGTCAACCTTGGCAACATCGCGCCGGAGGAGGTGCTGCCGCTGGAGACGCTGCGGGTCGGGCTGCGCGCGGACACCGCGCTGGGCGGCGTCGGCGCCGGGATCCGCGCCCCGACCGGCGCCGGGACTGGCGCCGAGTCAGGGACCGGGGACCGCACCCGGGCCGACGCCGAGACTGGCGCCGGGAACCAGTGGTGATCGAGGACCTGGCGCCCAACACGATCACAAGGCCGTACCGCGGGCTGTCGGTCCAGGAGGTTGACGTCCCGCTCACCGAGCGGGACCTGCTGGCGTGGTTGCTCGGCCGCGAGGTGTACCGGCGCACCGACTACCTGGTGCTGCGCAACGGCAGCCGGACCGCGCTCGTCGCGGTGCGCAAGGAGTCGACGGAGCCGCTGTTCTCCCCCGTGGTCGAGGCGCGGGTGCTCGCCGGGCCGTCCGAAGTCGTCTGGGTGGACGCGCCGCAGACCGACGTCGGCAACGCGACGGCGCTGGCAAGGGCCGCGCAGGCCGGCGGCCGGCCGGGGGCGCTGGCATACGTCGTGCAGGGCCGGTACGAGCACGTCAACTTCATCTGGCGGCCGGCCCCGGTGCGGATCCGGGTGCGCGAGGTGGTGCCGCCGACGCCGGCGAAGCTGCTGGCCATGGCCGAGCAGGCGGTCGCGTTCGATGAGGAGCTGCCACCGGTGGAGCTCGTGCTCGACGCGGTGGACATCCGGCAGCTCGCGGCCGGCCACCCCGCGGCCGAATACCTGCTGCCGTGCCGCGGCAGCGGGGTGGACCTCGCCGGCGGGGTGGCCTTCCTCGACACCAGGCCGGCGCGCCGCGGCGACTGGCTGTTGATCGGCTGCGAGCGGTCGATGCAGTTCCACCGGCATTTCTACGGCGACGAGCCGCCGCGGGTGGACCTGTGCCCGCGGGCCCGCGACGGCAACGGCGGCCGCGACGGCAATGGGGCCGGGGGGCTGGTGCTGGCCAAGTGCTGCCTGCTCGAGCGCGGCGTCGAGCTGGATGGGGACACCTGTGTGGTGCCGTGGGGCTCCAACCTCGACGAGGTGCGCAAGGCACTGCGGCTGCTCACCGGGGTCGACGCGACGGTCGACGCGACGGTCGACGCGACGGTCGACGCAGCCGTCGATGCGGCCGATCATCAGCCGGCCGCGCAGGGCTGACGCGATGGGCGCGCATCTGACCGACTCGGTGATCTACCGGCACCTGTGGAGCACCAAGGAGCTGCACGACCTGTTCGACGACAGCGGCCGGCTGCAGTCCTGGCTCGACATCCTCGCCGCGCTCGCCGAGGCCCAGGCCGAGGTCGGGCTGGTGCCGCGCGAGGCGGCGGAGGCGATCCGCGGCCACGCCGACGTGGCGCTGCTGGACCTCGACGAGGTGGCCGCCCAGACCAGGGCAACCGGCCACTCCACGCTCGGGCTGATCCGATGCCTGCGGGCCGTGCTGCCGGCGCACGCCGCCGAATGGGTGTACTACGGCGCCACCGTGCAGGACGTGTCCGACACGTGGACCGCGCTGGTCATGCGGGCCGTGGCCGATGTCGTTGACCGCGACCTCGCCGGCCTGTGCGACGCGGTCGCGGCCCTCGCGCAGACCCACCGGGACACCGTGATGTGCGGCCGCACCCACGGCCAGCCCGGCCTGCCCATCACGTTCGGCTTCAAGGCCGCGGTGTGGCTCGCCGAGCTGCGCAGGCACCGCGAGCGGCTCTGGCAGGCACGGCCGCGGTTCGAGGTGGTGCAACTCGGCGGCGCGCTTGGCACGATGGAGTTCTGGGGCGAGCGCGCGCTGCCGCTGCTCGCCGCGTTCGCGCGGCGGCTGCGGCTCGGCGAGCCGGTGGTTCCGTGGATCACCGCGCGGGACGGCGTCGCGGAGTTCGCCTGGCTGCTCGCGCTCGTCACCGGCACCCTCGGCAAGATCGGGCAGGAGGTGTACGAGCTGCAGCGCCCGGAGATCGGCGAGCTGCGCGAACCGTTCACGCCCGGCCAGGTCGGCAGCATCACGATGCCGCACAAGCGCAACCCCGAGCTGTCCGAGCACCTCGTCACGCTCGCCAGGATCGTGCGGGCCGACGCCGGCGTTGCCGCCGAGGCGATGGTGCACGAGCACGAGCGCGACGGCCGCGCGTGGAAGGCCGAGTGGCTTGTGCTGCCGGAGGCGTGCCTGCTCACCGGCGCCGCGCTGGCGCTGGCCCGCCGGCTGCTGGAGGGCCTCGAGGTGGACGCCGAGCGGATGCGAGTCAACGTCGAGCTGGGCGGCGGGTACCTGCTGTCCGAGCCGGTGATGCGCGCGCTCGCCGACCGGGTCGGCAAGCACACCGCGCACGAGATCGTCTACGAGGCCGCGCTCGCCGGCCGCGCACAGCACCTGGACCTGCGCACCGCGCTGCTGGCCGACCAGCGGGTGAGCGCGGCGCTGACCGTCGAGGAGATCGACGCGTGCCTCGACCCGGCGGCCGCGCTCGGCGCCGCACCGGCCTTCGTCGACCGGGTGCTGAAGGACCGGTGAGGGACCGGTGAAGGCGCTGCTTCGGCTGCCGCGGGTGGAGCTGGCCAGCACGCCGACCCCGCTGCAGCCGGCGCCGGGGCTGTCCAAGGAGCTCGGCGTCGAGGTGTGGCTCAAGCGCGACGACCTGACCGGCCTCGCGCTCGGCGGCAACAAGGTGCGCATCCTGGAGTACCTGGTCGGGGACGCGCTGCGCCGGGGCTGCGACTGCCTGGTGACCGGCGCGGGGCCGCAGTCGAACTGGGCCATGCTGGCCACCGCCGCTGCCAGGCGCTGCGGCCTCGACCCGTACCTCGTCTACTACGGCCGGCCGCGCGAGCCGGCCGGCAACCACCTGCTCGTCGAGCTGCTCGGCGCCGACGTGCGGTTCACCGGCGAGGAGGACCGCACCTCGGTCGACCCGGTGATCTCCGCGGTGGCCGCTGAGCTGGCCAGGAACGGCCGCAACCCGTACGAGCTGCCGCGCGGCGGCGCCACCCCGGTCGGCTCGGCCGGCTACGTCCGGGCCGGGCTGGAGCTCGCCGGGCAGCTCGCGGACGCCGGCCTGGCGCCGGGCACCCTGTGGCTCGCGACCGGCTCGTGCGGCACGCAGGCCGGGCTGGTGGCCGCGGCGGCGTGGTTGCGCGGGCCGTACCAGGTGGTCGGCGTGACGGTGAGCCGGCCGGCCGCGGACTGCGTGGCGCAGGTCGGCGCGCTCGCCGCCGGGGTCGCCGGGCTGCTCGACCTGCCGGCGCCGGACGGCGACCCGGTCGTGCTCGGCGGCTTCCTCGGCACCTACGGCGAACGCAGCGCCGAGGGCGACGAGGCCACCGAGCTGGCGTTCCGCACCGAGGGCCTGCTGCTCGACCCGGTGTTCGGCGCCAAGGCCATGGCCGCGCTCGCGCACGCCGCGCGCACCGGCCAGGTCGAGCCGCCGGTGGTGTTCCTGGTCAGCGGCGGCGCCCCGACCCTGTTCGCGGTCCCGCACCGGCCGCGGTCTCCGGACCGGCTGGCCGCGGCACGGCGGCCGCCGTGACGACCAGGCCGGACGGCTACCTCGGCACCGACGCGCGGATCCTGCGCGGGCCGGCCGCCGAGCTCGTCGAGGCCGGGTACGCGCTGGAGATCGCCGACGCGCCGCTGCTGCACCGCGGGCTGGGCCTCGCCGACCTCGCGCACGTGCTCGCCCTGCGCGAGGCCGGGGTCGTGCCACCGGAGGCCGCTGCCGAGCTGCTCGCGGCGCTGCTGGACATCCTGGACACCCCGGCCGAGCGGTTCCCGTACGACGTGATGTACGGCGACGCCTACAACAGCCGCGAGCGCGAGCTGTCCCGCCGGCTCGGCGCCGCGGCCGGCTGGCTGCACACCGGCCGCACCCGCCGCGAGGCCGGCCGCATCGCCTTCCGGCTGGCGCTGCGCGAGCGGCTGCTCGCCCTGCACGAGGCCGTCGGCGCCTTCGTCACCGCGATCGGCACGCAGGCCACCGTGCACGCCGACGCGGTCTGGGCCGACACCACCTACCTGCAGCCGGCGCAGCCGTCCACCTTCGGCCACTACCTCGGCTCGTTCGGCGAGGAGGCCGCGCGGCACCTTGACCGGCTCGAACACGCGCACGCGCTGGCCGACCGTTCCCCGGCCGGCGCCGGCGGCGTCGGCGGCAGCCGGGTGCCGCTTGACCGCGACGCGCTCGCCGGGCAGCTCGGCTTCGCCGCGCCCGGCGCGCACACCCGCGACGCCATGTGGGCCGTCGACGGCGTCGCAGACGCGGTGCTCGCCGGCACCCACGCGGCGATCACCGCCGAGCGGCTCGCGGCCGACCTGGAGATCTTCACCAGCCCCGGCTTCGACTACGTCAAGCTCGACGCATCGCTGTGCCGCGCGTCCGTGCTCATGCCGCAGAAGCGCAACCCGTACGCGCTGGCCGTGATCCGCGCCGGCGCGGCGACGCTCATCGGCCGCGCCACCGGCCAGCTCGTCACCGCGCACACCCCGTCCGCCCGCACCGACAACTGGCTGCACACCTACGGCGAGTCGACCGGCGCGCTGGACCTCGCCAGGCGGGTGGTCGCGCTCGCCGCGGAGGCGGTCCGAACCCTGCGGGTGGACCGCGCCGCGCTCGCCGCGGCCGCCGGCGCTCACTTCACCGGCGCGGCCGACCTCGCCGAGGAGCTGGTCCTTCGCCACGGCCTGGACTACCGCTCCGCCTACCGGGCCGTCGGCCGCGCGGTGGCCACCGCCCTGGACGCCGGCTCCCACACCCTCAGCGCCGAGGACCTCGCCCGCGCCGCCGCCGACGTCCTCGGCACGCCCGTCACCGTCGAGCCGGCCACCATCGAGGCGGCTCTCGACCCGGCCAGGATCGTGACCACCCGCACCGTCCTCGGTGGCAGCGCCCCGGACAGGGTCCGCGAGCACGCCGCCACCCTGCAGCAACGCGCCGGCGACGCCGCCGCCTGGCGCACCCACCACCGCGACTACGCCGAGGCCGCGCTCCAGCGGCTCGTCACCACCGCGAGGGCCGCCGCCCGCACCGGCTGTGGATAGGTCGTGAGTGGTAAATGGTGTCAGAGCACCATTTACCACTCACGGGGTGGTTGCGGTGAGGACGGCGACTGGGATGGCGCGACCGGCCTTCTCCTGGTACTTGGCGAAGAACGGGGAGCGGGTGAGCACCACGTCGCGCCACAGCGCCTCCCGTTCGGCGTCGTCGGCCACCCGGACGTCGACGTCGAAGCCCTGGCCGCCGATCTGGACGTGTGCCCGCCGTGCGGCCCTGAGGTTGCGGAACCACTGCGGCTCGATCTTGGCGCCGCCCGCCGAGCCGGCGACCAGGTAGCCGCCGTCGTGCTCGAGGTTGAGGACCGGCACGGTGTGCGGCCGGCCGGTCTTGCGCCCTGGCACCGTGAGCAGCAGGACCGGCACGCCCCTGATGGTTCCGCCGATGCGGCCGTTGGACCAGCGGTAGAGCGTGACGGCCAGCGCGTTGGCCGCCCGCGACATCGTGCGCATTACTGGACTCATGGGGCGCGACCGTACATCGCAGGCATGGCCGCCGACCGGCCACCTCACGGATCAGGCGGTGCGAAGGCGGGCGCCGGGGCCGGGTTCGGCGCGCACGTCGCGGACGGTCAGGTCGCCGTGTCCGTCCGCGCAGCGCAGCACGGTGGACACCGCGGCGCCGCAGTCGCGGTGGCGGATCACGACCGACGGTTCGGAGTCGATGGCGTGCCGGTCGCCCCATTCACGCAGCGCGGTGAGGATGGGGTAGAGCTCGAGGCCCTTGTCGGTGAGCCGGTACTCGTGGCGTTGCCGATGGCCGGGCTCGCGGTAGGGCACCCTGCGCACGATGCCGTCGTCGACGAGTTCCCGTAGCCGGGCGGCCAGCACCGGGCGCGACGCGCCGAGCCGGGCGAGCATGTCGTCGAAGCGGCGCACGCCGAGGAACAGCTCCCTGATCACCATCAGCGCCCATGGTCGCCCGATGACGTCGAGTCCACGGGCGATCCCGCAGTTCGAGGTGCTGTATTCCCGCCACTGCATGCCGACCAGCGTAGCGGGTCTGAGTTTGACTGGCTAACTCAGCTTCGCTTAGGCTGCGTTTGTGAAACGAACCGAGGGTGCCATCGTCGGGGCGGTCGCGCTGGCGCCGTTCGTGGTCTTCGCCAGCTTCCCGCTGCCCATCCCGGCGCTGCCGGCGATCAGCCGCGACCTCGGCGTCGGCATCGCCGACCTGCAGCTCCTGGTCAGCGGGTACGCGCTCGGGCTAGGCGCGCTGCTGCTCAGCGGGGGCGTGCTCGCCGACCGGTTCGGCGCCGCCAGGGTGTGGATCGGCTCGATGCTGGGCTACGCGGTGCTGTCCACGGTGTGTGCCCTTGCCGACTCGGCGCCGCTGCTGGTCGGGGCGCGGATCGGGCAGGGCGCAGCCGGCGCCGGCCTGCTGGCCAGCTCGTTGGCCCTGGTGGCGACCGCGCTGCCGCCGGCACGGCGGGCGTCGGCGATGGCGGTCTGGGGTGCCGCGATCGGCGCCGGACTTGCGGCCGGCCCACTCGGCGGCGGGCTGGCGCTGGAGACCGGCCGGTGGCGGCCGGCGTTCGTCGCGCTGGCGGTCATCGCCGGGCTGGCGGCCGGCCTTGGCGCGCTCTTGCCGACCACCGCGGTGCCGACCACCGCGGTGCCGACCCGCCGGTCGCGGTTCGATCTGATCGGCACCGTCACGCTGGCCGGCGGGCTTGGCGCGCTGATCCTGGCGATCAGCTGGGCCGGCGCCGGCCGGTGGACCTCTGGCCGGGTGCTTACCGGGCTCGGCGCGGCCGCGCTACTGCTCGCCGCGTTCGTCGCGAGCCAGCGGCGGCGCACCGACCCGATGATCGACCTGCGGATCCTTGGCCGCCGCAGCTACCTCGGCGGGCTGACCGCCGGGCTGACGCTGGCGCTGTCCGCGCTGTCGATGATGGTAGTGCTCGGCCCGTACGCTCAGGTGGTGCTCGGCGGATCGGCGCTGCAGGTTGGGCTGTGGTACCTGCCGTTCTCCGGGCTGTCGTTCCTGGTCGCGCTGCAGGCCGCCCGGCTGGGCACCGTGCTGTCCGTGCGCGGCCGGCTGATCAGCGGCCTCGTGCTGTCCGCGCTCGGCCTGGTGGCGCTGCTGCCGATCGCCGCCGACTGGTCGTGGCCGGCGCTGCTGCCCGGCCTTGCCCTGGTCGGCGTCGGGGTCGGGCTGGCAAACCCGGCACTGGGCGCCGCCGCGGTCGGTGGGATACCGCCGGAGCGCAGCGGGATGGCGGCCGGCGCGGCGAACACCGCCCGCCAGCTCGGCAACGCGCTGGGCATCGTGACCCTCGCCGCGGTGCTGCAGGCGGCGGCCGTCGGTGCCGCACGCGACGCCGTCCACGGCTCCGGCCTGGACACGCCCGGGCTGCTCGACCGGCTCGCCGGCGGCGACCTGCCCGGCGCGCTGGCCATCGGCGGTGCCGACCCATCGGCGATCGCCCAGCTCTACGCGAGCGCGCAGACCAGCGGCATCCGGCTCGCCCTCGCCGTCGCCGCCGTGCTCGCGCTGCTCGGCGCCGCCGGCACCGCCCTGCTCACCCGACCCCGACCCGCCGCCGCATCGATTCCAGACCCCATCCCCGAACCGACCGCCGACCCGGATACCGTCCGGCCGCACGCCGAGGTGACCTGATGACCACGACAGCACACGAAGCGAACACCATGCACGCCGGGCGGTTCCTGCAGGCCCTCGGGCTGCGGTTCATCGACGTCAGCGGCACCAGGGTGCAGGCCGAGCTGGACGCCACCGAGGAGCACCACACGCCATGGGGCATGGTGCACGGCGGCGTGTACGCGACCGCGATCGAGTCGGTGACCAGCGTCGGGGCCAGCGCCGCGGTACGCGAGGACGGCCGCTTCGCGGTCGGTCTGGACAACGTCACCGACTTCGTCCGCGCACACCGCAGCGGCCGGCTGCACATCGTCGCCGAGGCGGCCCACCAGGGACGGACCGGACAACTCTGGACGGCCGAGATCACCCGTGACGACGGCAAGCTGGTGGCCCGCGGCCGGGTCCGCCTGCAGAACGTCGACATGCAGGGCTGAGCCGCTACCGGAGCCGCTACGTGGGCCGCAGTCGAAGGATGTGCTCGGTCTCCGGCACGCCGGCGATGCCGCGATCGAGGTCGGACGCGAGCCGCACGGCACGCTGGACCAGTGGCAGGTTGACCCGGCTGAGGTGCGACCGTGATCACGACGTTCATCTGGGGGCATGGCGATTTCCGAAATCACGGCCTGGTGGCCTCGGTGCGGTGCGGCTGCCCTATCCCGAGGCACCGGCCACGGCCGCCGCCGGCTGAGGTTCGAGCAACTGCGCCAGCATCGCGAGCGCATCGGGCAGCACCCGGTAGTACACCCAGGTCGCGCGCCGCTGCGAGGTCAGCAGGCCCGCCTCGCGCAGCACCTTCAGGTGGTGGCTGATCGTCGGCTGGGTCACCGCGAACTCCCCAGTCAGGTCGCACACGCACGCCTCCCCGCCGTCGTGCGAGGCGATCAGCGACAGCAGCCGCAGCCGCACCGGATCGGCCAGCGCCTTGAACGCCACCGCCAGGCGTTCAGCCTGGTCCTGGCTGAGCGGCTCGCGGGCCATCGGTGGGCAACACCCGGGGTTCGGCAACTCCACCCATCTATATTGACACTCGTCTATGTTTGTGGCAACCTCGACCCTGTATCGACAACCGTCTATATAAAGCCCCCGCCGACCAGACAGATGGAGAAAAGCTCATGTCGCGTGTCCAACTCGCGCTCCGCGTCGCCGACCTGGAGAGCTCGATCGCCTTCTACGCCAAGCTGTTCGGCGCCGAGCCGGCCAAACGCCGCAACGGGTACGCCAACTTCGCGATCGCCGAGCCGCCGCTCAAGCTGGTCCTGATCGAAGGCAAGGCCGGCGAGCCCACCCGGCTGGACCACCTCGGAGTGGAGGTCGCCAGCACCGACGAGGTCACCGCCGCGACCACCCGGCTGGCCGCCAGAGGCCTGGCCACCGCCACCGAGAACGACACCTCGTGCTGCTACGCCCTGCAGGACAAGGTCTGGGTGTCCGGACCCGGCGGCGAACCGTGGGAGGTCTACACCGTCAAGGCCGACACCGACGCTCTGACCAGGGCCGACGACAGCACCTGCTGCATTCCGGCCACTCACGCCACGGACGCCGAGCCGGCCACGGCATCCGCCTGCTGCTGACCGACGCCGCGACGGTGACCGCCGACCGGCGGTCACCGCTCGTGGACGCTACCCAGGACGGGTTTCACGTCGAGGACGGGCGTCCCGTCACTACCTCGTCACCGACGCGCAGATCCGCCGCGGCCTGGCACAGCTCGGGCCGGAACACGACCCGCGCCGGCGGCGCCCCCTTGTCGCCCTGCTTCGGGGCGGCGTTGCGGTCGGTCAGCGGTGACTCCACCCGGCCGACCGGCCGCAGCTGGTACGTCGGCTCGCTCGGTCCCGACACCTGCGAGTCGTGCCCTCAGGCCGGCTGGATGAGGCCGATGACGTTGCCGTCCGCGTCCTTCACGGAGGCGATCAGCTTGCCCCCGCCGACGTCTTTGACCTCCTGCAGCGCTTCCGCGCCGGCGTCGAGGAGCGCCTTCACGCAGCTGTTGACGTCGTCCACGTTCCAGTAGGCGACCGGGCCCGTCATCCCCTGGCTGTGACCGTTGGGATCCAGCCCGACATGCTGGCCTGCCACGTCGAAGCCGACGTAGTAGGCCGCATCCATGGTGGGCTGCACGCCCAGCAGCTCGCCGAACAGGGCCTTGGCCTTCGCGATGTCCCTGACGGGGTAGATGATCGTCTTCATGCCTTCGGTCATGGGTACTCCTCATGGTTGCCCGTCACATCGACGGGGTCGCCTCGGTCACTGTTATGACCGACCGCGACGCAGGCATGTGACAGACGGACGAAACACGACTGGCCGGCGAGCGATTCGTGGCACACCGTACCCACCTGGGGTCAGTGGCCTACCGGATGCTCGGCTCGCGCAGCGACACCGACGACGCGGTCCAGGAAGCGTGGCTGCGGCTGCGCCGCTCCGACACCAGCGGCGTCGAGAACCCGGGCGGATGGCTGACGACGATCGTGGCGCGGGCCGACCCCAACCGCCTCGGCTAGCTCGACCTGGAGATCCTCGTCGACTCTTCTGGCGATCATGGCCATGCCAGCCGGCATGATCACGCGAATGGCCGTTCTGCATCACCGCGACGCCAAAGGATCACGAGGTCCGGGCTGTCGACCAGGCCAGGTCAAATCACGAGTTGGTTGGGGCGTCGCGGCAGGTAGTGGATCTTGACCCGGCAGGCGGGGACCCACAACTCGCGATCCGGCCAGGTGCCGGTCTGCCAGGTAGTAGCATCGGGCCGGCAGGTGCGCTGAGCCTGGCTACCTCCGGGCGAACGTTGTGTCAGCGCCGCTTCGACCCCCGTCGCCACCATGAGGAGCCTTCCCACGCCATGGCCCAGCAACGCACGCTCGTTCTCATCGACGATCTCGACGGCAGCCAAGCCGAGCACACCGTCGCCTTCTCCCTGGACGGTCAGCAGTACGAAATCGACCTCAGCACGCAGAACATCCAGCGGCTGTACGAGACCCTCGCCCCCTTCACGACCAGGGCACGCACCACCCGCACAGCACCACCCGTCCATCGACCCCGCGCCGCAACCACCGCTGCCGAGCCCGCACCACCGGCCACCACCAGCACCGCATCGGCCGGCGTGACCACACCAGACAACAGCTCCGCCGCAGCGCCGCGCCCACAGGTACCAGCCGCCCTGTTCTCCAACCCCGCCACCTGACACCTCCGGCGAAGCAGACCCCGCCGGCTGAGCCGATCCACCACTCGCAGTTGGCCTCACAGCGCCACCCTGACGTGTGCCATCAACGCACTGTGGCAATGGCAGGCACTAGGGTGCCGCGGTGACCTCGTCGATGTCGACCGAGTCAGTCGCGCCACCGGTGCCGGTCGAGCAGTACGTCGCCGGATTGAATCGCAAGCGGATGGCTGCGGGCGTGTTGTTTCGCGACGCTGCGGGCCGGGTGCTACTGGTTGAGCCGTCGTACAAACCGAACTGGGAGATCCCGGGCGGCGCCGTCGCCGCTGACGAATCGCCGTGGGCGGCCGCGCAGCGCGAGCTCGTCGAGGAGCTGGGATGGGATCGGCCGCTGGGCCGGCTGCTGGTCGTGGACTACATGCGGCCGCAGGACTCCCGACCGGAAGGCGTGGCGTTCGTCTTCGACGGCGGTGTGCTGGACGAGGCGGATGTGGCCGGGCTGGTGCTGGCCGACGGCGAGCTCTTCTCCGCCGGCTTCTGCGGCCTGCACGAGGTCCGGCAGCGGGTGAAACCTTTGCTGGCGGACCGTCTCGCGGTGGCGGTAGAAGCCGCCGAAGAGGGTGTGACGGCGCTGTGCGAGCAGGGGCGCAGGATCGCCTGATCGCCCGGACCGGCGCCGCTGGCGGCCGCTATGTGGCACTTGCCGGCGGCGCGGTAGAGGCTGTCATGGATGCCGTCGGCGTAGAGCAGCCCGGCCAGATCGCGTCGGGCCTTGGCGACCCGGCAGTCCGCCCGGAACCCGGCCGCACCGAGCAGCAGCGCCAGCTCAGCCATGAGCTGATGGGCGGCGTCGATGCCGTGGGCCTTGATCGCGGCGGCCCAGGTTTCTGCCTGCCGGTGCCCGGCGATAGCCAGGTGTGCGGCGGCGGCCGCGGCGAGCAGGGCGGCGACGAGTTGCGCGTGGGCCCGGCCGACGGTGACCAGTGCCGAGTCGCGAAGCCGTGATAGCTCGCCGGTCGCGACGCGGGCCGCCAAGGTGGTGGTGACGACGTCGAAGACGGCTGCGGCAGCACCGAGTCCGATGGCCGTGACCAGTGGGCGGTAGCCGGCGAAGTGTTCGCGCAGCAAGGCCATGCCGTCACCTTCCAGGACGTCCTCCGCCTGCACGGGTACGGCGTCTAGGTCGAGGACGCCCCACGTCCAACCGTTGAGGCCGCAGGGTGCGAGGTTGTGGCGCCGTAGTCCGGGGCTGGCGGCGTTGATGGCTGCCGCGGTCAGGCGGCCATGCGGGCCGCGGAAGAACACGACGAATACGGCGGCCTCGGTGAGCCGGCTGATCCAAGTCTTGCGGCCGCTGACCAGCCAGGTGCCATTCGGCCCGGTAACGGCCCTGGTGCGGGTGGCGGCAGGACGCGACCCGCCGTGGGGCTCGGTGATTGCGATACCGGCAAGCTCGCCGGCGCGCAGTCGGGGAATCCAGCGGTGTCGTGTGGCGGGGCTGCCGTGGCGGGCGATGAGCTCGCCGTGGCCCAGGCCCGCGGTGTCGCGCAGGTCGAGGTCGCGGTAGCCGAACATGAACTGGGCGAGTAATAGAAACTGCGCGGGTTGTCCGGTGATGTCGACCTGGCCGGCGAGCTCGCGGCGGATGCTGAGCAGCCGACGGCTCCGCTCGGGCCCGGGTGGGAGATCAGCACCGACCGGGTAGACCGTGAGCAGATCGTCGAGCGCATCGGCGAGGTTGTGCAGTAGTTGCCAGTCGAGGCCGGCGGCCGGGTCGAGGAGCGGGCGCAGTGGATGCAACCAGGTCGTGATCGCTTGCCTGGTCATGGCGCATCACCGTGGACGCGCGCTGGGTGACCGAAGGCCAGGGTCCGGGCCGGGACGTCACGGGTGACCAAAGATCCGGCGCCGACCAGGGCGTACTCGCCGATCGTGACGCCGGCCAGCACGACGGAGCCGCTGCCAACCTTCGCGCCGATGTCGAACCGGGGCGCGACCAGCACCGGCCGCCGGTGCGGATCGCGCCAGATCAGCCTCTTGTCGTTGATGGTTCGGATGCCGGCACCGAGGAATACCCGGTCGGCGATGTGTGTGGCGCCGGTGAGGTGGGAGCCGGGTGAGCAGCGCACATTCCGGCCAATCCGGCTGGCCCGCTCGACTGTCAGCTGGTGCCCGAGGTAGGTATCGGCACCGACCTGCACGCCGGCGCGGAGCAACGTGCCATGTCCCACCACGGCGTCCGCCCCGATGCGGACGCCGGCGTAGAGCACAGCGCCGGCACGGACCACCGCGTTGGCACCGATCGCCGTCGCGCCACCAGCGCCGTCCTATACACGGCCAACGGCGTAGCCAAGCTCGGGTTGACCCACCACCGTGTGGTCCTCGATCCAGGCCTGGCTACCGATCGTGGTACCGCCGTGGACGACAGCAAACGCGCCGATCACCGCGCGGGCTTCGACGATGACTGGGCGCCGTTCACCGTGAGCGTCGGCGGGCACGAAGACCGCGAACCTGCTGATCCGGACTCCCTGGCCGGCGCACAGTAGGCCGGCGTGATCCAATTCGGCCGCAGTAAGCTCCACCTGCATTGTCGAGGTCGACGGCGACATTGCCCGATCTCTCATTGCGATCCCTCCCTTGTGCCAGTCGTGGCGTCCGCGACGCAAGGACACCGCGCTATGTGGACCGCCGACCATGCCAGTTGTCGAAGTCGACCCGCGGCTGGTGCGATCGTGCGCCGCCTGCGGCTGGCCGACCACCTCACCCTGGCCCAACTCGCGACCAGGTGCGGTTACTCGGTATCCGCGCTATCACGAATGGAGAGAGGAAAGCAGCCACTGCGTGATGTCAAGGTTCTTCGCAGCTTGGCCGAGGCTCTGCGAGTTGCCCCGCACGTGTTAGGACTGGCCGACACTTCGCAACGGTCGGCTGTCATACGGGTGCCCGGCACTATGGTTGGGGCCACCCTGGCGCCGGCCGAGGAGTCCGATCCGATGCGTCGTCGCACCTTACTCGCCGGCCTGACCGGCGTCGCCGGCACCGCGATGTTCAGCGCGCCTTTCCAGGTCGCCGCGGCGGCCGACGGGCCGCTCACCGCCGTCATGGACGCCCTGCTCAACCCGCCGGAGTTCACGAGCAGTCCCTTCGCGCTGTCGCGCCTACGCCAGCAGGTCGCCGTCGCCTACGCGACCTTCCAGCACGGGCACTACGCGGACGTCACCGCACGCCTGCCCAACCTGGTGTCTGCCGCGTTGGCCACCCGCGCCGACCAGGCCGCCAGCCACGCACTCGCCGCAGCCAACAGCCAACTCGCCGAGGTCTACACACTGGCCAGCGAACTGATGATCAAGCTCGGTCACGACCAGCTCGCCTGGACCACCGCCGACCGCGCTCTGCAGGCCTCGCACCTCAGCGACGATGTCCTCACCCAGGCCGCGGCCCGCCGCGCATGGGCCATCGTGCTGCGCCGCGCCGGGCGCGCGGAGACGGCTCAACGGCTCGTCATCGACACCGCTGCCGCATTGCAGCCGGAGCTGAACCGGAGCGCAGAGCACCTGTCGGCGTACGGGTCGTTGCTGGCCACCGCCGCCTACACCGCTGCCGTCGACGGCGATCGCGCCAACGCCCGCACTCTCATCGCCGAAGCCACCGACGCCGCCACGCGCCTCGGCGCCGACGGCAACCACCGGCACACCACCTTCGGACCCACCGGCGTAGGCCTCTACGTGGTCAGCATCGCCCGCGTACTCGGCGACTCAGGCACCGCCATCGAGGCCGCCCGCCGTATCAACCCCAACGCCATCCCGACAGCCGAGCGGCGCGCCCGCTACTGGGCCGATGTAGCCCGGTCATTCCACCAATGGGGCAAGCCCGAACACTGCTACCGGGCGCTGCTGGCGGCCGAGCAGGCCGCACCCGACGAGGTCCGTTACCGCAAGCCCATCCAGCACATCATGGTCAGTCTGTTGCGCGATCCAATCGCCCATCGCCTGCCCGGCCTCCGCGCTTTCGCCACCCGAACAGGTACGCGCGCATGACGTCGCTGCCCATGTTTTCTCGCAGGTCACCGGCGGTGGCGTGGCACCCTGGCAGTACCGGGGTTCGTGGGGCCTCGGGCCGTCGGGCCAAAACACGAGGTGGTCGCGTCGGCGAGTCGGCGGGTCTGCCAAGCCGGTACCCGCCGGGCCATTAGCGTACCGGCCCGTGCCTCGGATCGACTGGGATCATGTGCCGTCCGAGGTTCGAGCCGTCATCGAGTCACACACAGGCCCGGTGACCGCTGCGCACACCGCCAGCGCGGGACTCAACTCAGAGATCGCAGTCATCCTGGAGACCGATGGCGGCTGGGTATTCGTCAAGGGCCGTCCCGCTGGCCGGCCGGCCGTCACCCGGCGACGCGAAGCGGCGATCAACCCGTACGTGCGACACCTGGCGCCACGCCTGCTGTGGCAAGCCAACACCGGCGGATGGGACCTGCTCGGGTTCGAGCACGTCAGCGGCCGCCACGCCAACTACGCGCCGGGCTCGGGCCATCTCGCCGTCGTTGTCACGGTCCTGTGCCAACTCGGCACCATACGTCTGACGTTCCGCACTTCTCGGAGTCGATATCGCCCCCACTGTC
>Ga0210378_10000912_pt1 | contig 15550 bp, 12 predicted proteins | sample PLM1_60_b1redo_FD_155465 | JGI IMG/M metagenome (GOLD analysis project Ga0210378, IMG submission 155465) | Groundwater sediment microbial communities from an aquifer in East River, Colorado, USA - PLM1_60_b1 redo | ecosystem: Environmental > Terrestrial > Soil > Riparian zone | place: USA: East...
AACATCCACCACTTCATCGTGGACGCCTACATCTGGCGGCTGCGGCGCGACCCGAGCTACGCGGCGGCGGCGGCGGTCGGACCGGCGCCGGCGGCGGTCCCCGCGGCCTGAGCCCGCGCCGTAGAATTCCTTCGTGGACAACCTGTCGCTCGCCCGCGTCCTCCATGAGATCGCCGACGTCCTCGAGATCAAGGGCGAGAACCTCTTCCGCGTCCGCTCGTACCGCCTGGCCGGCGAGTCGCTGCAGACCCTGACCCAGGACGTGGCGGAGATGATCCGCCGCGGCGAGAAGCTGCAGGAGCTCCCCGGGGTGGGCGCGGGCATCGCCGCGAAGCTCGGCGAGCTGGTGGAGACCGGCCGGTGCACCTACCACCAGGAGCTGCTGGCCGAGGTGCCGGTGGGCCTGCTCGAGCTGCTGCGCCTGCCCGGCCTCGGCCCGAAGGGTGTGAGCCTCGTGTGGAGGAAGCTGGGCGTCGCTTCGGCCGAGGACCTGGAGAAGGCCATCGCCGACGGCCGGTTCCGGTCGCTGTCCGGCATGAAGGAGAAGAAGGAAGCGAAGATCCGCAAGGGCCTGGAAGACCGGCGCCGCACGCAGCGCCGGTTCCTGCTGCCGGAGGTGGAGGCGGTCGTGGCCCGCCTCACGCGCTACCTCGAGAGCAAGGGGGCAACGCGCGTGGAGCCCGTTGGCTCGTTCCGCCGGCGGCGGGAGAGCATCGGCGACCTCGACCTCGTGGTCCTGGGCGACGCGCGCACGCTCTCCGATGCCTTCGTCGCCCACCCGGACGTCAAGGAGGTGCTCGGCCACGGCGAGGCCAAGTCGAGCGTGGTGCTCGCCTCGGGCCTGCAGGTGGACCTGCGCCCGTTCGCCGCCGAGAGCCTGGGCGCCGCCCTTCAGTACTTCACCGGATCCAAGGATCACAACGTCCGCGTGCGGGAGCGCGCGGTACGGCGCGGCCTGAAGCTGAACGAGTACGGCGTCTTCCGCGTCGACACGGGAGAGCGCGTGGCGGGCGCGACGGAGGAGGAGGTCTACGAAGCGCTCGGCCTGCGTTACATCCCCCCGGAGATGCGGGAGGACCGGGGGGAGATCGCCGCCGCCGAAGCGGGGATGCTGCCTCGGCTCCTGGAGACCTCCGACGTGCAGGGCGACCTGCACGCCCATACCCAGGAGAGCGACGGCAAGGACACCCTGGAGGCGATGGTGGGGGCGGCGCGGCAGCGCGGACTGCGCTACCTGGCCATCACCGATCACTCCCGCACCATCCCTTCGCGCAAACGGGGAACGGGGATGGACGAGGCCCGCTGCCTCGACCACATCGCACGCATCCGCGCGCTCCAGGCCGGTGTGAGTGGCATCCGCCTGCTCCCCGGCATCGAAGTCGACATCCTGCCCGACGGCCGGCTCGACATGGCCGACGAGGTGCTGGCGCAGCTGGACGTGGTCGTCGGATCACTCCACTCGCGCCTGGACATGGCGCGCGAGGAGATCACGGCCCGGGTCTTGCGCGCCTTCGAGAGCCCCCACCTCGACGTGTGGGGCCACCCGCTGGCCCGGCTCCTCGGCAAGCGCGACCCGGTGAGCGTGGACCTCGACCGGGCGATCGAGGCCGCGGCCCGGTTCGGAGTGGCCCTCGAGATCAACTGCCAGCCCGACCGCCTGGACCTGCCCGATGCCCTGATCCATTCCGCCTGCCTGCGGGGTGTGCGGTTCGTGGTCTCCACCGACAGCCACGGCGTCGACGAGTTCGCCAACCTCCGCTATGGAGTCGACCAGGCCCGGCGCGGCTGGCTGCGGAAAGAGGACGTCCTCAACACGCGCGACGCCGATTCCTTCCTCGCCGCGCTGCGCCCGCCGGCGGCCTGAAACACCGTCGTCCGTTGCCCTGCACCGCCGCCGGCCGTAATATCATGGTTTCTACTGCTGGCGAGGATAGCGATCGGTGGACTTCAGCGACATGATGAGCCGCTTCGGGGCTTGGCTGGCCCATCTTCCCACCCACACCAGGGTACTGCTCACCTTTGCCATCTGCGTCGTGCTCATCGAGCTGGCTTTCCGGCGCTTCGCCCCCCACTCCAAGGCTTACTCCAGGTGGACCAAGGGGGTAGAGGCCGTAGGGGCGGTCTGGACCGCGGTCCTGCTGTCCATCGTCTATCTCGTCTCGGTGGGGCCGGTCAGCCTCTTCATGAAGCTCAGGGGCACGGACCTGCTCGACCGGTCGGCGGGCAAGGACCCGACCTTCTGGAAGTCGCACGAGGCCAATCCGCTGGGGCCCCTCGCGGCCGCCCGGCACCAGTTCTAGCATGAACGTCCTCGGGATCTCGTGCTTCTACCATGACTCGGCGGCGGCCCTTCTCCGGGACGGCGTCGTCGTCGCCGCCTGCCAGGAGGAGCGCCTCTCGCGCAAGAAGCACGACCAGAGCTTCCCGGCGCGGGCGGTCAAGTACGTCCTGAAGGAGGCGGGCATCGGGCCCGGCGACCTCGACGCGGTCGGCTTCTACGACAAGCCGCTCCTGAAGTTCGAACGGATGCTTTCGACCTACATCGCCACGTTCCCCCGTTCCTTCGGCTCCTTCCGCAAGGCGATGCCGGTGTGGATCAAGGAAAAGCTCTGGGTGCCGGCGATCATCCGCAAGGAGCTGCGGCCCTACAAGGGCCCGATCCTCTTCGCCGAGCATCACATGAGCCACGCCGCGTCCTGCTTCTTCGTCTCGCCGTTCGACGAGGCGGCCATCCTCACCGTGGACGGCGTGGGGGAATGGGCGACCGCCTCCTTCGGCGTGGGCAAGGGCAGCGACATCACGCTCTTCAAGGAGATCCGCTTCCCCCACAGCCTGGGGCTGCTCTACAGCGCCTTCACGTACTACCTGGGGTTCAAGGTCAACAGCGCCGAGTACAAGGTCATGGGACTGGCCCCGTACGGCAAGCCGGTCCACTTCGACCGCATCATGAACGAGATCGTTCACCTCAACGAGGACGGGTCGTTCAAGCTCAACATGAAGTACTTCTCGTACGACTACGGCCTCACCATGACCGACGGCCGCTTCAGCGAGTTTTTCGGGGGCCCTCCCCGCAAGCCCGAGACGTGGATGACGGAGCGGGAGTTCGACATTGCCGCCTCCATCCAGAAGGTGTGCGAGGAGATCGTGCTCCGCATGGCCCGCTACATCCACCGGGAATCCGGCCTGACCCGGCTGTGCATGGCGGGGGGCGTGGCCCTCAACTGCGTGGCCAACGGACGGGTGATCCGGGAGACCCCGTTCAAGGAGCTGTTCGTCCAGCCGGCGGCCGGCGACGCCGGCGGCGCGGTGGGGGTCGCCCACTACGTCTACAACTCCCTCGGCAAGCAGCCGCGGGGGCCGGCGTGGACCCACGCCTACCTCGGACCCGATTACGACGACGCGGAGATCCGCCAGTACCTCGACGGCCAGGGGGCGAAGTATCGCGTGCTCGCGGACGACGAGCTGGTTCGGGAGACCGCGCGCCTCATCGCCGGCGGCAACGTCATCGGATGGTTCCAGGGGCGGATGGAGTTCGGGCCGCGGGCCCTGGGCGGGCGCAGCATCCTTGCCGACCCCCGGGACGCCAAGATGCGCGACACGCTCAACATCAAGATCAAGTTCCGCGAGGGCTTCCGCCCGTTCGCGCCGTCGGTCCTGGCCGACAAGGCGTCGGAGTGGTTCGACATCGACTGCGACAGCCCCTACATGCTCCTCGTCGCGCAGGTCCGCGAGGGCAAGCGGTGCATCCCCTCCGTCACCCACGTGGACAACTCGGCCCGGCTGCAGACGGTGACCCGCGAGGCGAGCCCGCTCTACTACGACCTCATCCGCGAGTTCGAGCGGCTGACGGGCGTGCCGGTCATCATCAACACCTCGTTCAACGTCCGGGGCGAGCCCATCGTGTGCACGCCCCACGACGCGTATTTGTGTTTCATGCGCACGAACATGGATCACCTCGCCCTCGGCCACTGCCTGCTCGACAAGAAGGAGCTGCCGCCCTTGCGCGAGGACGTGGACTGGCGGACCTTGTTCGAGCTGGATTAGGAATCCGCTTCGCGGATTCCTAGAAGTTGATTTCGCGAAGCGAAATCGTTTAGGATTCGCGAAGCGAATCCTATGGCTTTCGAAGAGTCCCGAGAGAAGCTGGGCATCATCGGCGAGCTGTGGACCTTCATGCGGGTCCGCAAGAAGTGGTGGCTCGGACCCATCGTCATGATGCTGGCCCTGCTCGGCCTGCTGGTGGTGTTCACCCAGGGCTCGGCGGTCGCGCCGTTCATTTACACGTTGTTCTAGCAACCCCTCTCCCCCGTCGGGGGAGAGGGAAGGGTGAGGGGAACCTAAAAGCGCGACCCTCACCCCTTCCCCTCTCCCATCCAGGGAGAGGGGATTGCCGGGCACCGAATCAATCAAAATTGAAATCTGACCTCGCCCACGAGGGTCCGCTTGATGACATCCCCGAAGATGTGCTGGCGGATGTTTTCGTTCGTGATGTTGGTGGCCTTTATGGTCGTGGTCACCCTGCCGTCACCCCACCGCACGCCGAAGCTTCCGTTGACCATCGTGAACGAGTCGGTGTAGCCGTCGAAGCCGAGCGACGCCAGCACGTCCTGCCAGAACGCCCTGCTCACATAGTTGACGGAGGCGCTACCCAGGAAGCGCCGGGTGCTGAGGTTGAGGCCGGCGTTGAAGCGGTGGTGCGGCGGCACCGACAGCTCCGAGATCGCGTAGCGGAGCTGACCGGGATCGGGATCGAGCGGCTTGGGGTCGTCCTGCCAGGAGTAGTTGGTGAAGCCGCTGACGGCGTTGGCGAAGCGGTGGTCGATGGAGACCTCTAACCCCTTCTGGCGGAGCGGGCCCAGGTTCAGGTAGGCGTAGGTCGCCGGCAGCCGGTCGAAGACCGCCGCCCGCAGGGCGGGATGATCCACCAGCGAGGCGGGGAAGGGCCACCCGGGAGGGGGGTTCCTCGAGGTGAAGAGGCCGGGCAGGCCCACGGAGGCGATCACGCTCGGGGTGGTGACGAAGTTGATGTTGTCGTTGCTGTCGTTGATGTAGAAAGCGAGGCCCACGGTGGTGCGGCCGCCGAAGGTGCCGGTGTAGGCCGCCTCGTAGGCGTTGAGGGATTCCTGCCGCAGCTCCGGCAGGCTGGGGTTGATGGACCGCGCGACCTCCGAGCCGATGACGTGCGGCCCCAGCGGCAGCACCTGCCGGAAGATCTCGGGTCTGCCCGCGCACAGCGGAGGCGCGAGCTGGCAGATCGCCCCGAGGGGGAAGCCCGACGGGGCCTTGATCGTCACGTCCAGGTAATTGTTGATGACGGAGGGAGCCCGGAAGGCCCGGTTGAAGGACAACCGGATCGAATGCGACACAAGCGGCTTGTACATGGCGGTGACGCGCGGTGAGAAGACCGGGTCGTCGAGGTTGCCGAACTTGTCCACCCGTGCCCCGAGCGTGAAGCGGAAGCGGTCGAAGAAGATCTCGTCCTGGAAATAACCCCCGAACTCCGTGCGGTCCTTGGCATTGGGGGCGATCGAGATGTCGAACGTGTTGCGCCGCACGTTGCCGCCGTAGCTCAGGATGTGCTTCCCGCCGAGGACGTTCGAGTTCCCGGCCTCAAGGTCGAAGGTCTTCGTCTTGAAGCTGAGCAGGATGGGCACGCCCTGCAAGTCCGTGCTGAGCAGGTTCGGCGCCTCGGCATCGACCAGGTTGGCGAAGGCGTTGATCTTGAACGCGTTCTTGCCGTATCCGACCTTCCCGTAACCCATGTAGGACTTCTTGTCCGAGTCGAACAGGATGCTGAAGGGGCCGATGCCGGTATGGATGATGCCCTTGGTTCCCGCGATGCCCCCGCTGTAGGTCATCCGGCCGCCGCCGACCTCCTGATCCACCCGAAGGTCGACCTTCGGCTGGTTGGTGTCGGTGTTGGAGAACGGCGGGAACTCGCCGGTTTGCGGCGGCGCTCCCCCGCCCACGGGTACGCTCGGATCGAGCGGATGCGTGGCCGGCGGGACGCGGCCGACCGGACGCGGGAACGCGTCCGAGTGGTAGAAGCCGCCCGCGATGCGATACGACAACTTGTCGTTCGGCGCTTGGTTCGTGGAGAAATAGCCGCTGTACGAGCTGCCAGTGTCCAGCTTCTCGCCCACCGGAGACGCGTCTCGGTCGATGATGCCGCCGGCGAACGTGAGGCTGGTCCCGTGGCCCCCCGCCGCCTCACGCGGCGACTTGGTGATGATGTTCACGACACCGGTGAGGGCGTTGGCGCCCCACACGGCCGATGCCGGCCCGCGCACGACCTCGATCTGCTTGATGTCGCTCGGATTGGTCGGAACGAAGTCCCAGAGCACCAGGCCGAAGAAGTCCAGATAGATGGACCGGCCGTCCAGCAGCGCGAGCTGCGAGTTGACGAGCGTGTTCGTGCTCTGCCGGCTGGTCATCTGGACGTCGCGGGCGGAGAGCTGGATGACGTTGAGGCCGGGGACCGAACGCAGGAGATCGCCATAGTTCTGCGCCGGGGAGGTCAGGATCTCTTGGCTCGTCACGACGCTCAGGGTTGCGGGAGCGTTGATGAGCGTCGTCTCCGTCTTGGAGGCGCTCACGACGATGGTCTCTTCCCGCTTGATCGTCTCGTCCTGCTCTTTCTGAGGCGAAGGCGAGGGGCTGGGCCTGGGCTCCTGGGCGGTAGCGGCGACCGACCACAAGAGGCCGAGCCCGACGGCGGGAATCAACCCTTTCATACATCCTCCTTGCGTGCGCGGCGTCGACCCCCGGCGTTGCGCACTTCGGCCCTGGAGCGAACGCCACCTCATGACGCTACGGCGAATGTCACAGAGGGAGTCAGGCGGCGACCGCGAAGTCTATACCACAATAGACGGACGCGCCGCTAGCGTTTACCGGGCCGGCCGTGAGCCCGCGCCCGCGTCCAGCGCTTGCAGAAGCTTGTCGTGGATCCCCCCGAACCCGCCGTTGGAGAGGACCACGACCCGGTCGCCCTCGCGGAGCTCGGCCGCGAGCATCGAGACGATCTCGTCCACACCGGGCACGAAGCGGGCGTCCTTGCCGAGCTCTGAGATGGCGCGCACCAGCTCGGCCTCGGAGATGCGCTCTCGCTCCGGGACCTTGCCCGGCAGATGGGCCGCCGAGACGATGACGCGATCCGCCTCCTGGAATGCGCGGGCGAACTCCTCCTGGAAGATTCGCGTGCGGGACGTATAGGAGCGGGGTTCGAAGACGGCCACGAGCCGGCCGGCCCCGGCGGGGAGCAGGGTCCGCAGGGCCCGCAGCGTCTCGCGCACGGCCGTAGGGTGGTGGGCGAAGTCGTCGTACACGGTCACTCCCCGTCCCCGCCCGCGGAGCTCGAGGCGGCGCTTCACCCCGCCGAAGCTGGCCAGGGCGGGGCGAGCCGCCTCGGGCGGCACGCCGGCGGCGGCGGCGGCGGCCACGGCGGCCAGCGCGTTGCGCAGGTTGTGCTCGCCGGGCTGGGACAACCGGAACTGCCCCTGATCCACACCGCCGCGAAAGAGCCGGAAGTGCCAGCCATCGGCGGCGGGCTTGACCGCCGCCGCCCGCCAGTCCGCGCCCTCGCCGAGGCCGAAGGTCTCCACCGGGCAGGGGGCCTTGGGCAGGATGTCCCGCAGGGCGGGCGTCTCCAGTCCCGCCACGAGCAGGCCACGGCGCGGAATGAGGTTCATCAGATGCAGGAACGCCCGCTGCACGGAGGCGAGGTCGGGGTAGATGTCCGCGTGGTCGTATTCGACGTTGCCGATGACGGCGATATCCGGCATGTAGTGGATGAACTTCGGCCGCTTGTCGAAGAACGCGGTGTCGTACTCGTCGCCCTCCACCACGAAGTGCGGGCCGCCGCCGAGGCGATAGCTGCGCTCGAAGTCGACGGGAACGCCGCCCACGAGGAAAGACGGGTCGCGGCCGGCGTGGTGGAGGATGTAGGAGAGCAGGCTGGTCGTGGTGGTCTTGCCGTGGGTGCCGGCCACCACGAGGCATGTGCGGCCGCGCAGGAACTCCTCCGCGAGCAGGGCGGGCATGCTCGACATGCGCTGCTTGCGGTCGAGCACCACCTCGACCTCCGGGTTGCCCCGCGAGAGGGCGTTCCCGATCACGACCATGTCGGCGTCGGGGGGAACGTTGTCGGCGCGGTACGGCGACCGCACCGGAATGCCCAGCGCCTCGAGCTGCGTCGACATCGGCGGATAGACGTCCTGGTCCGACCCGGTCAGCTCGTGGCCCTTCTCGCGCAGGAGACCCGCCAGAGAGGCCATCGCCGTGCCCGCGATGCCGGACAGATGGATCTTCATTCGACCGCGGCCTCCATGAGCTCGAACCGCGCCTGGTCGGCGGTGCAGGCCAGCCGCGCGCGCACGCCGAATGGCAGCGTGACGTTGGGGCCCGTGCTGTGGCCGCTGGACAGACCGATGGCCACGGGAACGTCGAGGCCTTCGAGCGCCCCCTTCACCACGTCCTCCAGCGTGTAGTCCGCGTCGAGGCGGGGCGAGCAGCCCTTCATGTCGCCGAACACGATCCCCTTGATCCCCGCGAGCGCCCCCGAGTCGCGGAGCTGCCGCAGCATGCGGTCGATGCGATAGGGCGGCTCGTCCACGTCCTCGACGAACAGGATCGTGTCCTCGCCCGACGTGTCGAGCGCCCACGGCGTGCCCGCGGCCGCGGCGAGCAGGCTCAGGCAACCGCCGCGCAGCCGGCCCGCGGCTTCGCCCGCGCGCAGCGAAAGCAGATCCTCGTCGTCGCTGCGGTAGGGCGTGCCCTCGCCGATGAGCGCCCACCGGAGGCTCACGCGGTCGTAGTGGCCGGTAGCGAGGTCCTTCGCCACCATTGGCCCGTGGAGGGTGACGAGGCCGAGCCGGTTCAGGTAGAGGTGGAGCAGCGTGACGTCGCTGTAGCCGACGAAAGCCTTGGCCCGGCCGCGGAACCATTCCGGCTCGAGGTGCGGCATGAGCGCGGCGGCTCCCGCTCCGCCCCGCGCGCAGAAGACGGCCTTCACCTCGTCGTCGGCGAAGAGAGCGCGGAGCGCGTCCAGGCGCAGCCCCACCGGCCCGGCCGTAAAGCCCCCGCGCTCGAGCAGTCCCGGCGCGCGCCGCACCCGGAAGCCGAGCGCTTCCAGCTCCGCGACCCCCTTGTCGAGGGCGACGGCGTCCACCGGTCCCGCCGGCGCGCACACGCCCACGACGTCGCCGGTCCGCAGCGCCCTTGGCCGGACCCAGCCGCTCAGAGCAGGCCCTTGCACGCCCCGCCGTCCACCGCGATCGTCAGGCCGGTGAGGAAGGAGGCCGGCTCCGAGCAGAGGAAAACCACGACCGCGGCGAGCTCCTCCGGCTCCGCGATGCGGCCCAGCGGCACCGACTTCGCCAGGTCGGCGAGCACCTTCTCGGGCGTCGTGCCCCCCGCCTTGGCCCGCGCCTCCGCGACCTCTTGCAGCCGGTCGGTGCGCGTGTAGCCGGGACAGACCGTGTTGACGAGGATGCCGTCCGGCCCCAGCTCGCTGGCCAGCGTCTTGGCGAGGCCGACGATGGCGGGGCGGAACACGTTCGAGAGCAGCAGGCCGTCGACGGGCTGCTTGGCCGAGAGGGACGCGATGTTGACGATGCGTCCCCAGCGGTTCCTCTTCATGTGCGGCACGGCGGCCCGCACGAGATGGAACACGTTGGAGAGCGTCGTCCGAAAGGCGTCCTCCCAGCGCGCGTCGTCGACCGCATCGAAGGCGCCGGGCTTGGGGCCGCCCGTGTTGGTGACCAGGATGTCGAGCCGGCCGAACTCCCCGGCCGTCTCCTCGACGAATCGACGGCAGTCCGCGGCCACGGCGACGTCGGCCACCACGGCCAGCATCTGCGCGCCCGTCTCCCGCGCGATGTCCTCGGCCGCCTCGCGGATGCGGCCTTCGTCGCGGCCGCACACGGCCACGGAGGCGCCTTCGCGGGCGAGGGCGCGCGCGGTGGCGCGGCCGAGCCCGCGCGAGGCCGCCGCGACCGCGGCTCCCTTCCCTTTGAGGCCCAGGTCCACTAGACCGCCATGCCGGCTTGTTCGGCGATGCTCCGTGCCAGGGCGACCCGTTCCGCGGCGCCGGCGGCGGCGCGGGCGGCCTTGGGGTCGGGGTCGCGCCACGGCAGCACGAAGCGCTCCTTCAGGCGGCGCATCCGCGCGCAGGCGTCGTCCATGCTCGACCAGGAAATCTCTCCGGACTCGACCGCCCTCACCAGCCCCTCGAGCGCCTCGACTTGCATGTCGTGCGTGGCGCAGACCGGGAGCAGGTCGCATCCGGCCTTGGCGGCGAGGACGGCCAAGGGCCCGGGGGCCCAGCGCTTGGCCACCGCCTTCATCTCCAGGTCGTCGGTGATGATCACCCCGTCATACCCTAGCGCTCGGCGGAGCAGGCCGTCGATGACCCGCGGCGAGAGCGTCGCCGGCACCGAATCGTCCAGCTCCCGCACCAGCACGTGCGCGGTCATGATCGAAGCCACGCCGGCTTCGATGGCTTTCTTGAAGGGACGCAGCTCCACGTCCTCCAGGCGCGAGCGGGAGTGCTCGACGGTGGGCAGCTCGAGGTGGGAATCGACGTCGGTGTCGCCGTGGCCCGGGAAGTGCTTCGCGCACGCGGCCACGCCGTTCTCCTGCAGGCCGCGGATCATCGCGACGCCGAGACGGCCGACGAGGTCGGGATCGGCGCCGAAGGAACGGTCGCCGATGATGGGGTTCTGCGGGTTGGTGTCCACGTCCATCACGGGCGCGAAGTCGAGCCGGAACCCGCACGCGTGAAGCTCGACCGCCAGCGCCTCCCCCATCTTCCGGGCCGTCTCCTCCGATCCCTGCATCCCCACCGCCCGCAACGGAGGCCACACCGTCCAGGGAGCGCGCATCCGCGCCACCCGGCCGCCCTCCTGGTCCACCGCCACCAGCAGCGGCAGCTCGTGACGGGCGGCGCGCGCCTCCGTCTGCAGCTCACGCACCAGCTCGGCGACCTGCTCGGGAGAGGCGACGTTGCGCGCGAACAGGATCACGCTGCCCGCGCCGTAGTCGTGGATCATCTTCTTGACGTCGGCGGACGCCTCGTAGCCGTGGAACCCCACCATCAGGCGCTGCCCGGCCTTGCGCACGCTTTCCCGCATGGTTAGGAGTCCGTCCCGGTGACCGGAGGACGGACTCCTAGCCGTTTGCGCATGGCGTCGCTCACCTTGCGCCCGTCGGCCGGCTTGCCCTCGGTCTCGAGCAGGGCCATCGCCGCCTTCATGGCCCTGCCCATGTCCTTGGGCGTCGTCGCCCCCGTCTCGGCCACCGCCTTCTCCACCGCGGCCTGGATGTCGGCGTCCGAGGCCTCCGCTGGCAGGTAGCTCTTGAGGAGAGCGAGCTCCTTCTCCTCCTTCTGGACCAGCTCCGGCCGGTTGGCCTTGCGGAACTGGAAGACCGAGTCCTCGCGCTGGCGGACGAGGCCCTGCAGCACGCGCGCGGCCTCGGTGTCGTCCAGCGGGGCCTTCTTCTCGATCTCGCGGTTCATGAGCGCCGCCTTGGCCATGCGCAGCGCGCTCGTGCGGTCGGCGTCCTTGGCCTTCATGGACGCCGTGAGGTCCTGCTGGATCCGATCGACGAGAGAAACTCGCTCGCTCATTTTCCAAGGATAACGCGTTTTGGCGATACACTTTCGCCGTGCGCGCATGTGTCCGCGGGGAGGCGGCCCGGACCGCGGCCGCGCTCCTGGCCCTCGCGGCCGCGGCCCTGCCCTTCGCGGCGCGCCGCGGTGAGGCGGCGGCGGCCCCGCTCTCCCGGCTCGCCGACGCTCTCGCCGACGACATCGTGGCCGCCGCCCGCGGGCGTGCCATCGAGGTGGGCGCCGCCGAGGACCGGACGCGCAGCGGTGGCTCCCTCGCGCTCGACCTGCAATCGCTCCTGCGCGCGCGCCTCGAGGGCCGCGTGCGCCTCGTCAACTCCGGCCCTCGCCTGCGCGTCGACTTGGTCCTCGCCGAGGGCCCGGGCCGGCTGTGGGTCTCGGCTCGGCTGACGGAGGAGCCGGGCGGACGGCTCGTCGAGGTACTGGCCGCATCGGCCGAGTCGGACCCGCTGCTGCTGTCGCTGGTCCCCGCCGGGCCCGCGAGCGCCGCCGCCGGACCCCTGGCGATCGTCTCCTCCCGCCGGACCCCGCCCCTCGACGGACGCGTCCTCGACCTCGCTCCGGTGGGCGAGGACCGCGTGCTGGTGCTTTACGAGGATGCGGCGTCGCTCTACCGGCTCGACGATGGCGGGCTCTCCCTGCTGTCGCGGCGTGAGCTGCCCGGCCCGCTCCTGCCCGTGCGCTTCCCCGGGGGGACGATCTACCTGCCGCCGGCCGAGGGCGCCGCCTGGGTCCTGACGAGCCGATCGCCGCGCGCCGTGCTCCTCGGCCTCGAGGGCGGACGGCTCGAGGAGCGGCAGCAGGCCGACGCGCTCTTCTGGCCGCGTACACCCGGCGGCCTGCGCTACCGCGCCGGGACCAACCTCATCGAAGGCACCGTGGCCGACCTCGGGGAAGGCCCGTTCCTTCGTCTCGACCCGCGGGGAGTGGCCCTCACTCCCGATGGGCGGCTGCGGATGGCCTCGCCCGATGGAGGGCGCACCCTCGCGGTGAAGGCCGGGGGTGGGGTGGCCCGGTTGGGTCCGGAGCTGATCGCGGTCGCGGGCGGCGATCCACCCGGTCCGCGCGACACGGTGGTGCTGCTCGACGCCCGCGATCCGGGCCGGCCACCCCTGCAGTCGCTGCCGGTCGACGGCTCGGTGCGCGCCCTGGGTGGGCGCGGGACGCAGGCACGGATGCGACTGGTGGCCGCGGTCGAGGAAGAGCGGGGAACGCATCTGGTGCTGATCGATCTCTCGCCGCTCGCCCCTTGAGGCGCCCTCTCCTGGCGGTGGCGATGGCGGCGCTGGCCGCGCCCGTCCCGTTGTTCCTGGAGGCGGCCCTGGGACCGCGCTACGGCGGCGAGCTGAAGGTGGGCGTCGTGGAGCTGCCGGCAACGACAGACCCCGGCGCGGAGCGCGGCGGCGGCGCGGGTCTCGTTTCCGTCCTCGTCCACGAGACGCTCGTGGGCGTCGAGGAGGACGGTTTCCCCTCCCCCGCCCTCGCGCAGGGATGGAGCACGGCCGCCGGGGGGCGGGAGTGGACGCTACGCCTGCGCGAGGGAGCCTCCTTTCACGACGGCCGGCCCGTCACGGGCGCGGACGCCGTTCGCAGCATCCGCCGCTTCTTGCGCTCCCCTTCCGCCGCCGCCGCGCGGCTGGCCGAGACGCTGGACGGGGGCCGCTCGTTCCGGGCGGGACAAGACGGTGAGCTGGCCGGCCTCTCGTCGCCCGACCCGAGACGCATCGTCCTCCGCTTCACGGGAGCGCCGGCCCTGCCCCTCGCCCCGCTGGCGGCGCCGGCGGCGGCGATGACGGGGCCGAGCGGAGCGGGTGCGGGCCCCTTCGTTCCCGCGGCGCCCGTCCCCGGGCGGAGGCTCGCGCTCACGGCTTTCGCCGGCCACCTGAGGGGCCGCCCCTACGTGGACCGCGTGGACGTCGTGATGCTACCGGAGGCACCGGCAGTGCCGTCCGAGATGGCGGGGGGACGGATCGACGTGGCACCGGGCGAGGCGGGCATCACAAGGCTCGCGGCGACGCTGCTCCTGGTCCTCGACCCCTCGCGCCCCCCCTTCGACCGGCCCGAGGCCCGGGCGGCGGTCACAGCGGCGATCGATCGCGGCGACCTCGTGCGTCACCTCCTTCCCGGCGGCGACGCCGCGCCTTCGCTTCTCGTCCCCGAGCTGCTGCCGCCCCTCGGCCTCGGCGAGCCACCCGCGGCCGGACGCGTAACCGGGACGGCGACGCTCGCGGTCGGGCGGGATGTGCCACCACTCGTGAGCCAACGCGTCGTGGCGCACCTGACGACCCTCGGCCTGCGGGTCGCGGTCGTGCCCTCGAGCCCGGCCGGGGTCGTGTCCGCGCCGACCCACGCCCGCCTCATGCTCTGGTCTCCAGAGGTGCCGGAAGCCGGCCTCGCACTGCAGGAGCTCTCGGCGCTGGCGCCCGCGCCCGTGGCGGCCCGCGCCGAGCTGGCCGCGGCGCTCGACGAGACGGACTTCGCCCGCCGGCGCGCGCGGCTGCACCGCGCGGAAGCGGCGCTGCGCGCCCAGTGGGTGTTGCTGCCGCTGGCTTCCGTCCCCGTCTCCTACCGCACCCGCCCGGGCGTGCACGGAGGTGTCGTGGATCTGGCCGGACGCCTGGTGCTCGAGAACGCGTGGGTAGAGCCGTGAAGGGTGGATTGCGGGGACGACTCCTGACCGCGTTCGTCCTCGTCGCCGTGCCGCCCCTGCTCCTGCTGACGGCGGGCGTGACCGCGCTGCTCGCCCGCAGCTTCGCGCAGTCCGGCGACGAGCGGCTCCGCGACGCGCTGGCCGGTGCCCTCGGCCAGGTGGACCGCCAGCTCAAGCGCGGCGAGGCGGAGGTCGTATCGGCCGCTCAGGAGCTGCCGGACCTCCGTCCCGAGCCGCGGGAGCTGCCGGAGCTCGCCAAGCGGATCGGCCAGAACCACGCCCTGCCCGCGCTGGAGATCGTGGACGAGGGCAAGCGGGTCGTCTCCTCGCGCCACTGGCCGGCCGGCTTCGGCCTCCCCGAGCAGGACGGCCTGTTCCCGGGCGACGAGACGATGCGGGTGGAGAGGGTGGGCGAGGACTATGGCGAGGCGGAGCGATTGGCGGTGATGGCCACTCGCGCGTCGACCCTCAACGGCGCGCCGGTCATCGTCCGGGGCGGGAGCTTCGTGGACGCGGACTTCCTCACCGAGATGTCCGGCCTCACCGGCGTGCGGCTGGCCCTGCGCGACCGCCGGCGCCAGCGATGGATCGCGCCCGCGGGCTCGCCGCTGCTCGCCTGGAACGAACCAGATCTGGCCGGCGGCGAAGGCAAGGGCGAGGTCACCCTGGCCGGGACCGCGTACCGTTTTTCCGCGCGGCCGCGCAACCCCGACCTGTGGCTCGTCGCCGCGCTGCCTCGCGGCGAGCTCGACCGCTTGACCGGCCTCGTGCGCGGCCTGGCCCTGGGGCTGGCCGCCGCCGCCCTCGTCGGCGCGGTCCTGGCCGCGGTCCTCCTCTCCGGGCGCATCGCCCGCCCGGTGCGGGACCTCGCCGAGCAGTCCCGCCGCGTGGCCGCCGGCGAGCGCGGGGCCGCGGTCGACGCGCCCGCCGGCGACGAGGTCGGCGAGCTGGCCCGGGCCTTCAACGCGATGACGGCCGAGCTGCGCACGTCCCGCGAGCGGCTGCTCCAGACGGAGCGCGTCGCGGCCTGGCGCGAGATGGCCCGGCGGCTGGCCCACGAGCTGAAGAACCCTCTCTTCCCCATCCAGCTCTCGATCGAGACGCTGCGGCGGGCGTGGGACGAGCCGGGCGGCCGCGAGCGCTTCGAAGCGCTCTTCCGGGAATCGAGCGACACCGTCATCGACGAGCTGCAGTCGCTGCGCCGCATCATCGACGAGTTCAGCGAGTTCGCCCGCATGCCGCGGCCCGTGCTAGGGCCGGTGGACGTGGGCGCG
>Ga0210378_10000913_pt1 | contig 15546 bp, 12 predicted proteins | sample PLM1_60_b1redo_FD_155465 | JGI IMG/M metagenome (GOLD analysis project Ga0210378, IMG submission 155465) | Groundwater sediment microbial communities from an aquifer in East River, Colorado, USA - PLM1_60_b1 redo | ecosystem: Environmental > Terrestrial > Soil > Riparian zone | place: USA: East...
ACGGCGACACCCGAGGAGGTGGCCCGTGATCGCAGCCACCCTGCGCCGCGGCGCCCGCTGGCTGCGCTGGTACCTCCGCGAGGTCGCCGGCGAGTCGGCGTACGACCGGTACGTCGCGCACGTCCAAGCCGACCACCCGGCCGAGCCGGTGCTGTCGCGGCGCGAGTTCGAGCGGCGGCGGATGGACGAGCGGGACGACCGCCCGGAGTCACGCTGCTGCTAACTGGCTCGGCCGAAGTTGCGCGCGCCCAGCGCATCAGATTCTCGCGTTGTTCTCTGCTATCGCGTTCGTACTCGCCGTTCTACCGCTGTACCGCGCCCTTCAGGACTTCCAAGCTAATGCCTGCGCCGGTCTCTCCCGCGTGGCCGCCTGTCCTTCGGTTCTCCTGTTGGCGTTCGTCGCGATGGCGCTCTCGGGCGGTGCACTGTTCTTGGTATATAAGATCAACGTCGCCCCGGACAGGGTGGCGGCGCCGGCCAGCGCGGCCATCAGGACCGCGACCCACAGGCCGGCGACCAGCCACCGCCGGCGAAACGCGAGCCGGCCGAGCCGGTAGAGGAACGAGGCCATGAGGGTCTCCTGTTCGAGATGGTGTCTGATCGTCGATGACCCACCGGACGCTAGCCGATCGTGAAGTAAGTCACTTGCCGATCGGCTGGTTGTGCTTGCCGATCGGCAAGCTAGGATCGGGTCCCGGAAAGTCTCAACGAGGAGCAGAAGACATGGCCACAGCCACCCCGAGGACGACCGGCGCGACCGACACCCGGCAACGCATCATCGACGTCGCGGTCCGCCTGTTCACCCGGCACAGCTTCGCCGGGACCTCGTTGCAGATGATCGCCGACGAGCTGGGGTTCACCAAGGCGGCCCTCTACCACCACTTCCACACCCGCGAGGAACTGCTCCGCGCGGTGGTCGAGCCCCTATTCGGGCAGGTGCGAGCCATCATCGAACAGGCGCAGACGCAGCGCAGCCGGCACGCCAGAGCCGAGCACATGCTCGCCGGCTACGCCGACCTCGCCGTACGCCACCGGGCCCTGATGTCCGTACTCGCCGGTGACCCCGGTGTGATCGACATGCTGCGCGCCCACGGCCACCTTGGCAGCCTCATCGACCGCCAGATCAAACTCCTCGCCGACGTCGAACCCGGCCCGGGCGGACTGGTCAAGGCCGCCGTGGTGCTGGCCGGGATCGCCGGCGCCGCCCTACCCAGCACAGTGCTCGACCTCGACGAGGACGCCCTGCGCCAGCACTTCGTCGAAGCCGGCCGGCGCACCCTCGCACTGCGCACCCCACGACGCCCTACCCGCGACACGGCACGGCCGTAACCCGAATCCCCCACCTATCTCCGCCGACGCAGTCGATCACCGCCGGTACGCCGAGCAGCAAGCCGGGCCGCGCACAGATCCGTCGGCGCCACGACGCGGCGGCGCTGCGTTCACCGCCCACACGCCGAGCCAGGGCGGATCACCTCAGCCACCGGTCACCACCGTCCACAAGGGAACATCCGTGGGACCGGCCGCATGCCAAGCTCCGGCATAACCATCGGCTACGACCGCACGCGAATCCGTCGCCGATGGGCAGAATGACGTGCCGCTCGGGTATTTAGGCAGCGGTACACGTCGTACTGCTGGCGGCATCGTGCTCGCCGTGCCGGCAATCGCGTTTGCACGGTGGTCGCTAGCCCTCGCCGAGCGGGATCAGCCGCCGGGAACCGACGACTCAACGCCGCGCTGCACCGCCCCCAAGTCCTCGACGGTTCTTGTCGAGTTGTGCTACAACGCCGCCAGGATGCCGTCGGTAAACAATGGCCATGCCTTGATCGCCCATGGCCCGAACGCACGGTCGGTCAGTACGACGCAAGCGACCCCAGCCTCCGGGTCGACCCACATGAAGGTCCCTGACTGGCCAAAATGACCGAACGTCCGAGGAGAGCTGTGCGCACCCGTCCAATGCGGGGTTTTGCCGTCCCGGATCTCGAATCCAAGTCCCCAGTCATTGGGCTTCTGCCGGCCGTAGCCGGGCAGGACCCCGTCGAGGCCAGGAAAGGCCACATTGACCGCGGCCGACAGAGTCTCCGGGCGCACCAGCATGGGCGCCTGCAGCTCGGCGGCGAAGCGAGCGAGGTCCGCGGCCGTCGCGATGCCGCTGGCCGCAGGCGAACCCTCCAGTCGGGTCGCGGTCATCCCGAGCGGCGTGAGCACGGCGTCATCCAGGTATTCGGCGAACGGTATGCCCACGCCAGCGGCAACGGCATCGCCGAGAACGTCGAACCCGACATTCGAGTAGATCCGCCTCGTGCCCGGCTTGGCCAGCACCGTCGCCTCGGCGAACGAGAGACCCGAGGTGTGGGCGGCGAGGTGGCGCACCGTCGAGCCCTCGGGACCAGCCGGCGTCGTCCAGTCGACGAGGCCTGCCTCTACCGCGACCAGGACGGCATAGGCAGCGAGCAGCTTGGTGACCGACGCCAAACCGAACGGCCGGTCCCACTCCCCAGCGGTGGCGGCCACCGCACCATCGGCAGTAATCACGGCTGCGGCCGCGTGTCCAACGGGCCAATCGGTCGCGGTGCCGACGGCCGCGTGCAAGTCAGGCACCGCCGCACCTTACCTTTGGCGGCTAGGATCGCCCCGCGTAGGGCGTCCATCATGTTGTGGCCGTGTTTGGCGGCGGTGCAGAGGTAGCCGCGAGTGCGGTAGCGGTCCTTGGTGCGTTGTTCGCTGGTGAGCCGTCCGGAGATCTTCTGTTGGGTCTTGCTGGGCCGTAGGTCGCGTTCGGCCTGGTTGGAGGTGGCTGGCACGTACCCCAAGGTCGGCGGCCTCGGCCAGATCGTGCCCGCACTCGCAGCGCCCCTGCGGGAACCGAACCACCCTCCACCAACAACCACAACCTTGTGTCGTACCTTGCTCATGTACGCCTGTCCTTGCAATGCGGGAATCGACGCCTCCCACCTTGACATGACGCGCGGGCGCCGCTGATGGCAGGTGCCCGCGCGGAGCCTCATGTCGGATCTGCTCGCGGGGGCGTTACATGTATTGGCCGCCGTTGATGGAGAAGATTTGGCCGGTGATGAAGCCGGAGTCGGGGTCGGCGAGGAATTCGACGACTCTGGCGATTTCGTCGGGTTCGCCGAGGCGGCCGACGGGGATTTTGGCGATGACTTTGTCCAGGGCTTCTTTGGGGACGGCGGCGACCATTTCGGTGGAGATGTAGCCGGGGGCGACGTCGTTGACGGTGATGCCTTTGCGGGCGGTTTCTTGGGCCAGGCTCATGGTCAGGCCGAACAGGCCGGCTTTGGCGGCGGCGTAGTTGGCTTGGCCGATGTTGCCGGCCTCGCCGATGATGGAGGAGATGTTGATGATGCGGCCGGAGCCGCGGTCCAGCATGTGTTGCAGGATGGCCCGGGAGAGGTAGAACGCGCCGGAGAGGTTGACCTGGATGACGCGGTCCCAGTCGCCGGTGGCCATTTTGCGGACGGTTTTGTCGGCGGTGATGCCGGCGTTGTTGACCAGGATGTCCAGCTGGCCGTGGGTGTCGAGGACTTCTTGGATGACCCGTTCGCAGTCCTCGTGGGAGCCGATGTTGCCTTGGTGCACGCTGGCGCCGGGGTGGTCGTCGACGAACCGCTTGGCGGCTTCCTTGTTGCCGGAGTAGCCGGCGGCGACCTTGACGCCGCGGGCGTGCAGCCGTTCGCTGATCGCCCGGCCGATGCCGCGGACGCCGCCGGTGACCAGCGCGACCTGCCCAGTCATGTCAGCCATGATCAGTCCTCCTGTTTCTCTAGACCGTGGTCGCTAGGCGGAGACGCGCAGCAGCAGGGCTTCGCCCTGGCCGCCGCCGCCGCACAGCCCGGCGGCACCGAGGCCGCCGCCGCGGCGGCCGAGCTCCAGCACCAGGTGCAGGGCCAGGCGGGCGCCGGAGGCGCCGACCGGGTGGCCCATGGAGATGGCGCCGCCGTTGACGTTGACGTTGTCCGGGGTGATCTCCAGCTCGCGCATGGACTGGATGGCCACCGACGCGAACGCCTCGTTGATCTCGAACAGGTCCACCTGCTCCGGGGTCAGGTTCTCCCGGCCCAGAGCCTTGAGGATCGCGTTCGACGGCTGGGACAGCAGCGACGGGTCCGGACCGGCGACAACGCCGTGCGCGCCGATCTCGGCCAGCACCGGCGCACCCAACTCCTTGGCTTTGGCCCGCGACATCACCACCACCGCCGCCGCACCGTCGGAGATCTGCGACGACGAGCCCGCCGTCACCGTGCCATCCGCGGCGAACGCCGGCCGCAGCTTCGCCAGCGACGCGGCGCTGGTGTCCGGGCGCACCCCCTCGTCCTCGATCACCATCACCGGGTCACCCCGCCGTTGCGGCACCGCCACCGGCACGATCTCGTCGTCGAACACCCCGTTCTTCGTCGCCTCGGCGGCCCGGCCGTGCGACATCGCCGAGAACGCGTCCTGCTCGTCGCGGCTGATGCTGCGCAGCTTGGTGTAGGTCTCGGTGGCCGCGCCCATGCCCAGCTGGTCGAACGCGCAGAACAACGCATCGTGCGCGGTCGCATCGATAATCTCGGCGTCGCCGTAGCGGTAACCGGCGCGGGCGCCGGGCAGCAGGTACGGACCCTGCGTCATCGACTCCATGCCACCGGCCACCACCACATCGAACTCGCCATAACCGATCAACTGGTCGGCCATCGCGATCGCGTTCAACCCGGACAGGCACACCTTGTTCACCGTCAACCCCGGCACGGTCATCGGAATGCCACCCTTGACCGCGGCCTGCCGGGCGGTGATCTGCCCGGCACCGGCCTGAACAACGTGACCCATTATCACGTAATCCACCTGACTGCCGGCGATGCCGGCCTTCTCCAACGCCGCCTTGATCGCGAACCCGCCCAAATCCATCGCGGAGAAACTCTTCAACGAACCGGCGAGCTTGCCGATCGGCGTCCTGGCACCACCGACGATGACTGATCCTGGCATGATGGAACCTCCTGGGGCTGCTGATGTTGACCGGTGGGGCCGGGCGGGCGGTTAGCTGGGTTTGAGTTCGATGCGTGGGTATTCCGGTCGCCACATCGCCTGGTGCACCTGCTGGATTGGGTCGTGCAGCGGTGCTTGCGCGAGCCCTTCGTCGGCGGCTTCGCGAGCGACCGCCACGCCGACGGCGGCTGACACGGTGCGTAGGTCCTCCACCGGGGGCAGTAGCGGGGCGCCGTGGGTGGTGGCGTCGGAGAGTTGGGCCACCGCGTCGGCAGCGGCGGCGATCATGCGGTCGCTGATTCTGCTGGCTCGGGCCACGGTCACGCCGAGGCCGAGTCCGGGGAACACAAGGGCGTTGTTGGCCTGGGCGATCCGGTAGGTGCGCTCGTTGTGGACCACGGGTGGGAACGGGCTGCCGGTGGCGATGAGCGCCCGGCCGTCGGTCCAGCGGATCAGATCCTCGGGCAGCGCCTCGCATTTGGATGTCGGGTTGGACAGCGGCATGATGATCGGCCGTTCGGTGTGCGCTGCCATCTGCTTGACGATGCCTTCGGTGAACGCGCCGGTCTGGGTCGAGGTGCCGATCAGCATGGTGGGCCGAACGTTCGCCACGACGTCAGCCAGGGTGATCGAGTCACCGGAACTGGACCAACCGGCGACCTCTGCGGCTGGTCGGGCGTAGGGCAGCTGAAAGTCATACAGCCGGTCGGCGCGGTCGTCGGTGAGCAGGCCGCGGCGGCCGAGCGGCCAGAACCGCCGGGTGGCCTCCTGCCGGGACAGCCCTTGTGTGACCATCTGGTCGCGCATCATGTCCGCGATGCCCAGCCCGGCGGTGCCGGCGCCGTGGATGACCACCCGCTGGTCGCGCATCCGCGTGCCTGCCGCGCGGATCGCGGAGAAGGTGGCGGCGAGTACGACGGCGGCGGTGCCCTGCATGTCGTCGTTGAAGGTGCAGACCTGGTCGGCGTACTTGTTCAGGATGCGGCGCGCGTTGCTGGCCCCGAAGTCTTCCCAGTGCAGCATCGCGTTCGGGTACAACTTGGTGACGGTACTGACATAGGCGTCGATCAGGTCGTCGTAGCGTTGGCCGCTGACCCGGGCGTGCCGGGCGCCAAGGTACATGTCGTCGTTGAGCAGCTTGAGGTTGTCGGTGCCCATGTCCAGCACCACCGGGATGACGCGGCTCGGGTGGGTGCCGGCGGCGGCGGTGTAGACGGCCAGCTTGCCGATCGAGATCTCGATGCCGCCCACGCCCTGGTCGCCGATGCCCAGGATGCCCTCGGAGTCGGTGGCCACCAACAGGTCGACGTCCTCGGCTCCCATGCCAGTGTTGCGGAACGCGGTCTCGACGTCCTCGGGTTTGTCCACCGACAGGTACACCGCTCCGCGCGGACGGCGGAACTCGTGGCTGAACCGCTCGATCGCCAGCCCAACGGTCGGGGTATAGACGATTGGCAGCATTTCCTGGATGTGCTCGGAGAGCAGCCGATAGAACAGCACCTCGTTTCGGTCCCGCAGGTTGGCCAGCGTCACCCACTTCCGCAGATCATTGGCCTGCTCCTGGTACTGGGCGTAGACCCGCCGCAGCTGCCCGTCCAGTGTCGACACGCCAGGCGGCAGCAGACCAGTCAAGCCCAGCGCTTCCCGTTCCTCCGTGGTGAAGGCGGTCCCTCGGTTGATCGCCGGAGTAGCCAGCACTGCGTTGCCGCGGGCATGGATGCGCGCCACGATTCCTTCTGGCGTGGGAATGAGCTCGTAAAGGTCCTCGTACATGGCGTCCCTTCCCGGCTACTTCTTTTTGGGTAGGTAGAGGTCGGTGATGGTGCCTTCGAAGGCTTCGGCGGCCATTCCGATGGTTTCGGACAGGGTGGGGTGCGGGTGGATGGTGAGGCCGATGTCGGCGGCGTCGGCGCCCATTTCGATGGCCAGCGCCGCCTCCGCGATGAGGTCGCCGGCGTTGGGGCCGACGATGCCGCAGCCGATGATCCGCTCGCTGGTCTCGTCGAACAGCACCTTGGTGCTGCCTTCGTCGCGGCCCAGCGACAGCGACCGGCCGGAGGCCGCCCAGGGGAACACGCCCTTGCCGTATTTGACGCCGGCGGCCTTGGCCTCGTTTTCGGTGAGCCCGACCCAGGCGACTTCGGGGTCGGTGTAGGCCACCGAGGGGATCACCTTGGCGTCGAAATAGCTGTTGCGGCCGGCGGCGTTCTCGGCGGCGACCTTGCCTTCGTGCACGGCCTTGTGCGCCAGCATCGGCTGGCCCATGACGTCACCGATGGCGAAGATGTGCGGCACGTTGGTGCGCTGCTGTTTGTCGACGGAGATGTAGCCGCGTTCGTCGACCAGCACGCCGGCGTTCTCGGCCCCGATGGCCCGCCCGTTCGGTCGGCGACCGACCGCCACCAGCACCTTGTCGAAGGTGTCTGTGGCGGGGGCCTTGGCGCCCTCGAAGGACACGATCAAACCCTCGTCGCCGGCCTCCACGTTGGTGACCTTGGTGCTGAGGTAGATGTTCTGGTAACGCTTGGTGATCCGCTTGGTGAGCGGGGTGACGATGTCCTTGTCCGCGCCCGGGATGAGCTGGTCCATCAACTCGACGACGGTGATCTGCGAACCGAGCTCGGAGTACACGGTGGCCATCTCCAGGCCGATGATCCCGCCGCCGAGCACCAGCAGCCGCTGCGGCACACCCTCGAGTTCCAGCGCCCCCGTCGAGTCGATCACCCGCGGGTCCTGGTGCGGGATGAACGGCAAACTCACCGGTTCCGAGCCGGCCGCGATGATCGCCTGTTCGAAGCTGACGATCTTGGTCGAGCCGTCCTCGGTGGTGACCCGTAGCTGGTTCATCGAGGTGAAAACGCCGGTGCCGCGCATGGTGGTGACCTTGCGCTGCTTGGCCAGCCCGGCCAGCCCACCGGTCAGCCGCTTGACCACGCCGTCCTTCCAGCCCCGCAGCTTGTCCAGGTCGATGGTGGGTTCGGTGAAGGACAGCCCGTGCTCGGCCATCTCCTTGGTCTCGGCGATCACCTTGGCGGCGTGCAGCAGTGCCTTGGAGGGGATGCAGCCCACGTTCAGGCAGACCCCGCCCAGGCTGGGCCAGCGATCCACCATCACGACCTGCTTGCCGAGGTCCGCCGCCCGAAACGCCGCGGTGTACCCGCCGGGGCCGGCGCCCAACACCAGCACCTCGGCATGCACGTCACCGCGTTCGGTCGCCGGCGGCCTCGGTGCGGGCGCGGCCGCCGGTGCCGCGGCCTCGGTCTTCTCGCCGGTCTGCAGGTCCAGGATGGGGTGCCCGGCCGCCACCTCGTCGCCAACGGACACCTTGACCGCACCGACCGTGCCCGAGGCCGGCGCCGGCACGTCCATGGTTGCCTTGTCCGACTCCAGGGTGATCAGCGGATCGTCCACCGCCACCTTGTCCCCCTGGCTGACGTGCACCTCGATCACCGGCACCTTGTCGAAGTCGCCGATCTCCGGGACAGTGACCTCGATCCGGTCATACACCCCGCTGGCCGAGCCGTAACCGGCTGGCTCGCCCGACGCCGGATGCCCGGCCTCATGCACCCGTTCCTTGGGCGGCGTGCCGGCCGGGCCCTCCGACTCCACCGTCATGATCACGCTGCCCTGCGACACGGTGTCCCCGACGGCAACCCGCAGATCCGACACCGTGCCGGCCACCGGCGCCGGCACATCCAGGGTCGCCTTGTCCGACTCCAGGGTGACCAACGGGTCCTCGACGGCAACCGTGTCGCCCGGCCGGACATGGATCTCGATCACCGGCACCTCGTCGAAGTCGCCGATGTCCGGGACCTTGATCTCCACAGCACTCACGATGGGCTCCCGGTTGGTCAGAGGAGGAGGCGCCGGTCGTCTTCCAGCAGGTGACACAGCTGCCGGGCGAACCGGGCGGCCAGTGCACCGTCGATGACCCGGTGGTCGTAGGACAGTGAGATCGGCAGCATGTTGCGTGGGGTGAACTCGGTGCCGTTCCACACCGGGGCCATCTTGGAACGGACCACGCCCAGGATGGCCACCTCCGGGGCGTTCACGATCGGGGTGAAACCGGTGCCGCCGATGCCGCCCAGGCTGGAGATGGTGAACGTGCCGCCCTGCATGTCACCCGGGGCCAGCTTGCCGTCCCTGGCCTTCTTGGAGATGTCGCCGAACTCCTTGGACAGTTCCACGATGCCCTTGCGGTCGGCGTCCTTGACCACCGGCACCACCAGCCCGTCCGGGGTGTCCACCGCGATCCCGATGTTGTAGTACTGCTTCAGAATCAGCGAGTCCTTCTCCGGCGACAGCGAGCTGTTGAACTCCGGGAACTGCTTCAGTACCGATACGCAGGCCTTCACCAGGAACGCCAGCAACGTCACCCGGTACCCGTCGTTCTTGGCCGCGGTGTCCAGCTCCTTGCGGTAGCGGTCCAGCTCGGTGATGTCGGCCTCGTCGTTGTGCGTCACGTGCGGCACGTTCAACCACGAGCGGTGCAGGAACGGCCCGGACACCTTCTTGATCCGCGGCAACGCCTTGGTCTGCACCGGGCCGAACCTGGAGAAGTCCTGCGCCGGAATCTCCGGAATCCCCATCCCAGCCGCCGGGGCCGCCGCGGCGGAGGCCGCCGCCGGCGTGGCCGGACCCTTCAGGAAGGCCAGCAGGTCCTCCTTGCTGATCCGGCCCTTGGGCCCGGTGCCCTTTACCGCGCTGAGGTCGATCCCGAGCTCCCGTGCGGTTCGGCGCACGCTCGGTCCCGCATGCGGGCCGACACCATCCCCGGCGGCGGGTTGGGCCGGCTGGGCCGGGGGCGTCGCCGGTGCCGGCGGCTGGGCCGCAGCTGGTGCCGGCTCCTGTTGCTCGACCAGCGACGGTGGCGCGGTCAATGCCCCGTTGCCCGGTATGAGCAACATGATCGGAGTGCCCTCGCTGACCTGGTCGCCGACCTTGACCAGGACGCCGGCAACGGCCCCCGCTGCGGGGGATGGCACGTCCATCGTGGCCTTATCCGATTCGAGAGTAATGATCGGGTCGTCCGCGTTGACCAGATCACCGGCCTTGACGTGCACCTCAATGACCGGTACCTCACCGAAATCACCAATATCGGGGACGGTGACCTCGGTCGCCGTCTGGGTTGCGGCTGTCATCGAAGATCCCTCTCAGGCGCGGGCAGGTTCGGGTTTGTCCGGGTTGATGCCGTACTTGGCGATCGCGTCGGCCACCGTCGCCGTCGGGACGCTGCCCTCCTCGGCGAGCGCGGACAGCGCGGCCACCACGACGAAGTGCCGGTTGACCTCGAAGTGCTCGCGGAGCCTGCGGCGGTAGTCGGAGCGGCCGAAGCCGTCGGTGCCGAGCACCTGGTAGCGGCGGCCTCGCAGGTAGGGGCGGATCTGCTCGGCGAAGGCCCGCATGTAATCGGTGGCGGCGACCACCGGGCCGTCCGGTTGGCCGGCGAGCTGGCTCTCGACGAAGCTGCGCCGGCGTTCCTCAGTGGGATGCAGCATGTTCCACCGCTGCGCGGCGATGCCATCGCGGGCCAGCTCGGTGAAGCTGGGCGCACTCCACACATCGGCCGCCACCCCCCAGTCCCGCTCCAGCAGCTCAGCGGCGGCGATCACCTCCCGCAGGATCGTTCCGGACCCCATTAGTTGCACCCGGGCCGTGGCCTGGGCTCTCCGGCCGCCTCCGCGGGGTGCGTTCCCCTCGCGGAACAGGTACATGCCCTTGACGATCCCCTCCCGCACCTCGTCCTCGCGGCCCTCCGGCATGGCCGGATGCTGGTAGTTCTCGTTCATGACGGTGAGGTAGTAGTAGACGTCCTCCTGCTCGGCGTACATGCGCCGCAGCCCGTCCTGCACAATCACCGCGACCTCGTAGGCGAAGGTGGGGTCGTAGGAGACGCAGTTGGGGATGGTGGCCGACAGCAGATGCGAATGCCCGTCCTCGTGCTGCAGACCCTCGCCGTTGAGGGTGGTCCGCCCGGCGGTGCCGCCGACCAGGAAGCCGCGGGCCCGCATGTCGCCGGCGGCCCAGGCCAGGTCACCGACGCGCTGGAACCCGAACATCGAGTAGTAGATGTAGAACGGGATCATCGGGGTGTCGTTGGTGGCGTAGGAGGTCGCGGCGGCGATCCACGAGGACATGGCGCCCGGCTCGTTGATGCCCTCCTGCAGCAGCTGGCCGGTCTTGTCCTCCTTGTAGAACATCAGCTGGTTGGCGTCCTCCGGTTGGTACAGCTGCCCCACCTGGGAGAAGATCCCGAACTGGCGGAACAGACCCTCCATGCCGAAAGTCCGCGACTCGTCCGGCACGATCGGCACCACCCGCTTGCCGATCTGCTTGTCCCGCAGCAGCGTGGTCAAAATCCGCACGAACGCCATGGTGGTGGAGATCTCCCGGTCCCCGGTGCCCTTCAGCTGGGCGTCGAAGGCCGACAGCGGCGGCACCTGCAGCGACTCGGTGGACCGCCGCCGGCGCACCGGCAGGCTGCCGCCCAGCGCCGCCCGGCGCTCCCGCAGATAGGCCAGCTCCTTGCTGCCCTCGGGCAGCGGCAGGAACGGCACCTCGGCGATCCGCTCGTCGGGCACATCAATGTCAAACCGGTCCCGGAACGCGCGCAGCACCAGCTCCCCCATCTTCTTCTGCTGATGGGTGATGTTCTGCCCCTCACCGGCCTCGCCCATGCCGTAACCCTTGACCGTCTTGGCCAGGATCACCGTCGGCTGCTCGGTGTGGTTGACCGCGGCGTGGTAGGCGGCATACACCTTCTGCGGGTCGTGTCCACCGCGGGTCAGCGCCCAGATGTCGTCGTCGGACATGTGCGAGACCAGGTCCAACAACTCCGGGTACTTGCCGAAGAAATGCTTGCGGACGTACGCGCCGTTCTTGGACTTGAAATCCTGGTACTCGCCGTCGACGCACTCCTCCATCCGCTTCAACAACAGCCCGGTCTTGTCCGCGGCGATCAGCGGATCCCACCCGGCGCCCCAGATCACCTTGATCACGTTCCAGCCGGCGCCGCGGAACACCGCCTCCAACTCCTGGATGATCTTGCCGTTGCCCCGCACCGGCCCGTCCAGCCGCTGCAGGTTGCAGTTCACCACGAAGATCAGGTTGTCGAGCTTCTCCCGGCCGGCCAGCGAGATAGCGCCCAGCGACTCCGGCTCGTCCATCTCACCGTCGCCGAGGAACGCCCAGACGTGCCGGTTCGCGGTGTCCGCCAGCCCGCGGTTGTGCAGGTACTTCAGGAACCGCGCCTGGTAGATCGCCATCAGCGGGCCGAGCCCCATCGACACCGTCGGGAACTGCCAGAAGTCCGGCATCAGCCACGGGTGCGGATACGACGACAGGCCCTTGCCGTCCACCTCCTGCCGGAACTTCAGCAGTTGGTCCTCGGTCAGCCGGCCCTCCACGAAGGCCCGCGCGTAGATACCGGGGGAGCAGTGCCCCTGCACAAAGATCAGATCGCCACCGTGCGACTCGCTGGGCGCGTGCCAGAAGTGCTGGAAACCCACATCATACAAGGTGGCCGCGGACTGGAAGCTGGCAATGTGCCCACCCAGCTCGGAGGACTCCTTGTTCGCCCGCAACACCGTCGCCACCGCATTCCACCGGATCAGCGACCGGATCCGATGCTCGATCTCCCGATCACCCGGATGCGGCGCCTCCCGATCCGGGCGGATCGTGTTCAGATACGGCGTGTTCGCCGAATACGGCACCGGCGCACCCTTTCGCCGCGCCTCCCGCAGCAACTCGTCCAGCAGGAACGACACCCGATCCTCGCCGTCGAACACCAACACCGAATCCAAGGAGTCCAACCACTCCCGGGTCTCCACCGGGTCCAGGTCGCTTGCCATGCTCGTCCTCTCCTGTCTGGACCACGGTCCAGCCGCGGCCGTGTCTCGAACCGACCTGGATGGCGACCCGCGATCAGACCTTGCTTGCCTGATCGGTGGTGGGACGACCCGCGGCGGCGCGTTCCCCGTCACCGTCGGGGCGATGGAGTTCCGGCTCGTGGCCGGGAAGGGGCCGCTCGGCCAGCTCGGGAGGCTCTTCGTCGTCGTGGTCGAGCATGGTGGCCTCGTCGAACGGGTCCTCGCCGCTGAGCACTCGGTCGGCGGCTTCGCGATCGTACTCGCCGACCCAGTTGCCGATGAGCACGGTGGCGACGGCGTTGCCAGAGAAGTTGGTCACCGCCCGGGCCTCGGACATGAACCGATCAATGCCGACGATCAGCCCAACGCCCTCGACCAGGTCGGGACGGTGCGACTGCAGGCCACCGGCCAGGGTGGCCAGGCCGGCGCCGGTGACCCCGGCCGCGCCCTTCGATGCGATGATCATAAACAGCAGCAGGGAGATCTGCTGGCCGAGGGTCAGCGGATTGCCCATCGCCTCGGCGATGAACAGCGACGCCATGGTCAGGTAAATGGCGGTGCCGTCGAGGTTGAAGGAGTAGCCGGTCGGCACGGTGATGCCGACGACCGGTCGGGAGACACCCAGGTGTTCCATCTTGGCGACCAGCCGGGGCAGGGCGGTCTCCGAGGACGACGTTGAGACGATGAGCAGGTATTCCCTGGCCAGGTAGCGCAGCAACGAGAAGATATTCATCCCGGCGAAGAGGCGCAGGATCCCGCCGAGCACCACCAGGATGAAGATCAGGCAGGTGATGTAGAAGGCGAGCATGATCTGGCCGAGGGCCACCAACGCCGACCAGCCGGTGTCGCCGACGACCGCGGCGATCGCCCCGAAGGCGCCGATCGGCGCCAACCACATGATCATGGCCAGGACTCGGAACACCAGGCGCTCAAAGTGCTTGACTCCGCGCAGGATCGCCTGGCCGGACTGCCCAAGGGATTGCACCGCGAAGCCCACGAGCAGCGCCACAAACAGGGTCTGCAGCACGAATGCGCCGCTGAGCGGGGAGACCAGCGTCGTCGGGATGATGCCCAGCAGGAACTCGGTGGTCGTCTGCGTCTCCGTACCGGCCGCTTTCGTGCCCGCGGCCCGGGCCGCGTCGGTGAGGGCCAGGCCGGCACCCGGCTGGAGCAGGTTGCCAACGACCAGGCCGATGATCAGCGCGACGGTCGACATGACGATGAAGTAGAGCAGCGCCAGGCCGCCGACCTTGCCCACCTTCGCCGCCTGACGGATGGATCCCACACCAAGCACGATCGTGCAGAAGATCACCGGGCTGATCATCATCTTGATCAGGTTGACGAAGCCGGTGCCGAGCGGCCTAAGCTCCTTGCCGACGTCGGGAGCGATTAGGCCGATGGCGGCGCCGAGGATCACGGCCACGATGACCGCGATGTAGAGATAGTGGGTTCGATCACGGCGCTGCACGGGCGGGGGTTGGGTGGCAGTGGTGTCGGACATTGAGTCCTCCGATGGACCGACGGCTTCGGCTGACCTTGCGTAACCGCTGGACGAGCAGCAACCTCTTGGCAGGATGCACGGTTTTGTGACGAGCGACACGCCTTAGTTCATTTCGTACACCCAAAGCGAGAGTGAGCCAAGGGGCGGCGCGGTTCACGGTCGGTGGCAGGCTGCACAGTGAACCCGCCACGCCCGGCGAGGTCGTCATTGAGACCTTCACTGGCACCATGGGACCGTCCGTACGTGCGGTCGTTCCTGTCACAGACGGTGACCAGGTGCGCGGACTGGTGGCAGCCGGCGTTGGTGTGGCTGCCGTGAGCCAGGAGCTGGATAGGCAGGTCCCGGTGCTGTTCGGGTTCACCTTGCTTGCGCTGCTGCTGGCAGGCTTCGGGTCTTGGCTGGCGAGCCGCGACGAAACCAAGGCATTCCCAGCCCGGACCAAGATCGCGGCTTGACCCCTACCGCACGTGCGATGTCTTCGCTCTCCCAACCGGAGCCGGCCCACAGCCCGAGATGTCCTTCTCGCCGTCCAGGCCGACCCCGATCGCGGTGTAGACCGGCCGGTTGGCGACCTACCCCGTCACGGACTTTCACCACGATCGCGTCGATGAAAATCGCCGCGTAGACGCCGTCGAGCGGGCGGGCCTGCCAGGCCTGCATCTCCTCGATCACCTTGTCGGTGATCCGGCTGATCTTCTCCCGGCTGACCGAGGCGCCGTGGATCTCGGCGAAATGCGCGCTGATCTCCCCGGTGGTCAAGCCCTTGGCATACAGCGACAGCACGATCTCATCCACCCCGGACAACCGCCGCTGCCGCTTCTTAACGATCTGCGGGGTGAACGTCCCGGCCCGATCCCGCGGCACGTCGATCTCGACCGGGCCGGTGTTCTCGGTCAACACCGTCTTGGCCCGAGGCGAACGTAAGTGAACCGCTGAGGAAGCGTCGAAAAGTTGAAGATGGCATGGAAACCGGAGCGGCTGAATGGTTCCGGGATGAGCCTGGCGGGCCGCCGAGTTCTCCATCACCTTCTCGGCCAGGGTCGGTTCCTCCCGCTGCCGCTGGCGTGGCTTCTCCGCCGGCTGCTGACGGTGCTCAACCGGCGGCGGGGCAGGCGCCTGGTTGATCTTCGCGGTGAGGATCTCGTAGGCGGACTCCGGGTCGACGGTCTCGCAGTACTTGGCCTGCAACGGCGAACC
>Ga0210378_10000914_pt1 | contig 15540 bp, 15 predicted proteins | sample PLM1_60_b1redo_FD_155465 | JGI IMG/M metagenome (GOLD analysis project Ga0210378, IMG submission 155465) | Groundwater sediment microbial communities from an aquifer in East River, Colorado, USA - PLM1_60_b1 redo | ecosystem: Environmental > Terrestrial > Soil > Riparian zone | place: USA: East...
AGGCCGGGGTGCCGACCGAGGTGTCGCAGCCGGAGGCTACCCAGGTGATCTCGTCGGCGCTCGACCCCAGGTCGGGCGAGCGACCGTCCGACGGCTCGGACGTCACCCAGGTCATGTCGCCGGGCACCGGCCCTGCGCGAGGCGGCCCCGGGCCGGGTGGCCCCGGGCCGGGTGGCCCAGCGTCAGGTGGCCCCGGATCGGGTGGCCCGGCCGGCGGGTTCCCGCCGCCTCGGGCCGGTGGTGGCGGCTTCCCACCACCGCCGCCGGGTGGTGGCTTCCCGCCGCCGCAGGGTGGTGGCTACGGCGGCGGCCCCGCTGGCGCCGGCGGCCCCGGAGGTCCCGGCGGTCCCGGTGGTCCCGGTGGGCAGCCGAGCTGGCCGGCAGCGGAGCCACCGCGGCCGCAGCAGCCCGGCGGGTACGGCCCCCCAGGTGGCCCCGTCGGCCCCGGCGTCCCGGTCGGCCCCGGTGGGCCGGTCGGTCCCGGCGGCCCGGTCGGCACCGGTGGCCCCGGTGGGCCGGTCGGCGGTTACCCAGGGCAGCAGCCCGGTGGCTACCCGGGGCAGCAGCCGGGGTACGGCGGCCCGCCACCGCAGGGTGGGCAGCCGGGGTACGGCGGCCCACCACCGCAGGGTGGGCAGCCGGGGTACGGCCAGCCGGGCCCGTACGGCGGCCAGGCACCGTACGGCCAGCCGGGCGAGGGCCAGTACGGCGTCCTGCCGCAGCAGCCACCCCAGCCGCCGCAGCAGTGGGGTGGCCCGCCGCAGCAGCAGTACGGCCAGTACGGCGCGCCGGCCCAGTACGGCGGCTACGGCCAGCCGGCGGCCGTCCGCACCGATCTCGCGGAGTGGCCCCAGCGGGCGATCGGCGGGCTGATCGACTACGTCGCGCCGATCGTCGGCGTCATCGTGCTGGTGTTCCTGTTCGGCGCCATCTTCTCGGGCGGCCTTGCCGGGCTGCTCGACATCGTGCTGTACCTCGGCATGTTCGCCTTCTTCCTCTGGAACAGCTACCAGGGCGGCGAGACCGGTCAGACGATCGGCCGCAAGTACGCCAAGATCACGCTGATCAAGGAGGACACCGGACAGCCGATCGGCGGTGGCCTGGGCGTCGCGCGGTACTTCGTGCACATCCTGGACAGCCTGCCGTTCTACCTCGGCTGGCTCGCGCCGCTGGTCACCCCGAAGAAGCAGACCCTTGCCGACATGGTGCTCGGCACCGTGGTGGTCAAGGCGGATGACTGAGCCCCTCGGCTTCGCGACCAGGGCCATCCACGCCGGCCAGGAGCCGGACCAGCGGACCGGCTCGGTCAACGTGCCGATCCACGCGTCGTCAACGTTCGCCCAGGACGGCGTGGGTGGTCTGCGCGGCGGCTACGAGTACGGGCGCACGGGCAACCCGACCAGGACGGCGCTGGAGCAGTGCTTGGCCGCCCTGGAGGGTGGCCGGCGCGGCCTCGCGTTCGCCTCCGGGATGTCGGCGACCGACACCGTGCTGCGTGCCGCCTGCCGGCCGGGCGACCACATCGTGATCCCCGGCGACGCGTACGGCGGCACGTTCCGGCTGGTGGACAAGGTGCTGCGGCACTGGGGTGTCGAGCACACCCCGGTGCAGCAGTCCGACCTCGATGCGGTGCGCGCCGCCGTCCGTCCCGGCGTGACCAAGCTGATCTGGTGCGAGACGCCGACGAACCCGCTGCTGGGCATCGTCGACCTCGCCGGGCTCGCCGCGCTGGCGCACGACGCCGGCGCCCGGCTCGTGGTGGACAACACGTTCGCCTCGCCCTACCTGCAGACCCCGCTCGCGCTCGGCGCCGACGTCGTCGTGCACTCGACCACTAAGTACGTCAGCGGGCACTCCGACCTCATCGGCGGTGCCGTGGTCACCTCCGACGACGAGCTGGCCGACGAGCTTGCCTTCCTGCAGAACGGCATCGGGGCAGTGCCGAGCCCGTTCGACGCGTTCCTCACGCTTCGAGGCATCAAGACGCTCGCGGTGCGGATGGACCGGCACTGCGACAACGCGGAGCGGGTCGCGGACGCGCTGCTCGCGCACCCAGCGGTGGCGCACGTCTACTACCCGGGGCTGCCGGAGCACCCGGGGCACGAGCTGGCCGCCAAGCAGATGCGCCGGTTCGGTGGCATCGTCTCGTTCCGGCCGGCAGGTGGCGAGCGGCCCGCGCTCGACGTGTGCGCGAGGACCCGGCTGTTCACCCTCGCGGAGTCGCTCGGCGGCGTCGAGTCGCTCATCGAGCATCCCGGACGCATGACGCACGCGTCGGTGGCTGGCTCGGCGCTCGAGGTCCCCGCCGACCTCGTCCGGCTGTCGGTGGGCATCGAGGACGCCGACGACCTCGTCGCCGACCTCCTAGCCGCCCTGGGCTGAGGCCGTTCTGGGCTGAGGCCGTTCTGGGCTGACGGCGCCCCAGCCCGTCGAATGTCGTGAACTCGACACCACACGCTTTCGATCGTGCGAAAAACCCGATGGTGTCGAGTTCACGGACAGAACAGACGGTCCGAGCCAGGCTCGGGTTGACGCTACGGGCGGACCTGGGCGCCGTTGTCGGTGCGGCTGTCCACGGCCGCCGGCGCCGGCCCGACCGGCAGGTCGCCCGGTTCGAGGCAGCCGCCGACCAGCTCGACGGAGTCGCCGTTGCGCACGTAGTGGCCGGGATCGTCGCAGCCGGCGCGCTCGACGGTGTACACGGCGCCACCGGCCAGCAGCGCCGCCGCGGCCACCGTGGCGACGACGGGCGCCAGTGCCGCGCGCCTCATCCAGACCTCCCCGAGCCTCCGGCGTCGGTTCGCCGGCTCCGTGACTGCCAGACTACCTGCCGGTGCGTGCCGGTGCCGGCCGATCCGGGCCGGCATCGACCCGGCCCGATGGCCTGCGGCCTGGCAGGATAGCCAGCCATGGAGCTGGTCAGCCTGGACCGGATCAAGGCCGCAAGGGAACTGCTCGTCGGCGTCATCCGGCGGACCCCGATGGAGCACTCCAGGGTCCTGGAGCAGCGCTTCGGCGGGCCGGTGTACCTCAAGTGCGAGAACCTGCAGCGCTGCGGCTCGTTCAAGATCCGCGGTGCGTACGTTCGCATCCACGGGCTGTCCGACGAGGAACGGGCCCGCGGGGTGGTGGCGGCCAGCGCCGGCAACCACGCGCAGGGCGTCGCCCTCGCCGCGCAGCTGCTCGGCGCGGCCGCTACCGTGTTCATGCCGACCGGCGCGCCGCTGCCGAAGATCGCCGCGACCAAGAGCTACGGCGCCGCGGTGTACCTCGTCGGCGAGGTGCTCGAGGAAGCGCTGGCCGAGGCGATCGCGTTCTCCGAGCGCACCGGTGCGGTGTTCATCCACCCGTTCGACCACCCCGACGTGGTGGCCGGGCAGGGCACCGTCGGGCTGGAGATCCTCGACCAGCTGCCCGACGTCCGCACCATCATGGTCGCCTGCGGTGGCGGTGGCCTCGTCGGCGGCCTCGCGGCCGCCGTCAAGGCCGTCCGGCCGGAGGTGCGCGTCGTCGGCGTGCAGGCCGAGCAGGCCGCGGCGTGGCCAAGCTCCCTCGCGGCCGGACGGCCCATCCCGCTGCCGTCGATGAACACCATGGCCGACGGAATCGCGGTCGGCCAGCCGGGCGAGGTGACCTACGCGCACGTCGCCAAGCTGGTCGACGACATGATCACCGTCGGCGAGGAGTCGCTGTCCACCGCGCTGCTTTTGTGCCTGGAGCGGGCCAAGCTCGTGGTCGAGCCGGCCGGCGCGGCCGCGGTCGCCGCGGTGCTGGACAACCCCGGCCGGTACGAGGCCCCGGTCTGCGCCGTGCTCTCCGGCGGCAACATCGACCCGCTGCTGCTGCTGCACGTCATCCAGCACGGCATGGGCGCGGCCGGCCGCTACCTGTCCCTTCGCATCACCATCCCGGACCGGCCGGGGTCGCTGGCCAGCCTGCTCGCCAGGGTCGGCGAGCTCGGCGCCAACGTCGTCGACGTCGCACACTCCCGGCTCGGCCGCTCGGTGGCCCTCGGCGAGGTCAACGTGGCACTGTCCCTGGAGACCCGCGGCCCCGACCACTGCGCCCAGGTCGTGCAGTCCCTGCGCAGCGCCGGTTTCAAGGTCACCTGAGCTTGGGCGCGCCTCCAAGTACCACCATTGCGCCGCAAATGGGCCTTTAACTACAGCCATCACGGTGTTGAGGTACTTGAAGGCACACCACCACGGCCCATGCCGTCCGACACGGCGCGCCTCGTAGTGGCTGTAGTTAAAGGCCCAACAACCACCCAATGGTGGTACTTGGAGGCGCCGTTCAGAGGTTGCCGCGGCGGTCCTGCTCCCGCTCGATGGCCTCGAAGAGGGCCTTGAAGTTGCCCTTGCCGAAGCCGAGCGAGCCGTGCCGCTCGATCATCTCGAAGAACACGGTCGGCCGGTCGCCGACGGGCTTGGTGAAGATCTGCAGGAGGTAGCCGTCCTCGTCGCGGTCGACCAGGATGCCGCGCTTGCGCAGCTCCTCGATCGGCACCCGGACCTCGCCGATCCGCGCCCGCAGCTGCGGGTCGCAGTAGTACGAGTCGGGGGTGTCGAGGAACTCGACACCCGCCGCGCGCATGGCGTCCACGGTCGCCAGGATGTCCCCGGTGGCCAGCGCGATGTGCTGGCAGCCTGGGCCGCCGTAGAACTCGAGGTACTCGTCGATCTGCGACTTGCGCCTGCTGACGGCCGGCTCGTTCAGGGGGAACTTCACCCGGTGGTTGCCGCTGGCGACGACCTTGCTCATCAGCGCGGAGTATTCGGTGGCGATGTCGTCGCCGACGAACTCGGCCATGTTCACGAAGCCCATGACGCGGTTGTAGAAGCGGACCCAGTCGTCCATCCTGCCGAGCTCGACGTTGCCGACGCAGTGGTCGATGGCCTGGAACAGCCGCTTCGGCGCCCGGTCCGAGCGCGCCACCGAGACCGACCGTGCAACGTAGCCGGGCAGGTACGGCCCGCGGTAGTGCGAGCGGTCGACCAGGGTGTGCCGCGTCTCGCCGTACGTCGCGATGGCGGCCATCCGCACCACCCCGTGCTCGTCGGACAGGTCGTGCGGCTCCTCCAGCACAATCGCCCCCTGCGAGCGGGCGTGCGCGATGCAGCGGTCCACGTCGACGACCTCCAGCGCAAGGTCGACGACGCCGTCGCCGTGCCTGCGGTGGTGCTCGAGCAGCGGGCTGTCCGGCGCCACCCCGCCCTTGACCACGAACCGCGCCGAGCCGGAGCGCAGCACGAACGCCTTGTGGTCGCGGTTGCCGGTCTCCGGCCCGGTGTAGGCGACCAGGTCCATGCCGAACGCGAGCTGGTAGTACAGCGCGGTCTGGGTGGCGTTGCCGACGACGAAAACGACGGCGTCCATCGCGCGCACCGGGAACGGGTCGCGGGTGGTGTCGTGTTCGACGAGGCCGACGAGCTGCTTGAGCTGGTCGAGGCTGACGTCGTCCCCCGGGTGCGGGTGTCCCGCATTGAGATCAGTTGTCATGGCACGCGTTGCCCTGGTCATGGTGCCCTCCCGGCTCGTCACTGAGTCACCGTTCAGCGTGCAACCACCGGTCAACCTGGGCAACCGACGCCCCAATCACTGTGCACAATGTTCAAGTTGGACGCCATCATGGCGCTCACAACGGACAACCTGCCCACGGAGGTGGCTGACCATGGCACTGGACGAGCTGGACGCCCGGCTGCTGCTGTTGCTCACCGACGAGCCACGGCTCGGTGTGCTGGAGTGCTCACGCCGGCTCGGGGTGGCCCGCGGCACGGTGCAGGCCCGGCTGGACCGGCTCGCCGCCCGCGGCGTGCTGACCGGCTTCCCGCCGGCGCTCGACCTTGCCTCGATGGGCTACGGCCTCACCGCGTTCGGCGTGTTGGAGATCGCCCAGGGCAGGCGGCAGGAGGTGGCCCACGAGCTGGCCGAGATCGACGAGGTGTGCGAGGTGCACGCCACCACCGGCCAGGGCGACCTGCTGGTCCGCATGGTCGCCCGCTCCAATGCGGACCTGCAGCGCGTCATCGACGAGCTGGTCGACGTCCCCGGCGTGCAGCGGATCTCGACGTCGATCGCGCTGTCCACGCCGATCGCGCCGCGGGTCCGCCCGTTGCTGGAGCGCGCGCTCAGCCCTTGAACGGTTCAGCTCTTGAAACGGTTTAGCCCTTGAAACGGCTCAGCCCTTGAAACGGCTCAGCCCTTGAACGGCTCCGCGCGGATCAGCATGACCTTCATGGTGCCGCCGTTGGGCAAGTTGTACTTGCGGGTCTCGCCCTCCTTGGCGCTGAGCAGCGCCTCGCCGAGCGGCGAGCCGGGGGAGTAGACCTCCAGGTCGCCGTGCGAGCCCTCCTCGCGGGTCGCCAGCAGGAACGTCTCGGTCTCGTCGTCGCCTTCGTAGCGGACGGTCAGCACCATGCCGGGGGCGGCCACCCCGTTCTCCTCGGGAGCCTCGCCGACCTTGGCGGTATGCAGCAGTTCCTGGAGCTGGCGGATGCGCGCCTCCTGGCGGCCCTGCTCCTCGCGGGCGGCCTGGTAGCCGCCGTTCTCCCGCAGGTCGCCTTCCTCGCGCCTGGCGTTGATCTCCGCGGCGATGACCGGACGATTGGCGATCAGCTCGTCCAGCTCGTGCTTGAGCCGGTCGTGTGCCTCCTGGGTCAGCCAGGTCACCATCGTCTCGCTCACGGTCACCACTCCCTGTTCCTTCCGTGCGGATCCGCCCCGGTTACCCGACCCCGGGATTGCCTAGACGGAAAAACACGGCCCGCGAGGGGCCGTGCGTCGATAGGCCAGGGTAACACGAAAGCGAGAGGTGCGTCGCCGGTTAGTTAACCGGCTTCAGGGGCATACGCGCTGGTAACAACACGAATCGGTGATCAGCCGGTGGTCGGGGCGAGGTATCCAGGCACCTCATAGGAGCAACCGAAGACCTCGCCGGTTACAGGGCGTCGCGACGTTCTCAGCACCGTCTCGGCGAGCACGCTGCGTGATCCTGGCGGAACGAACACCTCTTTGCGGCCGGTCTCGTCGCCGTCGCGCGAGCGTGCCCTGACGATGCACACCGCCGGCCGCTCCGGCTGCTTGCGGACGACCTGGAACCTGATCCGGACCGAGCCGTCGTCGATGACCTGGAAACCCGTCTGCCTGCCCTCGATCGGCGGCGAGCCGAGGTTGCGGTAGCCGACGATGGCAACGCCGAACCCGGCCAGCACGACCATCACCAGCAGCAGCGCCGGCACCCACCGGCGACGGCGGCGGGTGCCGTAGCGGTCGGACGGCGGCGATGGCGCGGTCAGCGGTACCTCCTGCGGTGAGGGCTCGGTTGGGCGGGCATGGGTGCGGTGAGCACAATGGATGGCCAAGGGCCGAGTATCCCCGCCGGCCCCGGCGGCGGGAGAAGGGACGTGGGGCCTGCAATGCCCAGCACCGAGAAGCTGCGCCTGATATCCGTACACGCACACCCGGACGACGAGTCCAGCAAGGGAGCCGCCAGCACCGCCCGCTACGTGGCCGAGGGTCACGACGTGATGGTCGTCACCTGCACCGGCGGGGAGCGCGGCAGCGTGCTCAACCCGGCGATGGACCGGCCCGAGGTGCACGTGAACCTTCGCGCCATCCGACGGGAGGAGATGGAGCGCGCCGCGAAGATCCTCGGCGTGCAGCACCGCTGGCTCGGCTTCATCGACTCGGGGCTGCCGGAGGGCGAGCCGATGCCGCCGCTGCCGGACGGCTGCTTTGCCACGATCCCGCTGGAGACCTCGACCGAGGCGCTGGTGCGGGTGATGCGCGAGTTCCGGCCGCACGTCGTGGTCACCTACGACGAGAACGGCGGCTACCCGCACCCCGACCACATCCGCTGCCACGAGGTGTCCGTCGCCGCGTTCGACGCGGCCGGCGACGCCGGCCGCTTCCTCGACGCCGGCGAGCCCTGGCAGCCGCTGAAGCTGTACTACACGCACGGTTTCTCCCGCAAGCGCATGCAGGCCTTCCACGACGCGCTGCTGGCCCGCGGGCTGGAGTCGCCGTACGGCGAGTGGCTGGGCAAGTGGGACCCCGACCGTGGCGACGTGATGGACCGCGTCACCACCAGGGTCGAGTGCGCCGACTACTTCGAGGTGCGCGACGAGGCGCTCAAGGCGCACGCCACCCAGATCGACCCCACCTCGCGCTGGTTCACCGTGCCAAGCGACCTGCAACGCGACGTCTGGCCGACCGAGGACTACGAGCTGGCCCGCTCCCTGGTGGACACCACCGTGCCGGAGGACGACCTCTTCGCCGGCCTGCGCGATGACGAGGCCCCCCGATGAGCCCTGGCGGCAGCATCGGCCCGGTGGAGTGTGTCGGCCCGGTGGAGTGCGTCGGCCCGCTGGAGTGCGTCGGCCCGGTGGAGTGCGTCGGCACGGTGGAGTTGGTCGCGCTGGTGGCGCAGCCGACCCCGACGCCGGACGATCCGGGCGGCCGTGGCGAGGACTACGGCAAATCCGCACCGGTCGGCCTCGTCGTCATCATCGTGTTCTTCATCGCGGTGTTCTTCCTGGTCCGCTCGATGAACAAGCACCTGCGCAGGGTCCCGGAGTCCTTCGACCCGCCGCCGGAGGACCCGCCAACACCGCCCGAGGGCGCGAAGCGGGACTAGCCCGCGGTGAGCCGCCGATGTACGAGACCGATCTCACCGTGCCGTTGCTGCGGCGGTCGGCGACGTGCTGCTGCGTCGGCCGGGGCGGGGTGACAGGCTAGATCGCATGGCCAACCGGCTCGCGGCGTCGACCAGCCCGTACCTGCGCCAGCATGCCGGCAACCCGGTGGACTGGTGGGAGTGGGGCGACGCCGCGTTCAGCGAGGCGCGGCGCCGCAACGTGCCGGTGCTGCTGTCGGTTGGCTACGCCGCGTGCCACTGGTGCCACGTGATGGCGCACGAGTCGTTCGAGGACGAGGCGACCGCCGCGGTGATGAACGAGCACTTCGTCAACGTCAAGGTGGACCGCGAGGAGCGGCCAGACGTCGACGCGGTGTACATGGACGCCACCCAGGCGATGACCGGCCACGGCGGCTGGCCCATGACGTGCTTCCTCACCCCGGACGGTGAGCCGTTCCACTGCGGCACCTACTACCCGGCGCGGCCGCAGCGCGGCATGCCGAGCTTCGGCGAGCTGCTGTCCGCCGTCGCCGAGGCGTGGTCCTCGCGTGCCGGCGAGGTGCGCGCCGCGGCCGGCCGGATCGCGGCCCAGCTGCGCGAGCACGGCTGGCAGCTCACGCCACGGGCGGTGGACGCCGCGGCCCTGGAGGGCGCCGTCGAGCAGCTCGCCGCGCAGTTCGACCGGCGGCACGGCGGCTTCGGTGACGCGCCCAAGTTCCCGCCGTCCATGGTGTGCGAGTTCCTGCTGCGCCACCACGAGCGGACCGGCTCGCCGCGGGCCCTGTCGATGGCCGACACGACCGCGGAGCGGATGGCCCGCGGCGGCATCTACGACCAGCTCGCCGGCGGCTTCGCCAGGTACAGCGTGGACGCGCGGTGGATCGTGCCGCACTTCGAGAAGATGCTGTACGACAACGCGCTGCTGCTGCGGTTCTACGGGCACCTGGCGCGGCTGGACACGCCGTCGCGGGCGCTGGCCCGGCGGGTGGCTGACGAGACGGCCGAGTTCCTGGTGCGCGAGCTGCGCACCCACGACGGCGGGTTCGCCTCGTCGCTCGACGCCGACGCGGCCGGCGTCGAGGGTTCGACCTACGTGTGGACGCCCGCCTCGCTGGTCGAGGCGCTCGGCGACGAGGACGGCGAGTGGGCGGCCGGGCTCTTCGCCGTGACGGCCGATGGCACGTTCGAGCACGGTGCCTCTGTGCTGCAGCTGCCGTCGGAGCCGTCCGACCGGGAGCGGTTCGACGCCGTGCGGGAGCGGCTGCTCACCGTGCGCGGCAAGCGGCCGCAGCCCGGCCGCGACGACAAGGTGATCACGGCCTGGAACGGCCTCGCGATCACCGCTCTGGCCGAGGCCGGCGCCGCGATGGGCCGGCGGCGCTGGGTCGACGCGGCCGCCGACGCCGCCGAGCTGCTGCTGCGCCTGCACCTGGTGGACGGGCGCCTGCGACGCAGCTCGCGCGACGGTGTGGTTGGCAGCGCGGCCGGCGTGCTCGACGACTACGGGTGCCTCGCCGGCGGGCTGCTCGCGCTGCACCAGGCCACCGGCTCGCCGCGGTGGCTGGACGCCGCGTGCGGCCTGCTGGACACCGCGCTGGCGCAGTTCGCCGACCCTGAGCAGGACGGCCGCTTCTACGACACCGCCGGCGACGCCGAACCCCTGGTGTCGCGGCCGCGCGACCCGACCGACAACGCCGCGCCGTCCGGGGCCGCCGCGCTGGCCGAGGCGCTGCTCACCGCGTCCGCGCTCACCGGCCTCGACCACGACGGCCGCTACCGGGCCGCCGCCGACGCCGCGCTTGCCGCCACCGGTTCGCTGTCCAGGCAGGTGCCGCGGTTCGCCGGCCACTGGCTGACCGTCGCCGAGGCGGCCGAGCACGGACCCGTCCAGGTCGCCGTCGCCGGCGCCGCCGACGACCCACGCACCGACGCACTGCTGGTGCAGGCCCGCCTCGCCGCTCCCGGTGGCACGGTCATCCTCGGCGCCGAGCCCGACGCCACCGGCGTGCCACTGATGGCCGGCCGCCCCCTCGTCGGCGGCGCCCCGGGCGCCTACGTCTGCCGCGGCTTCGTCTGCGACGCCCCCGTGTCCACCCCCGACGCCCTGCGCCAGGCCCTCCGCCCCCGCTGACCCGGCCCGCCGCCCAGCCCCCGCTCGCGGCCGCCCGGTCCGCATCCGCCCCGGCCATCGCCGCTACTCCGTTTGGACGCCAGCCCGTCTTGCGACGATGTGACATTTCCCCACATAGAGCGTGACAACGTCACATCGTCGCCAAAAAGCGGGGCGCAGTGACGCGGCTGGGAACTTCCGGGCCGCTGATGGCGTTTGACAGCGGTGTAATGATGTAATCAAGCTTACGGAGGAGCACATCATGCGTGGAGGTTTCACGATGACGGGACGCGGACACCGGGGTTGGCGCGGCCACGGCGGCCGCGGTGGTTGGCAGGGGCGCGGTGGCTGGCAGCAGGCCGACCTGCCGTCGGCCGATGACGCGGCCGCTTGGCTGGCCGGCCGGTTGCCGGACGGCTGGTTCACGGGCGCGCCGGACGTGACCGTGGACCGCGAGGAGATCATCATCGTCGGCGAGCTGCCGCCGCTGGACGAGGAACTGGCCGACGACGCGGCGCGGGCCGCCGCCGAGGCCGGGCGGATCTCGCGGTTCCGCGAGCAGACCCGCGACGAGCGCATCGAGATCGCGAGGCAGGCCGAGCACCGCTACGGCCGCAAGGTGGCGTGGGGCGCTCGGCTCGGCGGCACCGAGGAGCTGTTCACCACTGTCTCCGTGCCGGTGATGACGCGGCTGCGGCAGTCGGAACGGATGGTCCTCGACACTCTGGTCGACGCCGGCGTCGCCCGGTCGCGTTCCGAGGCGCTGGCCTGGGCGGTCCGCCTGGTCGGCGAGCACGCCGACGAATGGCTCGGCGACCTGCGCGAGGCCATGCAGAAGGTGGACGAGCTCCGGACCCGCGGCCCGGAGCTGTAGACCCGGACGGCGACGATGTGGAATTTCCCCGGTAGAGGTGGGGCGATGTCACATCGTCGCAGGTCCGGTCAGGAGTAGATCGTCAGCCAGATGGCGATGTGGTGGCACACGGCGGCCACCACGGTGGCGGCGTGGAAGAACTCGTGGTGCCCCCAGACCTTGGGCCACGGGTCGGGCCAGCGGGTCGCGTAGCACACCGCGCCCACCGTGTAGAAAAGGCCGCCGACGAGCAGAAGCACCAGTGTCGCCGCGCCGAGGTTGGCCAGCAGGTCGGGCAGCACGAAGACGGCGACCCAGCCGAGCGCGAGGTAGACGGAGATGCTGAGCCACCGCGGCGCGTGCGGCCAGGCCAGCTTCAGGGCGACGCCGGCGAGCGCGCCGCCCCACACCACGGCCAGCACCACCGCCCCGGTCCGGGCCGGCATGGCCAGCAGCGCGAACGGCGTGTACGTGCCCGCGATGAAAAGGAAGATCATGGAGTGGTCCAGCCGCTTCATCAGCGCCCTGGCCCGAGCGTTGATCCACAGCCGGCGGTGGTAGAGCGCACTCACGCCGAACAGGCCGAGGACCGTCGCGGCGTATACCGAGGTGCCAAGCGCGGCCCGCGCCGAGACGGTGGCTGCCGCGAGCGACACCAGCGTCGCACCGGCCGCGATCGCGACGAAGAAGGACCACAGGTGTAGCCAGCCACGCATGGTCGGTCTGGTCAGCACAGCAACGTCCATGTGCACCGAGGTTACCTACCGCCCCGTTACGTGGCTGCTGCCCGCAGGTGAATCTTGTCGGACGGCGGTGCGACGGCACCCGGGCGTAGGCTGCCTGCTCGTGGGCCTGCGTGACCTCCTCTACGCCGTGTACGAGAGATCGCTGCGCAGGCGGCTGGGCGCCGCCGACCGGCCACGACACGTCGGTGTGATCCTGGACGGCAACCGGCGATGGGCCCGCGAGGCCGGGTTCAACGACGTCAGCCGCGGCCACCTCGTCGGCGCCGCCAAGATCGCCGACCTGCTGATGTGGTGCCGCGAGGCCGAGGTCGAGATCGTCACGCTGTGGCTGCTCGGCACCGACAACCTCAAGCGGCCGGCCGAGGAGCTCGAACCGCTGCTGGCGATCATCGCCAATGTCGTCGAGGAGCTCAGCGAGCCGCACAACCCGTGGCGGATCAAGATCGTCGGCGCGCTCGACCTGTTGCCCCGTGAGACCGCGACCCGGCTGGCCGCGGCCGCCCTGCGCACCGCCGGCCGCGCCGGTATGCAGGTGAACATCGCCGTCGGTTACGGCGGCCGCGAGGAGATCGCCGACGCGGTGCGCAAGTTGCTGCAACGCCACGCCGAGGCCGGCACCACGATCGAGGAGCTGGCCGAGGTGCTCGACGTCGAGCACATTGCCGAGCACCTGTACACCTCCGGCCAGCCGGACCCCGACCTGGTCATCCGCACCTCGGGCGAGCAGCGGCTCTCCGGGTTCCTGCTGTGGCAGTCGGCGCACTCGGAATTCTGGTTCTGTGAGGCGTACTGGCCGGCGTTTCGCCGCGTCGACTTCCTCCGCGCGCTGCGCGACTACGCGGCCCGCCATCGCAGATTCGGCTCCTGACGGAGCCGTCGTGAGTGGTAAATGGTGCTAGAGCACCATTTACCACTCACGAGCACCCGTAGGGTGCAGACCCGTGGAGCTCGTTCGGGAGTACCTGCTGCTCGGCCTGCGCTTCGACCGGATCATCGGGGGGTTCGTCGACGCGTACACCGGTGACCCCGCGCTGCGAAGGCAGGTCGACAACGAGCCGCAGCCGCGGCCGGCTGACCTGGCCAAACGGGCCGCCACGCTGCGCGCCGAGCTGCCGGCCAGCGGCCTGGACGGCGGCAGGGCGAGGTTCATCGACGCGCACCTGGTTGCGCTGGAGTGCTCTGGCCGCAAGCTCGCCGGCGAGCCGGTGCCGTTCGTGGAGGAGGTACGGCGCTACTTCGACGTGCTCATCGAGCCGGGCGAGGAGGACGGCTACCGCGAGGCGCACGCCGAGGCCGAGGCGGTGCTGCCCGGCGACGCTCCGCTGGCCGAGCGGCTGTCCGCGCTGCGCACCCGCGACGAGGTGCCGCCGGAGAAGCTGGAGCCCGCGGTGCTGGCGCTGTCCAGCGCGCTGCGCGACCGGGTCCGCGCCCAGTTCGGGCTGCCCGAGGCGGAGACCGTGCACTACGAGGTGGTCACCGACAAGCCGTGGAGCGGCTTCAACTACTACCTCGGCGACTACCGCTCGCGAGTGGCGATCAACGCCGACCTCAAGCACCGGATGGCGCAGCTGCCGCACCTGGTCGCCCACGAGTCCTACCCCGGCCACCACACCGAGCACTGCCGCAAGGAGGCCGGGCTGGTCGAGCGCGGCCGGCAGGCCGAGCAGACCATCTTCCTGGTGAACACGCCGGCCTGCCTGATGGCCGAGGGCCTCGCCGACCTCGGCCTGCACGCCGTGGTCGGCGCCGGCTGGGGTCGGTGGAGCGCAGAGATCCTCGCCGACTTCGGCCTGCACACCGACGGCGAGCTCGCCGAACGTCTCGAGCGGGCGCTCGGCAAGCTGGTCACCGTGCGGCAGGACGCCGCGCTGCTGCTGCACGACCGTGGCGCCGACCCCGACGAGGTGGTCCGCTTCCTGCAGCGCTGGCTGCTCGTGCCGCCGGAGCGGGCCCGCCAGATGCTGCGCTTCCTGTCCGACCCGCTGTGGCGCGCCTACACCAGCACCTACGTCGAGGGCTACCGCCTGCTCCGCACCTGGCTGGACGCCCGCTCACCCACCGAGCCGCTCGGCGAGCGCTACCGCCGCCTGCTGGACGAGCCGCTCACCCCCGCCGCCATCCGCGCGGAGCTGGCCACCACCCCCGCGGCGGTGCAGGCGTCCGCTTGAATGGACGGTGCTCCGCAGCATCGAGAAGGCGCTGGGGCATCTCTTCGGCGCGCAGTGGATGGAGGACCGATGATGCCGGTCTACCCGGTGACCGTGACCCGCGAGGACAACCTGTGGGTGGCGGTGGTCGACGGCGTGCCGGCCGGCGCGACCGATGTCGAACGGTTCAGCGAGCTCGAGATCGAGGTGCGGGATCTTGTCGCCGGCCTTGACGGACCGAGGTCCGGACAGGTTCAACCTGGACTGGCGGTACTTGCCAGGTGGCATCGACGTCACGGTCGAGATCGAGAACCTCGTTCACGCCCGCACGGACGCGGCCGCGGCGGCTGGACGGCGCGACGAGGCGTTGCGATCCGCCATAGCGGCACTGCGCGGCGCTGGCCTCAGCGTGCGGGCCATCGCCGACGTGGTCGAGCTGTCGCACCAGCGGGTGCATCAGCTGCTCAGCAGCGGCGCCGCCTGAGGCGTGGGCGCTGGGTGTCCACGAAGTCGATCTGTTCGCGGACGCCGCAGTCGGGGCAGCGCCTCGTCGTAGACGTAGTCGCACACCGGGCAGCGGTGGCTGCTCATGCCACGCTCATGTCACGCCGTAGCGGCTCTCGGCACCGGGTTGGACGTTGGCCTTGGTCAGGTCGCCGTCGTAGTGCGCGAGCACGCGCCTGTCCATGACGCGGCTCCACAGCGGCGGGAAGTAGGCCAGCGTGACCATGGCGGCGTACGACGGCATCTGCGGCGCCTCGTCGAAGTGCCGCAACGCCTGGTAGCGGCGGGTGGGGTTGGCATGGTAGTCGGAGGGCCGCTGCAGGTGGAACAGCAGCAGGTTGGTCGCCACGTTGTTGCTGTTCCAACTGTGCCGAGGCTGCACCCGCTCGTAACGGCTGGTGTGCTCGCGGCGCCGGCCGAGACCGTAGTGCTCGATGTAGTTGACGACCTCGAGCAGGCTGAACCCGAACACGGCCTGGATGAGCAGGAACGGGATCACCCGTGGCCCGAACGCCACGATCAGCGCGGCGCACAGCACCGCGCTC
>Ga0210378_10000916_pt1 | contig 15521 bp, 16 predicted proteins | sample PLM1_60_b1redo_FD_155465 | JGI IMG/M metagenome (GOLD analysis project Ga0210378, IMG submission 155465) | Groundwater sediment microbial communities from an aquifer in East River, Colorado, USA - PLM1_60_b1 redo | ecosystem: Environmental > Terrestrial > Soil > Riparian zone | place: USA: East...
CACCCCAACCGGTCAATCACCAACCCAACGCCACCCGGGAAACCCGCGTCGGTGGATTCAGGCTCAGCCGGTCATCTCCTACGCACCGCCGACAGCTTCGATGCTGGCTCCAGATGTCAACGCTCCGCCCCTCTCCAGCATGTGACGGGAGTCAACGGCGTACTCCAGGCTGACAGTAGACACGAACAGAAACTACTCGCCACTCTGCCGGCACCAACCCTGGCCAGGGACCGGCCGGAGCCACCACAACAAGTCAAGTGTCAAGGGAGCACGACCACGGGCCTGTTGTGGGTACAGCGGGCCTGAAGGTAACCGCCCTCAGGCCCGCTGCCGGTCCCTGTCCGGGGAATCGGAGTTAGTGCTGGATCGCTTGCCGCGAGCCCCGGTTGCTCGCGCGGACCACGGTCAGGCTAACCACGACCACGATGACGCCGACGAGCCAGGATGTCCATGCGGCGCCGGTGAGGCCGCTGTAGCCGACCACCCACGGGGCGACGAAGAGCAGCACTCCGAGCAGGGTGGTGGCCCACTCCGTCGCGATGACGTTCGGCCGGGCGAGCGACACGATCGACGAGATGGCCAGCAGCGCACCGAGCGTGATCATCGCCACGACAACCCTCCCGTCCCCGGTCATGCCGATCGTGCTGAGCGCGATCGGCGAGGTCGCTGTGTACACGCCAGCGAGCAGCGTGACCCAGTCCTGCATGCGATTCCATGGCCGCATCGAATTGGCCTCCTTCATTTCGTCTGAGCGGGCGGTCGATCAACCGTCCGTCACGCCCTGAGGATGGCGCTGGAGGGGCCGGTTGTCATTGGTGCCAGCGCCCGTTGTCGCTCCCGATCAGCCGGACACCTGGGATGCATGCTGGCTGCAAGCGGTGGCCTCACCCGCGTCTATTGCTGCTAGCAGGTAGGCCAGGATGCCCGCTGGCGGGACGCGAGCTTGGGGGCTCGCCACGACGACACCGGGCCGCTGGTGCGCCATCTTGGGTTCAAGGTCGACTCGTCGGGACGCCCAGCAAGAGGTTGGGAAAGACAGGGACGGGCCGGCCTCCAGCCAAGGAGGGAACGCACGTGCGCATCTGGTTTGTCACCAAGAGGTTGAGGCCCGGGGAGCCGGCTGGGCAACCAGCCAACCCGCCGGGCGGTGCGCTGGGACCAGCCGAGTGGCGGTCGCGTCCCAGGCGGTGGGGAGTGGTGCGCCGCCCGCTGGTGGCGCTGGTCGTGCTGGCAGCGGCGGGGGCGCTGGCGGCCGGATGCGGCAGCAGCAACGGCTCGGGTTCGGGCGGCTCCGGCTCGGGGGGCTACGGCTCCGGGGGCTACGGCTCTGGCGGTGCCGCCCCGACGGGCAACCCACCGTCCGGTGTGGCGACAATCGCCGGCACCAGCAGCAAGCTGGGGATGATCCTGGTCGACGGCAGCGGCCGGACGCTGTACCTGTTCGAGAAGGACCAGCCCGACCAGTCGGCCTGCAGCGGCGCCTGCGCAGCTGCCTGGCCGGTCGACCAATCCAGCGGCACGCCCAAGGCAGGCAGCGGCGTCACGGCCTCGCTGCTGGGCACGATCCGCCGCGGCGACGGCACCACGCAGGTCACCTACGACCACCACCCGCTGTACTACTACTCCGGTGACAGCGGGACCGGACAGCAAAACGGCCAGGGTGTTGACGCCTTCGGCGCCGCCTGGTTCGTGGTCGCCCCCTCCGGCGGCAAGGTCGGCTGAGATGCCGGCTGCTGACCATGCCAGCCGGGCCAGCGCTCCCACGGTGCCCGTGCATCGTGGGGCGCTGGCGCGATCGGCGATCGTCTCGTGGACCCTGCGGGTCGCCACCGCCGCCGCGCTGGGGGTAGACGCCGCCGTGCACTGGCAGAACGCGTCGGCCTACGACGCGGTCAAGGCCACCCTCAGCCAAGGGGAGCTGTTCCGGGTCGAGGCCGCCCTGGCGGTGGTGGTCGGGGTGCTGGTCCTGGTTCGGCCACGGCCTAGCAGCTGGGTAACCGCGTTAGGGGTCGGCGCCAGCGCGCTGGCCGCGGTGCTGCTGTACCGCTACGTCGATCTCGGAGCGCTTGGCCCGTTGCCGGACATGTACGAGAACACCTGGCAGGTGCCCGGCAAGCTGCTGTCGGCCTACGCCGAGGGCGCCGCCGTCGTGCTTGCGGGCGTGGGCCTGCTCACCCACCGCGGCGCCACACCGACCCGCGCAGACGCAGGGGTTCCCAAGGCGCCAGGTGGTGAGGCATCACCGGCACCAACCCACTGACGGTGACGATCGCCGTCCGAGTGGGCCGTGCCACGACGGCCCAGAGAAGACCCCAATCAGGAAGCGACCGACAACGTTCACTCCAGAAGGAAGGGTGGCGAGATGCCAGCCAATCCGTTGCCCAAGATTCTCTACACCGCCGAGGCAGTCGTCGAAGGCGGCCGGGCCGGCCACGGCCGCACCTCCGACAGCCGCCTGGACCTCCAGCTGTCGGTCCCGAAGGATATGGGCGGCCAGGGCGGCCCCGGCACCAACCCCGAGCAGCTCTTCGCGGTCGGTTTCGGAGCCTGCTTCCAGTCATCGTTGCTGGGGGTGGCCCAGGGTCGAAAGCTTGATGCCAGCGATTCCAAGATCACTGCCCGGGTCGGCATCGGCCCCACTGGACACGGCGGCTTCGGCCTGCAGGTGGCCCTGGACTTGCACGCCCCGCACCTTTCGCCGGCCGAGGCCGCAGTCCTCATGGCCCGCGCGGACCAGCGTTGCCCGTACTCCAACGCCACCCGGGGCAACATCCAGGTCACCCTCAGCGTCGACGGGACGCCCATCGAACGGGCCGCAGCCTGAACAGGGGATGTGGAGGGTGCGCCGGCGGTCAGTCGCCCTCGCGGTCGATTGGGAGGTCGATCTGCAACGTGGTGCCCTCACCGGTCGGGCTGTGGATGGTGATGGTTCCGCCCAGCGCCTGCACGCGGTCGCCCAGTCCGATGAGCCCGGAGCCGCGCTGCGGGTCGGCCCCGCCGGCGCCGTCGTCGCGGACCGACACGTGCAGGCGGCCCTCAGCTGCGTGGACGTCGATGTGGGCGACCGAGGCGTGGGCATGCTTGGCGGCGTTGGCCAGCGCCTCGGCGACCACGTAGTAGGCGGCGACCTCGACCGGCGCCGGCAGGCGTCCCTGGAGGTGCACGTCGACTTCCACGGGAACGGCAGAGCGGCGGGCCAGCGCCTTGAGCGCGGGACCGAGCCCGCCCTCCGACAGGATCGCCGGGTGGATGCCGCGCGACAGCTCCTGCAGCTCCTCCAGCGCGCCCCCCATCCCGTCCGCGACCCGGGCCAGCTGGGTCCCAAGGTCGGGGAGCTCTGCTGGCACGCCCGCCTGGGCGGCGCGCAGGTCCAGCCCGAGCGAGACCAGCCGCTGCTGGATGCCGTCGTGCAGGTCACGCTCGATCCGCCGGCGTGTCTGGTCGGCCGAGCTGACGATCCGCGCCCGTGAGGCGGCCAGCTCGGCGCGGGCCTGGGTGTTGGCGATCGCGGTGGCTGCCAGCTCGGTGAAGTCGGCGATGCGTGCCTCGGTGTCGGCGGGCAGCGGCTCGGGCCGCTTGGAGTTGACGGCAGTTGCGCCCCACAGCCGCCCCTCCACGGTGATCGGGCACCCGACTCCCGCTTGGATGCCGCGCTGGTGGAGGTCGGCGGCGATCGAACCGGAACTACCGCTGTAGCTGTCGACCCGGGCGGGCCGGCCGGTCCGCAACACCATTGCCGAGAGGCTGTGGCCCTCCAGCGTGTAGCGCGATCCGACCGGCAGGTGGTCGCCTTCCCGGCTCCAGCCGGCGACCACAGTTACGGACTCGTCGGCCTCGAAGCGGACGATGTGCGCCATGTCGGCGCCAAACAGCCGACCGACCTCCTCGGCGACCGCGGTGAACACCTCGACCGGCGGCACCCCGCGGGCTACCAGCGTGGCGACGCGGCGGAGCGCGGCCTGCTCCTCCAGCAGCCGACTGAGCTCGTAGCGGCTCTCCTCCAGCGAGCCCGCCATGGTGTTGAAGCTGCGCTCGAGCACGCCGATCTCACCCACACCGCGCTCGGGCAGGCGCACCGCGAGATCGCCGCCGGCCAGCCGGCCCGCCATCGCAGCTGCCCGCCGCACGGGCCGGACGATCGCCTGGGTCAGATAGCCCGCGAACAGCAGGATGAGCAGGACCGACCCCCCCAGCCCGGCCGCCGCCGCAGCGATCGCGCGGCGAGCGGCCGCCTCCGAGCGCTCCTGACGCGCCGCCGACAGGCCATGCTCGGTCGTCACCAAACCGTCGAACTCGACCCGGATCAAGTCGACCCGCCGCTTGCCTTCCTCGGTGGCCGCCAGGGTCCGCGCCGAGGTGGGGTCGCGCCGCGCGGCGGCCACCAGCGGCACCGAGTAGTTCGTGATGTAGGACATGGCGGCCTGCGTAATCCGCCGCGCCCTGCTGTGCTGCACGGGGACGACCGTGAGCCGCTCCAGGGTCCTGCTCGCCTCGGGAAGGGCGACCTGGGCCTCTCGCCACGGCTGCAGGAAGTGCTCTCGGCGGGTGATGACGAACCCGCGTTGGCCGGTCTCCAGGTCGATGATGAGCCGCTCCAGCTGGTTCGCGGCTGCCAGCACCTCCTCGGAGTGCCTGGCAAGCCGTTCGGAGGTGCGCAGGTCGGCGATCGAGAAGAGCAGCACCGCGAAGGCGCCGGCGATGATGAGCGCGAGCAGGCCGCTGGCGACAGCCATGCGGCGAGTCAATCCACCGCTCACCTCAGCCTCCGGTGCGCGTACCAGGCGAGGAGGCGCAACAGCGCTCCCGTCCATGAGACGCGCCACCATGGCCCCTGAAGCGTGCTCACCGGGCGAGGCTAGCCGATAATCTCGTGCGTTACGACCACCCCGGGTCGCTGTCATCCTCGCGGTCCCGCAGGGCGTGGATGGCGCTGGCCGACAGCGACGCCTTGGCCAGGAACCCCACCGCGGGGCTGGCCGCGATCAGGTCGGCGTAGTCCTGCTGGGCGTGGGTGGAGATCAAGATCACCCTGGACGCCACCGACCCAGCCTGCTGCTGGTGCAGCCGCCTGGCCAGCTCCAGGCCGCTCTGGCCGCCGAGGTCGATGTCGACCAGGGTCACATCCGGTCGCAGCTGTTGGGCCTGCTGGAGCGCCTGGGCGCTGGTGGAGGCCACCCCGACCACGGTGATCCCCTCGCGCTCCAGCAGGCCGCGTGCGGCGGCCAGGAACCGCGGGCTGTCGTCGACGATCAGGCAACGCAACATCATGCCCTCAGGATCCAGCACGACCTGCCCCCGCGCATTCCCGCTAGCTGGAAGCCCGACGGTCCCCCGCGTCGATTGCGGCTGGCAGGTACCGCAGGATGCCAGCCAGCCAGGAGCGCAGACGGACGCTGGCGGTGAAGACACCACACCGCTTCAGCGCCATCCTAGGGATACAGCAAGCGGACCTTCGTCCGGGAGGAGTCCCGATGTTCTACGACTACGTCGTCGCGCTGACCGCCCTTCGGAGAGCCCGCGACCTGGCCCGCTCGGCCCTGCCCGACGCCGCGGTGGAGCACGCCGAGGCGGCCGCGCCTGCCGGCCCGCCCCAACCCGCCGGGTCGGACCGGCCCTCGTGGTGGGTCACATGCCCCTGCGGCGAGTGGGGGTTGTCGCGGGAGGACCACGACAGCTGGCTGGCGCTCTGCCAGCACCTGTTCCCGCAGCTGGACCGCGAGCTCGACGTCTGGGAGCACACCTACGGCCGGTTGTACCTGCGGCGATGACGACCCCGCCGAGCAGGATCGCCGAGGAGCAGCAGCGATCCGATGCGCTGGTGGTCTTCGGGGCCACCGGCGATCTGGCCCACAAGGAGATCTTCCCGGCGTTGCAGGGACTGGTCCAGCGGCACCGGCTCGATATCCCGGTGATTGGGGTGGCCAGGTCGGGTTGGGATCTGGAGCGGCTGCGGGCACGCGCCCATGACAGCCTGGAGCAGCAGGGCGGTGTCGACCCTGACGCCTTCGCCAGGCTGTCGTCCCTGCTCCAGTACATCGACGGCGACTACCGCGACCCGGCCACCTTCACCAGGCTGCGGCAGGCGCTCGGCGATGCCAAACGGCCGCTGCACTACCTGGCGGTCCCGCCCAGCATGTTCGGGACCGTCACCAAGGGACTGGCCGCCTCAGGCAGCGCCCGGGGCGCCCGCCTGGTGGTGGAGAAGCCGTTCGGGCGCGACCTGGCTTCGGCGAGGGAGCTGAACCGCGTGCTCCGACGGCACCTGCCGGAGTCCCACGTGTTCCGGATGGACCACTTCCTCGGCAAGGAGCCGGTCCAGAACATCCTCTACCTGCGGTTCGCCAACGCGCTGCTGGAGCCGCTGTGGAATGCCCGCTACGTGCGCGCGGTGCAGATCACCATGGCCGAGGACTTCGGCGTGCAGGGCCGCGGCGCCCTGTACGAAGAGCTCGGCGCGATCCGGGACGTGCTCCAGAACCACCTGCTCCAGGTGCTCGCCCTGCTCGCCATAGATCCGCCGCCCGCCCATGGCCGTGACGCCATCCGCGAGGAGCGCACCCGACTGCTGCGCGCCGTCCGCCCCCTGGACGCGGCAAGCGTGGTCCGTGGCCAGTTCCGCGGCTACCGCGACGAGCAGGGGATCGCGCCGGACTCCAACGTGGAAACCTATGTCGCGGTCAAGGTCGAGATCGACACCTGGCGCTGGGCGGGGGTGCCGTTCTACGTCCGCGCCGGCAAGCGACTGCCGCTCACCGCCACCGAGGTGCTGGTGGAGTTCCGTCGGCCGCCGCTGGAGGTCTTCGGGGAGCTGGTCGCTAGCCGCTCCAACCACCTGCGCCTGCGGCTGGCCCCCGACATGCGGATCGCCCTGGGCGTGCGGGTCAAGGTCGCCGGGGAACAGCTGGTCGGCGAGGACGTCGAGCTGGTCGCCAGCGACCAGTCGGGAGAGGACCGGCCGGCCTACGAGCGGCTGCTCGGCGACGCCCTGGAAGGCGACGACCAGCTGTTCGCCCGCGAGGACACCGTGGAGGCCGAGTGGCAGGTCGTGGAACCGATCCTGGATGGCGCCGCCCCGCTGTACCAGTACCAGCCGGGCACCTGGGGCCCGGAGGAGGCCGACCAGCTCCTCGCCGACAGCGGCTGGTCCAACCCCGCTCGCCGAGGGCACCGACTGCGATCCATGACCTAGGCCCTGGTGGACCGATTAGCCGTCCAGCCCTTGCAGGAGGAACAGGTTCTCGCGCGGCTCGTCGTGGTCGGTGGCCACCAGCACTTCCCAGTCAGTCCTCCGGATCCAGGGTCGCCTGAAGCCTGGCGATGCAGCGCGACTCGTCGCTGAGGATGTAGATGCGGCCGTCCGGGCCGACGGTGACGTCGCTCAAGTCGCCGATGCGCTCCATCACCTCCCCGCCGAGGTCCCACACCTCCCGGACGTGGAGCTCTTCATGGGATTGCCCACGCAACCGGGCCAGCGGCCCCGCCAGCAGGCTCACCTACCTGTGGCTGTGCCGCTGCATCCAGCTAGGGGCGGCGTCGGCGCGGCAGAGGCACCTCCTGCCCGTCCCACCCTTGGTGGATCGCGCAGTGCCGAGCGGGGTTATACCGGGAGAGCCGGGCGGTGCAGGCGTCCTCGGCGCAAGTTCGGGTTTCGCCGAAGGCGCGCACGATCGTTCCGGCGATGGCGTCGCTGCGTCTGCCATTGCGTCTCAGCATAACCATGCTTGGATTGTTCCCCCACCCCAGCAGGGCAAACTCTTCTCGGCCTCGCCATAGCCCGCCGGTCGGGCTCGCTGTGGTCGCGTCGGGTCGGTTGTGCAGGGGTCCCCGCCAGCCCGCGCGCAGCGGGGCCGTCGATCCCGGCCCCGGAGATCGCCTGGCCGTGAGTTGTCTGCCCGGCTGGGCAGCAGTAGCGTCAGCTCGAACTGCTCCTGCGCGACCAAGGAGGCCGCCATGTCGGGATGGTTGTGGGTGCTGATCATCGTGGTCGTTGCGGTGGTGGTGTTTGGCGTGATGCGGAGCCGTCGTCGCTGACGGCGCTGCCCCAGCGGCCCGATCTCGGCTGGCGCTCCTGCTCGCCAGGCCGACGGCTTTGCGGCGTGGCCGGTGCGTCCAGGCCCAGCGGGCACCGCCGACCACCTGGCCCGAAGTAACCACCAGGTGCCGACCCCACGCGAGAGGGTGGCTATCGCCCTTCCTCGCTGGGTCTGCATGTGGCCGTGGCCATCGCCGCCCATGACAGCAAGCCGGCTGGCCGGTCCTTCGGTTGACGTTGCCCGACAGGCCCGGCGATGTAAGCATTCCTCAGTTGCAGACCGGTTGGCGACGCCCAGGACGACGGCATGACGGTTGATCGTCAGATCGTGGCTCGGACCATCAGCGAGCTGCGCGCCAGGCTGCCCGAGACCGATGACCTGCTGGAAGGGTTGCAGCACGTCGCGCAGGCGGCCAGGACTGTGGTCGGGGTCGACGGCGCCGGGCTCACCCTCACCCATGAGGACGGCCAGCCTCGGTGGGTGGCTGCCACCGATGTGGTGATGGAGCTGCTGGAGCGCGTCCAGCAGGACTTCGGTGAGGGACCCTACCTGCAGGCCTATACCGAGGATCGGGCGGTCGCCGTGGAGGACCTGCGCGATGCACCTGCGTGGAGCCGGATCGCCGCGGTGGTCGGCCAGCTGCACGTGTGTGGGGTGCTGAGCGTCCCGGTGCGGTTGGCGGGGCAACCGGTGGGGACGCTGGATGCCTACACCACCCAGCCGCGAGCCTGGTCGGTGGAGGAGGTCGAGGCGGTCGGCGCGTTCGCCGAGGTGGCCGCCGAGCTGATCCGCACCGCCGTGCAACTGGCCACTCGTGACATAGAGGTTGCGCAGCTGCAGCAGGCGCTGACGAACCGGGTCTGGATCGAGCAGGCCGAGGGCGTGCTGGCCGCCACCGAGGGGATGGAACCGGAGGCGGCGTTCCAGCAACTACGCGCCAAGGCCCGGTCGGCGTCCCGCACGTTGGGGGAGGTGGCTCGGGAGGTCGTGCAGGACGCGCAACGCCAGCGACTGACCGCCATCGAGCTGGACGACGCCCGAGTGCGGGCGGCCGAGGCGCGCGTCGAGCAGGCGGAGGCGGCGCTGCAGGCGGCCGAGACCGGGCTGGCCCGACGCGCAGCGGCCCTGGACCGAGCGCAGGACGACGCCGACGAGCGGGAGCGGGCCGCCGACGCGCGTAATGACGCTGCCGATGAACGCGACCGCATCGCCGATGAACGCGACCGCGTAGCCGACGAGCGCGGCCGGGCCGCCGACCATCAGGACTAGCTCAGGTCGGGTGGCAGCCTGGGCTGGGCCTGATCCACCATGACGCAGGAGACAGCAGGCTCGCCGCGCAGGAGGAAACCGGGTGGCTGGCGTATCCCAACGGCTGCGGACCGCGGCGGCCTACGACGGCATCCAGGCCGGGCTGGAGCGGCTCCGAACCGAGGGTTGGCTGATCGCCCAGACCGCCGGGGCAGCGGCGATCGCTTGGCTGCTTGCCGCTGGGGTGCTCCACCACCAGCAAGCGGGGTTCGCCCCGATCGGGGCCGTCATCGCGGTCGAGGTAACCCGAGGCCAGCAGGTGCGGCACGCCATCGAGCTGGTGCTCGGCGTCATGCTCGGCATCGGCGTGGCCGTGCTGCTCGGATCGGTGATCGGCAACCCACCGCTACGGATCGCGATCGTGGTCGCGGTGGCCATGACGCTGGCCCTGCTGATCAGCGGCAGCCTGGTGCTGGTCGTCCAGGCGAGCCTGGCGGCAATCTTCTTGGCCGCAACTCCCTCACCCACCGGTGGGCTGGCCGGTGAGCACCTGGTCGAGGCGGTGATCGGTGGCGGGGTGGCGCTGGTTATGACCCAGCTGCTGTTCCCGCTGGATCCCATCAAGCATGTCAACCAGGCCGCCGAGCCCGTGTTCAACCGGCTCGCCGACGCCCTCGACCAGGCCGCAGCTGGGTTGGCCGCCGGTGACCGTCACCGGGCCAGGCAGGCCCTGGAGCAGGCGCGCGCGATCGACCCGCTGGTGCGCAGCTTCCAGCAGGCACTCACGGTCGGCTATCAGGTCGCCCGCCTGGCGCCGTTCCGACGCTGGGCGCTGGGCGAGCTTGAGCCGTATGCCAGTGCCGCCAGGCAGGTGGACTACGCCGTCCGCAACACCCGGGTCCTGGCCCGGTCGGCCATGGTGCTGTTGGCAGCCGAGCGGCCCGCGCCCCAGGGCCTGGTGGCCGGGGTCAGGGCTCTCGCCGAGGCGGTGCGCACCCTGGGCGGTGAGGTGGTGACCCGCGAGCCGCGTAGGGCGGCGCAGCGGCTGGCGTTGCAGGCCGCGGCGCACGCCATGGCCGCGCTCGACGAGGATGGCGATCTGGCGGTTGCCATGGTCGTCGGGCAGGTGCGCTCCACCGTCCTGGACCTGCTGCGTTGCTCGGGCATGGACCTGGCCGACGCCCAGCAGGCGCTTGATGAGGCGGCGGGCCCGGCCGTCGAGGGGACCTAACCCGCTGCTCCGGCCGCGGGCCACCACCCCTCCCCCTTTCTGTGGCGGCCCGCCACCGTACCCCGTTCAGCCTGCCTCTCGGCGCCCAGCGGTGGGTGATCAGCGCGACGGCTGCGGCCGAGACCTGGCGGCACCGGGGCGTGTGGCGGTACAACATCGTCGCCGTCGCCAAGCCGGCCACAAACCGGGACAACGATCAGCAGCGCGGCCCCGGTTGCGGCACCAGCGGTGGCGCCGGCGTACGCCCGGCGCTCAGGACGAGACTGCGGGAGGTCGAGGTGGAGACGTGGGATGCGATCAGGTCGCGGCGCAACGTGCGGTCCTACGGCGAGCGGGCGATCGCGCCCGAGGACCTGGACCGGATCCTGGAGGCCGCGCGGCGCGCACCCTCGGCCGGCAACCAGCAGGCGTGGGACTTCGTCGTCTGCACCGACCGGGAGCAGCTCGCCCAGCTTGCCCGGGTGTGGCGCGCCGCCCGCCACGTCGCCAGCTCGGCGGCGACGATCGCGCTGGTCGCCCCGAAGTCCGACGACGCCCAGATGCGTGACCTGGTCCAGTTCGACCTGGGCCAGGCGACGATGAGCGCCATGCTGGCCGCCGCCGACCTCGGCATCGGCAGCGCCCATGCCGGCGTCCACGACCAAGACCTCGCGCGGCGCCTCCTAGCCGGAGTTTCCGGCTTTGGCCGCTGTTGAGTGGCGTTTCCGCTGGTCAGGCGGGGTTTCTGGTGGGCGGTGTGTATTACCCAGGGATGCGTTGGTCCTGGTCAGCGGGTCGGGGCGTAGCGGTCGAGGTCGAACAGGTCGTACAGGGCCTGCTGGGATGGGGTGCGGTCGGTGAGGATGCGCTGGGCGCGGGGACGGCCCTTGCGGCCATCGTGGTAGAGCAGCACGGTTTCCTGGATGCCCGCGAGCTCGGCCAGCAGTTCGCGCACCGACAGGCGCAGCCCGGCGTGGTCGGCTTGGCGCCGCATGAGATGGGCGACGGTCAGGGCGAGCACGCAGTAGAAGACGTGGACGCGGATCTTCTGGTCGGTCCAGTGCCGCAGGGGGCTGAACGACACCACGTGCGGGTCCTTGAGCTGGCGGAACCCTGCCTCGACCTCGGACTGGGAGCGGTAAGCGGCGACGACCTCGGCGACCGGCCAGGTGTCGCGGTTGGTGAACAGGACCCGCTTGCCGAAGACGCGGTGCTCCAGGCGCCGGCGAGCGGCCTGGCTGGTGCGCCACGACAGCCGCAGGTCGGCGGGGTCCTCGCCGGTGAGGGTGGCGGTGATGACGTCGGCGACCCAGCGGGGCCGCAGGATCGTGGTGATCTCGGCCTGGACCGCCTGGCGGTCGCGGCGGGTGTGCCCGCGTGCCAGGCGGGCCTTGAGGCCGGCCAGGCGCCGGCGGGCCTTGGCCAGCGTCTGGTCCAAGCCTCGGGACTGGGCCGCGTGCAGGGTCGGCGAGTGGGTCAGCACCGCGCGGCGGGTGGCCCCCAGCGCGGTCACCGTGGTGTCCACGCAGGCAAGACCGGGGAACCGGTGGGTGTCAACGGGCCGGAAGCGGGACCGGGGGATGGCCAGCAGCCCGGGATGGTCGCTGGGCGGCAGCGACCCGACGAACCCCACGCCGGCCCGCTGGATGCGGGCGTGGTTGCCCGCGGAGTTCTGCCCGGCGTCGTAGACCACGGTCAACGACTCGACCTGCTGGCACAGGTCCCGGTAGCGGGCCAGCAGCTCGTCGATGACCGCGGTGAACTGCGTGACGTCGGGCCGGTCCCCGGCGTAGGCGTGCGAGATGACCGGGACGCCGCCGTCGCGGGTGACCACCAGGGCCAGCCCGACCAGGCGCAGGTCGGTGCGTTTCTGCTTGGCCCTGCCCCGCTGCGCGATCGGCGCCCGGCCGTTGCCGGTGTCGATGAAGGTGGCGAAGTTGGTCATGTCCAGCACCAGCCCCGACAGGTCCAGCCCGTACTCGGCGACCATGCGCCGCCCCAGCTCGGCCTCGATCACCCGCAGATCGTTGTCGCTCAGCCGGTCCATCGCCTCCCAGAACCGCCGATGGTCCAGCGCCGCGTCGGGCACCTTCACCCAGCGCAGGCCGGCCGTGCCCGCCCACCAGTCGGCAAACCCCAGCTTCGAGCACGGCGCCACCACCCGGTTCGCGGTCGCCAGCGCGAGGTAGGTGCCCACCGACGCGCCCGCGTGGGAACGGCGCGGCACGACCGCATCGACCGTCCCGGCCACATCCAGACGCTCAAGCACCGACCACACCGCGGCCAGGTCCCCGAACCGCTTGTGCTGGCTGCGCACCGGCTGACCCGGGGACTGGCCAGCCAGCCTTGCCAGCACCTCCTGGGCGGTGCCCAGGTACTGCTGGGACACGATCCTCGGCTGGCCGTCAACCCGCGCGGACTCCACCAGGTAGTAGTAGGTGTGCTTCCCGCGGCGTTTCCCCACGATCGACGGCATATGTAGGTACTACACCATCCACGGCTGAAAGCCAAACGCCACAACGCATCCCGCACCGCTCACTCACGAAAGCCGGAAACTCCGGCTAGGCTTTCCCGAGGACCGGTTCTGCGCCTTGCTGATCACCCTCGGCGCCCCCACCGACCGCCCGCTCACGCCGATCCAGCGGCCCGACCGGCGCCCGTTCAACGACGTCGTGCACCGCGGCCACTGGTAGCGGAGCTCCAGTGGCAGCCGGGAGGGCTGCCAACGATGATGCGGGGGTGAGTCTCAACCCCGAGCCGGCCGCCGCCGAGGCAGCCGACCCCAAGCGATGGCGGGCGCTGGCGGTCACCCAGGTCGCCGGGTTCATGACCCTGCTGGACGTCAGCATCGTCAACGTCGCGCTGCCGTCCATCCAGCGCGATCTGGGCGCCTCGGCGGGGACCGTGCAGTGGGTCGTGTCCGGCTACGCGCTGGCCTTCGGGCTGGCGCTGGTGCCGGCAGGCCGGCTCGGCGACGCGCTCGGCAGGCGGCGGATGTTCCTGATCGCCCTCTCGGTGTTCTGGTGACCAGCGCGCTTTCCGGCGCGGCGCCGACCGTCTGGCTGCTGATCGGCGCCCGGCTGCTGCAAGGCGTCGCGGGCGGCATGCTCAGCCCGCAGAACTCCGGGCTGATCCAGGACCTGTTCCGCGGTGCCGAGCGCGGCAGGGCGTTCGGCGTTCTCGGCGCCACCATCGGGCTGTCCACCGCGGTCGGTCCGGTGGTCGGCGGCCTGATCCTGACCGCGTTCACCGGCCCGAGCGGCTGGCGCTGGATCTTCTACGTCAACGTGCCGATCGGCCTGGTCGCGCTGGTGCTGGCCGCCCGCCTTGTGCCGTCCACCTCGGGCGGAGGCTCGCGCGGTGCCCACCTGGACGTGGTCGGGTCGCTGCTGCTCGGCGGTGGCGTGCTCAGCCTGCTACTGCCACTGGTGCAGGCCGAGACCGGCGGCCTGAGCCGGTGGTGGTGGCTGTTGGGGGTAGCGGTGCTGCTGCTGGCCACCTTCGCCTGGTGGGAGGCCCGCACGGTGCGCCGGGGCCGGCAGCCGCTGGTGGACCCGCGGTTGGCGCACACCTCCGGCTACGCCGCCGGGTTGGGCATCGGACTGGTCTACTTCATCGGGTTCACCGGCATCTGGCTGGTGTTCGCGCTGTTCTTCCAGACCGGACTCGGCTACTCGCCGCTGCGCTCCGGGCTGGCCGTGACCCCGTTCGCGCTGGGCGTGGCGGCCTCCGCGGTGCTTGCCGGCCGGCTGGTGCCGCGGCTGGGCCGCTGGCTGACGGTGTTCGGGCTGGCCGCAGTCACTGTCGGGCTGGCCGCCGCCGCGCTGGTGCTGCGGCACGTCGGTGGGGAAGCGGCGGCGTGGGCGACGGCGGGGCCGCTGCTGGTGGGCGGGCTCGGCGGCGGCATGGTCACCTCGCCCAACATCACGCTGACCCTGGAGTCGGTGCCGGTGCGGATGGCGGGCGTGGCCGGCGGCGCGCTGCAGACCGCCCAGCGGATCGGCTCGGCGATCGGCACCGCGACCCTGGCCGGCGTCTTCTACGCGGTCCTCGCCAGTACCGGTCGGGACTACCCGGCGGCAGTGTCCGTCGCGCTGCTGTGCGCGTCCGGGGTCATGCTGCTGGCGCTGCTGCTGGCCGTGGTGGAGTTGGTCCGGCGGCGATCCCGCGGTGAGCAGCCCGCACCGACCCCGCACCCCGAACATCACCTGCATCACATCTGACCGCACCACAGCTGACGGGTTGGCATGGTGCTCGGCGGCCCGGCGCGACACACGGTCCGGCGGGCTTCCTCCACCATGACACCGAAGCTGGCCAGACGGTCCTTGCCGGACGGCACTGGGCTAGGCGGCCTGGATGTCTTGGGCTATCCCGCGTAGGTCGGTGGCGAGCTCGGCGAGCTGCTCCAGCCCGGCGGTCCCGCTCAGCCGGTCGGCCCGGCCGGCCAGCTCCACGAGCCGCTCGGCCAGGATCCGCCACGCCGCTGCCCGGTGGGGTAGCACGTAGAAGGACGGCTGCACGATCTCGAAGGCCGGCCCGGCCAGCACCCCGGGCCGGTCCGGACCGACCGGCAGGGTGGTCAGGAGGCTGCCCAGCGGACGCATCACCCAGTTCATCAGGTGCTTCGCCGTGGTGGCCAGGGTGGTGACCTGGCCGTCGGTCTCCCCACTGTGGACGAAGTAGCGGCTGAGGGCCTGCAGGGTGGTCTCGTAGATCGCGGTGAACAGGTCGGCGACCTGGGCGGTCAGCGAGTCCCCGATCGTGACCACGTTGGCCTCGACGTCGGGTGGGCGCCGCACGTAGGCGGGTTCCACCGGCCGGGAAGGTTCGAAGCCGGGGTCGGCTGCCCTGGCCGCCAGGTAGTCCGCGAGCAGGGCCACGAACCTGCCGAAGTGGGCGTTGCGCCAGTCGCCGCGGGCGCCTTCGCCCTGCTCGACGATCAGCTCGATGGCGGCCTTGGCCGAGGCCAGGCCGGTGACCGCGGTCAGCTCCGGCCACTCGAACACCTCGGTGGTCGCCTGGGCCTCGGG